>Ga0315338_1000147_pt1 | contig 307558 bp, 220 predicted proteins | sample ASW8metaG_FD_204518 | JGI IMG/M metagenome (GOLD analysis project Ga0315338, IMG submission 204518) | Ammonia-oxidizing marine archaeal communities from Monterey Bay, California, United States - ASW #8 | ecosystem: Environmental > Aquatic > Marine > Coastal | place: USA: California | collected... | reverse complement strand
GCGGCAGAGACCGTTGCCCAATTTCGTAGGCCGCCAGAAGCACCCTCCGTGGTGACTTCGATGTCGTACTCATGCAGGAGTGGTAAGATCAAACCGACTCGCGCGCCAAGAGGTTTTCTACAGAGCATTCCTGACACCTTTTCTGACTGTCGGGACGGGTTTGAACGCTGCGACGACGCCGAGGGCTCCGCCGACGCATCGCCAGTCCTTCTTCCTGGTACAGCCGCAGAATCAGAGTGGCTCCCACTTTCCAGCCTTCGCGACGCAACAGGATGTGGAGACGTCGATAACCATAGCGGACCTGGGTAGCCGCCAGGTCACGCAGACGAATGCGAAGCTCGGCCCAGTCGTTTGCGATGCTTTCGTAGCGACAGGTCGAACGGGCCAGGCACAGAACCGAGCAGGCTCGACGCTGACTCACGGCATAGCTGACCCGCATTCGCTTCACCAAAGCACGCTTGTGACGGGGCTTCACAGCTTTTTTGACAACACGTCCTGCAGCATCCGCTTATCAAGACTCAGATCGGCCACCAACGACTTCAGCTGCTTGTTCTCGTCCTCGAGCTGCTTCAGCCGTCGCAGCTCAGCCACGCCCAAACCTGCGTACTTCTTCCTCCATCGATAGAACGTCGGTTCCGAAATCCCCATCTTGCGGATGATCTCCACCACCGACGTCCCCGACTCCGCCTGCCGTAACGCGAACGCGATCTGCTCCTCGGTGTAACGCTTCTTCATCATCAGATTGGTCCTCTCATGAACAGCCAGGATTCAAAAATCCTAACATTCCTGATGGACCAAGATCCGCGGGGCACGTCAGGGGTGAATTGCACGGCGAATTAGGTGCGTCATTCTCACGAGATGTCTTCTGCGGGAGATAAAGGTTGCCGCGTGCTACTTACGACTTGCTTCCAGAAGATTCCGTTCACTGGAATCCCCTTTTGGCCATGTATCACCAGTTTGGTCGGAACCAAGACATATTCTGTCAACCACTGCGACATCATGAATCCGGTGTATCCAGCCAATGCGTTATCTACAGCCAAAGCCCCTAATCTCTCGCAGTATATTTGGTCATGTGCGTTTGCAGGCACTGCTCGGACATAGTGTCGTGGCTGGTTGATGAAAACTGGCATCTTCTCGCCATGAGGATCCTGGACACGTCGACTTATTGTTCGCATCAGAAGATTAATGAACTCGTCCTTTTGCACGGGCTCTCCATCGATAGTTGCCCCCATCTCCTCCAGATACGTTTCAACGCCCTCAGCCACGACCACAACTGCGTGTGGGTTATGAGGTTCGTCTTGCACCGTCTCTTCGATGTGCTCAACAATCTTTTCAAGATACGCCTTTGACTCATTTACATCCAATTCCTTGAACACCTCCGGAATGAGAACGACGTCCACGTGACCGCTCGCAAGTGCCGCGTTGGCAGCAACGAATCCCGACTCGGCACCGAACAATTCAACAAGGCAAATGCGTCGAGTCGCTTCGGCCTCACTTCGCAAAGTATTAATCGTCTGTGTAGCTTGTTCTACAGCAGTATCGAAACCAAATGACTGCCAGACCCAGAGGATGTCGTTGTCCATTGTCTTCGGGATACCAACAATACTACGTGTTTTGCATCTCGCAGCAACTTCGTGCACAACTCTGAGGGAGCCATCACCTCCAATTACGTACAGAATCTGAATGTTATTGAGACGTAGATTGTCGGCAATTACGTCGGCCATTGCAGCAATTCGGCTATCGTCGTCAACGTCGCCTCCCGTCTCGTCGAAATTGTGATAATACCGGACGATTCCGAGGTGGGACCCACCTTGGTCCAGCCACTCTTCAGTGATATCGCTGGTCAACCGGATATGGTTATCTGCAAGATTACAGAGACCCCTGAAGCTGTTGTAGATGCCGAAGACGCCAGTATTGGGCCCATACGTTTCAGTGTGCCGTTTGACGATGGCGTGTAGCACGCAATGCAGCCCCGGTGCCAAGCCTCCTGTCGTCACAACAGCGGCTCGGACGCGATGCGGATGGAATCGCAGTTCAGCACGAGGACCGGCCTCCATGAAAGAAGGGACTTCAAGGCCCTTTTCTTGAAACGCACGCAGTCGTTCCATATCAGCGACGACCGCTTTGCGGGCTTCGGGTGGACGAAAGATTCCAAGCTTCTTTTCAGCTACCGTGTTCGGATATGTTTCCTGCCCCTCGACAATTGCTACATCCGTTTCCAGATTCACGCCATCTGCAAGACATTTCTGCAACTTCCGCCGTTCGCTCGTAATTCGTCCAGTGTCAACTCTTCGTGGCATGCGTAGTTCTCGGTCGAGCGTTTTACGTCATTGTCTCCACGTCCCTACCACCACACGCGACGAGAGCGACATCAAATGCCTGATCTCATTGCCAACAAAAGTCGCGAGTCTCACCCACCTCCAGTTTACCCAATACAGGCAAAAACTCTAGCCAACGTCAGGGGCAACTGTTCCACTAAAAGGATCAGCCCCAAGCGTCGGGGCTCTTTGTCGCCTTTCTGTCTGCCTTGGGTGGTATTAGTCGAGAAGGAGACAGCAATCAACAGTGCTCTCGAACATGGGGCGAAATTGGAGCACGTGCAGCAATGGGCCGGACACGCGGATGTGCGGACGACGCAGGAGTACGTCGTGCACCACGAGCACGATGCGGAGACGGCGGCGAGGTATAGTCAGATACGGCCGAAAGCGGGCTGATCGGCCATGAGAAATGGTTCCAGGAACCTTTACGGTCACCCGACCGTTAGGCTTAGAAGAACAAGGGGACGCGGAGTGGGCGAATATACTACAGTAATATCGTCCATTGTCGCTGGATTGTTCGGCGGCGGACTCGTAGCATTGGTTAACTATTTGAAGTTTCGTGCTGAAGCTTCCACCCGAGACGCACAGGTAGAAAAGCTTCAGGCTGAAGCCGAGCAAATACGTGCTGAAACTGACAGAGTCCGCGCAAGTATGGAAGTCGTAGAATCCGAACAGGTAAAGGCAGGAAAGGATATCGAGTTCCAGGCCAAAGAAATCGACTGGCTCAAGCTCGTAATAACGCTCATTGTCTCAGACTACGAACGGATGCATTTGAAGAATCTAGCCGCCGACGAGCATTTTGTGGCAGAGGTGAAAGAAGGTTCCACTTTTGAATCCGAGTTACGTCACCTCCTCACTCTCAATCTGATAGAGCGTCTGCCCGGCAAAGGTATGCGTTCGCTAGTTGGTCGAGGGAAAGTCGATATCAAAGAGTCTCTAGTCATTACTGAGCAGGGCCGAAGATACCTTAAGATGGTAGAAGAACTCAATACTTCGTAGGTTGGGTTGAGGGACACAAAGGTATGCCTAGCTAAGCCATCCGCCAGAGACTGCGAGCCCGGCGTTTTCGAGATGGACCACCGACCGCGCGATCCCGGTGATGGAACGTTATTCGCGGGGATGCAGATCTTGAGGGCGACACGGTGGCAAACGCTGATTCTCGCGTAACGATCGACATGGCGGCGAGCCTCGAGGGCTTGATTGCTCGGAAGGACGGGAGCGTCGACTGGCTCGAGACCTTGGACGAATTCGTAGAGACGCGCGACCATGGATCCAGATTCTGTCGAGGCGCTTCTTAAGACGATCGACCGCTACGTCATGGGATCGCGAACCTATGAGACCTCGCTTCGTTTTGAAGACCAAGGGTTGGGCAGGTCGCATGGCGACAAACCCACATTCGTCCTCACGAGTCGGAAGCTGCCGCAGACCCGGGATACCGTCGAGTTCTACTCAGGCGATCTGGCGCAGTTCGTGAATGGGCGCCTGCGGCCCGCGTTCCCTCATCTAGCGGGACGGCCTGCGCGCCGCCGCTGATACTGAGCGCTAGCTGCTCGAAAGAGGGGTCGGGAGCTCCCGGCCTCTTTGTCTTTGCAGAAGTCTTCGCGAGTTCTGGTTCGGCGACGCGCCGGTACTGCTCAGTTGTGTATGCGCAAAAGAGCACCAGGCTCGCCGGCCTGGGCTGTTTCTGGATGTGCTATAATACGCCTCTGAAACGAAGACTCGCGATTGATCGAAATGGATTCAATGCAGGGGCGGCTGGATGACGGTCCGGGCGTGCGGCAAAGCACATCGTCGTACAAGACAGCCGACGAGGCGGAAGGCGCGCTCGAGGAACTGGTCAGAGCCGGCCGGCGGAGACTGGGAGGAATCGGCGGGCCGCCGACGCGGACAACCCGCCGGAAGGGTTCACTCTGTCTACAGTATTACCCTGAATCCCGAGGAAAACAGCAATACTGTAGACGTAGACAGGATAAGCGCTTTGTTGCGCGCGCATGTGAAAGGAGCGGATGCATGCGGCTGCACACGCAGGCCGACGGGTGGCTGGTTGCGAGTCTCGTTGTCGGGCAGCTGGTGAGTGACGGCCGAAGAATGAAGCCAGACCTCGGGTGAACGCTTGCCGGGCAGGGGCCGCCTCGTCACGAGTTGCTCCTCACAACTGTAATGCTGCACACGGGTTGGGTTTATTGACTTTCTCTGCATGCACGCATAGCGTTCCGCTGTTGCTGATGGTTCGACGGCGGTTTAACCTGGGTGATTGAGAGTCGTTGGGTTGGGGAATTGTTGCACGCTGAACGCACGTTTCGGCCGGGTTCGAAGATCGGTGTTCTGGTGCGTGTCATTCGCGGGCCGCGGGTGATGTCTTCACTGGTTGCGCCGAGAGAATTCTCGGTTCCGCCGATTTCAGCCGGGAATCGATCGATGGTTTGTCTTAAGCCGAGAGACGGCGTCCAGCCAATTCGGATGATGCCGCTGGTCATCTTGGTCTCATTGTGTCTGGGTATGGCGTCGCCACTCGGCGGGGCGGAGTTGGAGGTCGCACAAGCCCAGCCGTCGCGTTGCGTCGCCCTGGGCCTGTTCACGCGAAAGGATGATCCGGCGAATGCTGAAGTCATCGAACAGTTGGAGCAATTCGTCGCGTCTCGGCGTGGATTGAGTTATCGGCTGTACGACCTGGACGAGCCTGGTCCGCATGTCGAGCGCTTCGAGGAGGTCAAACGCTACTTCGGCACCCCCGACGCCAAAGCCCCCGCCATCTACGGCTGCAACTATTTGTTGCTGAATCTCAAAGTCGGAGCGGAACTCGAACGGCGTCTCAAGTCGCTGCTGACGATCAATATCTATGTTCGTGCCGGTTGCCCGCGATGCGCCAGGGCGAAGGTGTATGTGGCCAGAATCAAGCCGCGCTACTCTACCTTCGATTTTCGCTATCACGAAGTCACCACCAGCGCCGCGGCTCGCCAACAGGTTCAGAATCTGTCGCGCCGCTACAACAAAGGGGCCGTGAGCGTCCCCGTGTTCCACTTCTGCAACCAACTCGTGGTTGGCTGGAACGGTGATTCGACCGGCCGCAAGGTTGATTCGCAACTCGACTATTGGACATTTGACTGTCCGCGCAAGACCGCGCCGGAAGAGCCTGAAGGTCGGACATCGGCAAATGCGACCGACACGTTTGGCAAGGTTGCGCTGGGACGCGGCTTCCACCATGCGACCGGATTGGCGACCACACTATTGTGGAGCCAGTTCTCAGCGGTGGCCCAACTCCCGGCAGACGACGAACCTGAAGGCGACCCGGTTGAGGAAATCGTTCCGCCGCCGACGGCGGCTGGCAATTCGGGAGGGGCACCGCTACCAACCGAGTCGTCCGAAGAGCTCTTGCCTCCTCCACCGGGAGGCGATGCGCTGGGTCCACCGCCGCCGGCCGGCAATCCCCCACCCGTCGATGGCCAAGAGCGCCCACCTCCGACCTCGGAAGCATCCGACGTAATCGATTTGCCGTTGTTCGGTTCCGTGAGTATGAGCCGGCTGGGAATGCCGGTGTTCACGTTGGCCGTGGGCTTGATCGATGGGTTCAATCCCTGCGCGATGTGGGTCCTGTTGTTCCTGCTGTCGATCCTGGTGAACCTGAAGAGCCGCCTGAAAATTCTGGCGGTCGCCGGCACTTTCGTCTTCATCAGCGGTGTAGCCTATTTTGCATTTATGGCCGCCTGGTTGAATGTCATCCAATTTGCGGCCCATCTGCGAGCCGTACAGATCACTCTGGGCCTGCTTGCCGTCGGTATTGGATCGATTCACGTTAAGGACTTTTTCGCCCTGAAGAAGGGCATCTCACTGTCGATTCCTGAGTCAGCCAAGCCGGGCATCTACTCGCGCGTGCGTCGCATCGTGATGGCGGAAAACCTCACAGGGGCGATTGCCGGTGCGTCGGTGTTGGCAATCCTGGTCAACCTCATCGAGCTATTGTGCACCGCTGGATTGCCTTCGCTGTACACCGCCATTTTGACCATGCAGGGCTATGCCGCGTGGAAGAATTATGCGTACTTGGCGCTGTACAACGTGGCCTACATGTTTGACGATGCAGTCATGGTGACAATCGTGATGATCAGTCTCAGCCGTCACAAGCTGCAAGAAACCGAAGGCCGCTGGCTGAAACTCATCAGTGGAGTCGTCGTGTTGGCCTTGGGCGTTGTCATGCTCGTTCGCCCGGATCTGCTGGAGTTACTCTCGTTGGGGCACGCCGGTTAGATCCCATCCGGGATAATCGTGGCGGCTATCCGACGCTGTTGGGCCTTTGTATGTTGCAGCTACGCCGCCGGAACCCGCGACGTTTATGTCGGGCGCGGGCCTCACAGCACGGCATCAAACCCTTCAAAGTCGGGAGGTCCCAAAAAAGTTCCTTCTGGGGCGCGGCCTTGTGCATGGGCCTTACGAAACTCTTCGGATTGGGTCCAGGCTTCGAATGCCTGTTGGGAGTCCCAGACCGTGTGCGAGGCGTACAAGGTTCCGCCGTCGAATCCTGGCCCGCGCAGTAAATGAAACTCACGGAAGCCCGGCACGTCGGCCAGGTGCGATTGACGGGTCCGCCAGATCTCTTCGAAGCCACCTTCCATGCCGCTGGCGATACGGAAGCGGTTCATTGCAATGTACACAGCACCTCCGCGGAAAACTTTTCAAACAGAGCGACGCGCCGCAAGCCGACTCGAAACTCGCTGGTCGCAATCGGGTTATCCGCGGTACCCGCCTCCACCTCCCCGATCTCTTCGCGGGCGAGCTTCGTTGACGGTGACGGCGCGGCCTTTGATTTCGGTGCCGTTGACTCCTTCGATGGCCTCTTCGCCCCCGTCACCCATTTCGACGAAACCGAAGCCACGCGACCGACCAGTCTCTCGATCCATGATGACCTTCGCTTCAACGACGTTGCCGTATGCACCGAAGGCCTCGCGCAGATCGTCGTCGGTAACGGCGTAGGCCAGATTGCCAACGTAGAGATTCTTGCTCATGAGTCAACCTTTCGTGAGTCTTGCTGCCACAACAGCGCGATCTTGGCAGGCTTCGGTCACGGCGACGCAGAGCGTTGGGAACCAAGACTGGCAATGCATGGGATGCGGCAAGGGGTGGAATGCAGGGCCGGGGGGAGTGACGAGCGACTTGTTTGCTCACAACAAACATCCTGGCACGGATGAACTCGTGATGCCGGTTAACGCCGGGGCGAAAACTCAGCGAGACCCAATCAGAAAGTGCCTGCTCTTTCCAACTGCCCGCCAGCACGACCGCGAACAACGGCATATGCAATAGCGTACTCGATTCAAGGCTGGTGAACACCCTTGAATTAGTTTCTTGATAGGAGTACCCGCGCCCTCGGGCGCGTGATGTTGCGGGATTGGATTGCGGCTGCTCTAATGAAGTTTCGCAACAACACCACATTTGGCGCGCGCTTGAAAGCGATGCCGCTCCAACTGGGGCGGCTTTTTTGTTGCGCTCCTTCGCCGTTCGAACGAATTCTCTTCCGTTTGGGGACAGCATGTCCTGCAAGAAGCCTAGCCCGATTCTCGATGTCCCCGAGCGCCCCCACTGCCCGGTTTGCGGTGAAGTGTCCTACTCGCGCGGTGGGATTCATCCGCAATGCGCTCAGACACAGGCCGACGAGAAACAGCTGAAACGAGTCAAAAGTCTCAACAAAACCAAGAAAAATAAGATCGCCGGCAACGTTTGGAGCGCCTCGACCGGACCGAGGGCTTGGCACAAGTGGTGCCCAAAGTGTAAAAAACAGGTCCATGTCCGCAAGAAAGCCTGTAGTTGCGGTCACGACTTCAAACCCTAACTTACGATCAGCCATTTTGCTCTAGGAAGGGAAGGCCTTTGTTCCGCTGTCAAAGTTGCCAAGCAGTTGTTCCCGCGGGTACCCGCAGCCAGCGGGTCATCGTACAGACCCGCCAGAAGACCTACGAACCACGCGGAGACAGACCCGGGGCCGACCGATTCTCCCGAGGCCGCGGCCGCCGGATGAAAAAGAAGAAGGTGTTCGATCGCGGCGGAACCGGTACCGAAATCGTACGAGAGTTGCTGGTCTGCCCGGACTGCGCCATCAGGTTGGAAGCTGAGAAGCCGGCCGAGACGCCTGAACCGGTTGCAGTGCCCGAGCCGGTCGAGATCCCAGCCGAATAGGCATCGCCGGTTCGCGCCACTCGTTGGATGCTGGACGGGCCGCGCCGCTTAATCGACGCGCAGGACCTTGCCTGGATTCATCAGGTTGTGCGGGTCGAGCGCGCGTTTGAGGCTCCGCATCACGTCGACGGCTTCGCCATGTTCCTGAATCAGGGCGTCCAGCTTGCCCAGTCCGATGCCGTGCTCGCCGGTGCACGTGCCGTCGAGTTCGAGGGCATGCGCGACGATGCGGCGGCTCAACTCTTCGACTCCGCGCAGCTCCTCGGTGCTGTTGGGGTCGATGACGAAGACGACGTGAAAGTTGCCGTCGCCGACGTGGCCATACAAGGGAGCCGGTATCTTCGTGCCGGCCAGTTCCCGTTTCGTGCGGCGGATGCACTCCGCCAGCTGCGAGATGGGAACGCACACGTCGGTCACGTAGCCCGCGCCACCTTCTCGCAGCGCCAGTGAAGCGTAGTACGCGTCGTACCGGGCTTGCCACAACCGGGTGCATTCCTCTTCCTGTGTGGCCCAGCGGAACACTCCGCCACCATGGCCCGACAGGATCTCCCCTGCCCGCTCGGCCTGTTCGGCGACGCCGGCCGGCGTCCCGTGGAATTCCAAGAACAGTGTCGGCGTGACCTTGTAGTCGAGGTGGGAGTATCGGTTGACGGCGTCGATCTGCACCTCGTCGAGCATTTCCAGCCGGGCCATCGGAATGCCGGCGGCGATGGCCTCAATAGCCGCGGCCACGGCCGAGTCGACGTCGGCAAAATCACAGACCGCCGCAGAGACTGCCTCGGGCAGACGCGCCAACCGCACCGTGACTTCGGTAATGACGCCGAGCGTTCCTTCCGAACCGACGAACAGCGACGTGAGGTCGTAGCCAGCCGACGATTTGCGGGCGCGTGTACCCGTGCGGATGACGCGGCCATCAGCCAGCACCACAGTCAATGCGAGCACGTTCTGTCGCATGGTGCCGTATCGGACGGCGGAACTGCCCGACGCACACGTTGCGGCCATGCCGCCCAGCGACGCATCGGCCCCTGGGTCGACCCGGAAATGCAGATCTGTGCCAGACTCGGCCAGCTGCCTATTGAGTTGGTTGCGGGTGACCCCGGCCTCGATAGTGGCGTCCATGTCTGCAGTGCTGACCCGCAGAACGTTGTTCATCCGGCTCGTGTCGATGCAGACGCCGCCCCGCTCGGCCACCACGCCTCCCTCGATACCGGTCCCGGTACCAAACGGCACGATCGGCACTTGCTGCTTGGCACAGAGGGTGACAATCTGAGCGACCTCGTCCGTGTTTGCCGGGAAGGCAACCACATCGGGCACAGCGGGCTGGTGGTGCGATGCATCGGCGGCATGCGCGTTTCGCAAGTCCTGCGAGACGGCTACGCCGTCGGCCCCCAACAGATTGTTCAGACGCCCGGTGAGAGCGTCGAGCGCGGTTCGATCGGGGAGGGACATCAAACAGCCGTTCGCTCAAAGCCCGAGGCGTTTGCTGGCGGGGTCGATTAGCCAGAGCCAGTCGTCAAACAGGAATTCCAGCCGTGCCGCCAATAGCGCGATCCGCCCCATGACCGTATATCCGAACCCTGCGCCGAACGTGATCATCAAAAACCACACGCCGAAGTCTGCGACGCGGCCAACGACCCCTTTATGTTCGACTGAAAAGAAGAAATAGACCAGACACGAAAGAACACCGACCAGGATCGTCGTGTTCTTCAGTGAGGCGGCCCAGTCGAATGTCCCGTCGGAGGAAACGACGAAAACGGGAATGATCGTCGCTTGAACCTGCGTGATGAAGTCGGATTCTAAGTGACTGAGGAGACGGATGCCCGCGGTCGCGCCGATGAAAAACGCCAGCGGCCAGCGGGCGATCCAACTGCCCACCGGCGCCAACCGCCAGAGCATCATGATGCCCAAGACGAGCGGCACGACATACACGATCTCGGTCTCTTGTTCCTCGGCTAGTCCCGGTAGAACCGACGCGCGGAGTACCGCCGGAATCAGTTTGCCGAACAGATTCTGCACGACGCCAGTCCAGAACCCGACGACCATCAAGTATGCCGCCGAGCTGCCGACGAACACTGATTCGGCGAAACGGTACAGCGGGTTGTCGCCGATGAGAAATGAGAATATGGCCAACGTCGACAGGGCGGCAATCCACAGGCCAATCGTCCGCGACCAGCTGAAGTCGACGTCGGGTTCGCTGCGAAACTTGGGGTCGACATCTTTGTACTTCGTCCAACGCACTTCGGTCGTTGCGGCGCCTTCGTCGTCCGCATTGACTTCGGCTACGAACTCCGAAGTGCGAACATAGCTCTTGCCCATCTCGGTCGTGGCGGCCCGAAACACCAACCAACCCGCGCCTGCCAGGATCAATACCAGCGGGACAACTGAAGCACGATTCATCGCGTGTCTCCTCTGCGCAGGCCGATGAAGTAGATCACGTTGCCCAGGATAATTGTCGCGATCACCAATACGTGCGCCACCAGCTGAGGCCCCATGCGGCGCAAGCCTTCGGTCGCGTTGGGGTTCTCTTTAAGTTCAGGGTAGCCATCGATGACAGTCTTTTCGTATTCGGCGGCCGCCTTGATGGCCCCCAAAATGCCGGTGAGCTGCTGTGGGTAGTACGGATAGATGATCGGGGCTTGTACGCCGGTGCAGCCGGCGACCATCTTCATGCCGAACGGAGTTGCCGCGTACTGCACCCACTCCTTTGTGCCCGGATAGCCGGCGCTGACGTTGACGATCATGTCGACCTGTTGGATGTTCTTCATGTTCCGCGTGAGGTCCAGCTTTGTAAGGCTGTTGCCGTCGACGTCATTGGCGTACAGCGTCTTGAGGTCGCTGACAATGACTTTGATCACGCCCTCGTAGCCGGGACGAAAGCCGAGATTGACGTAGTCGCGACCGTACTCGTATTCGGGGAACTCGCGGAGCAGCATGTCGATGTTCGATTGCACCAGCGGTTCGCCGTTGGGCCATAACGTCATGAAGATCATTTTGTGATGCTTCTTGGCGGCGTGGCGGACGAATGCGGAGGCCATCGGCTGAAGCTCTCCGGCGCTGGGCGGGTCGTAGTCTTGGGCCATCAACAGCACAGAACCTTCTGGCAACTCCTCAATGGCGCGAAACACGTCGCGAACCATGGGCGAAGGGATCTCCGGCAGCCGGAGCGTGAATAAAATCGGCAGGGCGACCGCAATCAGCATCGCCAAGAAGACCCACCGGCGGTCGAGATTCTTGAATATTTCGTACATGCGACTACTCGCGTTCCGATCCCAGGTAAGAGCGGTCGACGCCCAGCAAGACTTTCAGCGACGTGGAAACGACGCCCAGTGCAATGCCGATTGTGATCGCGCGATTGCCGGCCAGATTGAAGACCTGCATGATCGTGTCGGTGACGTTTTCCAGCCTTAACGCGGAGAGCTCCTCGGGCATCCACGAAGTCAGCACGATGCCCGCATACGTTCGCCCCAGCAATACGATGAAGGCGGTTGTCAGCAAAATGATGGCCTGCGAGTTCTTCGCGCGAAATGCACGAAATGCGGCCGATGCAATGAAGAACGCCAGTAAGGCGAACATGGTGGATGAGAGTGGAAAGATCACGTACTGATAAATCCACCACAGCGCGCTCCCTTCGCTGACGTGGTTGCCCGACCACGTGTAGCTGGGGAACGATTCACTGGGCAGCACGCCGATTTTTCCGAGTCCGACAACGAGCGTGATGAGAAAGGCGATCAGGGTGACGACGGCGTACCCCCACCCTGCTCGTTGATTGGAGATTTTCTCCAGGTTCATCTTCAGCAGATTCGCGGCGCCGAGGATAAAGGCAATCGACGCGAGAATGTCGAACCAGACCATCGAATCTTCGCCCCACGATTGTGTGTAGGGGACGAAGTAACTAGCGATCAGCACGAACCCGACGGCGGCGGCGATCGCGAAGGGGATGCTGCGTTTCATGGAAGAAATCCCGCCCGTCCGAGAACGTTGTTCGTAACGAAATTAGTGACCAGCTCGAACGCCCCGCTGCCGGTGACCGCGTGCAGAGTGGCGAACGTGCAGCCTGCAATCAGCAAGACCGCGCCGACCAACTTGCCCAAGTCCTGTCCTTTCAGGCTGCCCAGCTGCTGTGGTTCGCCGGAAAGATAGGCCGAGGCGGCGAAGAACTCTTCACCGATAAGCGTGTAGTCGCAGGCTGCGACAAAGAATGGCAACTGGGCCGGCATTGCAGTGCCGGCTATCTGAATCGCGCCGATCTGGTTGCCGGTCTCGGCCAGCAACAGCGACTCGGCATAAAAGGCGCCCATATAGAAGCACGCAGCCGGCCGCTCCCGCAGCATTTGGCCGGTCACACCGGCGACGAAGCCAAATTGTTCGTCGGTCAGGTAGAAGATGTCGTCTTCGCGATACGCGTCGGGACGCCCCGCGCCCAGGTAAGACGATTCGACGGTTTCGCGGGCGGTCGTCATTACTAGCGACCGCGAAGTGGGAACCCACAGATGGGCGTCGTATTCGGCAGTCAACTTGGCCACGCGAGACAGAACCGTAATGCCCGCCACGGTCTGAATATCGTTGATATCCTGAATGCCCGGAACGAACAGGCAGGACCGCCCCATCTCGGTGGCCCGCCCGACCGCTTCAGAGACGGCTTCGAGCCCGGGAATGGGACGCACCCAGATGTCCCCTCCTTTCCGCGCCACGCCGATGAAGTACACGATCGTACCGCCCAACAACAGCAACATGACTCCGTACCACGATCGCGTCTTGTCGTAATATTGCATGATGGTTTGCAGCGCCGCTGCAGCATCGGCCGGTTGGGACCGACTGCCGTCCGGGCCGATTGCAATCACGCGGTAGAGGTACGTCTTGCCGAGTTCTGCGTTTGCATCCTCGAACTTGGCCACTTGGTATGTGGTTTCGCCGACAGATTCGTACTCAGGCTTCGCATCCAATTCGGCTATTTCGTCGTCAGGTTCGGATGTTTCTGCGCCCGGTTCCGATTCTTCTGTGTCGGGTCCGCTTGTTTCTTCGTCCGACACCGATTCAACCAGCCGCTCGATCTCGTAACGAATGACGCGCCGCGGTTGAGCTTCGGCAACGTCGTCTGGCGAAAGCGTCCAGGTGACGAGAATCCCGTCGCCGGCGTCGTTGGGTCGGTCGCGGGCGACCACGTCGGAAACGGGGGCCGGTGAGCCGGTTTGGGCGTCTTCGGCAGCGGCCGTGTCTGCCTGCTGGGCCAGCACCGGGCCGCCCAGCAGCGGCAGACCGAGTGTCGCCAAGGACAGCAGCCGCAGTACTCGTATGGTTGGCATCCTACTTCTCGATGATTTCCACGTTTGCCCGAGGCACGGTGACCGTGCCGTCGGATTCGCAGTCGACTTCCAGCACCCGGGCTTTCGAGCCCGAGTCGAGTACTCGCAACTCCGAGGGCAGGCTGGCGACGCTCCCCAGCCGACCGAAGTACGGGTCGCGGATGATGCGCACGGGCGTGCCGATTTCCAGATAGCCCGGGCTATGTCCTTCCCGGCTACTATCTCTTGCCCCTTCGGCGTCCCATGGTATGAGGACTTCAGGACGCATCACGCCGGCGCGGATCTGCGTCGCCCCATTGACGGAGGCCTGGCTGTCTTCACGAGATTTCAGCAGGTCGAACGTGCGCTGTGCCATGGCGATCTCTCCGAACCCTTCGGTGATGATCAGTGTAATACCGATGCGCTCCGAACCGGTAATGGCTACGCCCAAATCGTGTCCCAAAATCTCGCGCAGGTCTTGATCGTCCATGCCGCCGGAGATAATCGCCGAGACCCTCGCGTCGATCGCCTTGCGCACGGCTTCGCCTTCCATGCGGCCGCCCCCCACGATCACCGCACCCCGCATGTCGGATTCGATGTGGGCGGGCGTTAGTTCTTCGGCGTGGTCAGTGCAGGCAACTCGGATCGGCCCAAAGGCTTCACCACCAATGCCGAAGATTCCCTGCACAAACGTGACGTCGGCTTCGATGACCACGCCTTCCTTGGGGAGCAACTCCACGATCTCGCCGCTGAGATATGCCTGCACCTGTACGGGGACGGCCTCGCCCCTGACGATCAGCTGGCCGGTCACTTCTGAGACTGATTCGATCGTACCGGCCACCTTGGAACGGTAGTCCGACTTGAACATTCCAAAGATGCCTTTGGTCCGCGCGAGCACGTCGCCGATTTCAACCTGCTCGCCCTGCTGCTTGAGCATACACTCGGGCACGTCGCCGGGCGGCAGCGAGAGCAAGTTGGCCAGGTTGATCGGCGTGATGTCGCCCGGCATGAACGTCTGGGCGACGACGTCTTGGGCGGAGACGCGATCTCCAACTTCGACAAGCACGTCCCCAGCAATCGGCAGCACCCGCCGCACCCGATGCCGGTCACGATCGCTGACTTTCAACCCTGGCGTGTATGCGTGAGCCATGATGAGTCTGGTTCTTTGCCGATTCAGTTAAACCACGGAGACACGGAGTACACAGAGAAGAGAACGGCTACAGTACTCTGCGAGTGATTCCATCTTTCAGAACTGGCACGTGGAAGTTGATCAATAGACCGACTCGACAGTTGTTTAGCCGCATGTAAGTCAAGAGTTGAGCTTCAAATACAGGCGGCATCTCCTCGACCGCCTTGAGTTCGACAATGACGTCATCTTCAACCAACAGATCAACGCGGTAACCGCATTCGAGTTTCACTCCCTTGTACTCAACGGGGATGTCCACCTCTCTACGAAATTCGATCCTGTGTAGCGTCAATTCGCGACACAAGCACTGTTGATAGGCTGTTTCTAGGAGGCCTGGTCCCAGTGCTTGATTGGACCTCAATCGCGGCACCAATGATCTCGCTTGTCAGCTCCTCGTTTTTCAACATTGGTTGGGTCTCCGCGCATGCGATTCCGCTCGACCTTCCTTCTTCTCCGTGCTCTCCGTGTCTCCGTGGTTAGTCCCTCCCGTACAACTCCAGGGCGTCGATCCAGCCGGCTACGGCTTTTTTGCAGCTTGCAGCATCACTCGGTAGTTCCAACGGTCGGCCGCGGGCGTCTAGGATGAGGCCGACGGTGCCGCCGCGGACTTCGCGTTCGACGGGCTTGCCGGGCCCGGCGCCGATGTCGAATCCGCGCGCTGGTTCGACACTCATCTTTGCGGTTGCGCCGTCGGCCAGCCGGATCAGTCGCAGTTCACCAAACGCGAGCTGGCCGGTCTCGTTGAGCGAATCTCCCTTCAGCGTATAGCTGAAGCAGGGCTTGCCCGGTTTTCCGCTGCCTTTGGCCGAGATGCAAGTCCCCAGATAGACCAAGCAGTCGCGCTCGAATGCTTCGAGGGCGGCTTGGGGATGGACTTGCGCGAGGACGCCGAGGTGCGGCATCATAAAGATGCTGTCCTTGGCCAGCGTGGTGAAGCCCTCAGGTTCGAAGGCGTCGACGAGCATCGCGGCGGTTTGTTCCATCCGCGGGGCATGAGACAGTACGCCGCCGGAGGCAACCAGCAGGTCGAGTTGCATGTTGTCGACAATCGTCTGCCCGCCTGCGCCTTGGCTGAACGTGTCGCCGACGGTGCGCTGCTGCTGAACGCCCTTGAGCGTGGTGGCGAACTCCTTGTGCTGTACGTAGGCCAGCCGCAGCGCCTCGCGGGCGACGGCTTGCTCGAAGACGAGTGCTTCGAGTGTCTGCGGAATTGTGGTGGGACGGATCATCTTGTTCTTGACGCGATTACGCAGCTCGCGCTCCTGCATGTCGATGTGCACCCACCGCAGAATGGTGGGGAGCGTGGCCTCCGCACAGACGTTCGAAATCGAGTAGCTCATGCCGAGGTTCGCGCTCACCGTGCGGTTGAACGTGCCGTCGAACACGCTGAACACATCCGTCGTCGCCCCGCCGATATCGACGCCGACGGCATTGATGCCCTGACGTTCGGCGATCGTCTGCAGGATGTTTCCGACCGCACCCGGGGTCGGCATGATGGGCGCGTCGGTCCACTGCATCAGCTTGTCGTAGCCGGGCGCGTGGGCCATGACGTGCTCGAGAAACAAGTCGTGGATGGCGTCGCGGGCGGGTCCCAAGTTTTCGCGTTCGAGCACCGGCCGCAGGTTGGGCACCACAGATAGCGCGACGCTGTCGTCAAACGTCTCTTCGATCAGCGGAGCAGCGTCGGCATTGCCGGCGTAGATCACCGGCATCTGATACGCGCTGCCGAAGCGAGGCTGCGGTTTGGCTGGTGCGATGAGCTCGGCGATCTGCACGACGTGTGTTGTTGTTCCGCCATCGGTCCCGCCGGAAACGAGAATCATGTCCGGCCGCAGTTCGCGGATCCGCTGAATTTGCTCGTGAGGCAGGCGCTTGTCGTTGGAGGCGATGACGTCCATCACGATTGCGCCTGCACCCAAGGCGGCGCGTTTGGCACTGGCGGCCGTCATCTCGCGGACCACGCCGGCGACCATCATCTGCAGTCCGCCGCCCGCGCTCGACGTCGAGATGTAAATGTCGCAGCCTTGGCCGTCTCCGGCCGGACGAATCAGTTTGCCGTCATCATCGACGAAACGGCGGCCGGCCAACTCACCTACTTCGGTCACCGCGTTGACGACGCCCATCGTCACGTCGGCGGCCGGTTCTTCGACGGTAGTGGGGGCCTCGCCGCGATATGTTTGGCGATAGACTCCGTCCACCTTCTCGATCAAGATGGCCTTGGTCGTCGTGCTACCACAATCGGTCGCCAGGATGACGTTGATTTGATCCGGATCGGGCTGATTCATCTGGGTGCTTCAGCGGCCTGCTGATTCTTGTTCGCGTCCTGCGGCATCGGATGGCTGCTGCCGATGGCTCTGGGAGAGGCCGGCGGCCTCCAATTCCTCGATGCGCCCACAAATGTAGTCGATGGAGCCGCGGCATTCGAGAAAGGCCGCCAGATGTTTGTGTGCATCGGCATTGGCGCCGCGTTCGGTCAGCACAGACAGAAACGGGCTGAGGAAGTGCAGCGTCTGTGCCCCAATGAAGTTGAGCGGCCGAGCCATTTCGAGAAACACGAGCGACGGCGTGACGAGGCGACGGCGGACGATCTCGCTGCAAATGGCCTCGACCACGGCTCGCTGTTGCTCGGTCGGCTCTGCAGGACCTGGCGGGTCGAGAGCGAATGCGTGTTTCAGCCATTGCACGGTGGGCCAACCTCCGCGGGCAAGTGCCGACGAATACGTGCGACGACCAGCGGTGCGTCGGACCCAAACTGCACGTGCATGCCTTGAAATGCGTCAAGCAGCGAGCTGCGTGCTCGACTCGACAAATAGCCGCCGCGTTCGTCGTGCCTGAAACGACGCACATCAGCCCAACTTAGGTATTGGCGGGCATGCGGGTAACGGGCGGTGATGCCCGCTTCATCGATTCGAAAGCGGCTGGGCAGGAAGAATCGATTCAGAGCTAGCAGCAGTAAGGCGCCTGCCAGCAGTCCCCATACCGGACTCTCCATCAACAGCGCCGCCAGAGAGGCAAAAGCTGCGATTACCGCCAAGGTCACCAGCGCAGCACCAAATCGCTCTGCGGCCGGGAAGACGCGCCACTCCAAAATGTCGCCTGGCGGCTCGATGACCACTGGGGATTTCTTCATGAAGGATGTTTAGTTTGCCGCCCGGCGGACCATGGCGGCGGCGTTTAGAATAGCAACCCATCCGGCAGTTTTCGAGCGGTGCAGCCGGGGCTCCCCGCTCGGTCATCGTTGCTGAGTCGCGCTCGATTCCGCTCGCGCGAGTTGGTAAGGTGCTACTGCCAGTTTCGAAAGGAGAGTCATGACCGATCCTGACGCCACACCTTCCCCCGATTCGCCATCGAACGACGAGCTCAAACGGGCGCTGAAGGCTTTCAAGAAGCGCCTCAAGGTGACCCGGCTCGATGACGAGTCGCGGCTGGGCTACGGCGGCATGAGCGGCGGAAACAAGTCGGAAATCACGGCGATCACGCCTCCGAATCAGTACCCAGCCGAGATCTGGCAGGAACTCGCCAATCGGGGCAAACTCAAGCACGTCGGACACGGGCTCTACGAGTTGGTGCAGACTGGCTGATCGAGGGCCCTGCTTTCGCGACAACCGGCAACGTCTTGCATGCAGCAGCGCCGGCGCGCACGATTGCGCGGCAGCCTGCATTCCTCATCGCGATCGGGTCTCGACCTCAGCGACAACGCGCCTATAACGATTCAGATGAGCGTAACCGGCATCGAAGTCGTGAGGCGTATCGATGGGCAACGTGACGATTGGTCGCGATTCAACATCGCGGAACTTCATCTTGGAGTCGCAGCTTTGGCTGCCGAAGCCCCTGGAAGAAGTGTTTGCCTTCTTCTCGGACGCGTTTCAGCTTGAAACGCTCACACCCGAATGGTTGAGATTTGAGGTACTCACACCTCCGCCCATCGAGATGCATGCAGGCGCGCTCATCGATTACAAGCTGCGTCTGCGTGGGATACCGTTCCGCTGGAAAACATGTATCGAAAAATGGGATCCCCCGCATCGGTTTGTTGATACTCAGCTCCGCGGGCCGTATCGCATGTGGCATCACACTCATTCGTTCATCGAACGAGATGGGGGCACGCTGGTCGCAGACCGTGTCGAATACAACGTGCTGGGTGGGGCCCTGGTCAACCGCCTGCTGGTCAGAAGGGACGTCGAGAGTGTCTTCGCCTATCGGCACAAGACGCTACGAGAGATCTTCCAGGACGAGCAATCTGCGCGCCCGCACCAGGAGATGCAGAATCTGCAGGAAAAGCATCCGAATTGATTGCCCGAGTCTTTGAAACTGCACACAAATCGTGCAGCAACAGTTAACTTCCCGGCACGAATGCCTGAACGTCTGAAGGGCGTCGATCAAAAAACCCGGCCCCGCGGCCGCTTACCGGAGTTCCTGGTCTGCCGGACAGCTAACAGCGGGGCGGGCAAGACTTAACTTGCAAATCCGATACCGCGTTCTGCGAGAAGACAGGCCGGCGAATGCGATCAGGCATCAGCGTTCAATCCCAGCGCCCGCGCCTCTTCGCTTAGCTTGGCGATAGCCCGGAGTTGAAGTTGTCGCACGCGCTCCTTGCTTAGATCCATGCGCTTGGCAACCTCCAACAACGTCTGTGGGCCGGTTGGACAATTCAGACCGTAACGAGCCTCGAGAATAAAGCGTTCGCGGGGCTGCAACCGTTGCTGCATGACGCGGGCCAATACGTTGAATGTTGCGAAGCGGGCCTCCATCGGGTCGGGGCCGACGGGCGCCTCATTCGCCTCTTGAACATGCTCGTGGGCGCCGGTCGGAAACCGCTGACGATCTCGGTTGCGACGCTTCAAACTCCGAAAGAACGTGCGCTGGACGGCATGCGTGGCATAGGTGCTGAACCGAAAGCCGCGGTCGTAATCGAATTTGTCGACGGCGTTGAGCAACGCCAGATTACCTTCGCAAATCAGATCCTCGAGATGCGTGCGGTCTTCGGCAAAGCGTCGCGAGATGGAGACCACCAGACGTAGATTGCATTGAACCAGGCGATCGCGACACTCTTGCGCCTGAGCACGGAATCTCTGGAATTCAGCCGTCTGCGCGGGCTCCGATGATTTCGGATCGGCATGAGTCAGCAACTGGTTGGCGCGGTACTTGGCGTAGTTCATGCGGCGAAACAGCGTTCGCTCTTCCTCTGCCGTCAGCAACGGCCGCTCGTAAAGGCTTGCAAAATAGGTGCTGCCTGCCGCCGACCTGTCGCCGTCAGTGATTGCGGCCCCGATCGCCTCCATCGAATGGCCAAGAATCACATCGGCGGCCTCGGGTGACTCAAAGAACGCGTTGTGGATGTACTTGATGTCGGGCTCGATGGCTGACCGCGCATCGGATTTGGTTTCGGCCACCGTGTTTGGTTCCCGCACACGTCTGCCCGGGCGTTCGGCTGGTGATTTGGGAGACGTGCGCGGTGCAGCCTTCACTCGAGCCGAAGACCGGCCAGTTCGTGGATGCCGCGTGTTGTGGCGTGCGATCAAATTGGTGGTCATCTCCAACCCTCTTACGCGGATGCCGGTCCTAAAAATCGTTCAAAACGTTCATTCGCATCGTACGGCTGGCTTGTTGTGGCGTCTAGTCAAAAAACGTTCAAAACGTGCATTTCAGCAGAAGTTCTTTCAGTGGAAGGTGTTCTGTCGGTCTGGACGCGGCAAGTTCGGCGCCTATACTCTCGTGACGACTAGCAGTGAATCATGCAAATCGGGCACGGCATGAAGGAAACAGTTACCCCCAAGCAGGTTGCTCGGGCGATCGGGGTCAGCGAATCTTCGTTGAAACGCTGGTGCGATCGGGGCCTGATACCGACCGTACGCACCGCCGGCGGACATCGACGCTTGCCAATCGGCGGAGTGCTCCGCTATCTGCGCGAGTCGGGGCATTCGCTGATAGAGCCTGAGCAACTCGGTCTGCCTGCTACGGCGAGTCGTGGCGCGCGGGGCCTGGAACGGGGACGCCTTCAATTGACCGAAGGCCTCATCACTGGTGATGAAGAGCTATGTCGACAGATTGTTTTCGACTTATACCTGGCCTCGAATCCGCTGTCGGTGATTTGCGATGAGGTAATCGCTGCCAGCTTCAGAGAAATCGGCGACTTGTGGGATTGCGGCGACGTCGAGGTCTATCAGGAGCGCCGTAGTTGTGGGATCATGTTGCGGATTCTGTTCGAACTGCGGGCTGCCCAGCCGCGAATCGAACAGGGGCCCGTCGCAGTGGGCGGCACGATCGAGGGGGACATCTACACGCTGCCCACCACAATGGTTGAACTGGTGCTTCGGGAACGAGGCTGGCGGGCCTGCTCGCTGGGCGCCTCGCTGCCGGCTGAGACGTTGATCGCCTCCATCGAGGACACCCGGCCGTCTCTTTTCTGGTTGGGGGTCTCCTTTGTGGCCGACGAAGCCCGGTTTCTCGAGGGAATCAAGGAACTGCACGAGGTGACATCGGCAAAGGGCATCCCGCTGGTTGTCGGCGGACAAGCTCTCGATGACCGAATTCGCAGACAAATGCAATACACGTCATTCTGCGACAATCTCCAGCACCTGGAAGCCTTCGTCGACGCCTTGACGCCGGTGTCCAAGGCGTAGCACGCCTTCGGCCAAGGCACGTACGGCGAATCCCGTCGTTCCAGCGACGCGACGGCTGAAATTGTTGCTTGCTCATCTGCAGCGACTCTCGATAATGGTTCTACCGACGAATCGATGTGCGCGGCGTCAGACGCGCAGCTGAGATGGCGAGAGCTTCGGTGGACTTGCATTGGACGGCGACAGACCGGAGCTGTGCAGCTTACGCAGGTTCTGAGTCAATCTGCGAACGGAGACAACGATGCGAGGAGTCTTGGCGCTGATTTTGGCGGGCGGCAAGGGAGTGCGACTGGAACCGCTGACCCGCGACCGTGCAAAGCCCGCCGTGCCGTTTGGCGGCTCGTATCGCATTATCGACTTCACACTGTCGAACTGCATCAACAGTGGGTTGCGTCGGATGCTGATACTGACGCAGTACAAGTCTTCCAGCCTGGACCGTCACATCAATTTGGGCTGGCGGTTTTTGTGCCGCGAACTGGGCGAGTTTGTCGACTTGCTGCCGCCGCAGCAGCGAATCGACGAGCATTGGTACCAGGGAACTGCCGATGCGGTGTATCAGAATATCTACAGCATCGAGCAGACTCGGCCGGAACATGTGCTGATCCTGTCGGGCGATCACATCTATAAGATGGACTACTCGAAGCTGCTGCGCGAGCACATCGATTCAGGCGCCGACGCCACGGTCGGCTGCATTCCCGTCGATCTGCGACTCGGATCGCAATTCGGCATCGTGGGGATCGACGAGCACCAGCGTATCGTCAAGTTTCGCGAGAAGCCGGCCAACCCCGACCCCATTCCGGGCGATCGGCAGCGCTGCCTGGCTTCGATGGGGATTTACGTCTTCAACGCGAATTTCCTGTTCGAAAAGCTTTGCCAGGACGCGACCAACACTTCCAGTTCACACGACTTTGGCAAAGACATTCTGCCGTCGCTGGTTGACTCGCACCTCGTCCGCGCCCACCTGTTCCGCGACCCTGAAACGGGGGAAGGCGAGTATTGGCGCGACGTCGGCACGCTCGACGCCTATTACGAAGCCAATATGGATTTGATCGGCGTCAAACCCCAACTCAACCTGTACGACGACACGTGGGAGATTCGGACGTATCAACCGGCCCATCCGCCACCGAAATTCGTCTTCGCCCAGCATGACACCGATCCTCCGCGCGTCGGCCGGGCGCTGGACAGCACGGTCTGCAACGGCTCGATCATTTCCGGTGGACGTGTCGAACGTTCGATCATCTCTCACAACGTACGGGTCAACAGTTGGGCGGAGGTGGAAGACTCGATTCTGTTCGATGGGGTCGAAGTCGGTCGTCACGCCAAGATCCGCAGGGCGATCATCGACAAACGGGTGCAAATTCCCAAAGGCATGGAGATTGGCTACGACCTCGAGCAGGATCGAGCGCGGGGCTTTACGATTACCGAGTCGGGCATCGTCGTCCTCGGCAAGGTCGACGGAGTGAGGCGTCTCGACGAGCTAGTTCCGCCGCTGCAGTCGAAGACCGCCTGAGTTCGCTTCCGGTGCAAACAAAGACTGGTGCCAGCGCAATTCTGCTGGAGATCAGCTTTCCGCGGCGAGTTCGGCCATGCGAATGGCCGGCTCGACAACGCGCTCCCAGTTCTCCCGCAGATACTCGGGCGGACCACCTTTTTCGGCGACGGTCTTGGCAACTTCGACTGTGGGAACCATCTCAATGGCATCCCAGGGGCAGACCAGTAGCTCGTACGGGTCCGACTTCTTGGTCGGAATGTGCACGCAAACTTCGCAGCCCACGCAGCGCTCGACGTCGATTTCGCACCAAGACTGTAGCGGGGCGAACGTCTCACCCTCGACCTTGTAGATGCAGTCAACCGGACAGACTTCGAGGCAGGCCTCGCAGCCGGTGCAGTTGTCGGCATTGATGACCGCCACTTCCTTTGGCAGTTTCTTGCGTTTGCCCGATTTCGCCATTCAGATCACCAAGTGTTGAGGACAGGAATCGTCGACCGAAACCCACGGTAATTGTTATCGCTATCGGTAGACCGAACAACTGCAGACCAGCCGCGTTGGACCGAATTCCCAAGTTCGGGAACGTGGCCGGCAGTCTCTTGCGGCATTTTCTGCCGAGAACACCAAAGAGCAGCCTGTCGGCGCGCTCAGCCACTGTGCCGGACTTCATTGGCGTCGGGCCGCCTGGACCAGACTGACCGGGCCAACGCTCCGATGCTCATGACGAAGGTACCAATCAGGGCGCCGTACAGCATCATGAGCAACAGGCCGCCAAGCATTCCGAGGAGATTGCTCGCCACGGCAATAGGTGTGGCCCATTCACTCCGGTACGTCGGATCCACGAAGGACATGACCAGCCCGACGATGGCAATGGGCAACCACAGGCACAGCGCTACAATTGCGCCCAATTTCGTCCCGTGCCATGCTGCCTTGCGAATCGGACGTTTGCCAGGCACCGTGACGGTGACGTCGGGCTCGGGCATGCGGTATGGGTTCTGGTCCACGTGTCCGATTCAGCAAGCCCGTTACCGCGGCTTGTCCAGCAGGACTTTTAGCTGAACATCTTTGCCGTCCCGCTTCACGATCACCTCGACCTCGTCACCCGCCGAGAACCCGCGCAGGGCCGAATCGAAGTCTTCCAGGTTGCCGATCTTTTTGCCGCCCAGCTTGACGATGACGTCGCCGCCTTTGAGTCCGCCTTTGTCGGCTGGGCTACCTGGCGACGCGCCGGTGATCGGGTATCCCTCTTGTTCGGTGCCGAAGTCGGGGATGCTGCCGAAGTACGGACGGCTGCCTCCGCGCGCCGCGGTCGTCTTGCGTTTGACCTCCACGTAGTCAGGGCGCTGGTCGTCGTCCAACGTGGCATCGACGACATCCTCGATCATGTCCGTCACGCGGAGCATGCCTTCGACGTTGATCTTGTCCCAGTCGTCGGACGGGCGGTGGTAGTCGGAATGGTTGCCGGTGAAGAAATGCAGCACAGGAATCTTCTCAGCGTAAAACGATGACTGGTCACTGGGACCGAATCCGTCTGGCTTGAGGGTGAGTTTGAAGTTCTGCTGCTCTCCGGTCGACTCGAGGAGATCGTTCCACCGCTGTGACGTGCCGCTGCCGAAGACCGTCAGCTTGTCGTTCTTCATGCGTCCCACCATGTCCATGTTGAACATGGCGATGGTGTTGTCGATCGGAAACACTGGCTCTTTGACGTAGCGGGCCGACCCAATCAAGCCGCGCTCTTCGGCCGTAAAGGCAATGAACACCAGCCGGCGGGACGGTTTCTCCTGGCGCGCCGCGAAACGGTGGGCCAGTTCGATCAGGGCCACGGTTCCCGAGGCATTATCGTCGGCCCCGTTGTGCACGGCCTCGACGCCAGGTGCCAGCGAGCCTTCGCCGCCTAGCCCGACGTGATCGTAGTGCGCTCCGATGACGATCGTTTCGTCAGCGAGTGGACCTTCGCCTTCGAGGACGCCGATGACGTTCTTGACATCAGTTTCCACCTTGCGAACGGCGGCCGAGCCTCGCGCTTTCCAGCCGCTTAACGCGGCGCTTTGCGGTTTGAGGTCTTTGTCGATGGCCGCTTCAATCTCGTGCAACGACTTGCCCAGCGCAGCCTGCAGCAGTCGATTAGCCACGCTCTGCTTGACGTGCAGAATCGGCATCTGCCGATCGGCTGCGCTGCCTCCGTAGCCGAATTCGATCAACGGATCCAGGTCGGTCTGTTTGGCCCTTTGCAGTGTCTCGGCAAGAGTGGACTGCGCGTCCTTCAGCTTCTTCTTCGCGTCAGCGACCTTCGACTCGTCTGCCGTGTCGAGCGCCTTTTGTGCGGCGCTGACGGCCGTTTGCGCCCGCCGGACGAGCTTCTCGTCATCCTGTTTACTCTTTCGGCCTGCGTAGGGATCGTTGACCAAGATGACCGCTTTGGCCCCGGCACCGTAGGCGTTGCTCACCTTGGTGCGCAGCTCGGCGTGTCGGCTGAAGCCTCCGTGCGGGCCTGCGAATGCGCCGTGAGGGTTCCCTTGCTGTGGCACCCGCCGCATGACCAGCACCACCTTGCCCTTCACGTCGATGTCCTGCAGTTCCTGATAATCCTTGTCGGCCGCGTCGATGCCGTATCCGACAAACACCACTTCCGAGTCGAATTCTCCTGAACTGCCGAATGAGCAGGTGCGGAAATCCTGGTCATACTCGAGTGCGATCGTTTCGCCGTCGGGACCTGTGAACTCGAGGGCGTTCGGCGAGTCGAGTTCCGTCCCGATGGTCATCGTGAATTGTTGGAACCCATCGTCGGCGACGCCTCCGACTTTGAGTCCGGCGTCGATGAATGCCTGCCGCACGAACTCAGCCGCTTCGTCGAGACCGTCGGTACCGACTCCGCGGCCATCCAGGTCGTCGGAGGCCAGATACTTGACCCCCTCCAGCAGCCGGGTCTGCGCCTCTGGGACGGCATCGCCAAAGACCGGCAGCCAGCCGGCGGTCAGCAGGCCGGCAACGATGGAAAGGATGCCCCAAGGCAGCCGACGACGAATTCGATTCGGCATGAACTCCGCACTCCTGAAGGCTGTGAAGGACGCGTCTCCGTCATTATAGCTCGCGCACCACCCGCTGTCCGGCGGACTCAGAGCCCGAGCTTTACTGGACGAACCGTCCGCTACTTTGCTGCCGCGTAGCGCTTGGCGACTTCGTCCCAGTTGACGACGTTCCAGAAGGCGGCGATGTAGTCGGGCCGGCGGTTCTGGTAGTTCAGGTAGTAGGCGTGCTCCCAGACGTCGAGACCCAAGATCGGCGTCCGTCCCGCGGAGAGCGGAGTATCCTGGTTGGGCGTGCTTTCGACGACGAGTTTGCCGCCGTCAACAGACAGCCAGGCCCAGCCGCTACCGAAGCGGGTTGCCCCGGCGGCTGCAAACTTTTCCTTGAAGGCATCCAAGCCGCCGAATGTTGATTTGATGTCGCCGGCCAGGTCGCCGGAAGGCTCGCCGCCACCGCCCGGGCCCATCACGGTCCAGAACAGAGAATGGTTGGCGTGACCGCCGCCGTTGTTGCGAACCGCTCCTTGAATCGCTTCGGGGACCGATGAGAGGCCGCTCATCAAATCTTCGATCGACTTGGCTGCCAGGTCGTCGTGGCCGGCCAGGGCGTCGTTAACCTTGTTGATATAGGCCTGGTGGTGCTTGGTGTGATGAATCTCCATCGTCCGCGCGTCGATGTGGGGCTCCAACGCGTCGTAACCGTATGGTAGGTCAGGGAGCGAATACGCCACTGGTCCAGTCTCCTTCAGTTGAGGTTTTCAATCGAGGACGCTGCCGCGCCTCCAGAGGGTATTCTAGAACCTCGCCGCGGCGTCTCAACTCTCGCAGGGGAAATTAGACAACGTGCGGCCTGATCTACTGGGATTGGCCTATCGTAACGTCGCAGGATCATTGCGACGGTAGGGGCATCTCGGCGCTATCGGTGTGTCGGGCCGGTTGAAATGCGGCCCGAGCTGCCCGGGTGCGAACCTGTTCCAGCCAGAACACGCCGTCGTAGGGCGCGCTGTTGCCGCGGGTCGAGAGGAAATCGACGTCGCCGTCACCGTCCAAATCGCGGGCCACGAACTTGTCGAACATCCCCCGTTTGCGACGGGAAATGTCGTGTCGCTTCCAATGGCCATCGGCGCCGTTTTCAAACCAGGCCAGCCGGCCCAGCGCGTCGTTCGACGTGACCGTTTCCCCATCACGGTCACGCGGTCCGCCGCTGTAAGATCCAGCCATCACGTCCGGTCTGCCGTCGTTGTTGATGTCGGCGACAGTGAAGCCGACCAGCACGTCGGGTCGCATCTCGCCGATGGTGTGCATGCTCCATTGCGCCTCGGAACGGCCGGCTGCTCGAGCCAGACCAGCCGCCGGCCGGCCTCGCCGACAAGAATGTCCAGACGCTGATCGCCACTCACGTCGACGAACGCGAAGTTGAATCCCGTGATGAAAGGCCGCTCGACATCTCGCAGATGTTGCGGTCGCGAGTTCCTGGGGACACTCGTGCGGCCGTCGATTGCAATGCCATGCTCGACAAACGCGATCTCCCCGTCAGTCACGTTCTCGAACCAGAAGATCCGCATCTCTCCACGCGAGCCGGCGACAACGTCCAGGTCGCCGTCCCCGTCCAGGTCGATCGGTTGTGAGTTGATGGGAATTCGCACCCGTGTGAGTTCGTGTTCCTGCCAACGGTCTCCGTCCAGCGGGTTCCTCGGCAGCGAGAACCACGAGATGGCATCCCGCTGCTCTGTCGAAGCGTCGGGATTTTGGCCACCCTTGTTCGGTGCCACGACTTCCGGCCGTCCATCGGCGTCGAAGTCGGCTAGGAACACACGGATGTACGAACCCCGGTCTCGGGTGACCGGCGGAATCACTCGCTTCCACCGCGTCGCCCTCGGTTTGTCTCCTGGATTTTCAAAGTAGATCAAGTGGGCAAGTTCACACGCCACCACGATGTCGGGGTGTCCATCTCCATTCATGTCGCCGACGTCAACGTCCTCGGCAGCGCCCGCTTCTGCGCCTTCAGCCAGGGTCACCAGTTCCCAGACGTCCGGGTCGGAGCTGGCGAACGCGATTCGAACGTGGCCGGCGGCTTCGTTGTCGTACACAGTATCGGCCTCATGCACCGAGACGACGTCCAGAGCCCCGTCGCCATCCAAATCGCCCATCGTCAGCCCATCGCTTCCTCGGATGGGCACGCCCGAAAGGGCTTCATCATCAATACGATGTTCGCGCCAGCTGATGTACTGGCCGTCGTTGGATCTGGCTTGAGTCGGTGTCGCCGCGACGGTGAGACCCTTCTGAATGGGTTGCCCGTTGGCGGCGGTGACCCGCAGACAGAGCGCAACCGCGACACACGTAATGGCAAGACTTCTCAGCATGGGGTCACCTCAACTCTGCGAAGTGTCTGGTTCCGCATCGATCTCGACCTTTGCGGTCTTCTGCATCCACAGCGTGAGACACCCGACCCCGATCAGCACGGGGCCTTCTTCGAGCGTCCACCACAAGGGCATTGGGATCGTCAGGTCGATGGCCAACGAAACACCACCCAACGCAAGGTTGGCGATGGCCCAGAACGTGACAAAGGGCCAATACCGCTTGATGTCGGTCGCAATCATCAAGGTCACGCCGCCGAACAGGGCAAACAGCACCGACGTGGTCCGAGCCAAGTAGCTGACGATGGGAACCCGCGGCAACTCACCCATGCCCAGCCATTGGTGAATCGCGTTCATCCAATCAAACGGCAATGCAATGGCAGGTATCGCCAGCAACAACACCGCGCCGTATACGCGGAGCAGTAGTTTCAGCCATTCCGCAGTGTTCATAGACGCGACGATTCCGTGCAACGGTGTGCCACGGCTCTGTGAGCGCTCTGTGAGCCGTGCGATCGGTCGAGCCATTCCCAGCCGAGCAGACTCAGCAAGTTCATCGTCCACGAAACTGCCACCACAGGCAACTCCGTCCGCGAGGCGACCGATGTGGTACGATCATGAGTCAGATTGTGAACGAAATCCGAACTCGCACGCTCTAGTTGCTTGAGAGGAACACATTGACCTGCAACCAGTTCACGCGCCGTCGTTTCTTGGGATCGGCGAGCGCGGTCGTCGCCGCACAGACGCTTAGCGGGGCAGCATCGGACGACGCACTTCGATCAGATTCAGCCGGCTTCCGTTACTGTCTCAACACCGGCACTATCCGCGGCCAACAGCTGCCACTGGAGCAGGAGATCGACATCATCGCCGCTGCCGGCTATGACGGCGTCGAGCCCTGGGTCCGCGAGATTGAAGCGTTCACACAAAACGGTGGACGGCTCACCGATCTCAAGAAGCGAATCGCAGACCACGGTCTGCGGGTGGAAAGCGCGATTGGTTTCTCCCGGTGGATCGTCGACGACGAAACAGAGCGGCGGGCCGGTCTCGAACAGGCAAAAAGGGAGATGGATCTCGTCCGCCAAATTGGCGGCACGCACATTGCAGCACCGCCTGCGGGCGCTACCGACGACGGGCCGCTCGACTTGCTCCAAGCGGCCCGGAGGTATCGAGAGCTGCTGCAAGCCGGCGCCGAGATTGGCGTCATCCCGCAGATTGAGGTGTGGGGATTCTCGGCAAATCTGGCGCGGCTGGGTGAAGCGGTCTTTGTTGCTATCGAGTCGGGCCGCGCCGACGCCTGCCTGCTGCCCGACGTCTATCACATCTACAAGGGCGGGTCGGACTTCGCCGGTTTGAAGCTGGTCGAAGGCACCGCGATGCACTGCTTCCACATCAACGACTACCCCGCCGATCCATCGCGCGAAACGATCGGCGATAAAGACCGCATCTATCCCGGCGACGGCGTCGCACCGCTCAAACAGATTCTGCAGACGCTGGCCGCGACCGGGTTTGCTGGGGCATTGTCTCTGGAACTGTTCAATCGCGATTACTGGAATCAAGACGCCGCCCAAGTAGCGCGAACCGGCCTCCGCAAGATGAGAGAGGCTGTCGCTGGCGCATTTGCGTGAGTCACCGCTCGACACAGCGTCCTGCTGCCTCATCCGTTGAACCGACGTGCGCCACATGAGAGACTAAAGATCACGCATCGACTCTCATCGTTCACATTCCGGCGTCGCATCGAAGTATCACTCAGCGTGCGGCGCCAACGATGAACGGAGCCCATCGGAATGTTCACACGCATGGCTGCCCGCAGTGACATCGGCGTAGCGTTTTTTGGCACCATTATCCTCACGTGTACGACGCAACTATCGGCCGATCATTTCACCTATCGTGATGATGCCGGCAACACGCTGTCTGTCGAAGGTGTGGCAATCGGTGCCAAGGGACAGTGGCAGGCGATTCAGCAATCAGACGGGCAAATTGTCATCGCCCACAAAGGGGCGATCCGCAAGACGGGTCCCGATATCAGGCCCGCCACGGGTGAAGAAGTTACGCGACAGCTGGCCGAACAGATCGGGGAAGACCGGTTTCGATCTCACTACGAGCAACCATATCTCGTCGGCATCGTGCTCATGGCGCCGCTGACGGGTGAGGATGAAAAGCGGGTCAAACATGCGCTCGGGGAAGCCGTCGACTTCATGCACGGCGTCGAGCGCGGCTTCAATGCGTTCGTCGAGCGGGTCAAGCTCGAGACGACCGAGCCTGAGTATCCGCTGGTCATGTTGATTTTCGAGTCGGAGCGCGACTTCGAAGAGTATGCCGCCAAAATTTCCGGAAATGCCGGTCTCTCAGCGGGCATCTTGTCCGGCTTCTACAGCGGGCGCACCAACCGCCTGTACGTGCGGATGAGTGAATGTCTCAGTTTCGAGGTTCCGCTTCACGAGGCGATCCATCAACAAGTCTACAATCGCGGTCTGTTCAACCGATTGGCACCGATCCCGTCTTGGTTCAACGAAGGCATTGCGACTGCGTTCGAAGCCGAGCGCGGCCGCATTAGCACCGGACCGTTCCGCGTGCACTCGAAGTATGTCTGGCGGGCCCAAAGTGCCGGGGGGTTCAGCTGGGCCGAAGTCGTCGAAAACGATCGCGCGTTTCATGGCGACATTTTCGCGGCCACCGCCTACACCCACGCCTGGTGCATGCATTGGCTGCTGGTCAACAAACACACCGGCGCCTACGCCGATTACGTGCGGCTGCTGGGGGAAAAGCCCACTATGGGAAGATCCACGCAGGAAGAGCGAAACAGCGACTTTCAGCAGACCTTCGGGAAGTCGATCGAAGCGATGCAGATGGAGTTTCCGCGGGCAATCACCGCGGCCATCAAACGGCGGGGCATCCGGTTTCCCAAAGCGCGCGAGCCGGGCTACATGAAAACCGAAAGCCATCTCGCACAAATCGAGCTGTATCAGAACCGCAAGACATTGAGGCGATCCGGGCGAATCGAGTTCACCGGCAAGCTGAAAAACATCTCACCGATTCGCGCCATGTCGTTCTACATCGCACTGTACCGCGCCGACGGAAGCTACACGGACTGGTATATCGAAGAGCTGGGCAGTCGAAAGCGACTCGCACTGCGGTCGCAGAAAATCGAAAAACAACTTCCCAGGTCGCTCGGCGGTCGGAAACGCACGACGTATTTGTACGTGCGTTCTGCGATCCCCGGCAGCGCAGCAGCAAATCGTTGGAAAGAAGGAAACCTGCCGATTCCCGGCACCAGAGCCGGTGGATAGCCGGTTGACGCAACTCCGCAACGAGGAACTTTAGGTGCGATTGAGTCGCTGCGTAAGGTGATTGCGCTGCCACTCGGAACCCCCAGACGAAAATGCCCGACGAGCACGAGTCCATCAGAGCCGGCCTGGAGTCCGCCCTGCGACGCCGAACGGCGACCGAGATCGAAGTCAGCGATCTCAATCTGCACTCGGGCGGAGCGTCCGCGCAAACTTGGTCGTTTCGTACCCATGGCGGCGCGGAGCCGCACGCGCTGATTCTTCGCCGGGCTCATCACGGCAAGCCGGTCGGACTGGGCAAGCAAACCGAAGCTCGCATTCAACAAGCCGCCTTTGAGGCCGGTGTACCCACGCCCGAAGTCTACTTCACGCTCGAGGCACACGACGGACTCGGCGAAGGATACGTTATGGCGGCCGTCGAGGGGGAAACCATCCCGCGGCGAATCTTGCGCGATGAATTGTATGCCGGCGCGCGACCGGTCATGGCCGGACAATGCGGGGAGATCTTGCAGAAGATCCATGCAGTCGATCCATCGAATCTGGGCGATCTGCGATGCGAGTCGACGCCCCAGCGCCTCGAGACTCTCTGCGCCCGGTTTGACAGTTATGAACAAAGACTGCCTGTATTTGAAGTGGCCTTTCGCTGGCTGTCCGATCACCTTCCGGCAGAACGAAAACCGGTGCTATTGCACGGCGATTTTCGCAACGGCAACCTGATTGTGGGGCACGACGGAATTCGGGCGGTTATCGATTGGGAACTCGCCCACATCGGCGACCCGCTGGAAGACCTGGGTTGGCTGTGCGTCAATTCATGGCGGTTCGGCAACATCGATCAACCGGTCGGCGGCTTCGGAGATCGCGAGACATTGTTCACGGCTTATGAGGCGGCCGGCGGAACCTCCGTCGATCCGCAAGACGTTCGCTTCTGGGAAGTCTTCGGCTCGTTGAATTGGGGAGTCATCTGTCTGGCCCAGGCATTTACGCATCTCAGTGGTGCAAAACGGTCGGTCGAACACGCGGCGATTGGGCGACGCGTGTCGGAGACTGAAATCGATCTACTGCAATTGATCGACGAGAGAGCCCTGGGGGGTGCGTTATGACGGCCTGGTATCCCGGCGCGAGCGAGCTGTTAGAAGCAGTGCGCGAGTTCTTGGCGAACGAGGTGCAGCCACAGGATGCAACCCCCTCGGCGTTTCACGTCCGAGTTGCGGCCAATGTGCTGGCGATCGTTCAAAGGGAGACGGAAACGGGCCAGGCAGCGTTGGAAGCCGAGGAGCGACGCCTCACGGAGTTGCTGGCGGTCGACGGTGACCTGGAAGAGCTCAATGCCGAGCTCTGCCGGCGGCTCCGCGCGGGCGAGATGGACTACAACAGTCCAGAATTGCTCGACCACTTACGTCAGACGACGATGGACCGGCTGGCGATTGACAATCCGCGATACGCCACGTACCGCCGCTGCCGCGAACTCGACCGCTGATCGATCGGGCGGAGACGATCGGCAAACTGCCCGATTTGGTCCTCGATTCCTCAGCAATCGCGCGTTTGGTCTTGGGAATTGGTAGATTGGAGAAGACTGCAAGACATTTCCGCCAACAGCCAATTCCAAAAGGGCAGCCCGAATGCAGGCCGCAGCACTCAAGGACAAAATCGCTTTGCACTTCCCGCTTCTCTCGGTCGCACTCGTCTTGTCTAGTTTTCTCGGTGCACCGACGGAAGCCGCGAAGCCGGCCGCTGCGATCGATGGAGCCGCTCTCAGCAATGTCGAGTCCCGACACGGCGAGTGGTTGACGCATGGTCGCGACTATGCCGAGACGCGGTACAGTCCACTCGATCAGATCACCGCCGACAACGTGAAAGACTTGGGACTGGCTTGGTCGTTCTCGACCGATACGCAGCGCGGTCTCGAGGCGACTCCGTTGATTGTCGACGGCGTGATGTACACCACCGGTGCCTGGAGCATCGTGTTTGCCGTCGACGCGCGGACCGGTCGGGAGCTCTGGAAATACGATCCGGGCGTTCCACCCGAGTACGGCGGCAAGGCGTGCTGCGACGTCGTCAATCGCGGCGTGGCGATCTATCAAGGTAAGGTGTTTGTCGGCACGCTCGACGGCCGGCTGGTAGCACTCGATTCCGAAAGTGGAACGCCCGTCTGGGAAACCGTCACGGTCGATCAAAGCAAGCCCTACACCATCACCGGCGCGCCGCGCGTCGTCAGCGGCAATGTGATCATCGGTAACGGCGGTGCCGAATTCGGCGTTCGAGGGTACATCTCTGCCTACGACGTGCAGACCGGCAAGCTGAGTTGGCGGTTCTACACGGTCCCCGGCGATCCTTCCAAGCCGTTCGAGTCGCCCGCCATGGAAGCGGCTGCCGAGACGTGGACCGGCGAGTGGTGGAAGATCGGTGGCGGCGGCACCGTCTGGGATTCGTTCTCCTACGATCCCGAACTCGATCTGCTGTACGTCGGCGTCGGAAACGGCTCACCCTGGAGTCCACAGCTGCGCAGCGAAGACGGCGGCGACAATCTCTACCTCTCCTGCATCTGTGCGCTGAGAGGGGCGACGGGCGAACTCGTGTGGCACTACCAAACCACTCCGGGCGATGCCTGGGACTACACCGCCACGCAGCACATCATTCTTACCGAGATGGACATCAAAGGCCGACGGCGCAAGGTCTTGATGCAGGCACCCAAAAACGGCTTCTTCTACATTCTCGATCGCGAGACTGGCGAACTGCTTTCCGCGGAAGCCTACGTGCCGGTCAACTGGGCCCAGGGCATCGACATGCAGACCGGCCGCCCGATCGAAAACCCCGGCGTGCGCTATGAAGACGGCGGTGTCTTGCAACGGCCTGGTCCGCTGGGCGGGCACAATTGGCAGCCGATGTCTTACAGCCCGCGGACAGGCTTGGTCTATATTCCGGCCCGCGACGCACAGTTTTATTACGCGTTGGACAAAGACTTCAAATACCGACCCGGCACGTGGAACACCGGTATGGACTTTGCCGCCGTTCCGGGCGTTGCGCCTGACCTGCCGGTTGGTTATCTGTTGGCCTGGGACCCGGTGGCACAGAAAGAACGGTGGCGCGTACCGCACCTATCCATCTGGAACGGCGGGACGTTGGCGACTGCGGGTGATCTCGTGTTTCAGGGGACGGCCGAGGGACGCTTCATCGCCTACCATGCCGAACGCGGCACGAAACTGTGGGACGTTAACGTCGGATCGGGCATCATCGGAAGTCCGGTGACATACGAACTCGACGGCCGGCAATACGTCTCGATTATGGCCGGTTGGGGTGGCGCCGGTGCATTGATCGGTGCATTTCCCGTTCAAACCACGCAACCCTCCGGCCGGCTGTTCACATTCGCGCTGTCCGGCAAGCAGACACTGCCCGAACCAACGGCTGTGGCTGCGGCGCCCCCCGAAGTCGACCCAATCGAGTCGGACGCGACGCTGGAGGTGATCACGGCGGGGGCTGTCGGTTTCACGCGCACCTGCGGCGTCTGCCACGGATTGGGAGCGATGGGAACCGGCGGTGCGATCTCTGACCTGCGACTGTCCGATCCCTCGGTCTTCGACAGCTACCACGAGATCGTGCTGGAAGGCGAATTGGTCGAAATGGGGATGCCGAACTTCAAACTGTGGCTCAAGCCGGCTGAAGTCGATGCTATTCGCGAGTACGTGATCAGCCAACGTAACGCACTGGCGAAACTGCTGTCACAATAAGCAGGTTCCTCCTAGTACGACAGCGCCAAGTTCAGGCCAGCGCGTTGAAAAAGGTGCCACTGGCGGCTTGTCCGCCAGTGCGAATTGTAGAGTGCTCGCAACAACACGGGCGGACAAGCCGCCCGTGGCACCCGCATTGCTTCGGACTGATGAGTTAGCGCTGTAGTACTAGATCTCAGACGTACTCGCGCCGTGAGAACTGCCACGTACCGATCGCCAGAAAGACCACGGCGAGGCTGCACAGCGTCATCCAGGCTGTCTCGCCGGAGACCGGCAGGAACAGTTCCAGCGACCGCCCGTCTGCGGGGCCGATGTTCCAGTCGGAGCCGGCTTCGAAGATCATACAGCGGGTATAGAAGCTGATCGCCACCCGCTTGGCGATTCCCGGAATGTTGCCGACAAACGTTTCCAGAAACACGGCGTACGCCAACGCAATAATCGTCGCCCTTCGAAATACCACGCTCAACAAGTGGAACAAGCCGACGTAGGCCAACGTCGACCAAAACACGGCCTGCCAGAACAAAGGCAAAGCCTCCGTGCCGGCACTCCCAGCCGCCCAGCACAGCAGAGCCAGTCCTCCTACCGTCCAGGCCAAGGACAGCAATAGCGATGCGCCGTACTTTGCAAGATGAATCAACGGCCTCGGCACGGGGGTCAGTAACAGATAGACCAGCGTTTGTTCTTCACGGTCGGATGAGATGCTCGCCGATCCGTAACAAAGGCAGAAGATAGGCAGCAGAAACGACACGTAGACCGGCAGCAGCATTCGCTCGGTGAATTCGCCCGGGCTACGCTCGCGACGCATCGACCAGGCGAACGCCACCAATACGGCGAAGCTCAGCAGCAGCAGACTGATCATCGTCTGCCGCGAGAAAAACAGCCGCCGCAACGCAACCAGCGACAAGTACCCGGTCGCCTGCAATTGTGCCGGCAGCGACAAGCCGCCCGTCTCCGCTGGAGTCGGTATGGGCGATGCGGCCGATTTCAAGGAAGCGTCGGTCATGCGGTGTTGCGTTGGCGAGTCATGTGTGATGGGGCGATGGTCAAGGTCGCATTGCATTGTGCATCAAGTAGTCGAAGATCGCCTCGGTCGACGCGTCGAGAACTTCCATGCGTTCGATCTCGAACTGTTCCTGCAAAACGAGTTCCCCGAGCGACTGGAAGAACTCCGCCGGCCGCTCGACTTCGAGGATGAGATCGTTGCCGTCGGACAACTCCGCGCCGCGAACCGATTCCAGCCCGATCGTGCGGGCCGCTAACTGTCGCGTTTTGTCGCTGGTGATCCGCACGTGCAGCGGATGGTCGTTGAGCATGTCCCGGATTTGCTCCAGCGACCCGGAAGCCAGCACGCGGCCCCGGCAGATGAACGAAACGCTGTCGGTAAGCGTGTCCATCTCCCCCAAGATGTGGCTCGAAATCAGCACCATTTTTCCGTCGTCGGCCAGCTGCCGAAACAGCCGGACCAGTTCGCGGCGGCCGACCGGATCGACGCCGTTGAGCGGCTCATCCAGCACAACCAAGTCGGGGTCGTGCACCAGTGCCTGCGCTAGTTTGATCCGCTGACGCATGCCTTTCGAGTAGGAACCGATTCGACGGTGGGCGCGATCGGTCATGCCCACCTGTTCGAGAACCTGCTCGGTACGCTCGCGGGCCGCCTGCCTGGAGAATCCGTGCAGTTTCGAGATTGTTTGTACAAAGGCACGGCCGGACATTTCTTCGTAGAAGGCGTCCACGTCGGGGCAGTAGCCGACGTGCGATTTGGCCGCTGCCGACCAGGCGTCGATTCCCCGGATGCAGACTCGCCCCAGGCTGGGCCGCAATTGTCCGGTCAACAACTTGAACAGCGTGCTCTTGCCCGCGCCGTTGGGCCCGACGAAACCGGTGACGCCGGACGTCAGGCTGAGCGTGACGTCGTTGACGGCGATCACCGGTCCGTACCACTTCGAGACGTCGGTGAACTCGACCAGAGAATCTCGGCCGCCTGGCGTTGCTTGCTCGATCACCGCACGACCTTCACAGCTCGCACCTTGGGGATGAGTGCAATCGCCGAGACTACGCAGACTCCAAGCACAATCAGCGCCGCCCAGCCCAACAGCGGCGCGTCTCGTTCCGAATCAATCGCCCCGAAACACCAGTCGCCCAGTTGCCGAATGTCGCGCCACAGCATGAGCAACATCCAATTGCGGTCGTCGTACGCCCGCCGCAAAATCATCGCTACAGTCGGCAGGAAAAGGAACAAGCAGGCCCACGACATGACCAGCGGCACCGTCTTCTGCAGCCAACTGGCCATGGCGAACATCACCAGGCTGAGCACGACGGCCATCAATGTACCGTAGCCGAAAATGCCCAACAAAATGCGATAGTTGTCGAAGTAGTAGTCGACCGACTCGGTCAGCACGCCGTACTCGATGAACAGCACCAGCGCTGGAACAAGCGTGGTCGAACAGACCAGCAATCCAATTGCGGAGAGCTTGCCGGCCACGTATTGCAGGCGGCCAATTCTCCGTGAGAGATAAAACGTCAGGCCGCCTTGGCGGTGATCGTCGCCGACGAGCATCGTGCCGGCGAACGCCAACAGCAGCATCGTGACGGTGCCTTGGGCGAACATGAAATCACGATACGTCTCGCCCGTGCCGGTCGCGCCGGCCAGAATGCGATCGATGAACCCCAACAGTCGAGGGTTCTGTGCGCCCATTTGCGCACCGATCTGCGCCTTGAGATAAATCGTGGCGAACAGCAGCAAAAAGTTGATGAGCGCCAAACCGATCAGCAGCCAGAAGATCTTGCGGCGAAATACCAGCATCACGCTCGTACGGGCAATCGGCCAGAACGCCCACCAGTGGCTCAGTCGATCTTCCGGCAGCCCTCGATAGCCGCCGAAGGTGAACTTGGGTTTCGTCGTTTCGGCGACGGCGTCGGTCGCGGCACCGCCAGCGGGTCGGTCGTTCATTGGCTGCCGTCCTTCTCACCGATCAATCGGTAGTAGGCGGCATCGAAATGCTCTTCGTCGGGTCGCACTTCGGTGACGACGGTGTTGCACTGATTAGCCTGTTCGAAAAACGTTCGCGTAGTCCAATCTTCGGGCACACTCACCTGCGCTTCACTGGATCGGCCGTTGGACTGCACTTGGGCGCCGCAGCCGGCCAACGCAGCCAGAAACGCCTCGCCGTCTCCCTGCCAGCACAGATGATACGAGCGGCGTGTCTTGGCGCGCAGCTCGTCAATGCGGCCCTGTGCGACGATCTTGCCGCGATCGAGAACGACGGCCGATCCGCAGACGCGTTCGATGTCTCCTAATAGATGGCTGGAGAGAATCAACGATTTGTTGGGACGTGACGCCAGCGAGCACAATAGCGCCAGCATTGCCGCCCGACCATCAGGGTCGAGCCCGGCGGTTGGTTCGTCGAGCAACAGCACGTCGGGATCGTGGACCAGTGTGGCGGCCAGCTTAAGGCGTTGTTTCATGCCGACCGAGAATTGTTCCATTTTTCGATAGCGGGCTTCTTCCAACTCCAGAAACGAAAGCATTTCGTGCGCCCGCCGCAAAGCGTGCTTGCGCGGCAGCCCGCACAGCTCGCCCGCCAGGGCGGCGTACTCGATGCCGTTGAGACCCGGCAGCGTCGCATCGCGCTCGGGCATATAGCCGATCTTCCCACGAAGCTGGATTCCGCCGGTTTGGACGTCGCGCCCCATCACGCGCGCGACTCCCTGAGACGGTTTGATCAATCCCAGCAGAATCTGCATCAGCGTGCTCTTGCCGGCGCCGTTCTGTCCCACGAGCCCCAAAGCGCCGCGTTCGACGGCCAGTGAGACATCGTGCAGCGCGCGGACCGAGCCGTAGTCGTGCGTCACGCCTGAAAGTTCAAAAAGCAGCGTCATGGGCCGATGTCGCGACTCGCGGTTGCTGAATCCATCCTAGGCCCGAGGGACGAATGTGCCACTGCTCTCTGAGCCGCGCCCCAGTTCGCAAGCCGATTTGCACTGCTGACATTGTCTTGGCACCAGGCCGTTGATTCGAGACTCACGCCAGAATCTCCCGCACGACTTCTCCGTGCACGTTCGTCAGACGCCTCTGAATTCCGTTGTGGTAGTACGTCAGCCGTTCGTGATCGATGCCGAATAGATGCAGCACGGTGGCATGAAAGTCATGCCAGGGAACGGGCCGTTCGACCGCCTTCCAGCCGATTTCGTCCGTTGCGCCGACGGCGGTGCCCGGTTTCAACCCGGCGCCCGCCATCCAGCAGGAAAAACCGTAACGGTTGTGATCCCTGCCCGGACCAACCTTGTCGGCCCCGGACTGCGCAAACGGCGTGCGTCCGAATTCGGTGGTGAACAGCACCAGCGTGTCTTCCAGCATGCCCCGTTGTTTCAAGTCCTGCAGCAGTGCCGCGACCGGCTTGTCGATGCGACCCGCTTCGATGCTGTGATTCTCCTTGACGTTTTCGTGGGCGTCCCAACTTGCGCGGGGACTGCCGGCAATCGGCCCCCCCGAGAACACTTGCACGAACCGGACGCCTCGCTCCAGCAACCGCCTTCCCAGCAAACACCGCCGGCCCATGTCCGACGTCTGCTGCTCGTCCAGTCCATACATCGTTTGGGTCGCGGTGGTTTCACCGGAAAGGTTGCTCACCTCGGGAATCGACATTTGCATGCGGGCGGCTAACTCGTAACTGCGGATGCGGGCCGCCAGCACTCGATCTTCTCCAACCCGTGCCGCGTGTTGCCGGTTGACCGCGTCGATGAATTTGCGCGTCGCCCGGTCTGTGTTTCGAGACAACTCGTGGGCCGGGAACAAGTCGCGCACCGGCTGCGGGCCTCCGCGAAGGACGACTCCCTGCGTCTGGGCCGGCAAGAATCCGCTCGACCAATTCGACGCTCCGCCGTTGGGGCCGCCACGCTCATCGGGCAGCACGACATATGCCGGAAGCGATTCCGTCTCAGACCCCAATCCATAAGACAACCAACTTCCCATGGACGGGAAGCCGTTGAACTCAAAACCGCTGTTGGCCACAAACAGGGCCGGGGTGTGGTTGGCAGAGGACGAGACCATCGATCGCAGCACGGTCAACTCGTCGGCCAACCCGGCGACGTGCGGAAACATTTCCGAGACCATCAAGCCGCTCTGCCCTCTTGGTCTGAATTGCCAGTCGCTTTGCCGCAATAGGCCCACCTGTCCGAAAAAGATGTCGGGCTTTTCTTCAGATTGCAGACTCTTTCCGTGAAACTGAGCAAGCTCGGGCTTGTGGTCGAACGAGTCGAGATGGCTCAGTCCACCGACCAGGCAGATGTGAATCGCCCGCTTGGCCACCGGTTTCGGTTCCGAAGACGCATGCGAATCAGCCGACTCGGCAGCCCGTACAATTCGATCGCGCTGCAGCAGACACAACAGGGCCGTCCCGCCGATTCCGCTCAGGGACCAATCGAAGAAGTCGCGTCGATTGAACGAGGCGGTGTTGTTCATCGAGGTTGTGCCTTCACGCAACTTTCGTGCAAGTGCTGGCTGCCGACAAGCGACACAGTCATGTTTGTCATCGACCGGAGAGATGTTTGTCCGCAAAGTCGAGGTACTGTTGCCAGTCGTAGTCGGTCACGTCGTGCTTGCCGCTGCGGACGTGGTATCCAATTGTGCCGGCAACCGGTTGATCGACGGCCGGCATCTCGTCGGCGGGCAAGCCTTCGACTCCCAACAGCCGATAAACCGGGTTGGCGTGCGCGGCAGAGAGAAACTCTCCCCGCGGATCGGCCCAGCGATCCAATACGGCGCTTGCGATGTAGACCGGCCGGGGCGCAATCAATGCGACGAGCATGTGCTGGTCGACGGGCAGTTCCTGCTCCTTCGAATTGAACTTCTTGAAGTTGCCGCAGAACCAATGGGGGAACGATGTGTTGATCCGCTTGACGGACTCGCCGAACGCACGTCGCGAGAGCGCAGCACCTCCACATCCGGAGTTGTTCGAGATCACCAATGCGAACCGGGGATCGCTGGCGCCCGCCCACAGCGCTGTTTTTCCCAAACGCGAGTGCCCCATCACGGCGACCTTGCCGTGATCAACGTCATCGTCGGTCTCCAAGTAGTCCAGCGCCCGGCCCAAACCCCAGGCCCACGCGCCGATGGAGCCCCACTCGTCGGCGGCAGGCTCCGTCCGGTTGTCCCGGTAAAACAACGGGTGCACCCCGTTTTGGAAGCCATCGTGAAAGTCGGGATCGATGTCGCCATAATAAATCGTGGCCAAGGCGTAGCCGCGATCGACAATCATCTCGACGGGCCAACGACTGGCAGCGCCGCCGCGGCCTGCTTCGGTCGCCCGATTGTCGACGATGCCGCCTCCGTTTCGCATCCAACTCTTCGTAATCCGAATGCCGGGGTCCGGGTCGATTGCGTGATTGCCCCAGAAGTTGAGCGTTAGAAAAGCGGGTGCAGGCGCCGTGGCCTGATTCGGCACGTAGATGAGCATCTCCATGCTGGGCCCGTCGGCAGCACTCGAGAACGAGACTTTCACCTGTTTGCGCGTCGCCTTGCCGCCGAGTGCCTGATCGTCGAGTGACAGCTGTTCGAACTGCAACTCGGGAGATTCACCGGGGCTGCGTCCGTAGACGTGTGTCTGAAACAGCTCGAAGAGCTCGGGGCGGCGGACTTCGCGCCACATCTTGGCATCGGTCACCTTCTCTCCGGCGATCGTCATCAATGGATCGGGCAGGCTGTACTCGGGCACAAGCGACTCGTCATAGTTCGCCTCTTGAGCGTCGGCTGGGGTGTGGGTTGTCATCAGTAGGCCGGCGGAAATCACAAGGCAGAGTCGTGGCATGGGGTCCTACGTCCAGTCGGGGTCGAGCGAGAATACCGATGTCGCCATCATACCATGCCCGACGCGAATGAGAGATCGACCCGGCAACTCCCTGCGGCACGAGGCACACATCGTGGCGGCTCCCCTGCCGCCCGGCTAAAGTGGGGGGAAGCTCGTGCAGTTGATCCACCCAGTGCAGCCTTGATTTTCGTCATGCGGGAGAGAACCAATGAAGGGTCGGTGGTTTGTCGCTTTGGTCGTTTGCTTCAGTCTCGGCACGTTGACCGGGGTCATTCTGCACGACGACCTGCTGAAGCTGTCGACGGCTGATCCGCTGCAGGCTGCCGTGCAACGCGCCGGAGACCGACCCGAAGTTCCGCCTGATGACGGCAAGCTGCGGATCATCTGCTTCGGGGCGCATCCCGATGATTGTGAAATCAAGGCCGGCGGCGTGGGAATGTTGTGGGCCGTCCAAGGCCATCACGTGAAGTTCGTGTCGGTGACCAACGGCGACATCGGCCACTGGCGGATGGCCGGGGGACCGCTGGCGCAGCGCAGAAACGCGGAAGTTCAGCAAGCCGCCGGCATGCTGGGTGTCACCACAGAAGTGCTGGACATTCATGACGGCGAGTTGATGCCGACGTTGGAAAACCGCAAATGGATTGTCCGTCTGATCCGCGAATGGGATGCGGACGTCGTCATCGCGCCGCGTCCCAACGACTATCACCCCGACCACCGCTACACCGGCGTGCTCGTTCAAGACGCGGCCTACATGGTGGCCGTTCCGTTTCTGTGCCCCGATACCAAGCCGCTCGAGAAGAATCCGGTCTTTCTGTACTTCTCCGATCGCTTTCAGAAACCGAATCCATTTGCCGCCGACGTCGTTGTGGGAATCGACAAGGTGATCGAGCGCAAGATCGACGCGTTGTCGGTGATGGAGTCGCAGTTTCTCGAAGGCGGCGCGCTGGGCAGCGCCGATCTAATTCCGGCCGACGAACGCGAGCTCGGCGATCGTCGCCGAGAGGTACGCAACCGATTTGCATCGCGTGGGCGCGCCATCGCGCAGAAGTATCAAGCCGAGTTGAAATCGTGGTACGGCGAAAAACGCAGCGGCGACACCGCCTATGCCGAAGCATTCGAGATCTGCGAGTACGGCAAGCAGCCGACGCGCGACGAATTGCGATCGCTGTTTCCGTTCTTTCCCGATGCGGAATGATGCTACGGGAACGGCTCGGGCTAGGCCGTATTACGCTGATTGGTGCCGCGCCGAACGCGGTGTGGTGCTTCAATCGCCGCCTCCCGCGAGCCGAACCGGACACGGAATTTCGTAAACTGCTCTAAGCCAGTATCTCGTCGACTACCCTGGCTTGGCGTCCGGCTGTGACGATCTGTTCCTGGCCGTTGTTGTGGTACACGAGCTTCTTCCAGTCGAGACCGAACAAATGTAACAGTGTGGCTTGATAGTCGTTGGGTGTGACGATGTTCTCGACCGCCCGGTGGCCGAATTCATCGGTCGCACCGTAGGCCATGCCCCCTTTGAAGCCACCGCCGGCCATCCAAATGCTAAAGCCCTGTCCGTTGTGGTCTCGTCCATGCTTCTTCGGATCGCCTTGGTCCTGCGTGACCGGCAGGCGTCCAATCTCGCCACCCCAATGCACGATGGTCGAATCGAGCATACCCCGTTGTTTGAGGTCCTTAACCAGGGCTGCTGCCGGTTTGTCGGTGCGACGGCAGATGCCCGGCAGGGACGTGCCGAGATTGCTGTGATTGTCCCAGGGTTGGCCCGCCAGAAACAGCTGCACGAATCGGACGCCTCGTTCGACCAGCCGTCGTGCGATCAGGCAGCGCGTGCCGTATTCTTGGGTCGCCGGATCATCGAGGCCGTACATCCGTTGTGTAGCTTGCGTTTCTCTTGAGACGTCCAGCGCCTCATGGGCCGCGGTCTGCATGCGGGCCGCCAATTCGTAGCTGGCAATGCGGGCTTCCAGGTCCGCTTCGCCGGCATACTTCTCCAGGTGTTTGCGGTTGAGTGCGTTCAACAGGTCGAGATTCTGCCGCTGCAATTCACCCTGCAAATGCACCGGTGCATCCAGATTGAGAATCCGCGGTTCCTTGGGGCGCAGCACGGTTCCCTGAAACAGCGGCGGCATGAATCCGTTCGACCAGTTGTGCACGCCATCGACCGGATGACCGCCGGGATCGGTGAGCACCAAATAGGCCGGCAGCTCTTGGGTTTCGACCCCCAGCCCGTACAACAGCCACGACGCATAGTGCGGCCGCCCCAATACGCCCGGTATGCCGCTGTGGAAGTAGCGAATCGAAACTTCGTGCCCGTTGGCGCCCGTCTGCATACTGCGAATGAGACAGATGTCGTCAACGATCTCTGCAGTGTGCGGCAGCAGTTCAGAGAGTTCGGTGCCGCACTCGCCCTGCTTGGCGAACTTCCATTTGGTCCCCAGCAGTTTCTTGCTGGCCGCGTTGGCGAAGCTGTAATGGATGCTGCCTTGGTAGTCGGTACCGTTGTATTTCGTCAGTTCCGGTTTGGGGTCTGTCAGGTCCATGTGCGATGGCCCGCCGTGCTGAAACAACGAAATCATCGCTGTGGCACGCGGCTGGAAGTGCGGCGACTTCGGCCGAAGATCGAAGACCGGTTGCTCCTTGGGTACACCTTGCGGCTTCGCCAAGAGCTGTTCCTGGTTCAGCATCCACGCCAGGGCGACCGAGCCGACGCCCATCGCGTTGTCGCGCAGGAATTCGCGTCGATTAAGCAGCATGCGATTTTCTGGCCTCAATCTACGTACAGAAATTCGTTGCAACTCAGCAGAGTCTGGCACAGGTTGGTCAAAGCCTGCCGATCGGCTGTCGACCCATCGGGGACGCTGGCAGGGTTCGCGTCGAGGAAACGCAGTTGCTCGGCAAGGAACTCGACGGCCAGCTGTAGTTCATCTGCCGTCGGTTTTCGTGAGAGCGCCAGTTCCCAGGCACGCACAGCCCGGCTGGGAAGCGCCTGGCGCGCTTCGCGAGGCCCGTGAAAACCGGTGTCCGACGGATAGTCGACAGCAGCATCCCCTGCACTTGTGAACTTGATTGTGACGTTCCAAGCAAAGGAATCCGACGTCTCGGCGTCGATACAATCTGTGATGAAATCGATCGTGTCGCCCCGCTCAACGGCGACGACGATGGCGGTTGGTGTGTTCGAATTGTGCACGGTCCATTCGCCGGCAAGGCCTGACAGACTCGAAACAATCCGTCCGCGAACACCGTCTCCGTTCTCGCTGCCGTGACTCAGCGAGCCGGTGATCTCGACCGTTCCGCCCACCGGTGCTATCCAGCGTCGAATGGCCGATTCGGTTGGGCGCCCAGGGTGACCGCCGTTGGCGTTTAAGAAAACCCATCCAATGTCGGCGTCGGGCAGTTTCGAACCGCCCTGCCAGGCCGAGCCGGTCCAGTGCGGTAGTCGGGTGAATGCCGCCGTCCGCCCCAATTCGGCGTCGAAGGAACCGTATCCGAATTGCCACGGTGAGGGAGGCAGGCTGGGAAGCGGCTGGAGATCCGCCAATTGCGATGCATTGAGGGAAACAGCTTCTGCTTCCGCCCTGCCTGCCAAATGACTGGCCTGACCCAGTATGAACTCCCCGTTCATCAGCATCAGCGATTGTGTTGCGGCGGTCGAGACGGGCCGCCGTTCGCAGTTGGTTTCCATTACCGGTGCATCGAAGGCCTGCAGCATGGCGACGGGCTGACTGCGACGCATCTGTACGTACAGGCTGCGGCGTGTTTGCTCGCCGTTGACGACGACCTGCCCGGTGTCGTCTTCTTTGACACCCTGAGGCGGACCGAAAGGTGTTCGGTCGAGTTGGCCTGTTGCCGCCAGCATGCGGTCCCGAATCGCCTCGGCTTCCAACCGCACAATCGGCTTTCGCCAATAGGTCCGATTAGCCAAATCGCCGCCGGGCAGCTCCGCCGGCATACGGCTGCTTTGCCGCCAGACCGTTGATGACAATATCAGGCGGTGCAATTTCTTCAGGCTCCAGCCTTGTTGTACGAATTCGTCGGCGAGCCAGTCGAGCAGTTCAGGATGTGTGGGAGTCGTGCCGAGCTTGCCAAAGTCCGAAGGGGTGTCGACCAGTCCACGACCAAAGTGGTGCATCCAGATGCGATTAACAATCACACGCGAGAACAGCGGGTGCCCACCGCTGGTTAGAGACCTTGCGAAGGCCAAACGACGGCCGGTGGTCGGCACAGATTCGTCATTGGAGGCAAACTCACGACGCTCGCCCTCAGGGGCCGCAATTGTGAGGGCAGCCGGCATCACTGCCTGTTTCGGCTGCTGAAAATCGCCGCGGAAGAACAGTTTTGTCTCCGGAGCATGGCTGGGCGGTTCGATCAGCACACGCAGAAACTCTTCGGGCGGTTTCTTGCCGCGGATTTCCGACATCTTTTGATCGAACTTCTTGAGTTCATCGGCCATCTTCTGGTCGTACAGGTATAGTTGTCCGGGAGTCAGTTGCCGTACGAACGGATACGTGGCCAGCAACTCATTCTGATCTTCGGTGCGTTCGGCGGCCGGTGTGCGATAGGCCTTACGCAGCGGCTCGCGCAGCGTTTCATCGGCAACCCGCTGCAGTTGTTTTTCGAGCTGCTCGGTGATGAACTGCGCCTGCTTGGTGGCTTTCTCCGCTGCCACCTTCTGCGCTTCAGCCTCGATTTCTGCCGCCTTCTGTCGGTCGGCTTGTGTGTATAGCGAAACTCGTCGCTGATTCGGAGCTTTCCAACTCTGCCAATCGAGCGCCGGTTCGAAGATGGCCCGCAGCGCGTAGTAATCGGTCTGTGGGATGGGATCGTAGCGATGGTCGTGACATTGGGCGCACTGCACACTCAAGCCGAGTAGCGACGTGCCGATGATCTTCAGCGTATCGACCACGACTTGATTGCGCGCCTCGGGGCTATCGGCGCCGCTGCCAGTTCCGTCGGCCGCCGTCCGCAGAAAGCCAGTCGCGGTGAGCAGGTCGATTTCTGCTGCGGTGAGGTCCCCGCTGAGAGTTCCGACAATTTCGTCGCCGGCGAGTTGTTCGGTAATGAAGCGATCGAACGGCATGTCGGCGTTGAAGGCCCGAATGACCCAATCGCGGTACTTCCAGGCCCACGGCCGCACGGCGTCGGCAACGGTGAACCCTTCCGAGTCTGCATAACCGGCGACGTCGAGCCAGTGTCGCGCCCAGCGCTCGCCGTAGTGCGGCGAATCGAGTAGCGCGTCGACGAGCCCGTCGTACCAGTCATCTCCGGCATCGTTGAGCCAGGCCTGAAGTTCGTCGGGAGTCGGGGGCAAGCCGGTGAGGTCGAGGTAGGCACGCCGAATCAACGTACTACGATCGGTGTCGGGTGAGAACGAGCCCCCTTCAGGCATCGCCGTCAGGATGAGTGCGTCGATCGGTGTTCGGACCCGACTCGTGGCGGAAAAACTGGCGAGATCGGGAACGCTCGGGCGCTGGATGGGATGAAATGACCAGAAGTTGCGTTCTTCCGGTGTGATTCCCAGCCCCTGGCCGATCTTTTCGGGCTCAGGACGCGATGTCGCGGCGCCTTGAGAGATCCACTCGGCGATCGTGTCGATTTCATCAGGCGGAACACTGCTTGGCCCGGGCGGCATCTCGCCGCTGCGGAGCCGGTCGAGCAGATAGCTCTCGTCCGGTGACCCCTGAACGATGGCCGGTCCGCTCTCACCGCCAGCTTTCATCAGCCGGACCAGCCGCAGGTCGAGACCGCCTTTCAACTCTTCGGTTGCCCCGTGGCAGTCGAAACAGTGCGCGCGAAAGATGGGGCGAATGTCGTGCTCGTATGTCAGCGGCTGGTCGCCTGCCTCTACGAGACCGACGCTAGGCAGAGCGGCACCAGCCATCACGAGCGTCACGACAATCTGGCGGAACATCCATCCCTTCCTGCAGACCGGGCGAACAAATCAACAAGTAATTGTATGTTAACGTTTGGGCCGCTGCAAAGTAGCTTGCTTGCCTCTCACAGTTTCCGCCCGGCAGTGGTCGTGATATTCGCTTCTCGCGAGCTTGTCCTGTCCGCGGCACTCGCGCAAGCTGTTCTTTTCCGACGGCACGAAAGAGCAAGGTCACCTGGTGTCTGAGCCTGCACCCGCGCGATTCGACAATGTCGCCGCCCGAATCGTTCCGTGGCTGGCTGTGTTGCTCTACACGTTGTGTTGCCTGTCCGTGTGGACCGAATCTGAGTGGCGGCCCGAGTGGGACAGTGCAGTCTACTTGCTTGTCGGAAAGTCGCTGGCAGCCGGCGAAGGCTACCACTACCTGGACCAGCCGTTTTTTCTGCGACCGCCCGGGTTCCCGTGGATGCTGTCGCTATTGGCAGGCGACGGCGAATACAACTTCGAGATGGTCAACCGCGCCATCATGCTCTTCGCCGGAACCGCAGTGGCGGCGATCTTTCTGGCCTTTCGGGAATCGATGGGCACATGGAACTCTATGGGAGTCGCGTTGGTCAGCGGGACGAGCGTGGTCTTCGTCGGCAACTTCAATTGGGTTGCTTCCGATTTCCCGTTCGCCACCTTCTTCTTCCTGGCGATGTGGCTGTTGGATCGGTCGTCCCGCAAAGCGAGCCGGTGGTGGATCGCTGCGGTCGCTGGCGCTCTCGCGTTGGCGGCGGCGCTCTATTTACGCACCGTCGGCATCCTCTTGCTGCCGGCGTTGTTGGTGCAGGGAGTGTTGATCGAGCGGGGACGAGCGCGGTGGCGGTGCGCAGTTCCATTGTTGCTCGTCGCGGCCCTGATGTTCCCCTGGTGGATCCACTCCCGCGCGGGCGCCTCGTCGGCGGAGAGGCCCGCAGAGCAGCTGATGGCGTTCGACTACGTAACGACGATGTGGCACGTCGATCCGGGAGACCCGGACTCACCACTCATTCCAGTCGCCGGATGGTTTGCGCGGATCTTCGCCAACGGCGATGGTCTGATCGGTGACTTGAGCTTGCTGACGCTGCATACGAAATCGACGTGGGGCATGACTCTAGCCACCGTGATCCTGCTCGCCGGATGGGGACGCGCACTCTACACCAAGGTTTCGTTCCGCGAACTGTTCGCCGGCCTCTACGTGTTGCTCTTGTTGAGCTACTTCGAATACGCCTCACGGCTAGCGGTGCCGTTGGTGCCGTTTGTTTACGTGTACGCCGTACAGTCCGTCATCTGGCTGGCCGAGCGGCTTGCGCCGAGCAAGCTAGGACGGCGGACGCAGGCGGTGTCGGCAGTCGTCATCACACTGTTGATTGCCGCCAACCTGCCTGGGTTGTTAAAGCGACCGCCATCGCAGGACTACGGCTATGGCAAAATGGCCCGATGGTTTCGTGAGAACACCGATGAGGATGCAGTGATCTTGTGTCGGCAGGCGCCGATCGTGCATCTGCTCTCCGGTCGACGGGCCTACACGTACCGTTTTCCGAGATCGGCCGATTTGTTGGCGAAGTACGAAGCGGACTACGTCATCCTGTCGCGGCGAACGCCGCCCATTGTTGCGCAGCAGACTGCCGAACGGGCAACGCGAGCGTGGAACGTTGCCCGCCGTCAAGTCGTCCGTGTGCGTGCCGAAGACCACCGGTAGTCGATGCCGTTTGCATCGACGGCCTACGCTGTCTCCAGCCATGCGGCGCGAGCTGATTCCCGCGACCGAACCCGCACAAAACTTGCAAACCGCAGCTAGAATTCATCCATCAACGCGTCGGCATAAGCGTGTGGATCGAAGTTGACGAGTTGGCCGTCGCGAAAAACGAGGTAGATGCTGCGGCCGAGATTGTCCGGCCCCCAACGATAGACTCTGTCGCTGGCGCGATAGTTCCCCTCGCCGTCGCTCTTGATCCAGCGGTCCTTGTACTCGCGTTCGCCATTCTCGCCGATGATCTGATCGACGTCGCCGACCGTCATGCCGGAATGAATGCGATTCTCGAGCAGCCAGCGCAGTGCTTCGGGATCCTTCTCGCGAAGAAACTTCTCACGGTAGCTTTGCTCTTCGAGCCGATCGTCCTCATTGACGACCGGTAGGATGCCGGGCACGCCCGCCTCGTGCAGAGCCTGGCAGCCGATTGCCATGCCGCAGCACACCGCAAATGCAACCAGCGACGGTCCGAACGAACGTCCGACCGGCCGCACGAGATCGCGCGGCTTCTCGCGCAAGATGTGGGTTCGATGCACAGCGTGCTTCCACTTTGAATGTCGTTGTGTGCGTCAAAAAGCGCAAGCACAGCCGCTGCTGGCGACTGATGCGCGGATGACAATCGAAATGTGACCGGGGGAGGCGCGGGATCGTAGTCGAGAACTTGCTGCACTGCCAGAGCAGCATCTTTGCCTGACAAAGGCAGCTTGAAGTGAGAACGGCAGTGAATCCAGGCACGCTGCCAATTTGGCAGCAGTTACCGCTCAAAGCGGGGCCACACCTCTATTTTGACAGTCGCTGCGTAGACGTCCGAAATCGCAAGTTGATTCTCAGAAGCCACTTACAGAATCGAGTGCGGTTAGGCACACCGTTCGCAAAACGAGCGGCTGCGTACACATTCTGTAGTCTGTGATGGAAAGCCCGGCTGCCGGCAACTGAGGAGAGAAGGCTCATGGCGAAGAAGGGGGCAAAGACCCAAAGTAGTATCAAGCTCGTGCCGTTGGGCGACCGCGTTGTGCTCAAACGCGAGGAGGCCGAGCAGACCACCAGTGGCGGCATCGTCCTGCCCGATGCAGCTCGCGACAAACCGCAAAAAGGCGAAGTCATCGCCATCGGCGACGGGCACGCCAAAGATGACGGGACCAAGGTGCCGCTGAGCGTCAAGGTCGGCGACCGCGTGATCTTCAGCTCCTATGGTCCAGACGAAATCTCATTGGGCGACGACGAATTTCTGTTGCTCAGAGAGAGCGACATCCTGGCAACTTTCTAAGCAGTCAACTCATCCGAACTGAGTCCGCCGGGTCGTTTGCCTGCAGCTCTGTTCGGTCTCAAGCGAATCAGGAGACATGACATCATGGCAAAAATGATTGCCTTCGAACAAGAAGCTCAGGAAGCCATGCGGCGTGGCGTGAGCAAGCTGGCCCGCGCGGTCAGAGTGACGCTGGGCCCACGCGGCCGCAACGTGATCCTCGAAAAGAGCTTCGGGTCGCCGACTGTCACCAAGGACGGCGTGACCGTCGCCCGCGAAATCGAACTCCCCGAGAAGTTCGAGGACATGGGCGCCCGCATGGTTCGCGAAGTCGCCAGTAAGACGTCGGACGTCGCTGGCGACGGAACGACCACGGCAACCATTATGGCCGAAGCCATCTTCAACGAAGGGCTCAAGGCGGTCGTCGCCGGTGTCAGCCCCATCGACATGAAGCGGGGCATGGACCGCGCCGTCGACGACATCGTCGGCAAGCTCAAGAGCATGTCCATCGAGTGCCGCAACCGTAAGGCCATCGCCCAGGTCGGAACCGTGGCTGCCAACGGCGACCAAGAGATCGGCAATATTCTGGCCGATGCCATGGACCAGGTCGGTAAAGACGGTGTGATCACCGTCGAAGAAGGCAAGAGCCTGCATACCGACTACGAAGTCGTGGAAGGCATGCAGTTCGATCGCGGGTACCTTTCGCCGTACTTCGTGACCGACCCGCAGAGCATGGAGTGCGAACTCGAAGACGCCTACATCCTGATCCACGAAAAGAAGATCTCGAACATCAAGGATTTGGTGCCGGTGCTCGAGAAGGTGGTGGGAGCCAGCAAGCCGTTGCTGATTATCGCCGAAGACATCGAAGGCGAAGCATTGGCCACGCTGGTCATCAACAAGCTCCGCGGAACGTTCAAGTGTTCGGCCGTCAAGGCCCCCGGCTACGGCGATCGCCGCAAGGCCATGCTGCAAGACATTGCCATCATGGTGGGCGGACAGGCCATCTTCGAGGACCTGGGTATCAAGCTCGAAAACGTGCAGTTGTCCGATTTGGGTCGAGCCAAGAAGTTGCTCGTCGACAAGGACAACACGACGATCATCGAAGGCTCGGGCAAGACCGCCGACATCAAGTCTCGCATCGACCAGATCCGACGCGAGCTGGAAAACTCCAGCAGCGACTACGATAGCGAGAAGCTCGAAGAGCGAATCGCGAAGCTCTCCGGCGGAGTGGCGCAGGTCAACGTCGGTGCCGCCACCGAGAGCGAGATGAAGGAGAAGAAGGCCCGTGTCGAAGACGCCCTGCACGCCACGCGTGCGGCCGTCGAAGAGGGGATTCTTCCCGGCGGCGGCGTCGCCTTGCTGCGTTCGTCGATGTCCTGCAAACCGAAGACCGACAATCACGACGAGGAAATCGGCTACAACATCATCCTGCGTGCCAGCCGTGCCCCGTTGACGCAGATCGCCGACAACGCCGGCGTCGACGGCAGCGTGATTTGCGAGAAGGTTTCCGAGCATGACGGCAACAAGGGTTACAATGCCGCTACCGGCAAGTTCGAAGACATGGTCAAGGCGGGGATCATCGATCCCACCAAGGTGACACGGACCGCCCTGCAGAACGCCGCCAGCGTGGCCACCCTGCTGCTAACCAGCGAAGCCTTGATCGCCGAGAAGCCGAAGAAAGACGACAAGGCAGGCGGCGGTGGTGACGACGACCTGTATTGATCCGCCGAACAGCCCCCGGCAAAGTGTCGTGGGATTACAATAGATGGACGCCCGGAGTGTTCAATTGCATTCCGGGCGTCTGTATTGTCAGACGAATCCAGAATCTCGAAAAACTCGCCAATTGGTTACGAAATAGGGATTCACGGCTGAAATCTGGCCGATATAATGTGCCTGCGAGAAACAAACGCGCCGTCAGGCCGTTCGCACATGACGCGGGGTGGAGCAGTCCGGTAGCTCGCGAGGCTCATAACCTCGAGGTCGCAGGTTCGAATCCTGTCCCCGCCACTTCCCAGCCGGGCAACCGCCACACGGTTGCGCACACCACAGCCGAGGTCCACCAGCGTGGGCCTCGGTTTTTTGTTGTCGTTAAGAAGTCGTTCGCTGCCAACGGCGCCACTTTCGCGGCCAGCGGCTACCACCGCGACGATCGGCGCGCACATCGGGCACCGTGGTGCCTGCCAATTGCTAGGCGTGCTGCAAGGCATTCGTGATGAGTGAACGCGTCAACATCATGCGACGCTGGACGTGGATTGTCGCCAGCTTGTTGTTCGCTCTCGGATTGCTCGCGCTGCTGATCAGTCTGCTGGCAGGTCCGCACGCAGAATCAACGGCCCGCTCATGGGACAGTTCGGGTTACCGCGATGTTCTGGAACGATATCGGCGGCTTAAGTCCTTCAACTTTGACGTGATGCACAAGGACGGATTCTTCGAACTCGGCGGGTCCGGACGATGGGAGCCTGGGCGACTGACGTTCTCATACGTTGGGAAGTACGAGCGGTACACCGTCAGACATCTCGCGTTCGATTTGGAAGTCATCGGCAAGCGGTGGTCGCTACGCGGTCACGACAGGCTGCAGGGCGGAGCCGAGGGAAACAGGCTGACCTCTGCAGAGCTTGATTGCCTCAAGTCGGACGGTCTGGTGATTGAACGCTTTGATGACGAAGGATTCGCTCTGTTTGCGCAATTGATCAACCTCCCGGCGGAAAGATGGGCACTGGATGCCGGGAAAACGCTCCCAGACGTTTCGAATTGGGCGTCTGCTTTGACACCTTCCGACGGCTGGGAGTTTCACGTGGGCGAATCGCCTTCGCAGATCGAAGCACTGTTTCGCCAACGGTACTACCGTGATGAACAAGAAGAGATCATGGAGAAATACGTGCTGTCGATCGATCCGGCAATCAATCTCGTCGCACGGATTGACCGATGGGCTCCGCTGCATCACGAACCACAACCCTCTCCATTCGAACTGCAGGAATGGTCAAGAACGGAGATTGTATATAGAGATGTCGTGTGGCTGCCTGAAGATCGGTGATGGCCTCGACGAGCGATGGCACAATTGTCCGCAACACTTGAAGATATCGCCTTGTGTCAACAGATGCTGACTTCACAGCTCCAAACGAGAGGAGATCGCGAGCGTCGGGCTCGTCGCCAGCAATCACCGTCGCCGAGATCAGCCCTATTGTCGCCGTGGAAGGCGTTGTGGACACGGAAGAACACCGCACGCTGCGATCGGAGAGCGTCCTGAGCCTGTTCTGCAGCAGGTCTCGCAGTGCTGCTCTAGCAGCCTCGGGTTACCACGTGTTCGTCGCCCTCGAGTAGTGACTGGATGTGTTGTTCCAACTCGCTGACGATGTCGTCGACGACGCGGCTTGTCTTGTAGTGTTCCAACAACTGTGTCATCAGTGCGCGGGCCAGCACGTCGCCGTCCATCGCCGGATCTGCGCTGGCCGCACTCAGGCCTTCATCAATCAGACGCTGTGCGAGTTGATATTCCCCCGCCATCGCTGTCTCTCCCCGGATCCGTTTCGGGCGATTGCACCAACGGATTGCCCGGCGCCAGCCGCACACGCAGCCAATCGATGCGTGCGGCGTGACTATTCGGTGATCGGCGCGCTCGCCTATCTTGTGCCCATTGCGATTCGGCACATCCGTTCAAGTGCCGTTAGCCCTCGTACTTGAACGAGACCTTGACCTTGGCACGGTAGGCCTCGACCTTGCCATCTTTGATGTGCATGTCCAATTGAGCGATCTCTGCGACCCTCAGATCTCGCAAACTCTCGCCGGCGCGCTCCACGGCTGCCGCGGCCGCTTTCTCCCAGGACTCCGTGCTTGTGCCCACCAATTCCACGATCTTGTAAACACTTTCAGCCATCGGTCTGCCCCTTGTTGCCACAACAATCTTGTGTATACCGCGTTCAGCGTACCGCAGCGTGTCCGGTTTATCCATCACCGATGGTGCATCTTTGCTCGCGCCCGCAGCGCCGTTGGCAGGCTCAACGCGAAATTGCATTTGAACGTCGATGCAAGTCTGAACACCCTTGCCGCCAGCGCGGAATTCTTGAACATCGTCTGGTAGAATTGCGGCACCAGTTCAGACAGTTCGGCGCCTCGCGGTAGACACATCAACGCAGCGAGTTGAGCACCGGCCCTTCAGGCGGTCGATCGAAGTTGTCGAGCGAATCAATCAGTACATCGAGCAGGAGAAGTTTTGCATGGCCGATTCACCGATCAGCCTTCGTAAGGAAGGCAACATCTCGATCATCACGATTGACGACGGAAAGGCCAATGTGTTCGGGCTACCGATGACGCAGGCGCTGAGCGCTGCCTTGGATGAAGTCGACACCAAAGCGGGAGCAATCGTGATCGAAGGCCGCGACGGGATGTATTCCGGCGGCTTCGACTTGAACGTCATCAAAGCGAATGATCCCGATGCCGGGCGGAAGATGACCCTCGGCGGCGTGCACGTCGCGTTGAAAGCCTTTGACTTTCCGCGACCGATCGTGGCTGCGGTGACAGGGCACGCTATCGCCATGGGTGCGATCTTCAATACGGGGCTGGACTGGCGAGTGGGGGCCAAGGGCGACTTCAAACACGGATTGAACGAGATTCGAGCCGGCTTGATCTTGCCGGTCTTCGCCATCGAACTGCCGAGATTTCGCATCAACCCGCGGATGTATCAAGAGGCCGCCATGCAGTCGCGGTTGTTTTCACCAGAAGAAGCCGTCGAGGCCGGTTTTCTGGATGAAGTGGCCGACGCGGACAAGGTGCGAGAGGTCGCCTACCGCAAGGCCGAGGAATTGTCGAGCTTGCCGAATCCGATGTACGCAGTTTCAAAACTGCGTGACCGGGGGCCGACGAAGAAGTACGTCATGGAAACGTTGGAAAGCGATCTCGCCGCGATCCGTGTCGATGCGGCTCGGTTGTCATGATGCATTCGTGCGAGACTGCCGTTGCGGCTGCGATCGCTTCGACGTGGGATTCGACGACTGGTCCTGGAAGGATCCCGTCGAGGGGCTTCGTATCGGATGAGTCGAGCTACAGTCCGTGATATCTTCGCGATTTCGGTGTCAGCAGGAGAGAACAACAGTTGAGTAGACCGACACTGCGAACAAAACTGTGCGACATGATGGGCATCGAGTATCCCATCGTTAGCGCCGGCATGGGGCCGAGCATGATCGGCGAGAGCACGGGAGCGACCCCCGATCTCGTCGTCGCTGTTTCCGAAGCAGGCGGACTGGGCGTATTGGGTGCTGCCGGGTTCACCGTCGACGAAATGCGCGATGCCATCCGCGAGGTCAAATCGCGGACCGACAAGCCGTACGGCGTCGACATCCTGTTGCCGGCCGCCCGAGTGGAGAGCGGCGACTCTGACGACACCAAAGAGATTCCGATTACCGACGCCATGAAGATCCTGCCCCGGGAGCACTTCGAGTGGTTCTTGAGGATCAAGGAAGAGCACCATCTACCCGATCTGCAAATCGCGATCAAACGCAACTCGACGACCAACCGCCCGCATGCGGCCATCAAGGTCTGCCTGGAAGAAAAGGTGCCGCTGTTTTGTGCCGGCTTGGGCAACCCGGGCTTCATGGTTGAACAAGCCCATGCCAACGGCGTCAAAGTTTTGGGCCTGACGGGCAACACGAAGAACGCACGCCGCGTGGCCGAATCGGGCGCCGACTTTGTGGTTGCACAGGGGCACGAAGCGGGCGGACACACGGGCCGAATCGGCACGATGGCGCTGTTGCCTCAAGTCCTCGACGCGGTGGGTGATGTGCCGGTGTTGGCCGCCGGCGGGATTGGCGACGGCCGAGCCTTGGCAGCCTGTCTGGCGATGGGTTGTGTCGGCGTTTGGGTGGGGACGCGTTTTTTGGCCACGCAAGAAAGTGGCCTGGTCAAAGAACAGCGAGAGTTCATCGTCAATGCGACCGACGAAGACACCCGGCGGTCCCAGCTTTATACCGGAAAAACATCGCGGACCATCTATAGCCAGGTCCACGATTTGTGGGAGGCCTCGGGTCTGGAGATGCTGCCGTTTGGGCAGCAGGGGCTGTTGGCCTCGGCCGTCATTGCCAGCTTCCACAAGGCGGGGAAGTACGAATTCGTGGGGCCCTTCTCCGGCCAGGTCTCGGGCCTGATCGACGAAATCAAACCGGCCCGCGAAGTCGTCGAAGAGATGGTTGCCGAGGCAGTGGAGATCCTGTCGCGAAAACTACCGGAAAGCGTAGTTGCGAAGGCTTGAGGTAAGCAGCACGGAGACTGGCGTGAACGATTTCGGGTTGAGGGACCAAACCGAAGACCCTCACCCCAACCCTCTCCCGTCAGCGGGAGAGGGGGCAAGAGATCTGTGCGGCCAACATTTTGAGGAACTGACATGAAGACCATCAAGATTGGATGTGCCTCGGGGTTTTGGGGCGATTCGAACATGTCGACGCCGCAGTTGCTCGCGTCGAAAGAATTGGATTACTTGGTGTTCGACTACCTGGCTGAGATCACCATGTCGATCATGGCCCGGCAGCGGGCGAAGAATCCCGAGCACGGTTACGCGCACGACTTCGTCTCCACAGTGATGAAAGAGGCCTTACCCGAAGTCGCCGCCCAAGGCGTGAAGGTCATCTCCAACGGCGGCGGGGTAAACCCGGAATCGTGTGGCCGCGCGCTGGAAGCGTTAATCGCGGAACTGGGTTTGAATCTAAAGGTGGCCGTCGTCACCGGTGACGACTTGATGGACTGGGTCGAACAGCTTCGAGCCGACGGCGTGACCGAGATGTTCAGCGGCACCGAGATGCCCAAAGAGTTCATGAGCATGAACGCGTATCTCGGGGCGTTTCCCGTGGCCGCGGCTCTCGCCAAGGGGGCCGACATCGTGATCACCGGCCGTGGCGTCGACAGTGCGGTGACTCTCGGCGCGTGCATTCACGAGTTTGGCTGGAAGACCGACGACTACGACGAACTCGCCGGCGGCAGCCTGGCCGGTCACATTATTGAATGCGGCGCGCAGGCCACCGGCGGGCTGTTCACCGACTGGCAGCTTACGGACGATTGGGCCAACATTGGATACCCCATCGTTGAAGTGTCCGATGACGGCAGCTTTGTCGCCGGCAAACCGGAAGGGACCGACGGCATCGTCTGTCCCGGCAGCGTTGCCGAGCAAATGGTGTATGAGATCGGCGACCCGCAGGCTTACATCCTTCCTGACGTGGTCTGCGATTTCTCGCAGGTCGAGATGAAACTGGTTGGAGACCAAAAGGTCAAAGTCTCCGGCACGAAAGGCTCGAAGCCGACCGATACGCTCAAGGTTTCGGCCACCTATTTCGACGGCTTTCGGCTGGTGTGCGGCGTGACCATTCGGGGGTTCGACGCGGAAGGCAAGGCCCGCAAGACGCTCGAATCGGTCCTCAGACGGACACGCCGGATGCTTAAGGAAAAGAACGTGCCCGACTTCACCGAAGTCCACATGGATTTCGTCGGTGCCGAAACCGAATACGGATCGGGTGCCCGCGCGAAGGGTGCACGGGAGGTGTGGGGGCGGTTGGGGGCCAAGCACCCCAGTCAGGCCGCCCTGGGTGCGCTGCTTCGCGAAATGACATCGTCGGGCACTTCCATGTCGCCGGGAACAACCGGCGGCGGCGGGGGCAGACCGAAACCCTCGCCGGTCGTCCGGCTGTTTTCGTTTCTGGTTGACAAGCAGACCATATCTCCCACCGTCCACTTCGCTGGTGACAGTTGGACCGTTCCCTTGGCCGAAGGCGAACCATTCGACACCGCGAAGATCGCAAGGCCGAGAATCGAACAAGCCGCCGTTGCCGGACCGACGAGAGAGGTTCCGCTGATCCAAATCGCCCACGGGCGCAGCGGCGACAAGGGCAACAATGCCAACATCGGAATCATCGCCCGCAAACCCGAATTCCTGCCGATCATTCGCGAACAGCTTTCCATCGCGGCGGTGGCTGATTACTTTGGCCATCTGTTGGAGGGCGGGGTCGATCGATTCGATTTGCCGGGCATCTCCGCTGTGAACTTCGTGCTGCACGACGTGCTGGGGGGCGGCGGCATTGCGAGCCTGCGGCAGGACCCGCAAGGTAAGGCGTACGCACAGATGCTGTTAGATTTCCCGATTCGCGTGCCCGAGTCGTTGTTGGAGAACTGACAGCCGACGCGCTGTTACTTAGATGAAAGAGCACCCGAGAGGCTCGTCAAGATGCCGGTCTTAGAGTCAAAACTCGATATCCGTTCCGAAGGCTACCAGAAGAACCTTGCCGACATGTCCGAGATGTTGGCCACCATCGACGGCCTGCTGGAAGAAGCGGCCCAAGGTGGTGGAGAAGAGGCCACCAAGCGGCTGCGTTCGCGAAACAAGCTGCCCATCCGGGAGCGAATCAGTCTGCTGCTCGATCGTGATTCGCCGTTCTTGGAGATCAGCCCGCTGGCGGCCTGGTGCTCCAATTACAACGTCGGCTCCGGCTTCGTGCTGGGCATCGGCGTGATCTCGGACGTTGAATGTCTGATCCTGGGTCACGACCCCTCGGTGAGAGCTGGCGCGTTCAACCCGTTCAACGCCAAGAAGCTCATGCGCGGGCTGGAGATCGCGCGCGACAACCGCATTCCGTACGTGCAACTGGTGGAGTCGGCCGGTGCCGACCTGCGCGGCGACAGCGGTGAAGATCCCGAAGCCGCCATGCGTCGCGAAACCGGCCACTTCGCCGAGTCGGGACGCCTATTCTACGAGATCACGGAACTTTCTAAGATGCGGATCCCGACGATTTCTCTGGTGTTTGGCTCGTCGACGGCGGGCGGCGCCTACCAGCCGGGGATGAGCGATTACACGATCTTCATCCGCAAGCAATCCAAGGTGTTCTTGGGCGGACCGCCGCTGGTGAAGATGGCCACCGGTGAAGACGCCGACGAGGAGAGCCTGGGCGGGGCCGACATGCACACTCAAATTTCCGGACTTGGAGACTACCTCGCCGACGACGAGCACGACGGCATCCGTATGTGCCGCGAACTGATGTCGCATTTGAATTGGCGAAAGAAAGGCCCGGGCCCCAGTTTGCCCCACGACGAGCCCTTGCACGACCCTGAGGAACTGCTGGGGATCGTCTCCCGCGATTTGCGCTCACCATTCGACATTCGGGAAGTCATTGCCCGCATTGTCGACGGTTCGCGGTTCGAAGAGTTCAAGCCACTCTACGGGCCGACGCTTGTGTGCGGCTGGGCGTCGGTCGACGGCTATCCCGTTGGAATCCTGGGGAACAACGGTACGCTGTTTTCCGAATCGTCAGAGAAGGCGGCGCAGTTCATCCAGCTCTGCAATCAAGTCGACGTTCCGCTGCTGTTTCTGCACAACATCACCGGATACATTGTCGGCACCGATTTTGAGCAAGGGGGCATTACCAAGAACGGGTCGAAGATGATCAACGCGGTCTCCAATTCGACCGTGCCACACATCTCCATCATCGTGGGGGCCTCGTACGGGGCCGGCAACTACGGCATGAGCGGCCGCGCGTTTGGTCCCCGTTTTACCTTTATCTGGCCGACCGCCAAAATCGCCGTCATGGGGCCGAAACAGATGGCCGGCGTGATGACGATCGTGCAACGGGCGGCCGCCATGCGCCGCGGCTTGGAATTTGACGAAGAAGCCGACGCTAAGCGGGCGGCGATCGTAGAACATTGGGCCGAGGAACGATCGAAAGGCCTGTATGCCACGTCCAGGGTCTCTGACGACGGCATGATCGATCCCCGCGACACGCGCGCGATTGTCTCTTACGTGCTTTCGGTCTGTCACAACGACGAAATCAACGGGGCGCGTGCATACGGAACATGGCGGATGTAATTGTGAACAAAGTGATTACACAACTGTTGATTGCCAATCGCGGCGAGATCGCCCGGAGGATCATTCGTTCGGCCCACGCGATGGGCATCGGCACCGTCGCCATTTATGCCGACGGCGACGCCGATGCACCGTTCGTCGGCGAAGCCGATCGTGCCATTGCGCTGGATGGCCGGACTTCTGCGGAAACGTATCTGGACGTTGAAAAGGTGTTGGCGGCCTGCCGGCGAACCGGCGCCGATGCAGTTCATCCGGGTTACGGATTCCTCTCCGAAAACGCCGACTTTGCGCGGGCCGTGGGAGACGCCGGACTAATCTGGGTCGGGCCCCCACCGGATGCCATTCGCGCGATGGGCGATAAGCTGTCGGCGCTGGACTTGATGCAACAGCACGGTGTCCCAACGTTGGCCGGTGCTGAGGTCAAGCCAGGCGATGACATCAACGCGCTTGCGGCCAAGGTCGGTTTTCCGATTCTGATCAAGGCTTCGGCAGGTGGCGGCGGTCGCGGGATGCGCGTCGTGGAGTCTGAGGGTGAACTTCAGGCGGCCATTGATGGTGCGCGGCGGGAAGCGGCTGCGGCGTTCGGCGACGACCGGGTGTTCTTCGAACGTTGGCTTCCCGCGTGCCGGCACGTGGAGATTCAGGTCCTCGGCGATGAGCATGGAAATCTGATTCACTGTTTCGAGCGCGAATGTTCGATCCAGCGGCGGCACCAGAAGATCATCGAAGAAGCGCCCTCGCCTGCCGTAACCTCCGAGACTCGTGCCAGGATGGGCGAAGCCGCGGTTTCGGCCGCCCGCGCTATCGGCTACTGCTCGGCAGGCACGGTGGAGTTTCTGCTGGCCGGCGAGGAGTTCTGGTTCATTGAGATGAACACGCGGCTGCAGGTGGAGCATCCGGTGACCGAGGAAATCACTGGTCTGGATCTTGTTCGCCAGCAGTTGCGTGTCGCCCAAGGCGAGACTTTGGGATTCGGGCAACAGGATTTGCAGATGGACGGCCACGCGATCGAAGCCCGGGTCTACGCGGAAGATCCCGACAACGATTTTCTGCCCGCCTCCGGAACGCTGTCGGTCTGGGAACCCTCGCGGTCCACAAAAGCGCGCATCGATTCCGGCGTGCAATCGGGAAGTGAAGTCAACATCGAATTCGACCCAATGCTGGCCAAGGTGATTGTGCACGCCCCCACCCGGCGGGAGGCCGCACTTCGGCTGGCACGCGTCTTGGAAACATCTCGCATTCAAGGAGTCACCACCAACCGGGACTTTCTGGTCGATACCCTGAGGCAGCCCGCCTTCCTTGAGGGTGACACGACAACAGACTTCATCGAGCGTGTTGCCCCTAAGCGCCGCCGCCCGGTCGAAAAGAGTCAACTGGTCGAAACCGCGATTGCGGCGGCCATGGCGGCCCAAGGCCGTCGCCGCGACGCTGCCCAGACCCTGAAGACTCTGCCTTCCGGCTGGCGCAACACCAAGATGCCCCCGGAGGTCATTCAATTCCGTTGCGGCGACGAAGAATTGGCCGTGAGCTATCGGATAGCGCGCAATGGGCATTTCGACGTCGAAGTCGATGGTCAGCGTTACGACGTGGCGATCCATTGCCGGACTCACGACGAGATCGAACTCGTCATCGACGGAGTGCGCAGCACCACCGCCGTGACCGCAGCGGGCGAACATTGGTTGTTGCACGGATGCTGTGGGGATGTGGAACTTGTCGAACTGCCCCGTTTCCCGCGCCGCGCTGGTCACGATGAGTCCGGCAGTGTCGCGGCACCCATGCCCGGCAACGTTGTCGCCGTCCACGTCTCCGTCGGCGATCACGTGGAAAAGGGGCAATTGATGCTCGTGCTGGAAGCCATGAAGATGGAGAACCCCATCACGGCCCCCGAAGCGGGAGTGATTTCCGCCGTGCACGTCAAAGAAGGCGATCAGGTTCCCAACGGCGAGTTATTGGTCGTCTTGGGGGATGAGCAGCAGGCGTAGCCTAAGGGATACGCCCCGATCAGAGTCGTTCGGCGGAATACACGTGTCAGTTGAGGAGAAGAGGGACCGGAGAACCCGACACGCACTAGAGAAAGGGATTATCATCGAAGTGCAGCACACGGTCGTGCACTAGCGAAGTTGGGTGACGCACATCTCCGAGGCGGCACGAATCGAATGGCACAAGGCACGCATACCATCTCGGCCGCCGATACGGGAAAGACCGGCAGCCTGGCGTTTGGCGCGTATGTCCCGCAGTTGGATGCGGTCCGCGGCATCGCCTGCTTGATGGTACTCGTCGCCCATCTCCAAAACGTGCGCGGGATGCAGTGGGTCCCGCATTCGCTGGGGATCGGCGGCGTGGGCATCTTCTTTGCCTTGTCTGGCTTCTTGATCACCCGGGGACTGCTAACCGGCGATGGCAGCTTGTCGCGATTCTACAACCGCCGCGCCGCACGCATCTTTCCCCCATACGTGGTCATGCTGGTTGTGCTCGTGATGATGTGGCCTGGCAAGGAGTTGATCTGGGCGGCAACCTTCTCCTTCAATTTTCTATTCGTGACGGGGACCAAAGACTACTTTCACGTCGACGCGGGTTTCGTGGCCGTTCCGCCGGTCGGCCACGTCTGGAGTTTGTGCGTCGAAGAGCATTTTTATTGGTTATGGCCTCCGCTGCTGCTGTTGCTTTCGGCGCGGGTGGCCTCGCGAGTTGCCGTCGTCGTGGTAGTGGCGACTCCGTTTGTCGCCTCTTGGATCTACAACTCGCTGGATAGCCGGGGCTATCAGCCGCTGGAAATCGAAGGTCTGTTGCAGCGGCTGACATTCACCCAGTTGACGGCGCTGGGGCTGGGATGCTTGATTGCCATTCACGAAGGCTGGTTCGCCCGAAGAGTTCGCTGTGCGGGACGCGACGTGCCCCTGTTGGCGGTGCTGTCTCTGCTGGTGATCGGCCTGGTGCTGCTTGCCTCCAGAAGTTTTCAGTTCTATTGCGACGCGATGAAGGTGCCGTCGAAGGAGTATTGGCAGGCGATCCTCGGCCCGACCAGCCTGCATTTGGCTTGCGCGGGTGCGTTCGGACTCGGTTTGTGCTGCGCGCCGCTGGCCAACCTGAAGACAATCCGCTATCTCGGCCGAATCAGCTACGGCCTGTACCTGTATCATTTGCCAGTCTATGCGGCCCTCGGCCTGGCTGCAGTCGAAGGCGACCACTCGTGGACTACGGGCCTACTGGCTGTGGCTCTGTCGATCATGATGGCGGCGGCCTCGTATCACTTGATCGAAGCACCGATCCTCGCTCGGGCAAAGAAGGCGCGGCCGGACCCGTCTGCAATACGCATCAATTGGCGCGCCGGCTACGGCTCTGTTGCCGCCGTGTCGCTGGTCGTCGCGTGCATCTTGACGATTGTCACAACCGACGAACGCCGACCGACCGACGCCGTTGTGCGATGGCAACCGGAGATCCCCCCAATGCTGCGGCACCACAAGCTGAGACCGAAAGGAACGGCGGTCGATGCTTATCGCTGGATGAACGTCATCCATGTCGTCGACATCAATGGGTTTCGCCGCGATACGCCTTTTCCAGCCAAAGAGCCCGACAAGTTTCGCATCGTGGCCATCGGCGACTCCTATACCTGGGGCATGTGCATCGAGGAAGACAGAACCTATCCGGCTCTCCTCGAGCAACTGCTCAACGAACGCGGGCTCGACGTCGAGGTCGTCAATTGCGGCAAGGCGTTCGGGCAGGCAGAAGACATCGGATGGACGCTCAATAGTCATGTGCTGCCTCTAGAACCGGATTGTGTGGTCTACGGCGCGACGGTTTCGGATTCGATTCCGGGCGGCCATTCGTGGCGTGGCCACAAAATTGAAGAGTGGCACGAGCCGCCGGCAATCGAGCGGTTCACCGATGCCGTGACGGGGATGGAAGAACGTTGCGAGGAGATTAGAAGCCTGTTCCGCATGTTTGTGTTCTGCCAGACTCCAGACGAACCGGATAAACGCGAACTGGTGCGATGGATCGAGCAATTGGGTCGCCGGGCCGAATGTGATGTGATCTCAGTCGAAAACTATCTGGAGCAGTACAGTTCGACCAGTTTCAAATTCGGCGAGTGGGACAGCCATCCCAACGAGGAATGTCACAGGATTCACGCAGAAATTTTGGCCCGCCACCTGGAACCGCTGGTGCGTGCCGCCCGGGAGCGAGTTGTTGAACCGGCCAGTCCCGAGTCGGCGCCGGCCGAATCTGCCGCGGCCAGTCCATCCGACTGACACGTGGCATTACCCACAGCAGGCAAACTTCACAATTCAGACGTCATTGAGCAAGAGCGAGTCGAAGATGCCGATTGTCGATTTCAGCTTGAATGATCGTGTTGCCGTCGTGACCGGTGCGAGCCGGGGGATCGGAGAGGCAATTGCCCGCGGTCTCGCCGAGCAAGGGGCGACCGTCGTGATCTCGTCGCGCAAGCAGGCAGGGCTCGACAAAGTCGCGGCCTCGATCGAGGCTGATGGAGGCCAGGCCCTGCCGATCGCCTGCCACGCCGGCACCCCAGATCAGATCAAGTCGCTGTTCGAACAGGTTGAGAAACAACTGGGCCGGCTTGATGTTCTGGTCAACAACGCGGCGACGAACCCGTTCTTCGGTCCCGCGATCGAAATCAGCGAAGGCGCCTTTGACAAGACGGTGGAGGTCAACCTGAAGGGCTACTTCGTCATGATTCAAAACGCCGCGCCCCTCATGCGGAAAACCGGCGGGGGCTCGATCGTCAACATTGCCTCGGTGGCAGGCCTGCGTCCCGGGCCCAACGAAATGACTTACGCGATCACCAAGTCGGGCGTGATCAGCATGACCAAGGGCTTTTCGCGGGAGCTGGGCCAATACGGAATTCGCGTCAACGCCATCGCCCCCGGGGTCGTCGAGACACACTTTGCCAGCGTGCTGGTCGACACCGAGGAAAAACGCAAGACCATCGCCGCGCGAACGCCTGTGGGCCGCCACGGCCAGCCCAATGAAATCGCCGGCGCGGCGGTCTACTTCGCGTCGGATGCGTCGAGCTACACTTCGGGGGCGACGCTTGTAATCGACGGCGGCTCGACCGGGTTGTGACGCCCCGCGCACACTGCAGGTTACTGATACCGTGCCAGCTCCGCGCGGGCTACGACCATGCGGTGCACCTCATCCGGGCCGTCGGCCAGACGCAGCGTGCGTTGGCCGGTATACATCTTGGCCAACGGCGTCCACTGCGAGACTCCAGCGGCGCCATGCATCTGGATGGCCCGGTCGATGATGTTGCACGAGATTTCCGGCACCATCGCCTTGATGCCCGAGATAAAGACTCGCGCTTCTTGCGTGCCCAGCACGTCCATTGCGCGGGCCGCGCGAAATACCATCAGCCGGGCACTATCGATCTCGATTCGAGAACGGGCGATGACGTCGAAGTTCCCGCCCAATTTCACGATGGGCTTGCCGAACGCTTCCCGTGAGAGTCCGCGGCGGCACATCATCTCGAGTGCGCGTTCGGCCTGGCCCAGCGTCCGCATGCAATGATGGATGCGACCCGGCCCCAGGCGACCCTGCGAAATTTCGAAACCGCGCCCCGGCCCCAGGATGATGTTCTCCTTGGGCACGCGGACGTTGTCGAGCTTGATGTGCATGTGCCCGTGCGGTGCATCGTCGTTTCCGAACACGCACATCGGCTCCAGAATGTTGACGCCCGGCGTCTCCATGGGGACTAGAATCTGTGATTGCCGGCTTTGCCTGGACGCGTTGGGGTCGGTCTGCACCATGCAGATCATAATCTTGCACCGCGAGTCGCCCGCCCCCGAGATGTAGAACTTCTCGCCGTTGATGACCCATTCATCGCCTTGGAGCACAGCCTGAGTCGCGATGTTCTTTGCGTCGGACGAGGCAAGGTTCGGCTCGGTCATGGCGTAACAGGAACGGATCTTGCCGTCGAGGAGCGGTTTGAGCCACTGCTCCTTTTGCGCCTCGGACCCGTACTTGTGCAGCACTTCCATGTTGCCGGTGTCCGGCGCTGCGCAGTTGAACGACTCAGGAGCCAGCGGGGCCTTGCCCATTTCGATCGCCAGGTAGGCATAATCCAAGTTGGTGATGCCTTCACCGTTCCAGTCGGGCAAAAAGAAATTCCACAGCCCGACGGCCTGGGCCTTGCTCTTGAGCCCGTCCAGGATCTCGGACTGCCGATGGCTGAGCCGCCAACGATCTTCGGCGTTGGGGGTGGCGTAATACTCGTCTTGAACGGGCAGAACCTCGTCGGAAATGAAACGTTTGACCTGCTCCAACGTCGGCTTGAACTTGTCGGACAATTCGAGGTAGTACAGCGATTGTGGGTCGGACATGGGGTCTCCGCGTTAGATTATCGTGACTCGTTCGGCAGTTGCCGCCGACACTGGTGCCACGGTTGCTCACTCGCGTGGATTGACAGCCAATCCTTCAAACGCCTCTGCGAGCTATTCTCGAAGCGACCGGAGTGTTGGCGACCTGCCGCACTGGCACGGCATGTAGACGTGAAGCTAAGAAAATACAAGATGGCCGCGCAGGTTTCCAGACTCGGGTGAATGATCCGTCGCCTGACCCGTCGGCTTGAATCACTACGTCTTGCAGCGAACGCATCGCTGCAAAGCATCGATCACCTGTACGCTGGTTCGGCCTCGGCTTCGCGACTTGACCAGGCGAACAGACTGCGGGGCGGTTCGCTCAATTCCTCTTGCGTGCGATGTTCAACGTGAAGGGAAAGTTGGCGAAAGGCACTTCGACCGCCGTAACCACACACTTCCACGTGCCTTTCTTTGCATCCGGCACCCTGATATGGAACGTCGAGGTTCCACGCTTGTTGAAACTCCGGCCGCCGGGACCGGTCAGCCTCAACTCGAGTTCCGCTCCCAAGTCCTCGAACACCAGGGCGAATTCCAGCCGACCAGACCGCTTGCAATCGTACTCGCGTTCGAACCTGCGCGTTTCGTTCGACGCCGAGAATAGATCTCTGGCGTCGCGAGACATACCTCGACGCCTGAAGTCGCGCTCGACTTCTGAATCCAAAGATGCTGTGACCGCGCTAAACACCAGGTACTTTAAGATGATCTCTTCGGTCTCTGAAACCTGAGTCGAATTGTGAAAGGACGTAAAGATCACATTGCCTTTGACGAACGGAAAGCTGATCAGCAGCGGGACCTTACCGTCGCGCCCACGGACCGTTCCCTGGAGATAGGTCGTTACGCGTCGGCCGTAGAAGTCCGCGACGCGCCAATCAGCGCTCTCAAAATTCAAAACAACGCTTTCCCCGAGCAACTTGGCCAAGCCCTTGTCGACGACATCGGCGTCGACCTGCTGGGGCACGCACGCTGCTCCCGGTTGTGGCTCGCTCTCGGGGAACGGAAACGCAATCGTCGGGTATTGTAGATCAGAGGCGTAAACTGTCCCGCCTCGCTCGACGAACGTTCTGAGACTCGCCTTGAGTTGTTCACTCTGTGCGGGTAGACCACCGCAGTTGATGAACAGGACGCGGTACCGCTTAAGGTTTTCGTAGTCGGCCAAATCCCGCGTCCGAATGTTGGTGTACCGGTCGTATCCCGGTCCCAGCTGCCTGAGGACACTCCCGATATCGTCGGATCCTACCTCCGTAACAGCAATGTGCTCGGAAAACCCTGGCGTGAACGAGCCCGAGGCGGATTCTGCATCGTTCCCCTTCTTCCCTTTGCGTCCGGTGCCGCGACTGCGTCGGGCTGTCAGCCGATCAATCCCCTCGGATAGACTTCGCTCAGGCGCGTCCGTGATTGCGAATGTGGACGGAGGCCGTTCGATCGGGATTTGCTGGGATGCGTCCGGCGAGTCCTGTTCCACCTCATCTGTATTGTCAGCGGTCTGCCGTTCGTCGCCGGAGTCGGAACGGGGGGCATCGTCATTGCCCGATACGTCGCCAGTCGTCGAATGCGACTGCCCTTTGCCACTCGCGCCACCCGTCGCTGCATCGACGCGGCTGCCGCGGCCATCCGCCGACGCCGCCTGCCCTGCACCGCTTTGGTCTCCGCGTACGAGTGGGTGTTCGGTCGTTGTCGGGCGGAACAACAAGAGCAGCAGCAACAACAGCGCTAATCCCGCACCGATGACCGCTCCGATAAGAATCCGTCTTCGTCGTTTGCCGTCCCTTTGCGGCGGGACCGGTGGCGGCAGTGCTTGGCTGATCGGTGCCTTCGCCTGCAGCGGCTCGTCAACCGAGTCCACTCGGATCACTCTTGAAGCGGACAGAGTTTCTGGCGCGAGCGCTGTTGACGGCTTGGGCTGGGCTTTCGGCGCGGTCGGCTTTGCGGCTCGCGTCTTGGTCGACGGGAAAACGAGACCGATGGAACGCGCTTCGACCCAGCCAGCGGAATCCTCCGCCCGAATGAGATCGCCCGGTGCTAGCTTCTCGCGATGAGCGAGGAACTGCAGTTCTGATCGCGAGAATGGTCCTTCGTCGCGTGTTCCCAGTTTGTGATACCAGCGATCCGGCATGACGTGTGTCGGCCCAGCATGCAGATCCAGCGGCAGTAAGACATGGTTCCGCCCATTGTCTAACCCGCATTCTACCGCGACGATCACAGTGCCGCGACACGTGCCGGTCGGTCTGAAGGTCGTCTCGGAACACAGTCATCTAGGGAGCACTACCCACGAATGGTCGAAAGCCTGTTGACCTCTCGAGGGCATCTGTGAATCATGGAACTGCATTTGGGCGCAACATGACGATCGCGAGTGGGCGATTGCGGAGACTTGTCGGTGGTGGAATCGACGGATCAAGACTGGTACTGCATGGTAGGCGGTTCCAGTTCGGGCCCCTTCTCTTTGACTGAGCTGAAGTTCGTCGTCGAGCGGGGCCAGGTCGGGTCAGACACACTCGTGCGACAAGGCAAGTCCGGAAAGTGGATCGCCGCCGGTGCGGTGAAGGGGTTGATTGACCAACCGTCTCGTCCGCGGCAGCCAAAGCGCATGGCACACGCACCATCGACACCCAAAGCGACATCAAAGCCTGTCGAAACAGGGTCGGGCGCTGTTGCTCCTGCCTCGCAGGTCGCCAATAAGGCCAGTGTCCCGCCACCCGTCTCGCCGGAGGCGTCGAACGCCTCGTCAAAGCAGACTCGTGTCGCCATCGGCGTCGTTGCGGGGGCGGCAGTGGCCGCAATTGTGGTCGTACTGCTGATACTGCTGCTGAGGCGCGACCGGAGTCTGCATCCGGCACTACCTCAGGCGACAGCGTCGCGGGGACCAGTCGCACAGCAACCGGTCGACCCGCAACCGCCAGTTCCAACACCCGACGCCCAAGAGGAGCCTCAGCAACAGCCTGACACTCCCGCAGCCGATGAGGCGGCTCCTGAAGTTGCCGACACCCAAGTTGGTGGTGGCGGGAACGATTTCGAAGACGGCGAGATGGAGGCTTCGACCGAAGACGCTCCCCAAGAGTCGGCAGCTTCCACGCCGGCAGGCACCCGTCCTCAAGTCTCCCTCGGTGCAGCCGCATCGGAAGAAGAGGAGCAGGATGAGCCGCAGGCAGCCAGCTCCGGGAGATTCTCCAAAGTCACCAATCGGACGGCGAGGCGGTCGCGCACCAGCCGTAAGGGCAGGATGTTTGGACAACGATCCGCGAAGAATCGGGCCAGCGCGGTCCGCCGCCAAGGCGGTTCGAAGCTGAGCGAGAAAGCAGTCGAACTTGGACTGGAGTGGCTCGCAAAACACCAAAGCGAAGATGGACGCTGGTCGTTGCACAACTTTCATACCGCCGGCGACTGCATGGGCCAATGCAACTCTACCGGGCGGAACAGCGACACCGCCGCGACGGGGCTGGCTTTGCTCCCCTTCTTAGGCGCGGGATACACTCAGCGACGTGGTGAGTACAAAAGAACCGTTGAGAGTGGCCTGCTTTGGCTGGTGACCGATCAATTGGAAAACGGCAGCTTTCGCAATTCTGCATCAGGAAACATGTATGCGCACGGCCAAGCGACCATTGCCTTGTGCGAGGCACTGGCTCTGACGTCTGACAAGAGGCTCCGCGAACCGGCGCAGCTCGCCATCGACTACATTCTCAAAGCGCAGCACTCCGGTGGTGGTTGGCGTTATTCTCCCGGGTCGGCGGGCGATACGAGCGTCTTTGGCTGGCAGATCCTTGCATTGGTCAGCGGGCGGTCGGCCGGTCTGGACATCCCAAAGGACGCTCTGTCTGCTGCAACCGCCTATCTCGACAGCGCTCAATTCGGCGAGTACGGCTCTCGTTATGCCTATATGCCGGGACAACGCTCTGGATCGTCGGCGATGACGGCCGAAGGTCTCCTCTGCCGGATCTACCTGAGCTGGCAGAAGGACAATCCCGGTTTGCTGCCGGGCGTGCAATACCTGTTAAGCGACCTGCCTAACCCTAGGCGGCTCGACATGTATTACGTCTATTACGCGACGCAGGTCCTGCACCATTACAGTGGTCCAGAGTGGGATACGTGGAACGAAGCCATGCTCGAAGCCTTGGTCACGACGCAGGAAACCGAAGGGCATCAGAAGGGAAGCTGGACGCCGCGAGCTGGACGCGAAAGCCCTGGTGGCCGGATCTGTACGACGGCCCTCGTTCTGTGCACGCTCGAAGTGTACTACCGGCACGACAAGCTATTTGCAGATTGATCTGGTCCGGGCATCACTCCTTCGACCGCCGACCGCCTCACCCGCCCGCTCCCCAATCCTCAGCGTGCTGTCCTCAGAGAGTGGAGAACCCAACGCGCCGACGATCCGGGGAGAGGGGGCAAGAACCTGTGTGCCGCCCAACCAATCCGCGCCTGCACCGATTCGAGCGCCGCACTGGTTCTACGTTGAGGATTCAACGACACCGACTTAAGATTGAACCGGCGATGCTTGTAACGGGTTGGCGCGGCCGGCGGTCAACATCAGTGTTGCGGGACGAGACACATGTGATGCCCTCGACCCCAGACCGCACCTGAATGCCGGATAACGAGAGAACGTTCGTGACGGCAAGTCTGCAACAATGGTTCAACAGCGGGGAGCTACCGGCCGACTACTATCAGCTGCTCGGCACCAAGCTCCTGCACCCGAGTCGCGACGAGTTGTTGCAGAAGATCCGTGAGAGCCACCGTTATCTGCATCCGATCGCCAACCACAGCGAGCCGGGCAAGGCTCAAGTCGCGCGGCAGTTGCAGGCGCTCTTAGGCAAGGCGGAGCAGGCCTTTTCGACGGCTGAAAACTGTCAGAAATACGAAGCGGCCATCATCGCCGAGCTCAAACGTGAGTATGCCGGCGTTCTGCAATCCCCCGGTGCGTCGCGACGCATCGATCAGGCGAGCCGCTGGCTGCGATTTCAACGCAACGTCCACCCCCATCGGGCGCAGGGCGTCGCCGAGACAATCGCCGGGGCAGACGACGGCGCCGGCATCGGACTGACCGAACAAGAAGAACTTCTCAGCCGTCGAAAGAAGATGTTTCCGGCGCAGAGTCCGCAGTCGGGAACCAGACCGCCGGGCCGATCCACAAAGGGATCGGCCTCCTCAGCTCCAACAGTTCAACCATCGGTCGCCGCACCGAAAAAGGCTCAGCCGCCACGTCCGCCGTCAACCGTTCAGCCCATTCGGGTCCCGGGTGGATCGGGTCAGCCAAGATCGGCGCAGGCAGGGGAATCTTCGGGAGCCAGCGCGGTCTTATGGATCATCGGCTCCGCCGTCCTGACTGCGGTCCTGTTGGTCGGCATCGTCCTGATCTTCTTTCCGGACTTGATATCGCAGTCACCTCAGCAGACGGCGTCGAGCTCAGTTGATGAATCCGAGTATCCTGACTTCGAAGACTCAGACGAAACAACGACGAATCAGGCCGGCGACCCTCCAGAGGCCCCGATTGCCGGCGAGGCCGCCCCTAGCCAAACTGACCAACCGTCGCCGCCCACTGGAGATTCAACAGACGTCGAAGATCCGCAGGAGCGCCAGACGCCTGAAGAGGACAACAGTCCCGACGGCGAGGCTGTCGCCGATGCGCCGTCTGAGCCAGAGATGGACAAGCCTGAGACAGACGAACCAGCACAGGCCGCCGAAGAGTCGAACGGCAAGCTCGTGGTCGCCCACCCCGACGGCATCGCCGCCATGGCGTGGCAGCCGGACGGCAAGCGGATTGCGACGGCCGGCGACGACGGGAAAGTTCGGCTATGGAATACCGCAAACGGGCAACAAGAGTTGCAGCTCTCCGTAACCAATCAGTTCGTCCTCGCGCTGGCTTGGAACGCTGGCGGTGAGTTGTTGGCAGTCGGCACAGATGATGGGCACGTCGGCGTCTGGAAGTCGGGTAGCAATGATACCGGTATCTCGGTGGCGGGCGATGACGTTGCGAGCGAGGTGACCAGCCTCGGTTGGCTGAATAAGTCCAGCAAACTCGCGGTCGGCGATGATGATGGGAACGTTTCGGTGCGCAACCCGAAGAGTGGCCGAACATCAAAGGAAGTCGAACTCAGTGGCACCGCCGGTGACGTCAAGTCGATCCGCACATTCCGCGGTAGCAGTCCCTCTACGGCCGCGCTTTACCGCGACGACACGATCGTCGTGTGGGATCTCGAGCGAGAGACGTCCTTGCGCCACTTTTTGAAAATGGACGGCGACATCTGGGATGAAATCGTCGCCACCGACGCAACCCCTGACGCTTTCACCCGATCTCTTCCAGCGTGCCATGCACATCCAAGTTGCGCGGACATAGCCTGGAGTGCCGACGGCAAGTTTTTGGCAGTTGCGACCGAAGACGTCGATATCTGGAACCTTAGCAACGACAAGGCCACGATTCGCGACCATATTCTCCCCGGGCTTGCCGAGTATGTTTCAGTCGCGTGGAGTCCGAGTGGCCAACTGCTTGCAGCGGCCGATTCTGACAACCGAATCACCGTATGGGAAACCGACGCTTGGCGCGCTGTTTGGTCCAACGAATGCCCCGCTGCGATCTTGTCGCTTGATTGGGACCCGGCAGATTCGAACCGCATCGCGGCTGCCTGCAACAACAGCGAATTCCACATCTTCGGATTGGAACCGGACGTGGCTGAGCAACGATTGGCGCCACCGTTCAACGTCGCTGACCTGCTGGAGGCAGCAGAAGAGCAAGACGCCCTAGCGACCCGTCTGATCATCAACTTATTGGAAATGTATCGCATCACACGCGTAGATCGGGACAAGGTGAAGGAACTGGAACTGCAGGTCAAGCAGGAGGCGGGCGATCTTCTGGAGTTGATTGACGCCGAACCGCTGGAGGATGGCCAACAACTCATGGATCGATGGCTTGAATTGCAAGAAATTATCGACATTCATACAGATGACGCCTCAGTCAAGGAGGCGCGAAGACGTATGGAACGGATAAAGATAACGCGTCGCCCATCCGACGCACGGCGGGCCAAGACAAAGGGGTCTCGCACAAAACAGGACGACAGGGATCGTCGCGGCGGCCAGTCGGGTGCACGTCGCGACTAGGCCGCGCTGTTACAGCATGGTTGTCCACCGCGAAGCGGCCGTGCGGTGCACATCACACCAGGCGCATGTCTTCCTCGTCGTCGTCCTCAAGACCTTGCAGGGCCTTTTCGGGATCGAAGACTTTCAAGACCCCGGTGCTCTCCAGGAACTCGCGGTGTGCCTCGACCTCCGCTTCGCACAGGCCATCGGCAACATCGAGAGACATCTGCATGGCGTCCCCGGTGTTGGTATAGACCGCTCCGATCTGCAAACGGCCCTGCTCGTCGAACTCCATCGTGACGTCGACCGGCTGGCCGGGCGGCTCGTTGCCGGGAAAGCCTTCGATGCGGCCCAGCCCCAGCACTTCGGCAAACTCCACTTCGGGCGTGTCCCCCTGCGTGATGACGACACTGATGTAGTTGCCGCTCGATGAACCCGCGGCTGTTACATAGCGCTTGGTCACACCGACCGGTACACGCGTGTTTCGCGGAATGAGCACCGAATTCTTGACACCTTCGGCGGTGCTGATTCTGACACCAACTCCATGCGCCGTCACAAAGCTCACCGTGGGAACGGCAGGCGCGGTAGCTGCGCCGGGTTGCGACGGCGTGAGGGTTGCATCCTGGTCTTCCGGCCGGAACGAAGCCGTGTCGTCCAATCCGTCGGCATTCACATTCGCGGGCGAGGAGCTTTCGGCCACTTCTGGAACGTCCGCGTGCTCATCACCAAAGCCCTCTTCCTCAGTTTTTGGTCCTTCAATGACTGCCAGCGAGTCGCCCACGTCTAGAATGTTCGCATAGATGGCCGCGCCGAGCGCGACGGCCAAAACCGGATTGACTGCGGTTTCCGGAGGACGTCCAAACACGTCTTCGAGCATCCGTCTGACCGCCGGCATGTGGGTCGATCCACCGACCAGGACGATTCTCGCGATGTCCGACCAACCCAGGCCGGCATCCTGCAGCGCCATTTCGGCCGTCAATTTCGTCGTCTGCAGCAGATGCGCGGACAATGATTCGAACTGTTCCCGAGTCACGTCGACGAAGTGGTCGCGGCTGTGAGCGTGAACCCGCAGGCGGGTCCGCGCCGTTTTGGTCAAGCGTCGCTTGGCTCGTTCGCACTCGAGGCGTGCATCGTGGTACGCCTGTGTGTCCGCGGTCAGATCGAGACCGTGTGCTGCCTGAAAATCTTCTGTCGCCAGATCGAGCAGGCACTGGTCCCAATCCCGGCCCCCCAGCTGCCGATCGCCCATCGTCGCCAGTTCTTCGATTTCCCCCGGCGTGATGCGGACGATCGTCACGTCGAAGGTGCCGCCGCCGAGATCGTAGACCAGGGCTTTCTGCTCGAGATCGTCGCGATTGAGGCCGTAGGCCAGGGTGGCCGCCATGGGCTCGTTCAGCGTGCCAATGACATCCAGCCCGGCGATTTCTCCGGCCTGCGTGGTGGCGCGTCGCCGCTTCTCGGTGAAATAGGCAGGGACGGTTAGCACCGCCCGTTCGATCGGACCGATCTGGATCGCGCACTCCTGGACGAGATGCCCCAAGATGATCGCGGAGATGCTTTCCGGCGTGTGTTCGTGATCGAGGAACGTCTTCTTCCAAGGCTCGCCCATGTGCACTTTGATAAACTGCACCACATCTTCGGCAGAGAGCCTGGACTGCTCCAGCGCCATCTCTCCGACGATGACGTCGAGTTCATCGAAGCAGACGACGCTGGGGGTGACGTTGTTGCCCGAACTGTCGGGGACGATGCGAGGCGTGCCTTGCTCGTCAACGTACGCCAGCGCCGAATACGTCGTCCCCAGATCAATTCCGACTGCATTTGAGGCGCGGTTGGTCATGGCCCGACTTCAGTCGTCGTCACAAACGTGCAGGAACTTGCCGTTCATCATGCCACAACACCGCGTTGAAGCCAACCGCATCGAAGCCCGGTGCGACACAACGCGCACGCGATGGCTCAACCGGCCTAGCGAGTTGCACTCACCCGGGAGGCTTTCCTTGCATTGACCCCAGCGACCGGATAGGCTCGTGAACAAGCAAGCTTATGGATGGATCTGCACCGTGTGCCGACACTGGCAATCCTTCTGAGCCGTTGGGCCACACGCCAGCGCGACTCGCTGACACCTTCTCTCGCGAATCAACGTGATGTCGCCTGCGCAGCATGAATCGGCACTCAAACCCGGAACGGAAATCGGCTCCTGCCGCGTGGTCCGCTTTCTCACAGGCGGCGGGATGGGCGACATTTATCTCGCCCACCAGACCCGGCTTGACCGGTATGTCGCGCTGAAGACGATTAAGCCCGAGATCATCAGCCCCCGGCAGATCGATCGCTTTCTGAACGAGGCCGCAAAGACCGCTCAGATCGATCACGCCAACGTGATTACGGTCCACGACGTCGGCGAACACAAGGGCGTGCCATATGTGATGATGCAGTTCATTGACGGTTGCAACCTCAACGAACTCATCGCTATGCAATCGGAGCCGCTGCCCTGGCTGACGGCGCTGAAGATCGGCCGGCTGTCGGCCAAGGGGCTGGCCGCCATTCATCGCAAGGGATTGATCCACCGCGACGTTAAACCGTCGAACATCATGATCACGTCCGACTCGCAAGTGCTGGTGATGGACCTGGGGCTGGTCCGCGAGCAGAGCGAGTCGAACTTGACGTTATCCGGCGAGATTGTCGGCACGCCCGCTTACATGTCGCCGGAACAAGCGCGTGACGAGCCGGTCGACGAACGGACCGACGTGTATGCCATCGGCGCAACCGTGTACTACCTGCTCACGGCCCAACGGCCGTTCGACGGAGGGGCGGTCGAGGTCTTGGCGCAGAAGATCGGGGGCAAGCAACCAGCGCCGCTCAAACTTGTCGCGCCGGACGTACCTGACGAAGTCGCCAACTTGATTGCAAGGTCCATGCACGTCGACCGCAACCAGCGGATCGACTCTGCCCAGAATCTGGCGCGGGAGATCTCGCAGACCTGTCGGCGGCTGCAGTCGGCGTCGACCGCACAAGTCGAGATGACCGATACAATCCAGGTCGGGCTCGACGTGCCCAGGTTCAGTGCCAAGTGGCAAGCCAGACCCGAACCCGAGTCAAATCACTCCGATACCCGCGTCCCCTCCTCCAGCCGCACACTGGCCCCATTGCGGCGTCAACAGCCGATCTGGGAGACGTTGAATCGATGGCTCCCGTGGTTTCTGGGTGTCACTGTGGCGGCGGGCCTGATTGCCGCGGTCTCGTTGGTGGCTTACACCGTCAAAGAATCGCCCGACGAGGCCACGCCCGCAGATGTGGCCGACGCACCCGGTGACCAGGAGGCTCAACCACAACAGACGGCGACGACCGCCAGCAGCGAAAAAGACGGCATGGTCTACATACCGGCGGGGTTTGCACGATTGGGGAATGACATCGAGGAGATCAAGACTTTCCTGGAACCTTTCAATCTGAACCGGCTTGAGCACGAGCGCATTCTTTTGAACATCAAGCAGGAGCAACTGCGGCGTGTTGAAGTGGGAGCGTTCTGGATCGATGCGACGGAAGTCACCAACGCCCAGTACGCAGAGTTTTTGCAGGCCACAAATCGTCAGCCGCCCGCGCCCTCCAAAAGGCCGACCAAAACCTGGGTGCGGGCGCAACCGCCGGCGGGAGAAGAAGAACATCCCGTGGTGAACATCACCTACGACGACGCCGAAGCATATGCGGCTTGGAAAGGCAAGAAGCTGCCGACTCGTGCGCAATGGGTACGCGCGTTTCGGGGCGACGAAGATTGGTTGTTTCCGTGGGGCGACACTTACGATGCGACACGCGGCAATGTCCTGGACAACACTCTTATCAAGCAACGCAATACGGTCCCGGTCTACTCAACCCCGAAGGATGTGACTGAATTCGAAGTGTATAACATGTTCGGCAACGTCAGCGAATTTGTCCGGGGATCGTTTTCATACGATGGTCGGCCGTGTCGAATGAGCAAGGGCGGCGAGTTCAAAATGTTTGGGATGACGTTTGGAATCGGTTCTTCGCAGTACTTCTACGCTTTCCCGGTTGTTGATCCCGGTCTCGGGTTTCGCTGCGTCATCGAAGAGCGCTGACGCCCGCGCTCACCACCTAGCAAGACTCATGACACCTTTCAGCAGGTTAGTTCGGCAGCCAGCATAGCCCGTCTGAGCAAGCACCCAGAAAGACCAATCGATGGCTGCGACGATCACCATCGTCTGCCCCAAGTGTTCCAACCGCATGAAGGCCTCGGCCGAGCATGTCGGTCGGGAGGGTCGCTGCCCGCAGTGCAAGTCGCTGATTCCGATCCAGCCTGTAGGTGAGGCCGCTGGCCTGCCGTCGTTGCGTCCCGAAGATCCAACCATCGTGCGGCGCTCGGGAGATTCGCTGGGAGCCACCGAGGTTTCGACGTGGCTGGCCGGGCTGTTCGGCGCCTCGTTGACGGTGATCCTCTACGCGGCCGTCTTTCTTCCGCTGCGTAACACCGTTGTGGGGAAGCTGTTTATTGGCGACACGCCCATCCCACCCATCATCACGCTGATAACATGTTGGGGATTCGGAGCGCTGCTATTGAAATTCATTGCCGTCAAGCGGCAGTTGAGCTACGCCGACTCGGAACTCGACTTGATTCCGCTGGAGATCGGGATGCAGATCACTCCCGCCAACGTGGATCAGTTCATCAATAACATCGCCGAGCTTCCGCTGGCCGAACAGTCGAGCATTCTCGGCCGAAGAATCCAGGGGGCGCTGGAGCACTTCAAGTCGCGTCACAGCGTACCCGAGGTTCAGCAGTATCTCGCATCTCGTGCAGAGATCGATGCTTCGCAGGTCGACAGCGGTTATGCGCTACTGCGGGCCTTTATTTGGGCCGTACCCATCTTGGGCTTTATCGGGACCGTGTTGGGCATCAGCATCGCCGTCGGCGGACTCGACGTCACACTCGAAAGCGAAGCCGGCGGCGGAGCGCTGCTGGAAGGCATGAAACAGGTGACCGGCGGTCTGGCCACCGCGTTTGATACGACGTTGATTGCGCTCTGCATGGCGATTGTCCTGCTGTTTCCGACCGAGTCTTTGCGCAAGACCGAGTACACGATGCTCGATCGAATCGAAACGTTCGCCAACGAATGGCTCCTGCGACGCATGTCGGACAGCGACGATGATCTCTCCTCGGGCGTGATGCCCGAGATCGTCCGCAAGTCACTGGAGTCCGCGTTTCACGAACACGAACGCTGGCTGGTGCAGTGGCAGGCGCAGGTCGCGCAGTTGGGCGAATTGATCGGATCTGATTTTGAGACCGCCATCGGCAAGATTCAGGAACGCATCTCCGAGTCGGAAAAACAGCGCGTCCAAGCCGCAGAGGGTCTCGGTCAACTGATGCAAGAATTTCTGGCAGACGTTCAAGAATCTTCCAAGCAGCACGATGCAGCGGCCAGCAATTTTCACGGGCAGTTTCAAAGGTTCGTCGAAGCCGCCGCCGCGCTTCAGCAAACTCTGGCCAAGAACGTCGAATTCTGTGGTGAATTCCTCGAAGTGGCACATACCGGCGACGGAAGCCTCAGCGGCAAGCTGGAGGGCCTGAAACAACAAGTCGACCAAATGGGCAGCGAACTGGATGCAATGAAGGGCGCCTCGAGCGCCCCAGCGAACGACACATTGCCGCCCAAGTCTGGCCCGGAATCTGAAGATCCGCTCGCCGGCGACCGCAACCGTGTGTTCCAACCGCGCCGCGACGACTCCAATCCCAAGACGTGACACGGGGAGCGAAGCGAGTGCTCCGCGGTCGCACCACATTCGAGCGAACGTCATCGTAGGCAATCTCATCTGAGCCGGAAGTTGCTGCAGAAACCATGACGAGCACACGTCACCGTTCCAATTCCGGCGCCGATGTCGACATGTTTCCGTTCCTGAGCGTGTTGTGCGCGCTGATTGGCGTTCTGATCCTGTTTATTCTGCTGGTCGTCGGCACGCGGGTGATCGATGCCGAGCAACACGCCGCCCCCGGCGCCGGCACTCAGCTCGAAGCCCGGCAGTCGGCAGCCTCCAGCGAAGAGATTCGGCGTCTGCAGCAGGAACTGGAACAGGCCAGCGCCGAGTATGACGCGCAGTCTCAAAGGGTTGCGGCGCTTGAGCAATTGAAGCGGCGGCTCGAGCAGATCCTGAAACGGAAGATGGAACAACTCCAATTATCAGGCGGCGAGGGGATCGTGCACGGCATCGACCTCGGGGCAGACGAACAGGTGGAAATGGCGCCAGCCGCCGACTTTCCGGTTACCAAATCCCCGGTGTTCGTCGAAGTGCAGTACGACCAATACGTCGCGCACCCCGACGGCGCCCGATACTTCGTGAACGACTTGCCCGTCCCGGACATTGCCTACGACGCCCGGGGTTTGCCGTCGTCGTCGGCAATCGAGTTCTTCGAGTCGATCGCTCAAACGCGCGACGAGCGCTACTTGATTTTCCTCGTCAGGCCCAATGGGGCAGCGGCTTTTCGTCGGGTCTATCAGTACTTGACCCGGCGCTACCCGCATCCCTCAGGGGTCTTGAGCAACATCGACATCGGCTGGGAGCCGTATTCACAAGACTGGGTGCTCGTCAGCCGCAACCTGGCCAACTAACGGTGCCATTCATGCGACGCAATCGTGGTGCATTTCGGGTCGATCTGAATTTTGACGGTTTGACCGATTCGGTCACCAACCTGGTGGGTACGCTCGTGCTGCTGTTGGTTCTGTTGATTGCCGTCACGCGACAAGCTTCGAACGTCCTGCCGGCCGTTTCGCCAGAAACTGGACAGGCCGACGAACAAGATGCTGAACAACAAGAGGTCCCAAGGCTGGACCTGCTGGTTGCACAGGCCGAAGTATTGCGCGAGAAGGTTAGACAAACGGGCAGGCGAGCCGAACGCATCGAGTCGGAACTGCCGGCTCTCAAATCGCAAATCTCAGAATTGACTGGTCCGTCGGATGAAGAATAAGGCAACCGCCCTGCACCACGTTCGGGACGCGTCCCGCTCGGGCCTCCGGAACCTCGCCGCCCAGCGGTCGGCATCGCCAATCCTCACCTGCCTCGCCGTCTCGCTGGTCTCGCTCGCTGTGGGTCGTACAGCATGGTGCGACAATGGTGACGGCGAATCGGCTGCGACGGCCGAACCGGTTTCGCAGGAGTACATCTACCTGGAACTGCTTCGAACCAGTGTCTACGAGACACGAGGGGACCTGCAACAAGTCGAGCAACGCCTTGGGCCGTTGGAAGCCGAACTGCGCTCGCTGGCAAAGAGAATCGCGGAAATCGAACGCATTTCGAGTCGGAAGCGGGAACGACAGACCGGTCCCCGCAAGGTTAAGTTTCGACCGCCACTCGCGCACATCGTCAACAAACCGAAGTCGCTGATCCTTGTCTGCGAAGAAGGTCGAATCACACCCGTCGATATCACGCTCGACCTCGCCGAGTTCGAAAATGCGGACGAGTTCGGCGCCGCGGCTAGAACCGTCGTTGAAACGGGAGCCGAGCAAGAGGTCCGCATGGTTGGACGCTTGGGGGCATTTGACGTCCGGGTCCGCCTGAAAAAGATGCAAGACGTGGCACAGCAGGCCGGACATTGGCTGGTCCGCAAGGACGGCCATCTTGGCGAAAGCGTCGAAGCCATCAACGCTGCAGAGTCAAAAATCGGCAACCGGCTGAGGACGGCCGACCCCGAGACTACCCGCATTGCTTTCGCAGTGTATCCCGACAGCTTTGAGGCGTTTCGCCAGCTACGAACCCTGGTTTGGGAGCGCGGCTTCGATGTCAATTGGATTCCAATGGAATCAGGGACACCGATTCGCCTGGGCGGTGGACCGGGGATTGCCAACTAAAACGGCGTGCGGCAATTGAAAGGTTGCGAGTGTCAGACGATGCAGACAGTGTGTGGGTCGACTGCGTTTGCGGACGCCGAGTGCGCTGGGATGGCGACGCACAAGCCTACTGCGACTCCTGCGGTCGAGCCCTCGTCGTGCCTGGATCTGTGAAGCACTCCCCCGATTCCAGTGGATTAGCTTCGAACACTACCGCCCAGGATGAGTTATCGTCTACCGCCGACAACAGCCTGACCAGCGACGCCGACGATGGGCAAAACCGAGACGCTGCAGAGGGATCGGTCTTTTCGCTTCAGAATTTGGAATCGCTGCAACATCGAGTCGTCTCTCAGCTGGTTTGCCTCTGCGGCGAGCAAGTTCCGGTGACGCTCGGCGCCTATGGGGGAACGGTTTACTGTCCGTCATGCGGTACCCAGTTGTATACGGCCGAACGCCTGTCCCGGCAACCCGCCGATGCTCTCGAAGCGCCACCGTCTCCCGAGGCACCGGGAGTCCATTCCAATCGTAAAGCGCCGAGCGTCACGAGGTTTTTCCCAGCGATCATTGCCCTGGTGGTAACGGTCGCTGGGGCTATCTTTCTCTCTCAACGGGAAAGCCTCCGCCAACCGGAGGGACCAACCCTGCCGCCCCCGTTGGTTCATCGCGTGGATGAAAGTATCCGCTCGGGCAACTTCGACGCCAATGACATCACCCACGAGGCGATCGAACAATTGGTCGCGTATCCGGATCCGTTCCAGGCGATCAATTATTCGCAGAACTGGATCGGCGCCCTGCAGAGCGAAGGAGCATCCGAGACTGACTCCCGGTTTGTCCGGCTGAAAGATATCCCGGGGCTCGTGCTCGAGACTCGCCGTCATGAACTCGTGACAGCGGTGCAGAGCCTGTTGCATGGAGACGACGATGCTTCCTCCCGGCTCGAGCGCGGCCAGTCGTTCCGCAGCGCCGTGTTGTCAACTGAGATTGCCAACGACAGCGACTTGCTAGCACAGTTGAATCTTGCGATCGGTCGGCTGACTCTCGAGGTCGATCCGATTACGCACGCCGACATCGAACAACTCACTGCAGTAGCACCTGAACCGGCAGCGCTGGCCCGGGCTCGTGCGTGGCAGAAAGTGTTCGACGATGCCGATCTTCCGGCTGACGAACCGCGGGTGCCGATGCTGGCCGAGGCCATCGAACAGATCGTGAGCCAGCTGGTTCCGGCGCCCGTCGAGCCTGTGGACGAGGCGGCGCCGCTCGAGGACTTGATCTCGGCGTGTCTCGACAGCGTGCGCGCCGGCGACTATTCGGCGGCCCGAGCTGCTTTGGCCTCGGCGCGGCAAATGATCGACGCTCAAAGTGCCAATGCCGATGCCTATCGCGAACGCCTATTCCGTATCGAAAACTACTTGAACCTCATGCAGCGCAGCCGAGAAGACCTTGCACCGATCTATGAACTAATCGCACGGGGCATCGGGGCTGTCGAGAATGGAGACCTGATGGCTGCCATCGAGTTTGAGGCGCAAGCGAAGTTTCTCGCCTTGGCCGCATCAACCAGCCGCCAGGAATCACAGAACCTGCGGGCAGCCGCTAGACAGCTCGGGGATAAGATTCGGTTGGCCCGCGGCCGTCGCGCGGTCGAAGATGCGTCTCGCTGCCATGCTGCCAACGACGCCGAAGCCCGCAACCGTGAAGTCCGTAGAGCATTCGCCTTGCTGCCCGGGTTCCCCGAAGCGGACGTTCGCCCGCTTCTCGAGCGGCTCCGGGAATGGGAATCCGAGGCGCTGCGCGAGTCGAGCGCCACAGATCGATCGCTCCCGCAGTCCGTCCCTGCCCGCGAGATTGCCGCACGCGATGGTTATGAAACCGCGCTCGAACATCTCGCCTCAGGCGACATCGCGGCGCTTGCCGATTCTGCTTCTGAATCTGCCGGACCAACGGGCGACACAACCGTCGAGACACGCCCCAAGCGGCTGGCCGATACGGCGCTTGTAGCGCTGCAAATGGAGCTGAACCTGCGAATCAAGCAGTCTTTACATCTAGAAGACTCCGCCGATGCGCTGCCGGCAATCTTGGAACAAGCGCGTAGTCGTCTAGAGCAGCTGCAAAGCTGGTCGCAGCACCCGCGCTGGCGCGAGATCGACGTGGAAATCGAGCGGCGGAAGCTGGCGGGGAAATAGTTGCCTCGCTAGCGGGAAACACCTCACCCTGCTAGTTTCTGTTGATGTTGGCGTCGCAGACGAATATGTCGCGCGCCCAATTGCAGTCGGCTTGACGCCAATCGGAAGGGGCCACCGAATGAACGTTAAGGCAATAATCATGATCGTGGGGCTGATCGCCGTCGGCGGAGTCGGCCTGTTCGTGGTAATCGAAAGCAACAAGGACTACGTCTCGACCAAGCCGCCGGAAAAGAGCGCCACCCTACTCGATTTCAATATCATCAAACGATCGGAACCGGCGTTCATGGAGGCCAAGTACGAGCTCATGGTCAAGTTTCCCGACGGCGAGATGCCTACGGATGCTCAACTTGAGGAACTCGCGCTACACATTCGCGAAGTCGAGAAGACCGTTGCGGCGAATGACCGGCTGGACGTCGAGTTCGTCCACCGAGGACGCGCGAAGGCCTTTGCACTGGCGCGGATCGTCAAAGACGGTGAGGTGATGATCAAGCATGACAAGTTGGTCGTCGCGTCTATGGGCGGCTCAAAGCTGGCTTTGAATCCGCGCGCCGCTGACCGCGCCAAGGCCACCACCGTCACGACCGACTCGCCACCCCAGCGGCACGAATCGCCGAAGGACGCAGAACAGAGTCGGCCAACGCAAGAGCCGAGCCTGGCACATACTGAGGCCCCCGAGCAGCAACCGAGCGAAACCCAACCGGAATCCAACGCGAGCGAAACCCGGCCGGAACTCGACGCGAGCGAGACCACTGCTCAATCCGACCCCGAGCCAGCAACCCAGACCGACCCCACACTTCAGCCGACTGAAGCCCGACCAAGTGAACCTGAGCCAGAACCAGAACGGCGCAGGCCCACGCGCCTATCTCGGTTCGGAAAGGCCAAGACCTCGACCAAGAGATCGACCGTCAATGACTCTCCGGAAGGCGCTGCCGAGGAACCGGGCGAAGCGGATGCGGATGAAGCGACGGCAATTCCCCCCGAGCGAGTCGCCGAGTTGACAGAGAAACTTTCCAGCGATGACGACGACGCTCGCTGGGAAGCGGTGACCAGTCTCTCGCGAGGCAGTGCCTCCGTGCCGGTACTTCTCGAGATCCTCAAAGGGGACAATCAGCGGGCGATTGAGGCAGCGATCTCCGCTCTGGGTTACATTGGCAACGACGCGCGTGACGCCCGGCCCGCGTTGAATGAGGTCCGACGTGGAGAGTACCAAAGCACCACCAAGCGCGCGGCCAAGTGGGCTTTGGACCAAATCAGACGTGTACCCAAGCCCGCACAGAACCCCGTCTTCCCAGATCGCAATCTCTAGAGCAATTGTTTTACGAAAACCTGTGACCGGTTCCGGCTCGCGAGTCGGCTGTTGTTGCGGGATTAGCGTGGCACGGCGGAAGCGCCGTTTGTTGAAATGGGGGGCGTTGGCGCATGTGGCCGATTCTCAGAGTCGTGACTAATGCGGGTTCTATTGACGGCAATCGGTAACTCTTGGGCCACATGGCGACTGGGTATTTTTGCGGTACTGCGAATTCGAAGTCGAGTTCAAATGTTGTCTGGCGAACCTGCTTCGGATAGTGTGTACTTAAGAGCAGTTTACGAACATCTGCAACTGATTCCGGCCCGCGGGAACCAGCAATAGCAGCACAGACAGCGTTCCCGGCACGAGGCGGCGTAAACGCAGTCACGGTTAACAGAGACACTTGGGGACGGGACTCCGGGACCCTTGTCCGCAGCAGGGGGTGTCGGCACATCACGATAGGAGACCATCTTGGCGCCAACGAGACGCTCTCGTTCTTCGGGCACGACCCTCTTGTCGCGGGTGACCTGCCCGAACTGCTGGAGCCGAGTTCCTCCCGAAGAAGTCAAGTGGGTCTCGGCACACTCCGATCTGCTGGGCGACCCTCTGCTGGGCGAAAACGCCAATCCCCGCTTCCTGCCCACCAGGTTCGACGTCACCGGTAACGCCATCGACGTCAAGGGCGAAGTCTGTCATCACCTCGCCTGTCCCGAATGCCACCTGGTCGTGCCCCGCGCGCTGGTCGAAATGGAGCCGCTGTTTATCTCCATCCTCGGAGCTCCGTCGTCCGGCAAGTCGTACTTCCTGGCATCCAGCTTGTGGCATCTCCAAAACACGTTGAAGGAACAGTTTGCCGTTAGCCTGCTCGATGCCGACCCCGAAGCCAACGCCATTTTGAACAGCTATAAGGCCACGTTGTTCCAAAGCCAGCATCCCGACCAACTCGCCGAACTCAAAAAGACTGAACAGGAAGGCGAACTTTACCAGCGCGTCAACAAGGGCGGCAGCACCGTCCTGTATCCCAGGCCGTTCGTGTTCTCGCTGCAGCCGGAGGTCTCTCACCAGGCGGGCGAGCATCGTCGCCGCCTGTCGCGCTCGCTGTGCCTGTACGACAATGCGGGCGAACATTTCCAACCCGGCGCCGACACGTCCGCTCATCCGGGCACTCGGCACCTCGGTCTGTCGCGCGCGTTGCTGTTTCTGTACGACCCCACGCTCGACACGCGCTTTCGCAACGCCTGCAAAGGCAAGACACAAGACCTGCAGATGGGCGAGGACTCTGATGTCTACAACCAGGACCAAATCCTGCTAGAGGCCGCACGCCGAATTCGGGGACAGACCGGCCTGGCCAGCCACGAAAAGTACCCGCGACCGCTGATTGTCGTCGTCACGAAGTACGACGCGTGGTATTCGCTGGCCGGCGACAAGAGACTGCGGACCCGTTGGGTCATCAAGCCGGGTGAAACCACCGCCAGCCTGGCCGTCGACGCGCTGCAGAACTTGTCCGACCAGGTTCGCAGCATTCTGGTCAAACACTCGCCGGAGATCGTGACCACCGCCGAGGGGCTCTCAAGCGACGTCACCTACATTCCCGTCAGCGCGTTGGGATGTACGCCTGAGCTAAATCCCAAGACCGGACGGCTGGCGGTGCGGCCCAGCAAGATGAAGCCCATGTGGCCGCAAGTCCCCATGCTGTATGCCCTACACCGGGCCGCCAGCGGACTGATCCCTGCTCGCAAACCGAGCAAGGCGGCGGCTGCTCAGCGAGCCTCTTCGCGCGATGGTGAGGACGACGTCACGCCGCGAATTATGAGGGAGACCGGATCGTGAGTCAGGAGATTGTTTACACGTCTGCTCCCGAGGGATTGAAACCCGGCAGCAAAGGTTTCTGCACCGTCGAAAGCACTTCAGGCATGGCCAAAAACCTGGCCCAACGCTTGGAGGCGCTGAGCGGCTATCGGCACGAGTTCTCCGACCAATCCGCCGGATTGCAAAACCCGGTTAACTACTCGCATCTGAAGATCAACGTCGCCGGGCAGCAATATCACGTGCTGTCGAGAATTTGCGATTACGGCATCGACTATTCCCGGCGGACCAACAAGCTCGCCCATCACGTCGCCCTCCGCCGCGCAGAGGTCGTCAAGGCTTTTGCGGGTCCCGCCGCAGCGCTTGTGACACCCGGCTTCTGCAAAACCAAGTGGGACGGCAAACCAAAACTTCTGGGCGCCGGTACCGATCTGACGCGCGTCGATCAGTCGGTCAGCCCCGAGGCCGTCGTCTGCAAGCATTGGCAGCGGTTGACCGGCGACGCAGGTTGGGGCGGCGTGTTGGCCGAATCGGCAATCTCCCGCGGGGCACAACCGGCGTTTGTGATCTTTCCGCCGCCTGCTCCCAACGACAACCAGGACCAATTGCTGCACCTGGTGGCCGAGTCGCTCAAGCTGGTGCCGCCCAACAAGCGCTGGGACGTCACCTTCTCGACCTATTACACCGAGCTGCTCGTTTCGGAGACCTGCCAGTGGCGGTTCGTGATGGAAGGCACCAAAGAGGCCCAAGCCCTGCGCTCCAACCCGCACGCCCGATACATCGACCTGTGCAGCCGGGGGCCGGCGCCCGAGAGCGATTTGGCTGTCGCCGCCCGCGGCCTGCTACCGCCTCCCTGGACCGCCGCTCCACAGTCACCCGCCCCAGCTTCGAAACCGGCACGAGGCCCGCGCCCGGCCGCCGCAGCGCAGGACCCGCTCGACACACTACTGCCTGTCGAGTCCGCTGCGGCCGAACCAATCCTCCAGCCGGCTGCCGCTGCAACCTTGCCTCCTCAGCACGGAGCCCCACCAAACCCCTTCGCCCGGCCTAAGAAGCGCGTCAACTACTGGCTATTCGTGGCGATCGCCCTGATGTTCATGATGCCCGTGATGTTCATCGGCGGCTACTTCGCCGCCGGCGGCTTCAATCCCAAGCTTCCCGCCCAAACGGCGGCCAACGATTCACCAAGCGAACTGGTTCAGGGCAATCTCGGCGCCGCCCCCGCACCTGACGCAACCGACGACGAAGCGCTTGTTGACGAACACAACTCAACCGCAACCGAGGATCCGCCAACCGCCAACGGCAACATTGCTGACGGATCGACCGAGCTGCCTGATACCGCCGAACCCGAAAGTGCGCCAACAGGCGAGCCAACAGAAGACGCCGTGGCTGTCGCGAACAGCACGATCGAGACCGTCGAGGCACCAGCCGAAGAAAAACAGGACCCGTTTGAAGAACTCGACAAAAGGACCGTGGATGCCAACAAACTGGTGGTTTTGGAACTGCCGTCTGCGCCGGGGCGACGTAACAAGATCCCAGATGCGGCTGAAATTGCCCGGTTATTCATCGACGATCCAGATCAGTGTGAGTTGGAACTCATCGGAGCAGATGTCGTCTTCGATGAGGGGCAGAACATTCGCATCGTCCACCCCGAGCATGAGATCTGGGAAGTCGTTGCCGAGGAAACGCGAAACAAGACCACCTTGGGCACGTTCTCTTGGGATGGAGGCGCGCTCAGTTTTCAGTGGCAACGCACCCCGGACAGGCTCTCAGCGGACCGACTACGCTGGTGTCTGCTTGAAATTCGAGTCGGCGAACAGTTCAAACGCTGCCGCCTTAGACCGTCACTGGAGCCGATCGCGGCGAGTTTTGTTCCTGTCGAGGCGGAAACTGGGATTGAACTCGTTGACGACGACGAAGTGCTGCCTCCGGCTGAGAATCTCCGTTTTGAATTGAAGCCCCAAGGCCTGCCTCCGCACGATGCACGGAACCCGAAATCAGCATTGCCCGCTCTGCACTTCATGGCATCGGTGAAGCCTCGGAGGGCGGCGCACTTCGCGCTTCAATGGGAGTTCGTACCCAAAGAACCGCCAGCAAAACTCGTCATTACGAGTGTAGTGGCCTATCACCCGCTGATCGAGAATTCGCCGGACAACACGAGGCAGCCTTTGGTCAACAGGTCGAAGAATCCGAAGAGGGTCACCCTGTGGAGTCGTACCAAACATGATGCTTGGGTCGAAAGGCTGAAAACCCTGCAAGACAAGTACGAAACGTGGCGGACGGATGTGCCGTATCCGGATCTGCAGGACGCTATCGACTGGATTGGCAACCTCACAGAGCAGAGGGCTCGACACCCGGATACGCCAAAGTATCAGCAGCGGGTGGACAAGTGGAACAAGAGGCTGACCGCCGCGCTCGCCGAAATCAAGGCGAACATGGATCAGCTCACGACGCTAGACCCAATCGTCGCCGAGATTGGTGAGAACGGCCAATGGCACTACAGGATCTACATCACGATTGGCGGTCAGCAGGTGGACGTCGTGCGGACACATGGATTCCCAGAGAGTTAGGACCCGCTGGTGCACCGGATGGCGGCACAACCGAATCAACCACTGGAACCTCGGCGGACGCGCCCACCGCGTCCGCGTCGCGCGAGCGTCCCGCCACCACCCCCACCCTTGCCGGTGACTGAGTCGAACTCCAAGACCGCACCTTCTGGGGGCCGTCAACTGTTGCTTGGCGTGTTAATCGGAGTCACGGCAACTGTCCTCATCGCAATGGTGTACTTCCTGCTCTCCGGCAGTGACTCGTCTTCGGAGGATCTTGTCGCTCAGCATGATAGGCAGGCCGTGCCGACGTCGAGCCGGGAATCAACAACTTCAGCCGGCGCTGCCGACCCGAACGCTGCAGACGACACCCCCGTCGAGACGGACTCAGCGGGGCCTACACCCACGCCTGCTAAAGAAACTGCAGCAGATGCTGCATCTGACGCGAACGCGTCCGCTGAGAATGCGGTCCCAGATGAAGATGGGGACGCAGAGACGCCGCCGCGCGATCCGTTCCAGGATCTCGACGCGAGAAATGTGGACTCGAACAGACTCGTCATATTGGAATTGCCGCGGGCACCACGCGGACTCAGGAGTCAAAACAGAGGGGCCACGGAGGTCGCTCAGCTATTCGTCGAGAACCCCAACGAGTGCGAGATGGAACTCATCGGCTCGGATGTTGTGTTCAGTGAGGACACGCCCGTTCGCATCGAACACACACACACCGGGACCTGGGAGCTGATTGCCGAAACACAGACTCGAACTAGGTTGGCTACATTCACACTGCAGGGAGACGCGCTGAGCTTTCAGTGGGAAGCCAGTCGAGACAGGCTCGAGCCCGACAGGCTGCGGTGGTGTCTTCTGGATATTCGAATTGGCGACCAATCCAGACGTTGTCGACTCAGGTCTGCTGTGGAGCCCGATCCCCCGAGTTTTCTTCCTGAGGAGAAGGTCGAGATTCCGCTCGTCGACGACGACGAATTGCTTCCGCTGGTTGAGAACCTTCTTTTTGAGCTGAAGCCCCAAGGCTTGCCGCCGCATGATGTAAGGCACCCACGTTCGGCGTTGCCCGCTCTGCACTTTATGGTTTCGGTGAACCCCCGCAGGGCGGCACACTTCGCGCTTCAATGGGAGTTCGTACCCAATGATCCACCCGCAAAACTCGTCGTTACGAGTGTGGTGGCCTATCACCCGTTGATTGAGAATAGGCCGGATACGAGGCAGTCTTTGCTCAAGAGGTCGACGAGAAACAATAGGGTCACCCTGTGGAGCCGTACCAAACATGATGCTTGGGTCGAAAGGCTGACAACCCTGCAAGACAAGTACAGAAAGTGGCGGACGGATGTGCCGTATCCGGAATTGCAGGACGCCATCGACTGGATTGGCAACCTCACAGAGCAGAGAGCTCGACACCCGGATACACCAAAGTATCAGCAGCTGGTGGACCAGTGGAACAAGAAGCTGACCGCCGCGCTGGCCGAAATCAAAACGAACATGGATCAGCTCACTACGTTAGACCCAATCATCACCAAGATCGGTGAGGACGGCCAATGGCACTACCGGATCTACGTCACCATTGACGGCCAGCAGGTGGACGTCGTTCGGACACGCGGATTCCCGGAGAGCTAGGCTCGTTGGAGCAGCGGATGGCGGCGGGCGGACCCCGAAAACCTGGCAGCAGCGGCAACCCGCGCGGTGGGAGACCACCGGCGCGACCGGCGGCTGCTGCGCGTCCCGCCAGTGCCCCGCCACCTCCACCGCCTCCCGCGACAGCCGGACCAGCCGCCAGCAAGTCGGGCCGTTCGACCGGGCGATTCGTGCTGTTGGGTGTGCTGATTGGTGGCCTCACGGTCACCGGAACCATCTTGATGGGCATTCTGTATTCGCGCTACAGGAGCACTGACGAGCCCGGAAGACTAGTCACGCAGAATGAAGCTCCACTTGCGTCGTCTGAGACGGTTTCCAACGGAACTGTACCCGAGCCCAATGGAACAGCGGCCGATACGCAAGACGCCGCTGCTCCAGATGCTGCGACAGCCATCTCAGATGAACCGGAACCGCCGCCCGAGCAAAGGCAGCCCACTGAACCGGGCGAAACAGAATCGGCAGCCGAAGCAGAGACCACCGACGCCGCCGAGACGGCGGATGCCGATCCTGCCGAGCCGCCCGATGAGCAACCGCCGCCGCCCGCCGAAAGCAGTCCGCTGCGCGACATTCGCGAACGCGAGCGGCTGCTAGTGCTTCCCGCGCAAGGCGAAGATGGACCTGCTAACGGCGAGATCGCCAAAGTGTTTGTCGCCTCAGCAGAGCAATGTAATTTGGCGTTGGTCGGAGCCGAGACGGTATTCGGCGACGACTACGAGGTCCAACTCAAACGTGAAGATACCGCAGGCAATTCGAGCTGGTCGTGTATCTTTACATCGACGAGCGGGCTGACCAGAAGTGAAAAGTTGGCCGGCACGTTCACGTTGTCCGACGACTCGCTGGCTTTCTCATGGGCGCCCAGGTTGCGGGACACTTCTCCCGGCTGGCGGCTGAGATATTGCCTGTTGGAGGTGCAGGCCGGGTCCGAAAGCGAAACCTGCATTCTCACCGAGCGGATTGCATGTCCAAACATCGAGATCGATTTCACGCTGCGGACCCAGAGGGTGGAACTACCCATCACCGCCGAAGCCTTACCGCCGTTGGAGTTGCTGCAGTGCGAGTATACGGTCGAGGAGCTTGGGGAACACGAAATCGACGGGGGACCGGTCTTCGGCATCGGCGAGGTGGCGACGATTCAAGTCCTGCATCCCGATTTGGGCGACGGGGCGGTTATCGAGTTCGCCTCCGCATTCGAAATCGGCCGGCGCGAGTCGGCGCTAGTCCTGAGTTCGTTTGTCAACTCGATCAAGATGCAACGCCAACTCGACGCGAACATCATGGAGCGTTCGCCCTGGCAACGCAAAGATCTGGGCGGTACCCGCAACAAGCTTCAACGCATGCGAAACACAACCGACAAAGGACTGAACCGCGAGAAGCCCCGCAAACTCGTGGAAGCCGAAACGTTCTTGAGTGACACAGAGCAGTATCACGAAAAGTTGCTGGAGGAAAAGGAAGCGGCCCAAAGGCGCATCAACACCAAAGCGGGCTCCGACAAGCTGCGAAGAGTCAAGGCGGAATTGAAGGCGTTCGAGAGCAAACGAAACGCCGCCCAAAGGGTCATCGACAAACAGGAATCGACAAGAGCAGCACTCCAAAAAAACTTGGAGTTGATCTCCGAATACGAGACGTGGTGTGATGAATTAGGATACCTGATGGACGAACTCGAATCGGGTGGGCAGATCCAGTTTCGCGTTTTCTTCGAGATCGAAGGCCAAGAAATCGATGTGCTGCAGTCGGCAGAGACGGCTGACGAGTGAACTGCGGTAACGGCGTTTTTGAGGTGGAGTAGATGAGCACGGTCGAAACAGACTATCGACGCATCGCCGAAGACATTCAGATGGTCCTCTCGGCAGACGCCGATCCAGACGATAGCGAACTGGCGGCGCTGGAAGAGGAATATGCTGAGGCGGTTGAGCAGGTCAACAGCCGGCTGCTGCAGTGCGAGCAGTTGATGGAGAAGGGGCACCGTGCCGAGGCCCTGCAGCAGTGCGTGATCGAACCGAATCTCCTCGATGCCGTCGCGACTCTCAATTTCCCCGAATTGGAACAATGGTCCGACTACGTGCGGCAGTTCGACCTGCCGGCGCCGCCCGAGTTGCGGCTGCACATTTGTGACGACCTCAACGACGCCTTTCTGGCCGAACAGCCGCTGGAAGGCCTGATGCGCGCCAATCGCGTGCACGCGCTGGCCCGCAGTCCGCTGCCACGGCGGATCGGCATACTCCGGCAGATCGCGGAGATCGACGAATCCAATCCCATTTGGGACGAGGATCTGCAGACGTTCGAGAAGGCGCGGCACACGCAACTGGAGCGGGATGTCAAACAAGCGGCCAAGCAAGCCGATCTCGACGCGCTTTCGGCGCTGGAACAGGAGATCTGCGAACCGGCCTGGAGGGTGCAGCCGCCATCGAGATTGAAGTCGCTGGTCAAAAGCGAGCACACGCGAATTCGCGCGAAACGTTCTCGGGAGGAAATGGAAAAACTCGCGCACGAGCTTAGCCGCGCGCACTCCGAGTTTAGCGTCGAGGCGGGACGCACCGCGCGCGAACGCTGGAACGCGCTGGTGGCCATCACGGGAATCGATGCCGGCGACCCGCTCAACGACCTGGCCTCGCCTGTGTTGCTCTGGCTCGAAGAGCAGGACATCGAAGAACAGCAGCAGTACGAGTACGAAACGGCGGTTAGCCAGCTCGAGCATGCCCTCGACGAGGGCGCGGGCCGCCTCGAACTCGACCGGCTGTATCATGCGGCCATTCGCAACGACCGCGAACTTTCTCCCGTGTTGAAGACCCGCCTGTCGGAACGGGTGCTGGCGCTCGAGCGGGCGCAGAGCCGCCGAAACCGGCTGTTTATCGTCGCTGGTGTCTTGGGGGTCATTGTCCTCGGTGCGATGATTGCGTTCGGCGTCCGCTACGAGATGAATCGCCGTGCCATCGTGGCGGCGGTCGGCAGCCTGCAATCCCAACTCGACGCAGGCCAGCACGCACAAATGCAAAAGTACCTCGACGATCTGAAGGAAAACTCGCCGGACATCTACGACGACGCCGAAGTTCGCCAGCTCGAGGCGTCTCTGGTGGCAGCCGTTGGTGCCGAAGCAGACCGGCGAGCGAGTGTTCAAGCGGTCGTCGACGCCGTCGGTGGGCATTTCGGCAATCCGGTGTGGGACTCCGCTCCCCCAGTCGAACAGCAGCACTGGGACCTGGTGGCCGTGGCCACCGCCGACCTCGAAGGAGCGCAGGAGTTGGGCCCGACCGAGTCGGAACAGATCGAACTGGCCGAACTCAAGCGGCAGATTGGCCAAAAGAGACGATCGCTGCAGCGGTTGGTCGACGACGAATTCAACGAGGACCTCAACGTCTTAGTCGAGCGGCTGCGCGATGAAGGCAACGACATGGACGAGCTGAAGGCGTTGTTCGTCGACTTCCAGGCCCTGGAGCAACGCGGCCGCGTCAGCCGCGAACTCGTGGCGCAGGTCGATCCGCTGGTTGCCAAGATTCGCACGGAGATGTCGACTTATCAGCGTCGGCAGGAAGAGGTAAGGAGGCTTCGGCGCATTACGGAACGCACTGGCAATGTCCGCCAATTCAAGCTTGAGCTCGAACGCTACATCAACGATTTCCCCGAAGACAGCCGCGCTGCCGACTTCAAACGTGTCATCGAAGCGGAGACGGCCCTGCTGGGCGACGTCGAAGCATGGAACGACTTCAGCCGACCGTGGTCCGGGCAGGACTTCGCCAGCATCGAACCCCGCAAGGCCCGACAGTTTCTCGAGCAGGCGCAGGCCCAACGCGACAATCACCCTGTGTTTGCTGGGCCGGAGCTGTCTTCGACTGTAGAGGCGATCGCCGCCGCCATCGGTGAACGGCTCGACGAGAACGGCAATTCCATCTACCTGCAACTCGATGAGCTGTTCGGCGATCCGTTGGTCTCGGGTCTCTACATGGTCGAGGCGACCAACAGCACGCGATACTACTCCCTCAAACCGCCTACGGTGAGAACCGACGGCTTTGTCTGCCAATACATTCGCGATATGGACGCCGAGTCCGTCGGTACGAAACTCCTGCCCAAACGCCAGGTCCGCACGGCGGTCGGTGCTTGGAAGGCGCCGCAATCTTTGTTCGCCACCCAGGCTCGACAACTCCTAGAAGAAATTGACGAACGGGGTTGGGAGGCGACATTTGCGACGATGCTGCAGCAACTCTACACAGACGAAGCCATGGACCCGATTCTGAAACTCTGGTTGTTGCAGCCCATTGTGCAGACGGCCTGTCGCGGAAGCTGGTTCTTGAGCGACCACTACCAGAACCAACTCCGTATCATCGAGGAGGGCGGGGACGAGGTCGATTTCAACGTGAATTGGGTCGACCCCGACGCCGAGGCGCAGAAGGAAGCCGACAAGGTTCGCCGGGATGCCCGGGACGTTCTCAGGAAGCTGCGCACCTTTGCCGTCCCGCCCGATGCACTTCAACAGGCGACCGCCGAACTGAAGAACCCCGCCCTCAAGAGGCAGTATCGTTGGATCGGATGGTTGCACCGAAAACTTGACGACTCGTGGGCGTGCTCCTTGCGGCCGACGGCTCGGCGCGATCAGGACGGGCGGTTGATGATGATTCACATACCGGAAGGATCAGAGACGGCCAAGTTCGAACAAGTGGGCGAGTTGACCCAGGAACAAGTCAGCCTGTCGCCGGCCTTGTCGGCGTCGTTCGTGCAGGGACGCCCGATCTTCCTTGAACGTAGTGAGTAGCGTCGCAGAAGTCCCTCCATTCCGTTCCCATTCCATCAGAGAGCCAGCGGTCTTGGCCGAATCGTACTACATACGGCGTCGAGGCCGGGTGCAAGGCCCGTTCGACGTCGCAAAGCTCAAGCTGCTTGCCAGAAGGGGCCGGTTCGCGGTCTACGACGACATTTCCGAGGACCGCTCCAATTGGATCCGTGTCTCGGCACATCCCACGCTGGCAGCCGAGGTCTTTCAATCCCGAGTTGATCGCAAGGTCCGTTCGATCGAGGCCATGGAGCCCGAGCCGGCCGATGCCGACGTGGAATACATCGAAGAACCCGACTCGGAAACATACGGCCTATCCGAAAACCCCGAGGCCGATGCCGCGGAGCCAATGTGGCACTACACCTTGGGCGGGGACACGCTGGGACCGGTCGACCAGGCGGAATTGCAACGCTTGATCGCCCTGGGAGAAGTCAACGCTGACGTGATGGTGTGGACAGACGGGATGTCGGATTGGAAATCCATCAGTCAGCTTCCGAAGTTCTTCCAAACGACGGTGGAGGATGGCTTCGACGAACCGGCGGAGAAACGCAGACGAAGGCGCGACGACGATGATGACGATGAATTGCCGAGAACCTCGGCCATGGCGATTACGAGTCTAATACTATCCATCCTGGGCACGAATTTGCTGTTCTTTCTGGGAAGCGTGATCGGTGTTGTGTTCGGGCACATTGCACTTCGCGAAATCGACGATAGCGACGGCCGTATTTCGGGCCGGGCGATGGCCGTTACAGGCCTGGTTCTGGGATACGCGGTGCTGCTATTTACCGTGGTAACCGGTATCGTATTCGTCGTGGTCACGTCACAAGCAATTCGAGAACTTCAATGACGCGCCGGCGAGTGTTCCGGCGTAGTTCGTTCAATTCGGAGGCTGCATATCTTGACGACGGAGTACCAACCCGTCCAAAACCTGGACACAATCAGCGAGGTCGCCTTGTCCTGGTCTCGCCAGGACATCGAGCAGCGCATCGGGTTTTCGGGAGGACAGTTCACGCGGGTCAACAACTTTCTGGCGGTGCTGTTGGGCGTACTGCTGACGGCCGCCTTTTACGGCCTGCTGCTGCCCTTTCGTGGGACGGTGTTTGCCGGCATGTTCATCACCAAGGAGGGCTACCTGATACCGGCTTGTATCTGTTTTTTTTCCTGCTGGTCGCTGGCCATCCTGTTCATCAAGTCGCGTAAGCTCGCATTTCAGCGGAGGTCACTGGCTCACCTGGTTGTCCCCAAGGATCACGATTTCGTACTTTCGGCCGCCAACGTCGAAGTGGTCACCGAGAAGATCTATTCCATCGTCGACGATCCCAAGCACTTCGTGCTCTTCAATCGGATTGTCGTCGCGTTGTCGAATCTGCGCAACCTGGGGCGCGTGCCCGACGTGGCGGAGATCCTCCGCTCCCGGGCCGATCACGATGAGTCCGTCATGGAGACAAGCTACGCGGTCGTAGCCGGTTTTGTCTGGGCGATTCCGGTGCTGGGATTTATCGGGACCGTGCTGGGACTGTCGCAAGCAATCGGCGGATTTGGCACCGTGTTGCGGACGACCGAAGACATCGGCCAGATCAAGACCGCCCTGCAGGGCGTTACCGGCGGGCTGTCGACCGCCTTTGAAACGACACTGCAGGCGTTGGTGGCCGCACTATTGATCCAGATGATTCTGACCTTTCTCAAGAAGTCGGAGCAGGACTTTCTCGACGAATGCAGCGAGTACTGCGCCACCAACATCGTCAATAAGCTCCGCATCATGCCCTTCGATCAGCAGACCAATTGAAGACTGACGAAACTTTATGCCCGGTTCCGGCTTCGCGGATTCGTTCACACACCGAGTGCAGCTAAATTGCGACAATGTCCAGCTGGTTCTGCAAGATCTCAGGTGAGACGTCCGGTCCGTTATCGCTGGAGGAACTCCACTTCCTCGTCGAGCGCGGCCGACTCGCTGCCGACGACCTGGTGAGTACAACGCCGGATGGAGGTTGGATGCCCGCCGGCTCGGTGAAAGGACTATTCGCACCGCAGTCGAAGCCGGTGCAAGCGGTCGCCACGGTCGCCCAAACAGATCCGTCCGACGCGCAGCCTGAAGCCCACGAGACGGAAGAAACACAGCCGCCTGAGGCTGTCGAACCACCAGCGCCCCCGTCCCCGGCCTCAGAGGGGATGGACCCGCGGAAAAAACAGGCGATCATCGGCTCTTCGGTCGGTGCAGCGGTCGCGCTGCTAATCCTACTGTTGCTCTTGTGGCTGCGATCACCCGGATCTTCGGGCACCGGCAACGCCGCGATCGCTGGAGCCGGAGCGGGCGAGGAGAGCGGCGTCGGCGCAACCGAAGTCGACGCAACCGGCGGAGCCGTGCCGCTCGAAGAAGAGGAGTCGGACGAGGGCGACTCGCGGGATGTCGCCGCCGCAGCAAATCAGATGCCCACAGCCAGCAGTACCCCCAATGCGCCGGATGCAAAGACGACATCTCGGCTGTTTACGGTTCAACAGCTTCCCAGGACGGCGGCACAAACCAAACAGCGAAAGCGGAGCGGCCGCAAGAGTCGATCCGCCGGAAAACGTGGCGGCGGCTTGGGCGATTTCGGCGAACGACTGGCCCGCGAGGGCGCCAAGTCCGGCGACGTTCAGGTTTCACTCATCTGGAACAATACCAACGATCTCGATTTGCACGTGATGTGTCCGTCCGGTGAACGTATCTATTTTCGAAACAAGCGGAGCTGCGGCGGTGAACTGGACGTCGACATGAACGCCTCCGGCACTTTCTCCAGGGAACCGGTCGAGAATATCGTCTGGGCAGACACCGAGGCCCCCGAGGGGACGTATCGCGTATTTGTCCATCACTATCGCAACAACGGCAACGCGGACCCCACCAAATTCGAGATCGCAGTCACAGTCAACGGCGGAACCAAAAAGATCACGGGCCAAGTCACGTTCGGTCAGGCCCGTGTCTTGGTCCACGAATTCAAGCGTCGCTAACTGGCTGACATACCGAACGAACTTCGAATAGAAAGGCGGAAGCAAAGAGGGAATGTCGCGGAGGCGCAAACAACAAGCCAAGTTCTCGCTGTTCTCGTTTCAAGACATCATTACGTCTGTGACCGGAATCATGATTCTGATCACGCTCGTGCTAGCCTTGGAATTGTTGACGCGGACCATGCACACGCCAGCCCAGCAGACCGTCACAGTGATCGACCAGCTGGAAGACGCCGTCACTCAGAATCTGCAGGCGATTGAAGAACTCGAGACGCAACAGCAACAGGGCAGCTCCGACGTGGCGGACCTCGTCAAATACTCGCCCGAAGACCTCCAGCGCCGCATCAGGGACGTGCAGCGCATCAACGAGGCCGAACAACAGGAGCTGGCCGAACTGCAGCAACAAGAGTCTGAGGTGACGCAGCAAGAGCGCGACATCACCTCCCAACAACAAAAACGCGCGTCCGACCCGCAGACGATTGACCAATTGAACAGGCAGCTGCAGGAGAAGAAGGAGAAGTTGAAGAAGATCAAGCAGTCCAACCGCGTCGTCTACAACCCGGTCGAAGGCTCAAACAAGACCCCCTGGTTGGTCGAGATCACCGGGCAGGGATTCAGCGTCGCGCAAATCGGCAAGACCGGGCGGCCGCAAACATTCGGCGGCGTCGGTCAATTCACAAACTGGCTCGGCGGCCGAAACCCGGGCCGCGAGTACTTTGTGTTGTTGATCAAACCGGACGGCATCGAATCGTATCGCCAGGCCCAAGCCGTGCTCGATTCCAGCGGCTTCGAGGTCGGCTTTGACGTGCTCTCTGAAGATCAGAATGCGATCGATCCTGAAACGGGAGCCGGCTCGTAATGAAACGCGAAACCGACTCGGTCAACGAGAGCAGCCTGGAACTGCTGCTGGATACCATCTGCAACACCTTCGGCGGGGTGCTATTCATCGCGCTGTTGGTCGTGATCTTGCTGAACCTCTCCAGCAAGACAGTGGATTGGACACCTCCCCAAGAAAGCGAACAAGCAGACCTGATCGAGTTGCAAAACGCGCTCGAAGAATCGCGGCAACGCATGGCCGTGTTGCAAAGCGCCATCGACCGGCAGAAACAAATCGAGAAGAACTTTGTCGAACCAGAGACGCGCCAGCTGGTGCAGCAGTGGAAGCGAAAAGTCGAAGAGCGCGAGCAAAACGAAGATGCCAAGAACTCGACGTTGGCCAACATCAGCGAGGCGCAGGTCAAAGTCAACGAAGTCGCTAAAGAGCTACAGAACAACAAGGACGCAATTGCCCGAGCGAAGGAAGAATTATCAGCCGTCGAAAGGCAACTCGCGCAAGAGATTTCGACGCGTTCGCGAACGGCGAAACTTCCCAAGTTGCGGCAAGCCACGAAATTCGAAGTGCCGTTCATCCTGAGCAAAGGCCGGCTCGTATCGTGCGGACGTGTGCAGAACGGCCAAGTCGTGCTCAATGCGGCGGAAGTCGTACAAAGCAGCTCAGGCGGCAATCAGTACCTCGAAGCGAAGCCGGGTGCCGGAGTCGCCGTCGACCCGCAACGGCCAGACGACCAATCCATCGCACAACGGTTTCAATCGTTCAACAAGGGGCAGCACTACATCGCTGTCGCCGTCTCACCCGACTCGTTTCCGCACTTCGCGGCAGTCAAGGACGTGCTGGTCAGCAATGGCTTTGAGTACCGGTTGATTCCGCTGACGAAAGGAGAAAAAGTCTCGATTGGCGCGAGCGGTGACGCACGGGTGCAGTAGCTCGGAACGCAGCAATTCGAGCGCGCCGCGCCACTAGCCGGGCGCGATCACGATTGTCTGGCGAAGTTCGAACTTGAGCACTTTGCCGGTTGCGTTTCGAGGGAGTTCATTGACGAACACGACGTGATTCGGATGCTTGAATCTGGCCAGCCGGGGCCGGCAGTGTTCGAGAATCACTTCCGGAGTGATGGCTCCCTCGACGTGGAGTGCAACGACCGCGCAGCCGGTTTCTCCCCAGCGCTCGTCGGGAACTCCGATTACAGCCACTTCGCGAATCTCTTCCAGTTCGTGCAGGATGTTCTCGATCTCCGCCGGGTAGACGTTTTCCCCGCCGGAGATGTACATGTCCTTCAATCGGTCCTCGATGTAGATGAAGCCTTCGGCATCGCGCGAGCCGATGTCGCCGGTTCGCAACCAACCATCGACAAAGGTTTCGGCATTCGCTTCGGGCCGCCGCCAGTAACCGGGCGTCACCGCCGGCCCGCGGCACCAGAGTTCACCTGATTCGCCGGGATCGGCATCGGTGCCGTCCTCGCGGACGATGCGAATCTGGGTATGCCGCAGCGCCTTGCCCGCGGAGCCGACGCGTTGCGGAAGATCTTCGCGGCCCAGCACGCAGCAACTCGCCGTGTTCTCGGTCATGCCGTAGCCTTCCTGCACCACGACGCCGCGCTTGTACCACCAGTTGACAAGAGATTCGGGAACCGTTTCGGCCCCGGCGAGCATGGCACGCATCGTCGAGAAATCTGCATCCGCATTACGAGGATGGTCTCGCAGCGCGTTGAAGATTGCCGGCACGCCCAAGAAATGGGTGATCCCCAGGTCCGGGTCGCTGAAAGCTTCCAAGGCGGCCCCCGGTTCGAAAGTCCGCATGACCACGGCGGTACCGCCCGCGAACAGGGCCGGGCAGGCAAACAATTGCAGCCCTCCAATGTGGAACAACGGCAGCACCGACAAGCTGACCATGTCTTCATCGAATTTCAGCGTGGCGCCCGCATTGACGTTGGCCCACAACATCATCCCGTGTGTGATGATGACGCCTTTCGGCAGTCCGGTCGTTCCTGAGGAATACATCAGCATACATTGGTCTTCCGGCTCCAGTTCGACCATATCGCTGATGGGTGATGCCTCGCGCGTGCGGGCTTCGAAGTCGGTCTCCCCGCCCTGCCCGTCCATTTCGATGAGATGCTCGATCGAGACCGTCAGTGCTTCGACCGTTGTCGCGAGTTCTCGATCGTGGATCAACACGTCGGGCTCGGCATTGCCGATGATGTAATCCAGCTCTGAAGGGGTGAGTCTGAAGTTCAACGCCAGATGCACGGCACCGAGGCGCCAGGTGGCGAAGATGATGTCGAGCGTGTCGCTCGAATTCAGTGCCAACACGCCAACGCGATCGCCCCGTTTGACTCCCAAAGTCTGCAACCAACCCGCGATTCGCCCGACCCGGTCGTGCATCTGCGCGTAGGTCTGCCTGCGGTTGCTGGGCAATTCAACCGTGGCGGTCTTATTCGGCTGGTTGGCCGCATTGTGGCCGATCCAATCGACTATCATTCCCTGCATAACAAAGCCCTTCGGATCAGTTGTGGTCTGACTTGAATCCATCCGCCGTGCATGGGCGGGCCAATGAATCAACTGTTGTTAGCACCAGGCTCGGGTACAGCGACCTCAGGACGCCACAGACTTCCGCCGATGCACACGACGTAGTTGAGCAACAGCCCCCAGATCCCGGCATCGATTCCCCAGGGCTTACGCGTCGACCATAGCTCCGCGGCTTCCCCGCACCAGATGACTAGCGTGAACAGCGTGCCGAGCACCATTCCGGCAAACGTGGCACGGGCCGACATGCTGCGCCAATAGACACCCAATAAGAAGACCGGTGAGAGCTGCACCATGAACTCCAGTTTGAGCTCGATCAACATCCAGATGGAGCTCTCCGTTTTCAGCGACACCCAGGCCATTAGAATCAAAAACGCCATAACGCCCCAACTGAACGTCTTGCCAACGATCAGCATCTCTCTCGAAGTCGCGTCTTTGTTCAAATAGTTCTTGTAGATGTCCTTGGTGAACATCGATCCCATCGAGAGCAAAGCCGAGTCGGCCGTCGACATGATTGCCGCGACCAGCGCCGAGAAGACAAACACCACCAGCCAATACGTGAAGGCCGAGTGGTGCACGATGTCGCCCAACACGTAGATCGTGACCCGGTCGCTCTCGCCTTGGCTCAGGCCGGGAAAACGGCTCAGAGCAATGAAGCCGATCAGGAATGCCAGGAACGTCGTGCCCAACGGCATGAACGCCATCGCCGCCAGCGAACGACGCAGGCTGAATTCATCGCGGGCCGCGAAGATCCGCTGCACCGCATGCGGATAAAGGGCCACACCCAGTCCCAGCATCAGCAATTTGCTGATCCAGCCGCGCAATGCCTGGGCGTCGGGCGATGTCAGCTTTTGCGGCGCCGTCTCTTCGATCGTCGCGGCTGCTGCCGGCAGACCCCCCTCGCTGGTCAGCAAGATGTAAAGGATTACCCCGCATCCCACCAGCAGCAAACTGCCTTGCACGACGTCGGTCCAGGCCACGCTCCGCATGCCTCCTAGCGACTCGTAAACCAGCATGACGGCCACCAGTAGCAGCACGCCCTGCATAAAGGTCAGCCGGCCGTTGCTGATGGCCTCGACGCCATGCCCCATCGCCACGAGCTGTTCGAGGATGTAGTTAGCCAGCCCCCAGCACAACAACAGCACCGTCAGGACGCGCAAGGGGTGCGATCCGAAGCGGTGGTAGATGAAGTCGGCCGGCGTGATGTAACCGAATCGCTTGGCCAGGCGATACAACCGCGGCGCATAGATCATGAACACCGTAATCGCCAGGATCATGAACGTCACGCTGACGATGTAGGTCGTCCCTTGCCAGTACGAGCGGCCGGCAAACCCCAGCAGTGTATTGCCGCTGTACTGAGTGGCAAACAGCGTGAGAAACAACACCGCAAAGCCGAACGACGAGCCACCCAGGTAGAAGTCCTTCAGCGATTCTTCCTTGCGCTTCATGCGGCCGAGCCAGCCCAATCCGAGCATGACGACCAAGTAGCCAACCAGCACAACCAGTGCTCCGGGACCGAGCGCCAGCTGCTGATCGCTCACGGCCGCTCTCCCGGTTCGTCGCCGTCATCGGCGTCGTTGCGCCACAGACCCAGCGATGCCCAAGCTGTTACAACTGCCAGCCCCACAGCGCAGGCCACTGTAATCCAGGTCCAAAGCGGCAGGCCGCCCACCAGACGATCCCCGACCGCCGGCGGCAAATACCACGGCACGCTCAGGATCAGAATCACCACGACCGCCGGTAGGAACCACCAGTGCCGCATTGGCTCATCAGCGGGGCGGATTTGCGACCACAGCGCTTCGGTGTCGCGCTCGTTCGCGTATTCGGAACTCGAGTCACTGGGATTCACGGTCGGCACACTACACGAAGCAGTATTCGCTGTTCAAGTCATTCGTTAATCGGCCCGATCGACAACCGTCGCGTGGTGGCATGCTTCGACAATTCTATCGCTTATCGAATCCGACGGACAACGTGGCCGAGGTGGCAACGTTGCGGGCGTTGCAAGCCACTCTGGGTAGGCTTACGATCGTACCGACAGAGCTGAACCAACTCAGGAGCACAGATCGATGGCAATGCTGGTAGATAAAGTTGTACTCGTCACGGGCGCGGGACGGGGCATTGGCCGCGCTATTGCGATGACGATGGCCGAAAACGGCGCCAAGGTTGTCGTCAACGACCTCGGCGGCGACACGACCGGCGAGGGCCAGGACGTTGGACCGGGCCAAGAGGTCGTCAACGAAATCAAAGCCAAAGGGGGCGAGGCGGTGCTGAACGCCGATTCCGTTGCCAACTGGGATGCGGCCCACGCAATGGTGCAGCAGGCGATCGATACCTACGGCCAGATCGACGCGGTGGTCAACAACGCCGGTATCCTCCGCGATCGCATCTTTCACAAGATGACCGAGCAGGAGTTTGACGCCGTCATCAACGTGCACCTCAAAGGCTGCTTCAACGTGGCCCGGGCGGCCGCGACACACTTTCGCGCCCAGGCGGCTGGAGCCTACGTCCACATGACGTCGACCTCGGGCATCATCGGCAACTTCGGGCAAGTCAACTACGGGGCGGCCAAACTTGGCATCTTCGCCCTTTCGAAAAACATCGCACTCGACATGTCGCACTTCGGCGTGCGCTCCAACTGCATCGCACCGTTCGCTTGGAGCCGGTTGATCGGCACGATTCCGACCAACAACCCGGAAGAAGCTGCGCGGGTCGAGAAGATGAAGAAGATGACGCCCGAGAAGATCGCGCCGCTGGCAGCCTATCTCTGTAGTGACGCCGCCCAAGACGTCACGGGACAGGTGTTTGGCGTGCGGCTCAACGAGATCTTCCTGTTCGGCCACCCGCGGCCCATTCGTTCCGTCCACCGCGGCGAAGGCTGGACGCCGGAAACGATCGGCGAACACGCCATTCCCGCGATGAAACCGAGCTTCGCCGCACTGGAGCGGTCGGGCGACATCTTCACATGGGATCCAGTGTAAGCGTCTGGCCTCTCACCATGGGCCGCGAATGATGTCGCCGGCGTCTTCTCCGTTGGACGCAAAGTCGCCATCCCCTTTGTCGTTATCTTCTCCGTTAGACCCAAAGTCGCCGTCTCCCTCGTCAATCAGGGCTGCGATGGCAGGCAGGCCGTAGGCGGCGCTGTTTTCAACGTCCTCTGGGGGACCGTGTCCCAAGGCTTTTGGAAGCCCGAGCAGTGACAGCAGTTCGCCGATGCTCTCGGCTTCGACCATGTCGAGTCCGGAAAGAACGTCGCGCAGACGATCGTCGCTAACCGACGAGTCGACAATAGCGCGAAATGCCGAGTAGTGTTCTGCCAGGTCATCCTCGCCGAGTTCGTAGCAGGCATCGTCGGTCTCAATCAGCCGCGTCAGCTCTGAGCCGGCTCTCCAGATGCCGAAGCCGACCGCGTGTGCGTTGCCGCACATTACGGCCATGGCATCGGTCTGTAGCCGGCGTGAGAGTTCGGGGCCGATCTGGAATCCGCTTCCCAGTCCCGCCGTCAGCGCGATCCATCCGGCCTGTGGTTCGTAAACGATCGCCGACGCCTCGGTATCGATGCCCAGTTCCGACAGCGGGATGAGTTCGGTGCCGAGGTAATTGGCCCGGACAAGGTCGATCACGAGTTGCACGTCTTGGGACCGAACGACGGTCAGGTCCATGTAGAAGGCCATCTCGGCTCCGATTCTTGGTGGGCCAACCCAGTGCCGCGCGGTGGACTAGGACGGCTTCTCTATTCTTCTTCCCCCCGTAGATTGGCCAGCACGGTGTAGTCTTCGAGAGTCGTCGTGTCACCGACTTGTTCGCGGCCGGCGGCGATGTCGCGCAACAACCGACGCATGATCTTGCCGCTGCGGGTCTTGGGGACTGCGGCGGCGAAGCGAATCACGTCGGGAGTGGCGACGGCCCCGATCTGTTTGCGGACGTGCTGCGTGAGCTCATCCTTGAGCGCATCGTTGCCGTCGGCCGTCTTGAGCGTCACGAAACAGCAGATGCCTTCTCCCTTGAGATCATGCGGGAAACCCACGACGGCGGCCTCGGCGACTTCGTCGTGCGAAACCAGCGCGCTTTCAATTTCCATCGTGCTCAGCCGATGGCCCGCCACGTTCAGCACGTCGTCGACTCGTCCCATCACCCAGTAGTAGCCATCCTCGTCGCGGCGGGCCCCGTCACCGGCAAAGTAGCATCCTTCGATCTCGCTGAAATAGGTTTCGAGGAACCGATCGTGATCGCCATACAGCGTGCGGAGCATCGAAGGCCAAGGCTGGCGCATGACGAGCAGGCCGCCCTGGTTTTCGGGCAGGCTCCGACCATCCTTGGTAACGATATCGGGGACGACGCCGGGCAAGGGCTTGGTGCAGCTGCCCGGTTTGGTGGCTGTCACGCCCGGCAGCGGGCTGATCATGATGCCGCCAGTTTCGGTCTGCCACCAGGTATCGACGATGGGGCACCGCTCCCCGCCGATCGTGCGGTGATACCACATCCAGGCTTCGGGGTTGATCGGTTCGCCGACCGTGCCCAGCAGTCTCAAGCTGGAGAGATCGCACTTGTTGGGCCAATCGTCGCCCCACTTGATAAACGCGCGAATGGCAGTCGGCGCCGTATAGAAGATGTTGACCTGGTACTTCTCGACGATCTGCCAGAAGCGTCCTTCGTCGGGCCAGTTGGGCGCTCCCTCGTACATCAGCGTGGTAGCGCCGTTGGAGAGCGGGCCGTAAACGATGTAGCTATGCCCCGTGACCCAGCCGATGTCGGCGGTGCACCAATAGGTGTCGTCGTCCTTGAGATCAAAGACCCATTTGGAGGTCATCGCCGTGCCGAGCAGATAGCCGGCCGTTGTGTGCAAGACACCCTTCGGCTTGCCGGTGCTGCCGGACGTGTAGAGGATGAACAAGGGATGCTCGCTATCGAGTTCAACCGGATCGCATTCAGGCGATGCATCCTGCATCATCTCGTGCCACCAGAAGTCGCGATCGGGCCGCATCTCGACGTCGGCTCCGGTGCGGCGGACGACCACCACTTTCTCGATGGTGGGCGACTTCTCCAGGCTGTCATCGACGGCCTGCTTCAGCGGGACTTGTTTCCCCCGCCGCCAGCCGGCATCGGCTGTCACGACGATCTTTGACTGCGCGTCGTTGTTGCGATCGGCGACGGCATCGGCGCTGAAGCCCCCGAAGATGATCGAGTGCGGAGCTCCAATACGGGCGCAGGCCAGCATGGCGATGGCCAGTTCAGGAATCATCGGCATGTACAGCGTCACCCGGTCGCCGGTCTGCACGCCCAGCTTCTTGAGCACGTTGGCGAATTTGCAGACCTCGCGGTGCAAGTCTTGATAGCGCAGCACGCGGGTGTCACCCGGCTCGCCTTCCCAAACGATCGCGGCCTTGTTCTTGCGCCAGGTGTCCAGGTGCCGATCGAGACAGTTGTACGAAGCGTTGATTTTGCCGCCGGTGAACCACTTGGTCTCGGGCATCTGGCCGGTCATGACGGCGTCGTGTTTACGGAACCAACTAAGGTTCTGCGCCATGTCGCCCCAGAATCCCGCCGGGTCGTCTTTCGCGCGTTCCCATAGTTGTTGATACTCTGCCTCAGAGCGGATGTTCGCTTGTTCGGCAAAATCGGCCGGTGGCGGGAATCTGCGGGTCTCGTGCAGGACGCTTTCGATACTCTCATTGGAGGCGGAACTCATGGTGACACACTCCTGCGTTCCCCAAGTGAGGCGGGGGCCGACCGGCTACCGGGGATGTTGGCCGGGGGATTTAAAGCGAGTTGAGAGCCGATCTTATGGCCGGAATTTCGGGCTGTCAACAACCGCCGCCGTGCGTTCGATGGTCCTCGTTTCACAGCGCCGTCAACCTTAGCCAGGCTTCACACCGCGCGGTGCTTGGCAGTTTGCAAGGGTTACAACGAGTGTTCGATTTGGTACGGATTTTTCGCGCCGCGGAAGTGAGACTGTGCAACTTGTAACCTTTTTGCCGATTCTACGAACAAGAGGACGTCTCCAGCACGGGGTACTTTCGCGCCCACCGCGCGCGACCTGCCAAACATCTCTCGACAGCTCGACAGGGAAGTCCGTTGCGTCCGCTGCCTGCGAAGACTTACATCTGGTTGGCGCTTGCGACAACCATTGGCTGCTGCTGTGCCATCTCTGGCTGGCTGGCTCCGCCCGTTGATGCGGCGCCCTACACTGTCCGGGCCGTACCACACCCATTCGACGCCGATTGGCCCGACGTTTATCTGATCCTCTCACAGAAGTGTGCGGGCTGTCACCGGCCAGGAACCGAACGCACCGATTTGACGAGCTACGCGGCCGTGATCGCTGCGAGTTTTGACGGCGAACGCGTCGTCGTCCCAGGTCGTCCGGAGGACTCGTTGTTGTGGCAACAAGTCGTCTGGAACCATTCGGGTCAACCCGTCTCGGACTTGCCCGACGAGCCGAGCATGCCGACGGATGAAACAGAATGGTTGACGGGGAATCAATTGGCGGCCGTGCGGCGGTGGATTGAGAACGGTGGATTGGAGTACGAGCTTCCAGAGCATTGCTCGCCGAGGCCGCTGCTCGAAATCGACTTCCCCTCGGCCAAGGAGTGTAAGGCCTGCCACCCCAAACAGTACCAAGAGTGGTCCCGTTCGATGCACGCCTATGCGCAGCACAGTCCCATCTTTGAAGCCTTCAACTTGACGTTGATCGAACGCACAGGTGGGACCATCGGCACGTTCTGCTCGCGGTGTCATACGCCGTTGGGAACCGCACTCGGCGAGAACGGCTCGCGTCGCAACGTCAATCGCTCGCGGCTTTCGATGGAAGGCGTGAGCTGTACCGTGTGCCATCGCATAGCACGACCCTATTACAAATCGAACACGCGGATGGCGGTCCAGCCCGGAAAGCTGCTCGAAGGCTGTATGTACGGGCCGTTTCGCGATCCCGCTTCGGAGTCAGTCGACGCGCATCCGGCGGCGGGTCGAAGTTTCTTGAAGACCTCGGCTTTCTGTGGAAGCTGCCACGACGTCACCAGCCCGCAAGGCGTGCGGTTGGAAGAAGCGTTCAGCGAGTGGCAGAACAGCCCAGCCGCTGCCGAGGAGGTCACCTGCCAGCATTGCCACATGGGGCCGGTGGCCGGCGTTCCGATTCCGGATAACGGACGGCCGCTCGGTCGCGCCGCTACGGTGCCGGGCGTCGACGAGGAACTGATGCCGCTCAGGCACTTGACCGATCACACGTTTGCCGGCCCGGACTACTCGCTGCTGCCCGACACGGAGTTTCCCCACAAGCTGGACTGGATGTATGAGGTCGACTACCGCGACCAGGCCAATCTGACGGCGCATCAACGCAGGACGCTGGATACGCTGCGTCGCACGAACCGCCGGCAACTAGCCATTGCCAGTGCCAAGCGCTACGAACTGCTGGGCAACGCAGCCGTCCTGCATCTCGACGCGCCGCCGACTGCCGAAGCAGGAGACCGGATCAAAGTCAGAGTCGACGTGCAGAGCAAGTTTTCCGGCCACAACTTTCCAACTGGTTTTACGGCCGAGCGCCAGGCATGGGTGGAGTTGACCCTCTACGATCCGGGCGGATCGATCGTGTATCAGTCCGGCGACCTCGACGCCAACGGCGACCTGCGCGACGAGCACAGCCACCTTGTCGAGGCGGGGAAGATTCCGCATGACGGCCGGCTCTTGAATTTTCAAAGCAAGTTCGTGGCGCTGACCAACAAGGGGACCGAGCGGACCGTCATCTTGGCGGTGAATCGCAACCTGTTTCCATTGAATGTGGTGCGGCCGGCGGTTGGAATCTCAGCCTCGTTCGGGCGTCCGCCGGTGTTCCGTGTTTCCAAAGCGAGTCTGCCACCGCTGGCCACGATGGGCGGGCACTACCCAATTCGGCTTCCCGACTGTCCGGGTGATTACGTGTTGAGAACCCGTTTGAACTACCGTCACCTCCCGCCGCACCTTCTGGATGCGATCGGCACACCGCACTTGAAGCACCTGTTGGAGGTGGTTGTTATCGACGAAAAAGTGTCTGTGATTCGGGTGGTTCCCGACGAATGATGCGACACGCTGCTCGCCGGAGAATCGGGCTCGCCATTCTGTGCTCGACGCAGCTGCTCTTGCAAACCACGTTTGCCAGGGCCGACGGCCGGCCTGCGCACCAGGGTGCGGCGTCTTCCCCGGTTTCGTTATCGCCAGTGCTGCAGCCTGTCGAGTTTGTGACGCCGTTGGAAATACAGACACCGCCTGCGCCAGCACCCGCGTTGACTGCGCCGGCAGAGGCGGCGCTGGGGCCGATTGACCAGGAGCCGCTGCCCCCGCTGGACGAGGAGCTGTGGCTGCATGGCGGCTCGTACTTGTATGAGCCGGAAGGGGATCGCCTGACGTGGACGCCTCCCTTCCAGGGCGAGCACAGTCAGTACTTGCGGTTGCCTGAGTGGTGGCAGAAGCCGGAACCGATCACGCACCACCAGGAATTCTTGGGTGCCGATCCCATTCACCCGCGTCCCGGGCTGCAATGGTGCGGGCCAAACGGGTTCCAATGGGAGCCGCGGTTCGTCGGCGCCGGGTCGTACGAACTGTTCGGCATCGCGCTGGAGGACGGCGGGGATCGGCAGGACGGCATCGGCCATCAGATGTTCGTCGATCTCGATCTCCGGCTCACGGGAACCGAGCGGTTCCATGTTCAGTTTCGTCCGCTGGGAAGAAAGAACTCCGGCGGGTCGTTTTGGCAGCTCAGCAATCCCGAAGGCTACAACGACAACTCCACCGGCGTTCCCGACCGGTATTGGTTTGAAGGCGAAGTCTTCAGCATCTTTGGGGATGCGCTCGATCCGTTTACGCCGCGCGACTATCACTTCGTACTTGGGAAGTTTCCCTTCGCGTTGCACAACAATCTGCTGATCAACGACGACATTCTGGGAGCCGTCGTCAACAAGAACACTTTCATCATCCCACCGCTGTCGAATCTCAACATCCAGGCCTTCGCCGGCGTGGACGACGTCGACAACGTAGTCGCCCCGTCGCCCAACGTGTTTGGAGTCCACCTGAGTGCCGACTACCGTCACGCCTTCTTGGAGGGAACCTACGCGTATTTCGATCAGCCCAGCACTTCGGCGCTGGATGCGCATTACGGTGCAGCCAGCGCCACGCAGTTCTTCGGCACGCTGACGCTGGCCGGTCGTATTCTCGCCAAGTGGGGCGATAACGGCGGGCAGGGCGACGGACAACTTTACGTGCTGGAAAGCAACTACACCCGCCGGTTTCACGAAGAGTTCATGTGTTGTACAGGCATCGAATATGGCGTGTTTTACTGCAACTTGTTCAAAGCGACCGCAGGGTGGAACTCGATCAGCGGCGGCAACTTCGATCGGCTGCGAAGCGCCTTCGAAGTCGACCCCCTGATCAACATTAGCCGCGGCGTGGTGACCGACGACGCCATCGGCGCGGCGCTGGGCGTGCAGTTGTTCCGCCGCCACGAAGATGAGTCCATCATTCCCGAAGTGGCCTGGGAAGAGCCGGGCGGCACCGCCGTGTGGGGTGTGGGACTGCGGTATCTCCTGAAACTAGGACCGCGCTCGTTTTTCGAAGCCCGCGGCCTGCGCAATTGGTCCGACGAGGTCATCTACCAGCGTGAAGGTGTCTTCGTTTCGACCACCTGGATTCTGTAGTGGCGCCCTGAATGTAGTGTGCGTGGAGCGCAGCGAAACGCACCAGGTGCCGGGCACATCCGCCTTGCGACAGCCGGATACTCCACGGATCAGCGTCAGACGGCGCGTTGCGCTGCGCTCCACACACCCTACCGCTCAATCCACAATTGGTGCTCGGCTGAGTACGATGGAAGCGATTGAATTGACGTTCGCATACGCGCAATGTTGAGATTGTTTGTCATCGCGAACCACTCCGCCGAAAGAGCCCACATGACTGAAAGTCAGATCGCCAATCTTGACGGCAAGGTGGCGATTGTCACCGGTGCGGGCCGCGGCATTGGACAGGCGCTTGCGCGACAGCTGGCCGCGTGTGGGGCGGCGGTGGTTGTGAACGACTTGGATCGGGAACCGGCTGCCCAGACAGTTGATCTGATCGTCGGATCCGGCGGGACGGCGATCGCCTGCCCGGGCAGCGTGACCGCGGCCGAGTTTCCGCAGCAACTTGTGGATTCGGCACTCGAGGAGCACGGCCGCATCGACATCATCGTCAACAACGCGGGCTACATCTGGAACGATCCGTTGCACAAGATCTCCGAGGAACAATGGGACGCCATTCAAGACGTACACCTGAAAGCGCCGTTTCGTATTCTGAAAGCGGCCGCCCCCTACATCATGGGTGCCGCGAAGAACGAATCGGAACTCGAACAGCGGGTAGTCCGCAAGGTGGTTAACGTCAGTTCGGTCTCGGCGACGCGCGGGGCCTACGGGCAATCGAACTATGCGGCGGCCAAGTCGGGACTGTTCGGGTTGACCCGCTCGTTGGCCCAAAGAGTGGGGCCGCTACAACGTGACCGTCAATTGTGTGGCATTCGGCTACGTCGAGACCCGACTGACCACAAGGTCCGGCGACCCGCAAACGATTTCCATTGCCGGCCGGCAGCACAAGGTGGGACTCCGCCCCGATCAGGCGCAGGCGGTCGAAGCGACGATACCGCTGGGCCGCAAGGCGACGGCCGAGGAGGCCGCCGGTGGAGCGTTGCTGCTGTGCCTTCCCGAATCGGATTACATATCGGGCCAGATCCTGGAGGTCGCCGGAGGGATGTAGCGGGCCGCGATTGGTACGATCAGGTATCTGGTAACGCGTTCACCGCGGCCGATTGAGCCGACCACAGCTGGAGCACAGCATGCGATTTGGCGTTTTCTACGAACTGCAACTCCCCAAGCCGTGGAGCGAAGGAGACGAACAGCGACTGTTCCATGAAGCGCTCGATCAAGTCGCGCGGGCCGATCGGCTGGGGATCGACTATGCCTGGGCGGTCGAGCATCACTTTCTGGATGAGTATTCGCACTGCTCGGCGCCCGAAGTCTTTCTGGCAGCGGCGGCGGCCCGCACGCAGAACATTCGCTTGGGACACGGCATTCGCCAGGTCATCGCCAACTACAACCATCCAGCCCGAACGGCAGAGTGCATCGCCTCACTCGACCTAATCAGCAACGGCCGCGTGGACTTCGGTATCGGCGAGGGTGCGACTCGCCTGGAACTGCACGCCTTCGACATCCCCGCCAAACAGAAGCGGGCCATGTCGCTGGAAGCGGCCGAACAGGTCGCCAACATGATGACGATGACGCCGTATCCAGGCTACGACGGGGAATCATTCTCGATGCCCTGTCGCAACGTGCTTCCCAAGCCGGTGCAAAAACCGCATCCCCCGATGTGGATGGCTTGTACCAACCGGGACACAATCAAACTGGCGGCAAGCCTGGGTCTGGGCGCGTTGTCGTTTTCGTTTGTCGATCCTGAAGAAGCCCGCACTTGGAGCCAGGCGTACTACGACATCATCAAGAGTGATCAGTGCGTGCCATTGGGACACTCGGTCAACGCCAACATCGCCATGGTGTCGGCCTTCTCGTTGCACGAGGATCGCGCGGAGGCTGTGCGGCGGGGACAAGAGGGCTTTGAATTTTTCGCCTACGCCCTGCGTTCGCTCGTCGTTCAAGATAACATCCCCGGCCGTTCCCATATCTGGGACGAGTTTCAAGCCCAGCGCGGCAACAAAGGCGAACGAATTCTCGCGGCCGTCGACGGCGGTGGCGACGATCAGCATGCACCCGGCATCGGCACTCCCGCAGACTTTCTCGAGCACGCGCGGTTGTTCCAGGAGAGCGGCGTCGATCAGATCATCCTGCTGCAACAAGCGGGCCGCAATACGCATCAGCAGATCTGCGAGTCACTCGATCTATTTGCTGCCACCGTGCTGCCCGAAATGACTTCAGCCCGCACGCGCCGCGAACAGGCCAAAGCCGATGAGCTGGCACCCTACATCGCGGCGGCACTGGCACGCAAAAAGCGGATGCCGGATCTGGCAGACGACGAGATTCCGGTCGTCCGCGCGGCCGTCGACCGCGTCCGAATCAACGAAACGAATCCCGCCGGTACAACGAGTTGAGGCTTTCAACCACTGGGCGCCAATGCGTTTCGTGCACATATTCGCACGTGGTCACGTCAAAGCCGATTGCAGGACAATCGGCGATTGCCACATGGGTAGAATGTGAGCGCCGATCGACGTAGATGATCGGGCGGGTAAGTTGTACAATCGAGTCCTTGAAGCGATTCCCTCCCCGCTAGGCGGCGGAATCGCTGGAGCCGGTCAGACAGGGGCCGATGAGTTCAATTTCTTCAAGCGACTGGGTGTTGCAGCCAGGCGCCGCTACGAATCCCACCACCGGGGATTCTGCCGGCGAGCCATCGACAATGCCCATAGACCATGTGTCCAGCGATCCCGTGATTGACATCCCCATGCGCACGCGGATTGGCGACTTCGAACTGCTCGCCGAGCTTGCCAGCGGGGGGATGGGAGTGGTTTACAAGGCTCGGCAAGTCTCACTCGATCGCATCGTCGCGCTGAAGATGTTGCAGCGCACCAGACCGTCGACGTCGAAAGTCGTCCGCCGGCTCGAAAACGAGGCCCGAATTGCGGCGCATCTGAAGCATCCAAATATCGTCGACGTATACGAGTTCGGGCTGCTCGACGGGCGGCACTACTTCTCGATGGAGTACATTGACGGCCCAAGCCTTTCGGAACGGTTGCGCGAAGGACCGCTGGAGCCCCGGCTGGCGGCCCGCTATGTCCGGCAGGTCGCGCAGGCCATGTCATACGCGCACGACCAAGGGGTGCTGCATCGCGATCTGAAGCCGGGCAACATCTTGTTCGATTGCGATGGCCGTCCGGTGGTGACCGACTTCGGCATCGCCAAGATTAGCCAAGTCGAGAAGTCACTGACCGTCACCGGGCAGGTGTTGGGGACACCGAGCTATATGCCGCCCGAGCAGTCGCTGGCCGAGGATCTCGATGCGCGCAGCGATGTGTATTCGCTCGGCGCTGTCCTCTACGAGTGCATCACCGGCAAGCCTCCGTTCCGTTGCAACAACCCTATCGACACGATGATTGCGGTGCGGACCATCGATCCCGAGCTGCCCACCATCGCCAGTCCTAGCATCCCCAAGGATTTGGAGACCATTTGTCTGAAGTGTCTGGCGAAGGATCCCGCGAAACGCTACGACACAGCCGCAGAATTGGCAGACGACCTCGATCGATTCTTGCGCGGTCGCTCTATTTTGGCGCGGCCCACGACTCGGACGGAACATGCGTGGCGCTGGGCAAAACGCTATCCGGGCACAGCGGCTGCGTGCGCGGTTGCGGCGGTGGCCAGTCTCGTCGTGATCGTGGGACTCGTTCTGTTCAATTCGCAGCTTCAAACAGCGTTGGAGCAGGCGGGCGATGCCCGCATGCAACTCCGCAAGCGCCTCTACTTGTCCGACATTCAAGTTGCCGGCGACGCGTGGCAGGACCGAGACATCGCCCATGCCGCGTCGATTCTGCAGCGTTACGTCCCCAACGAACTGGAACCGGATGTCCGCGGGCCTGAATGGCACTTTCTGTGGGAACGGGTTCAACTGGATCCGCAACTAGTGCGTTCTTCTCCCGCTCCACTGTATTTCGTCGAGTTTTCACGCAACGGCAGCCTGATTGCCACAGCAGGTCGAGATGCTGTGATTCAGCTACACGATGCGAAAAACTTTTCGACCGTCACCACGATCGAAACCGAGCAAATCGAAGTCAACGGGCTGGCATTCTCGCCGGACGATCAACATCTGGCTTCGGCCGGTGACGATGGCAGCATTTGCATCTGGTCGATCAGCGACGGCAGCCGCGTCCAGCGCATTCAAGCAGTCGAAGGGGGCAAGGCTTTCAACATCATCTACTCGCCGGATGGAAAGCAGTTGCTCACCTCCAGCGATCAACCCGACATCTGTCTGTGGGACGTCGACACTGGGACGTTGCTGGCTAACTTGGGCGCGCACCAGGACTCGGCGGGCGTGATCGCGGTCTCTGCAGATGGAACACGGATGGCGTCGGCAGACCGATCCGGATCGGCCCTGATTTGGGACATCGACTTTTCCACCGGCGCCCGTGTCGTACGATCCTTCGAAACGTCTGGCAGATTCATGTCGCTGGAATTCTCGCCCGACGGCCAGTTCCTGTTGGGCGGAACCTCGGAACGAATGCTCCAGCTCTGGCATGTCGACACGGCGCAGCTATACCTGGAGAGATCGCACCTGGACCTCGTCATGCGGGCGCAATTCGCTCCCGACGGCTCGTACGCCGTCTCGGCCGATGCCGGCGGAACGATCGCGCTATGGAACATTGAAGCATCGGAGCTTTTCGCTGGCGAGCCGATTCTGCCGGAGCGGCCGACGCGTTCGTGGAACGCACACAACGGCCGTGTGATGTGCCTGGCGACCTCGCACGACGGCAAGCGGTTGCTGTCGGCCGGTGGAGACGGCCAGGCGGTGGCTTGGAACGATTTTCGATATCTGCCCAATCGCTCCGTCCCGCTCAGCCAAGAGCCGATCGATATCACGTTTCTATCCGATGATTCCGTGGCCGTCCTCGCAGACCCGGAGGTCGCAGACGCCGAGGTCGTCATCTGTAGTACTCACAACGGCGAACGCTACAACTCCATCAACACCGGGCTGGCGACGCCGTTGTCGATTGCTGCCACGCCCGACGGAAGGCGCATTGCCGTTGGATCTGAAGACGGTCAGTTGGCCGTGTGGGACGTGCCGACCGAGACGCAGCAGTTCAATATGCAGCTGCCCGAAGGCTTCCAAGTCAACCGGCTGGCATTGTCGCCCGACGGCGTCTATCTGGCAGCCGTCGACCGCTTTGCCAGCAATGATGACGACGTCCAGGTCTGGAATCTCGATTCCAAACAGCGGCTGGAGAAGATCACCGCCCTTCGATCGAATTCGGCATGCTTCGCTAACACCCACCCCTGGTTGTTTTGCAGCGGAGTCAGCGACGTGCTGCAGCGCTGGGATCTGACCACGCAAGAAATGGACTTCGAAGTGCGGGCCCACATCAGTTCGATCAACTCGATTGCCGTCAGCAGCGACGACCGGTTGGTTGCCACTGCCAGTGATGATCGGGTGATCAAGATCTGGGATGCAGAAACAGGCGCGTACGTCCGCACGCTCAGTGGCGACCGGGATGAAGTCCAGTCGGTCGCGTTCTCCGAAGACGGCAGGCTCGTGGTATCGGCCGACATCCTGGGGCGGGTCGTCTTCTGGAACGTCGAGACCGGCGATGCACTGTTCGACTTTCAGACCGGTCTGACCAAGCATCTGAAGCTGCAGCTTTCCAGCGGCACCGGAAGAATTGCGGTCATCGGTATCGATTCCGCCCTGCAACCGGCACGTCAAAGCCTGTGGCTCTTCGACTGGATGTCGGCCATGCGATAGCTTCGCAGCCGATTGCTGAGCAAACCGCTGCATGCGCGCGGTCGACCATCAAGATGCCGTGGTCGCACCCGGCCGAGAGTCGAACAACAGAATCAGCGCCGGCAGAAGCAGCAGGTCGCCGAACACCGCTGCCCCCAGCACAAACACGAGGTAGCTGCCGAGAAACCAAACCGACAGATAGCCGGAAAAAGCCAATGCAGAGAGTCCCAGCCCCAAGATCACGGTCGTTCGCACAATGGCCAACCCCGTGTAGTCGAATGTTTGCTCAAGGGCCACCCGCACGTCGTTCGTCTTGGCTCGTTCAATGTCGTAGCGGTGCAGAAAGTGGATCGTGTCATCAACGGCCAGGCCGAAGCTGACGATGGCCACGCCCAGAATGTCTGGGTCGACCACTTCAGTCGTCAACCACAACAGCCCTCCTAACAATGCCAGCGGAAGCAGGTTGGGAACGACGGCCAGCGCCGCCAGCCGCACACTTCGCACGCCGAGTCCCACAATCGTCATCACAGTCAAGAAGCAAATCGTGAAACCCTGATACTGCGCGCCGAGAATGTCTTGAACCGCGCCGCCGAGAATGGAATAGGCGCCGGTGGCTTGCACCTCGACGCTAGCAGGCAATTCCTCTCGGCAGATGACTGCGGCCCGGTTGCCAAGTCGCTCGATCTCGAAGACGCGCGTCAGCGGCGTCTGCAGTGTGATTCTCGTCAGGCCGCCGTCTGGCGAGAGCATTCCAGACAAGCGCTCTGGCGCGGCTTCCTTCAAAAGCTTCAGCGTGCCTTGAAGTCTGGTCGCACTCCGCGGTTCATCCTCACCAAACCCCAACGCAGCATCAGTCACATGCAGCAGCGTGGCGATCGAAACGGCGCGACTGACATTCGGCTCACTCAGCAGTCGCTGTCGGGCCCTTTCAAGCGCCGTGATGAATTCCGGCGTTGCAAGCACTCCATCGCTTCCGCGAATGTACAACTCGACGCTGTTGGCACCGCCGAATTCGTTGTTCACAAACTCGACCCCGCTTCTCACACCGTGGGCTTTTGGAAACCGCAGGGGCAGATCTGCGTCCATGGTGAGCGTCGTGGTCAAGTAGACCGACAGGCCAAACACAACGGCATGCAAGGCGACGACCGATCGGGGATGCCGCAAGCTCAGCCGTTTGCAGCGTTCCACGAAGGCCAGAATGAGGGCGTTGATTTGGGCAAGCCCCCAGGGTGCTGCGCGTTGTTTGCGAATGTCGATGATCGAAAACGCGATCGGGCATAACGTGAGTGCCAGCAACAAGGCGCCTGCCGTCCCCACCGAAATCGCCATCGAAAAGTGTCGCAGCGCCGCGGCCGGCACAACCATCAGCGACATGAATCCCACAAACGTCGTAACGCTCGTCAACACGCACGCGCCCCCTACGTCGGCAATCGTGCGGCGAATGGCTTGTTCCCGGGTCAATCCGCTCTGAATCTCAGCCGCATACGCCGAGGCAATGTGGATCGTGTCCGACGTGCTGATCACGGTGATCAGCAAGGGCGCTGAAGCAATCAGCAACGTGATACGTCCGAACGTCAAAGCCGTTGCGCCGACAGACCACGCCACCGCCGGTATGGCGATGGCCAGCGTCAGTATCACCAGCGAAGAGCGTCGAAAGACTGCGTAAACCAAAATGCAGATGACCAACACGCCGATCGGAACGAGTTGCGACACGCTCCGCGCCGCTTCACGAATCATGCCTGCCTCGGTCACCAGTACTCCCGCTGAGTACACGCCGCCTGAGCCTAGGCCGTGCTGGCGGGCAATCTGTTTGAGCCGGTCATCGAAACGCGCCGGCGCCAACCATTGCTTGGGCGCATCTTTGGCCAGATGTACGACCATGGCTTGCGATTTGCCATCCTGCGATATCAGTGCGCCGGTCAGCGGGTCGAGGTCCACTAGCGCCGTTCTCAGCGCGGCCAACTCGACTGATTGCTGCTCGCTGATCGATTCCGGCCAATAGGGTGCCGCGCGCGTCTCGGGAAGATCGGGCACGTCACCGCTCTCAAGCATGCCCCGAACGCCGCTCAGACCAGCTTGTTCCAGAGGGGTCAGTGTGCGATTCGGCGCCAGCCAGGGAGCATCGACAAATGCATCGACTTGGCGGACCTCCGGCAGCCGTTCAATGGCGCGGGCCGTCTGCCGGACCGCATCCAGCACGCGCGGCGTAAACAGTGCATCACCCTCGGCAGTTGCCAGAAAGATGATGTCGTCGGAACTTCCGCCCAGCTCTCCGGCCGCCTGCCGATACTCTTCAAACGCCACGTCGTCGGGCATAAAGCCCTGCGTAATCGACGTGCGGACCGGCGTGAACAGAGCGACCAGCGCGCAGGCAGCCGTAGAAACCACGACCACAAACACAACCAGCCAGCGCCGCCTCAACACGAAGTCGGCAAACGCTTCGGGAATCACGACGTGATGCGGCACGGCTGAATGCAATTACAAGGATGCTGGCGAACGTGAAGCCGTAGAGTATAGAACGTCACACAAAACCCGACGAGCCAGGAACCGGCGGCTGGCAAGTGCCGTGCCAGCCGCCAAGTCGCCATCATTCTCTCGTCACGCCCCTTTCCCCGTTTCCCAGACCTCTTCACTCTCTTGTGCGGCGTTTTGCCGGTTGCGACCGTCGGAGTCTCCTGGTTGTTGCGGGAGTTTGCGAGAATCGCGCAGATTGGCAATACGCCCGTCCCCCTTCAGAAGGGGGACCACAGGGGGTTCCGACCCCTCTCACTCGCCCTTTGCAATGATGAGAACAAAGTCTTGCCGCATCCAAAGTGAAAAAGCTTCTTCGTGTGAGAGGTCAAGCGGCGAGACGCGGCACACTTCAATCGGCGAAGCCTGCACACCGCACGTCACTGCGTGCCGTACTTCGCCTCGATTCCAAACAGATCGGCTAATTCGAGCAGCAGCCTTTCGCCCGGTGTGAGCGTCGCTCGCTGCCGCAACACCGAGATGCCCAGTGCCGGTTCGTCGGTGATGATGCCGTCTACGCCGCGGCTCATCATCTGCGACATGGTAACCGCGTCGTTGACAGTCCATACCAGGACCTGCTTTTGGTTGCGATGAGCCGCCTCGATAAACGTTGCCGATGCCGCCCGTGCGTTGACCGCCAGAAAGTCCAAGTCTTGCCGCGTCACGTCGCCCAGCGAGACCGTCGTCAGCAGGCCGATTTTCCAGTCCGGCCGCAGGGCGCGAATCTTCTGAACCCCGTCGTAGGCCAACGACATCAACACAACCTGAGCGGCCATGTCGGTCTGTTCGACAATCTCGACGACCCGCTCCTCCAGCTTTTGATCGTGACCGTAGTATTTCAACTCAATGTTCACGCCGATCTTGCCGTGGCATGCTTCGAGCACCTGGGCGAGCGTCGGCACCCGCTCATTGGCAAAGCTGGCGTCGAAGAAGCTGCCGATGTCGATTTCCTGCAACTGGGGCATCGTGGCGTCCCAGATCTTCAGATCCATCCCCGCGACTTTTTTGAAGTCGCTATCGTGGAACACGACCACCTCGCCGTCGGCGGTTTCCTGAACGTCAATTTCAACCCAATGCGCGCCGTCTTCGATGGCCCGTGTGACGGCAGCCATCGTGTTTTCCGGCGCGGCAGCCGATGCGCCCCGGTGGGCCGTAATCTGCGTGCGGTCTTCCAACCGCACACCCCGCACCACCAGGGTCCCGGCAATCAGCGCAGCAACACCGGCAGCCAGAGCCCCCCAAACCACGACCCGTCCCTTCAGTTGCCACCGGCCGACTCGTTCCAGCATCGCGCCGGCTTCGATTCCGGACGCTTTGAAATCTTCACCGCGACCCACCTCGCGAAACAAGCGAACGATCAACAATGCGAGAAACGACGTGTTGACGAAAGTGGCCGCAAAATTGGCCACGCCGGCCAGCAGCAACACGGCGCCCAGCACAAACACCAACGGACCGAGCGACGTCGAAAAAGGCGGCACAAGCAATCGTCCCAACAGTCCGACAGACCCGGTCACCAGCGACCCGAACACGGTGGCGGCGACCAGCCAGATTGCCAGCGACTTCACGATCGGCCACCGCCGTCCGAGTGTCGTGCTCTTGCTCAGCGCCACGGCGTCTCGGGCGGCCGCCTGTTCAAACAGCATGAGCGGTACGGCCAGCACCCAGCCCGACATCAATCGCAGCAGCACCAGCGTCATCAGTGCCAACAAGATGCCGATCAAGCTGCCAGCGACCCAAAACACGGGCGGCCGCGTCGACAGGTAGAAATTGATGTCGTTGCCGCCCAACAGCAGCAAATACACCGCGCCGCCGCCTGCCAGAAACGGCGCGGCGGCCAGTAGGCTGCGTCCAATGACTTCTGCAGCCACCCGCACGATGCCGGCCGCATGCTTGAAACAGAAGACCAGCGCCGGCAGGTAGCCGAGCGATCGGCCGTGCGTGCCGGCGAATCCAATCACCATCAGCACCGCCATCTCCAACGCGACGATCGTTAGAGTGACCGCGCCGACGAACACCGCAGCGGCGATTCCCATCGGCGACAACAAGAAGAACAAGATGTCGAGGTCGCTCAAGATCGTCTTGCCCGACGTCCACATGAACACCCGCAGCAACACCGAGACCGCCGGCGCCAGCAGTATTGAGGCGATCGCACCGTACAGAACATGTACGATCGCCAACTGCCGCCAAGACCTGCGAAAGTCGATTCCCAGTTGCTGGAACAATGGCATCTTCCTGAGTGCCGACGAATGGAACGACGGTGCGAACAGCAAAAAGAAGTGCGAAAAATCAGTGTCCCTCACTCCGCATGGAGTTGCAACCGGCTCAACCATCCACCGATTGCAGCCGGGTAATTGTCCGACCTGAACGTTTGCGTGAGCGGCGGATGCTACGCAATCCGGCCGGCACTCCACTAGAGGATTTCACACTAGAGTCTTGTCCCTCGCACCCGAGTGCTTTGCGCGAGCTACTGTCCGTTGGCAACACATGCGGGGGCTTGGCTGGACGTTGCCGCCACGTGAGTTACCAAAGTTGACTCGACGCGACGCGTCCACTTTGCGATCCTTTGACGATGCCCGCACAGACAGACAATAGTGGCGACGTTTCCGACGGTTCCGACCGCGCCAACAGCCGGCTCACACTCCTGCAGATCTCCGACCTGCACTTTGGCCCCCCCTATGTCCCTGAGGTCGGCGAAGCCTTGTTGCAAATCGCCCCGGAGCTGCACCCCGATGCAGTGATAGTCAGCGGCGATCTGACACAGCGGGCCAAGTCATCGCAGTTCGCCGCCGCCAGCGATTTCATGCAGCGCCTGCCCGAAGTGCCCCGGTTGGTGATTCCGGGCAACCACGACGTGCCGCTGTATCGCCTCGCTGAGCGAATGTTCGACCCTCACAGGGCCTACCGCAGCCACATCTCCCAAGACTTGAACCAGGTGCTGAAGATCGATGGGGCCATCATCGTCGGTCTGGATTCAACTGCACCGCGCCGCGCGGTGACCAACGGCCGCATCCATCGTTGGCAGCTCGACTTCTGCAGCGAAGCCTTCGCGAATGCTCCCTCCGACTGCGTCCGCATCGTCGTGGCCCACCACCACTTCGCCCCCGCGCACGACTTCATCCGCGATTCGGCAATGCCCAAAGCCCGACGCGCCATGGAACACTTCCTCGACTTGGGCGTCGAGATGATCCTGGGCGGCCACCTGCACCGCGCCTACATCGGCAACTCGCTCGACTTCTTTCCGAGCCAACATCGTGAACGCGGCATCATCATCGTCCAATCCGGCACGACAACTTCTCGTAGAGGCCGCGGCCGGGAACGCGAAAAGAACTCATTCAACCTGCTCCAAATCTGCCCCGACACCCTGCAGATCACCCACTACATGTACTTCCACGAAGAAGAAGGCTTCGCCCCCTTGAGCCGGCACGTCTTCCCCCGCATCGGCAGACGCATCCGTGCTGGTAGTTAGTTGGGCTTGTTGGATGGCAGTCCGTTATCGCTTGCCCTCACGAATCCTCGAAGAACCTTGTTTTGGGCGCGCGCCGCGTGTGGAACTGACGTCTCAAGTATAGTGAGACGGCCATGACAGACTCCGACGAGGCCTTAATCCGAAGTGCCTGCCAAGGGAATCAGGGGGCATTTGAGGAACTGGTGCGTCGCACCAGTCGGCTTGTCTTCGGGCGGCTGTACCTGGAAACCGGCGATGCGCATCGTGCCGAGGATCTGCTGCAGGAGACGCTGTTGATCGCGTTTCGCAGCCTGCCGAAATTGGCGGACCCGAGCGCATTTCGACCCTGGCTCCTGGCGATCGCGCACAACGTCGTCATTGATGCTGTTCGGCGCGACAAGCGAAAACGGCGCTCAGGCCCACCGCGCGCCGACGCCAACGTGCTTCACCAGTTGCCAGACGTGAGGCCGGGCCCGATCGAACAGGCAGAAAAAGACGAAATGCGCGACCGGGTCCTCGCCGTGCTTCGTTCAATCCCCGAACAGTACCGCCATGCCCTGACACTCCGCTACGTCAGTGGTGCAGACTATGACACGATTTGCACAGAGCTTGGAATGTCCAATGGCGCGTTGCGTGGACTACTTCATCGTGGCCTGAAGATGCTCCGCGCGAAGCTGGAGCAAATCGACTGTGAGCATACTGGAGGGTCAGTGTGATGGCGAAACACGCATGGGTTCTCGAAAACGTGGCGAGCTATTTGGCCGATGGGCTGGATTCGGCCGAGCGGGAAAGCTTGGAACAACACGTGGCGTCCTGCCCGCAATGTGCCGAAGCGGTTCAGCAGGCCCGCTCGCTCGATGACACGATGCGTGTGCTATTCGCGGACGTGCAGCCAGACCCGGCATTAGAGGACCGCATGATCCAGGCGCTCCGCCAGTCGGCGCGTCCGCGTTGGCGGCCTCTGCTTGTATACCGAAACCTCGCACTGGGTACCGCGGCCGTCCTGCTACTGGGTGTGCTCGGTGCGATCATCGCCGACATCATTGAGCAGGGAGTACTGCCCTTTCCCGTGTTGTCCCGACATCAACAAACAATTCTCGCAACGAATTCCACCAGGTCCTATGGGGAACGCCATGAAACTCCTGGCGTCACCACCGGTGCACTGAGCCAGAGTGTTGCCCTGCAAGATGCCGACGCCCTCGCGACTCAGACCCGTGAAGAGGCCGCTGCTGAAGTTGAAGAGCGGCTATCCCATGAAGACCAAGGCACCGCTGTTTCTTCCTTGCTTGGCATCGCACGGGCGACAGAACAATCGACCGGTGATGCCCCCCAAGAAGGATGGCAGGACGTCGACGGTGAATACGGCGTCTTCGGCAGTGTGCACGAAGGTGGCGCCCACTTCTTGCTGGGCGACGGGGCCGTTCGGTTCTTCAATGAGAACATCGACTCCAACGGCGTCATCTCCACGTCACAGATGCGCGAATATCAGCGATTGCTGCACCGCAACGACGGTCAGGTCCTCGACGAGGATCACTACTACAGTTTCGTCACGAAGCAGCCGGCGGCTCAGACTGCAGTCGGCAGTCCCTCTGCACCTGAGGGCACTGCCGATGCCGAGCAGATTCACTTCAAGCCGCATGCTCTGCTCGCCGGCGTGCATGAAGCCGAGACCGTAGCCGACGGACAACCGGCGGAACCGGCCACCGCACAGCCGGGACAAGACGCGGCTCGCTCCACGGGACGGCAGGCCGATTCCGCCGAAGCGAATGAGGCCGATCAAGACCAGCCGGCGGCCGTCAGCCAACCCAAGGTCGTACGTTCCGGCGCAATGGAGTTCGTCGTGGACTCGTTCGACTCCGCGGTCGAGAATATCACGAAGATAACGGCCGAAGAAGGCGGGTTCATAGCCACAGTGGATAGCGAGCAGTTGCCGAACGGTAAGATGCGGGGCAGTGTAGTCGTTCGCGTACAGCCCGAGCGGCTGGACACGCTTGTCTTGAAATTCCGTGCGCTCGGGGAACTCAAGAGCCAGAAGATCGGCAGCGAGGATGTGACCAAGCAGTACACAGATGTGGAAAGCCGTCTCCGTGCGGCGCGGGCCATGGAAGTGCGTCTGCTGGACATGATCAAGAATGGCAAGGGAGACATTGAGCATCTGCTCCAGGCGGAAAAAGAACTGGGTGTGTGGCGCACGAAGATTGAGGAGACCGAAGGGGAACTGCGTTACTACAACAATGTGATTGCCTTGAGCACGCTGAAGGTTACGCTTGCAGAGAAAGAGATTCGTGCGGCGGCGGCATTGACGGAAACTGAGCGAGTGCAGATGGGCATCGAGGTCGAAGATGTTGAGTCGGCGCATCAAGAAGCGCTGAAGGCCGTCGACGAGGCGAACGGGCTGGTGACGAAATCTGAATTGAAGCAGCACGCGGCGGAGCAGTACAGCGCTGTGATCAACTTTGAAATTGACCGGGATGCCGCCGGCCCGTTGCGCGATCGCTTGCGCCAGATCGGGCACGTGGCCCGGCTGGAGATCGATCGCGTGCAGCAGGCCGAAGGGGGCAGCAGTCTGCCGCGCGACGCGCGTACCGTGCGTAAGGACACACAGTTCTCCGTTTCACTGTACAACGTAGCCAACGTGGCGCCACGCGAGACCATTCACGTGACCCTGGCTTGCAGGGACACCGAGGCTGTGTACAAGACGATCCTTGAACGCGTGCAGCAAGCGGGCGGCCGGGTCGTTACCTCTTCGCTCAAGAGCCAGCAAGGCCAGAAAACGACCGGTTCTGTGCAGTTCGAGCTGCCTGTCGCCGAGGCTGACACGGTGTTGACAGACGTGAAGGGCGCCGGCGAGGTAATGCGGCTCGAAGTGACCGAGAACTCCGACAGCCAGAACGTGACCAAATCCAAGCGCGGGTTCAACGTCCAGTTCTGGGCTATGGGGCTGGTCGCACCGCGCGAGACGATCGTGCTGCAGGTCGCCACAGATGACGTGACGGCCGGATACCACACGCTGCAAGAGGCCGTGCGCAACACCACAGGCCGTATCCTGAATGCACAGCTCAACGAGCAAGACAGGCAGAATATCACAGCCCAGTTGGACTTCGACATCCCGCGCGACGACCAGCCCACCTTGTCCACCGTTCTGGAGACGGTCGGGGAGGTGTTCTCACGCAACCTCTCACGCTCACGTGACGAAGAAAACGCGATCGACAGCAAAGTCCGCCTGCAGGTGGCACTCATCTACCAGGCCCGCATCCCGCCGCGCGAGACGATCACGCTCGGCATTGAGGTGGGCGACGTAGATCAGGCGACCAATGCGCTGACAACGCTTGTGGCAGAGAGCAAGGGGCGAACTGTCGAATCGCATCTGGCACATGAGCGATCGGGACGCGCGACAGCGAAGGTGGTCTTCGACGTACCGCTCGCCAGCGCCAGTGGTTTGGTCGAGAATTTCAAGGCGTCCGGCACGGTCCGCGCACAGCAGTCTACTCGGAACCCGCAGGTCCCCGACGGCAAACTCGCCATCGCGCGTCTGGACGTAACGCTGTCCAATGCGGAACTAATCGTTCCACGTGACGGGGGACTCTGGGCGCAGATTCGCACGGGCCTGGCAACTAGCTTCACAGCGATTTCCTGGAGCCTGATCGTGGTCATTGTGGGCCTCTGCTTCGTCCTTCCCTGGGCACTCGTCCTTTACGTCGGACACCGAGTGATCGCGCGGATTCGGCGAAAAGGCATTTCCGGAGTAAACGATGGCATAGCCACCTAAGTTGAAGCTCAGTTCAAGCTACTCTTAACTCCTAGTCCATTTCGTTCCACTCGAATTGAATCATTTGAGGATGTAATATCGCCGGCCCGGAATTCGGTGTCCCAGGAATCGTTCGATTCGCGATTCAACTCCTTCAATGGCCGCTCCTTTCGCAGATCAACCCTCCTTGCAATGCGATAAACTCATCTCATCATTCAAGGTGCCATAAGCCGTGAAATCAGTCTCCAATGACACGCTCGGAAGTTGATTCGTACCGTGGCCAATCAGATACCGCTGGACTCACTACCCCGGTTGACGCGATTGCTCGCCAGTCGAATTAGTCATCGTCCTCTTCGCCAAAGACTTCGTTAACATCTTCGCGAGTGTAGAACTGTATGCCTTCCAGTCGTCCGCCATGACGCTCGGCTGTTGTTGCGATTTTCGTAGACGCCTCGTCGAGTTCAACCTCGTTGTTTCGCCCAGTGACGAAGACGCAAATTGCACAATTGCCGTCTTCGTCGGGCTCGTCGTAAGTGTCGTGATCAGTGAAGCCGATCGCTTTTAGTTCGTCAGCGATCTTGTTGCTGGAGTCGGAGCTTCGGGTGAGAACAAGGAAGGCCCAGGGTAGCTCAGCATTATCCTCGAGCCCGCAATCGGTCATGTGTCGCAATCGCCATCCTGCATCGTCTGGCGGAAGCCAGCCGAAGATCTCCTCCTCATCGATTGGTTCGAAACAAGAGACGCCTTCGTACACCAATCCTCGTTGGTCCGCGATCGTTCGAATTCTTTCAGCAATCTCTTTCACTTCGTCTGCCGTCAAGGCGGCCCTACGACGAATCGATAGCAGTGGGTGACCAAGCGAAGTGTTGCCGTCGACGTCCACTTCTTCGACCGTTTCTTGAAGCTGAACGGCGAAATCGTGTTCTAACTCGCTAGCCACCTGTTCCAGAGCATTCAGGTCGCCCGATCGAAGCGAGAACGTCCAGTCTTTTTCGTCACTGATGTCGTGATCGAGGTTGTTGATCAAGTGATCAAACAAGGCATCGATGTCGAAGCTCATGTCAGTCATCTATTCGTTCCGATTCGTGGTGGCACTCCGTCCAACGAAGAATGTGTTCGTTCAGATCCGGACAATCCCATCACCCGTCCGAATAACGCTCAAGTGGGAAGAGCATCGTAGTACTCGGCCAGCAAACCCTGCCTGCACAACAAGTCCATTTCACTCACACTCTGATGGAACGTCAACGTGGGGTGCTGATCGCAAAGCATGCCCGCAATCCAATTATCGCCGCGGCCACGTCGAAACGTCAAAACGTCCGTTTGCTATAATGTCCGTTCAGACGTGCTCTGTGAGACGATGATGAACTTCCTGAGTCGTTGTGGCTCGGCGGGTTCTGCGAGCATTTGATGACATGGATGTCTAACGCTGGCGGATTACAGGGCCACACCACCATTTCCCATGCGCTGCGCGCAAGTGCAGGAACTGTGCACGGGCGCCCTGAGCGCGAGATCACCCTGTCTACAGTAACAGCGCAAATCCCGAGTGAAACGGAATACTGTAGACGTAGACGCGATTGGCGAAATTATGCGCGCGCACGCGGTTGCAAGTGAAGTGCGTGAGCGCGCGGTCAGTATCGGGTTGGGTGACAGCCTGCGCGTCTGAGTGATGGAGATCGTGTTATAATCGCCTTTGTGACGTCCAACCGCGGCGAAGTCGGGACTGACAATGAGATCGATGTTGCGTACGTGCATGCGGCCACGAACCACACGGATGCAATGTCTGCTGACGTCCGTCATCCGGATCTGTCAGGCATTTGCGCTGCTCGCGATTGCCGCTGGCGCAGCGCGTGCCGACGATGGCGAGTCGAAGCCGGGTGACGAGTTGATTACCTACCTGGCACGATCCGGTTTGAGCGCTGCCGAGGCCGCACCACCGCGGAGTGCAGGTGAAGGGCCGTACAAACGGCTTGTGTTGCGGGGCGGGATTCTGATCGACGGCACGGGGGCGCCGCCGTTTGGTCCCGTCGACATCGTGATTGAGGGCAATCGCATCTCAGCGATCCGCAGCTTGGGTGATCCGAAGTCGACTTCTCGAACTGCGATTCGGCCGGCGGCCGGCGATCGCGATCTGGACGTTTCCGGAATGTATGTGCTGCCCGGGTTCGTCGATGCCCACGCGCACATTGCCACTCCGTCGCAGGGGCTGATGGGCCGCGTGCCTCCTGCTGAGTATGTCTTCAAGCTGTGGATGGGGCACGGCATCACGGCCATTCGCGAGACCGGTTCGCTGAACGGGCTCTCGTGGACGCTCGACCACAAACGTCGCAGCCAAGAGAATGAAATCACGGCGCCGCGGATCTCGGCCTATGCGATGTTTCCTTCATCCAGTTTGCGGCAAACCGTCAAGGATCCCGTCGGTGCCCGTCGTTGGGTCAGTGAGCTAGCCTCGGCTGGCGCGGATGGCATCAAGTTTCGCGGTGCCCCGGCCCCCGTGATGAAAGCCGCTGTTGCTGCCGCGAAGGAACTCGGTCTGCGGACGGCCTGCCATCACGACCAGTTGGCCGTGGGGCGCATGAACGTGCTCGACACGGCGCTCTGGGGGCTGACCAGCATGGAACACTGGTACGGATTGCCCGAGGCGCTGTTTACCGACCGTTCTGTGCAGGCCTATCCGCCCGGTTACAACTACAACAACGAGCAGGATCGTTTTCGGGAAGCGGGCCGATTGTGGCGGCAAGCCGCTCGGCCCGGCAGCGACCGCTGGAAGCACGTGATCCGCACACTCGTCGAACTTGACTTCACGCTTGTCCCGACGCTGACCATCTACGAAGCCAGCCGCGACCAAATGCGGGCCCGGCGGGCCGAGTGGCATGACGAGTACACGCTGCCGGATCTCATGCGCTGGTTCCAACCCAGCCGGCAGGCGCACGGGTCGTACTTCTTCGATTGGACCACCGCGGACGAAGTCGGGTGGAAAGAGAACTACCGGCTGTGGATGGCGTTTCTCAACGACTACAAAAACGCGGGTGGCCGGATCGCCTTGGGCAGCGACGCGGGCTACATCTACAAACTGTTCGGCTTCGCCTACATTCGCGAGATGGAACTGCTGCAGGAGGCCGGCTTTCATCCTCTGGAAGTGGTCAAATCAGCCACGCTCCGCGGCGCAGAATTGCTGGGGCTTGACGATCAGGTGGGCAGCGTCGAAGTCGGCAAGCTGGCCGACCTGGTCGTCGCCCAAAGCAACCCGCTGCACAACTTCAAGGTGCTGTACGGCACCGGCGCGGTCACATTGGATGACGAGACTCAACAAGTCACCCGCAGCGGCGGTATCCGCTGGACGATCAAGGACGGCGTCGTTTACGACACGCCAAAGCTGCTGGCCGACGTCAGGCAAATGGTCGCCCACCGCAAATCCGTTGAGGCGGCCGGCAAGGACTCCCACTAGCGCCCGATTGCCGGGCGGCTCCCGTCATTGACACACTCTGGATACTCAACATGCAGTGGCATCGGATTACTTTGTTCCTCGTCATCGTGCTCCTCGGTTTGCCGTACCGGCTGACGGTTGCCGCCGCGGACCGGCCGAATGTCGTCCTCATCGTGGCTGACGATCTCGGTTACCGCGAATTGGGCTGCTTCGGCCAGAAGTTGATTCGCACGCCGAATCTCGATCGATTGGCCCAGCAAGGCATGCGGCTGATACAGCACTACTCCGGCAACGCGGTCTGCGCACCGTCGCGGTGCGTGTTGATGACGGGCAAGCATCCCGGGCATGCCTGGGTTCGAAATAACAGTGAACTCAAACCGGAGGGACAGCAGCCGATTCCCGATGCCGAAGTCACGCTGGCCGAATTGCTGCACGAACATGGCTACGCGACCGGCGCGTTCGGCAAGTGGGGACTCGGCGGACCCGGTTCGGAAGGCGACGCCATCGTCCAGGGGTTCGATCGCTTCTTCGGATACAACTGCCAGCGTCACGCGCACAGCTACTATCCGTCGTACTTGTGGAGCAACGACAAACGGATCACGCTCGACAACGATCCGCCCGTGCCCGGTCACACTGGACTGCGTGATGGTGCCGATCCACTCGACCCGCGCAGCTACGACGTTTTCAAGGGCAACGACTACGCTCCCGACCGCATCAACCGGCAGGCGCTCGAGTTCGTGCGGGCCAATCGCGATCGGCCGTTCTTCTTGTACTACCCGACGATCATTCCGCACGTCGCCCTGCACGTTCCCGACGAGGAACTCGAACCTTACCTGGCGCTCGACTGGAACGATCCGCCCTTCACGCGCGAACGAGGCCGCGGATACACGCCCCACTTCACGCCGCGTGCTGCTTACGCCGCCATGATCACGCGGATGGACCGCTACGTGGGCAACGTGTTGAACCTGCTGGATGAGCTTGGGCTGACCGACAACACGCTGGTCGTCTTCAGCTCCGACAACGGCACCACGCACTTGAAGGCCGAAGTTGACTACGAGTTTTTCGACAGCGTCGGCGAGCTGCGGGGCTTGAAGGGCTCGCTGTATGAAGGGGGCGTGCGGGTTCCCGCGATCGTCCGTTGGCCGGGGCGGATTGCCGCGGGTTCCACCAGCGAGCGGGTCGGCGGTTTCGAGGACTGGCTGCCGACGATTCTCGACAGCATCGGAGCTGCCGACTCAATTCCCGCGCAGATCGACGGCATCAGCCTGTTGCCCACGTTGCTCGGGAAGCCGCAGGCGCCGCGGCCCCTGCTCTATCGCGAATTCAGCGGTTACGGCGGGCAGCAGTCGATCCGCGCTGGCGATTGGAAAGCCATCCGCACCAACATGGACCGCGGCAATCTCGACATCGAGCTGTACAATCTTGCCGACGACCCGGGCGAACAGCACAACGTGGCCGATGCGCACCCTCAGGTCGTTGGGCGGCTGCAAAAGTTGATGGAAAGCGAACACACAAAATCCCAGCGCTACCCGTTGCGCCCGTTCGACGCACCAGCAAAGAAGCCGAAGAGGCGCTCGTAAGACGCGGAAGTTTCGCGATTCTAGAGACAAGTAAACCGCAGAGGACGCAGAGGTGTGCAGAGAATGCGACCTATGACCGTCGATCACGAGACGCTGCGGTCCTCTGCGTCCTCTGCGGTGAATAGATTTATCGTGGTCGCGAGGGCTGGTGACAGCCGATTGCTACACAGTTAGTCGCGAGGAAGCTCAGTCGGTATTTACTTCCGCGTAGAACGGCCGGCCGCGTCGAGTACGACTTGTGTGCCGAAGATCATGTCGTGCAAGCTGCGGCAGCGGCGGCTGAATATCGCGAAACCGGCGTCGAGGAGCACGAATGACCAACCGACGTACAGAATGCCGCTGGCCAGCCATTCTGCCCGAAAGCCGTCGCGGGCGATGTATTCGGCCGCGGTGATCCAGACCGGCAGCACTTGAAACACGCCGCGTGCCGCCCGTTTGGCCTCAGCGGGTGGGAGACCGTGGCGACCGACGATCCGGATCTGAAACAGCCTTTTGCCGGCCGAGGTACGCAAGCGGGCCAACAGATAACTCGTCAGCAGAGGAATGCCCAGGCTGGTACAGGCAGCCAGCAGACCGAGGACCGGTCTTTGATTCAAGAACTCCCGGACAGCCAAGATTCCAAAAGGCGCGTAGAGCACCTCCTGCGCAGCGGTGGCCAACGCCACGTCGACAAACCAGGCCATGCCCCGCAGCAATCGCCCTGCCCTGGGCAGCGCGATGGGTTTGAGTCGTTCCAAATCGGCCAGCAGACCGTCGTAGTCCTGGTAGCGGTCCTCGGGAGACTTGGCCAACAGACGAGCCAACAGGTCCCGCCAGGCTTCCGGCAACTCATCCGGCCAGGGCTCTGGAAAATCGACCGCAGAATTCAGATGACACTGCAAGCGTTCCAACAGCGTCTCTCCGATCAGCTCGTACGCGGCTCGGCCGAACGTCATCTCGAACAGCATCAGGCCCAGCGAATACATGTCGCTGCGAATGTCCTGCCCTTCCCGCCGAACGGCCTCGGGCGAAAAGTAGAGCGGCGTGCCCCCTTTCGCCAATTGCGTCTCTTCCGGTTGCGACAACCTGCGGGCCAATCCGAAGTCGGACAGTTTTATGGTGTCGCCGTCGGCAAACAGAATGTTGCTGGGTTTGATGTCACCGTGCACGATGTCGAACCGCGCCGCGTGCCGCAACGCGTCAACGATCTGCACTGCCAAGGCGACGACGGTCCCGTAGGCCAGCGGGCCTTGGGCGATGCGTTGCTGCAGAGTCGGTCCCTGCACCAACTCCATCGCCAGGAACGGAGCATCTTGATCGCGGCTGACATAGTAGATATGGGCCACGTGCGGATGATTGACCCTGGCTTGCGCCCGCGCTTCTTGCAGCAAGTGTTCCAAGTGCTCGGTGTCCACGTCGCTTGCCGGGTCGCGCTGAATGAACTTCAGCGCCACGTATCGTTCCAGCGAAGTATCCAACGCGCGATAAACGGCCCCCATCCCGCCACGGCCAATCCGCGCGACGATCTTGTAGTGATCGACCATCGTGTCGATCAGCGGATCCTCGGCGGTTTCCTGATCGGCGTCCGTCAGCGTCCGCTCCTCAAGACCGTCGGGACGCACCAGTATAGTCTCGGCCACCGAATTCTCGAGAATGTCCGCCGCATATCGGCGACCGCAAGCCGTACAGGTCGCGCCGACGGCAGCCTGGAGTTCGATCGATTCCCCACACACGCACCGATACCGCAGAACTCCGCGTCCTGCCAGCGGTTCGGTCGTCGTCGGCTTGGAATCAGACATGCGAACTACGTCAAAACCAATTGCTGTTCACCAGCCGGCAAGAACAAGCCGCCCCAACTCACATCAAGACCGATTGGTGTTCATGGACCAGTTGCCACACACCGTCAATCTTATAGAAGACGGCGGTCATGCGGAGCGTCGACCACTTCTTCGCACCGGTCTCCACTTTCCGCAAGTAAGTCGCGAAGGCCGCCTCGCCGTGCGCCCACACGTTCAGATCTATCGGATCAGACACGCGCACTCCACCAGAGGCCGGGATGAATGCCTGCATCAACTCCACCAGCGCCTCTCGCGGCACGTCGGCCAACTCACCTTGCGGCGAAGAACCATACGACGTGTACCGCGTCGCGTGCAGGTCCTTCACCGAGGCCTTGAAATCGCCGGCGTTGAAGGCGGCTGTGCCGGATCTGATGATCTGTTCGATCGCTGCGTCGTGATTCGGTGGGAGATCATCGCCAAACGAGAAACTCAGTAGAATGCCAGTGATTAGAGCTGTCACGGTGGCGGAAGCGTGAACCAATCGCATGCAAGGACCTCAACTCTGAATATGCTGGCCTGTTTGGACCAGTCGACAGTATTGATTCTAGCTCTCACCCGCCGGTAATTCACGAGGTGATGTTGATGACCGTACGGATACAAGCAGCAACAGAAACAGACATCGGGCCGCTGGTGGCCTTATCGAAGAAGACGATCGTCGCGAGTTATTCGTCTTTCTTGGGTGACGGAGCGGTCGCCGCGTACCTCGACAGCGGTGCCGTCGATCAATACGTGGCCGACAGCATTGGGCGATGCCTTGTACTGGTTGAGGATGAAGCGGTCGCCGGGTTTTCCGTCGCCAAGGATAACCTGATCGACCTGATGATGATCGACTCCGATTGCCACCGGCGCGGACTGGGAACGCATTTGTTACGGCACGTCGAAAACTTGCTGTTTGAAACCAATGACGAGCTGGTGCTGGAGAGCTTCAAAGACAACGCGCCCGCAAACGTGTTCTACCGAAAAAACGAGTGGGTCCAGACCCGAGCTCTTGTTGATGAGGACTCCGGTATCGAAAAGATTGAGTTTCGTAAGTCGCCGACGGCCAGCTGAATTGCGTTTTTCGGCGTCAGATTTCGGCGAACGGTGTCTGACGGTGATCCCCTTGATTCTGCCGGGGGCGTCGAATCGAATGGAGAAGGTCGTTGCCGCTGCAGAGAATCGCTCGGCACTATTCAACAATTGGCCCCGGAGAGTTGCCATGGTTCGCGTCTTAGTCACCATTTGTTTGATGTCGATCGCAAGCACATCCGGGCTGCAAACGGCCTGTGCACAAGACAGCTCGGATGGGCTTAACGGCGAGATTGATCGTCTGACGGCCGAGATCGAAGGCAAGATCATCGCCTGGCGCCGTGACGTGCATGAACACCCGGAACTTTCCAATCGCGAAACTCGAACCGCCCAGCTGGTTGCCGAACACCTGAAGTCGCTGGGGCTCGAGGTGCAAACCGGCATCGCCCACACCGGCGTGGTCGGCTTGCTCAAAGGGGGCAAGCCGGGACGGGTGGTGGCGCTGCGGGCCGACATGGACGCGCTGCCCGTCACCGAACGGACCGACGTGCCGTTCGCTTCCAAGGTCCGCTCGACCTACAACGGCCGCGACGTGGGCGTGATGCATGCCTGCGGTCACGACGCGCACGTGGCCATCCTGATGGGGGTCGCCGAGGTTCTCGCCAGTGTGAAAGACGACATCCCTGGCACGGTGAAGTTCATTTTTCAACCGGCCGAGGAAGGCGCTCCGCGTGGCGAAGAGGGGGGCGCTTCGCTCATGGTTGCCCAGGGTGTGTTGGTCGATCCGCGGCCCGAGGCCATCTTCGGGTTGCACGTCACGTCTCGCTTTCATACCGGCCAGATCGGTTATCGTGCGAAGGGTTCGATGGCCAGCTCCGACAGCTTTTCGATCGTCGTCGAGGGCACGCAGACACACGGCGCCGTGCCCTGGCGGGGAGTCGATCCGATTACGACGGCCGCTCAGATTGTGCTCGGCCTGCAGACGATCACCAGTCGGCAGCTCGACCTGACGGCTTCACCGGCGGTCATCTCGGTGGGAATGATCGAAGGGGGAGTGCGGTCGAATATCATTCCCGACGACGTGCGGATGCTAGGCACGATTCGTACACTCGACCCCGAGATGCGACCCAAGATGCACGAACGGATTCGGCACACGGCCGAGACGATTGCATCAGCCGCCGGGGCAAAAGCGAAGGTTGAGATTCGGCTCGGGGCGCCGGTGACCTATAACGATCCCGATTTGGTCGAGGCCACCGTTCCCAGCCTGCAGCGGGTTGCCGGCGGCAAGCAATATGTCGTTCGGGCGCCGCAGGCGACTGGCGCTGAAGACTTCGCGTTTTACCAGGAGGTTTTGCCGGGCATGTTCTACTACATTGGCGTCACTCCGCCCGAGGTCTCACTCGACGAGGCGGCACCGAATCACTCGCCGCTGTTCTACATCGACGAAGCTGCGCTACAAGTGGGTGCCAGATCGTTGGCGAACGTGGCGGTCGATTTCTTGATGGCGGAGTGAGTCGCATGCCGTCGGCAGGCTCGAGATTGTTAACGTGCTCGACCGCTTGGCTGCTCGCCAGTCAGTTGGCGACTGCGCCCGCCGCTGATTGGGCCCGCTTGCCGCTCGAGAACGGATCCGTGGCTATTCCCGCACAGGAGTGGCCTCACAAACCCGGTCCGCGGTCGTTTGCCGTTTCGATCCATTATCCAGATGGAACTATGGCCGGCGTGACCGAGAAGACCGGTTTGATGCTGACGCTGCACAACTGGGGTGGAACGGGCTGCGTGGGTACGGCCGATCCCCATGCCCTGACCGGCCGCCTCAACGTCGTGGCGATCTGCGTCGACTATTTACAGAGCGGCCGCCAGGCGTCGATCGAAGATCCCAAACCGTACGACTTCGGCTATCTGCAGGCGCTCGATGCCCTCCGCGCATTGTGGTTCGTCTTCGACGGGCTCCGTCAGAGCGAGATTTCATTCGACAGCGGTCGGATCTTCGCCACCGGCGGTTCGGGCGGAGGCAACGTGACGCAGATGGCCAACAAGCTGGCCCCGCGAACGTTCACCTGCATCGTCGACATGTGCGGCATGGCCAAGCTCAGTGACGACATCGCTTTCAATCTGCCCGGCGGCAGTCGGCTGAATGCCCGCTATAGCCGCGACCGGGCGAGCCCGAACTGGCTGTCACCGGCGGCTCAAGAGTTGCGATTCATCGGCAATGCAAAACACCTCACCGCCATGCGGGTATTGGGGGCGTCCGCCAAGATTGTCGTCGTGCATGGCGTCAACGATCGAACCTGCCCGTTCGCCGACAAACAAGAACTTGTCGCGAACATGCGGGCTGTGGGCATCGACGTCGAACCGCACTTTGTTGCGAAAGAAGATCTCGATGGTAAAGTCTTCACCAGCAGCGGCCATGCTTTGGGGAACCGAACCGAGATCGTGTTTCGCGTCGCCGGTGAGTACCTGCAACCCCGCAAAGCCACGTCGCTGAATCGAGAAACTTCGACCGACTTCGAACGCCGTGAACGAGTCGTCTATCCGGTAACCGGAGGGAAGTACGTCATCGATTACCGACTTGGTTATCCCGAAGGAACATTCGTCGCTGATGAATAGAGCTTCGGGCCCCAATCCCGTTTTACTGCTTCGCTCGTGACGCGCGTCCTACCGCTCTTCAATTTCGACTGTCTGACCACTGTCAGCCGCGTGGTAGATTGCGAAAACAGTCTTGAGCGCCCGCCGGCTATGGCCCGTGCCAATCGGCGGATCGCTCATGGTGGCACACGCCCGTACCGCCGCTCGCACAAACGGCGTATAGCCGCGGGGCTGTTTCGAGCCTTCCCAGGCTTGGACTTCGCCGGCACGCGGACCTTTCGTCGAATACCAATGCAGCGGCCGGTCTTTCATCGGCTCGATGAGCAACCAACCATGGGAGCCCCAAACTTTGATGTGCGAATGATAGCCGCGATCGAGGTAGTATCCGGAAGTCAGCGTCCCCAGCGTGCCGTTTTCGAAATGCAGCGTGGCCGTGGCCGAGTCTTCGACATCGATCGGCTGTCCGCCGACGTTGGCGGTAAACCCTGCAACACGATCGATGGGCGAACCGGTGATGTGCATCGCCAGGTCGAGCCAGTGGATGCCCAGCCAGATCAAGTGTCCGCCGCCGGCCCGGTCCTTCTTCGCAAACCACTGATCGTGATAGCTGACTCGCGTCAGCCGGGTTTGATCAGCGACCAGATGCATCTCGAGTCCGTACAGTTTGCCGATTTGTCCGGTCTCAATGAGACGCCGGGCGGCGATCGTTTCCGGATTGAGGCGATTGGCCAACGCCAGCATGAGATAGCGATGCGCGCGATCGGCCTTTTGGGCCAGCGGCTCGAAGTCTTCTGCCTTGATGCAGGCGGGTTTCTCCGCGAACACGTGGCAGCCGGCATCCAGCGCCGCATCGATGACCGGGGGCGCGAGTCTGGCCTCCATGGTGATCAATGCCATCTGCGGTTTCTCTTCGGCCAGCAGCGCCTGATAGTCACGCTCGGTGCGAGTGAGTTTTTCCCCCAGCACCCGCGCCGCCTCTGCGTTCCAGCGACCATCGGGATCGGCCAGCACGACTGCCGAACATTCTTCGGTCGCCTCAAGCGCGTTCAAATACGCGCCCACGTGGGCTCCGCCCGCGTGCGTGACCAAAGCGACCTTGATGGAATTCGTCATTGTGTCTCTTCGATGGAGGCCGTCTGGTCGGCGAGCCATTGCTCTAGAATGGTCGCGGCGTGCAGTTTGTTCTCCGCGGATCGGTCGATCAACACAAGATCCTGTGCGCGTACAAGTCGGCGAATCAGATCGTCCCGGCCGCGATCACCAACGCCAGGCTCGAAGATCGACGGATGCACGACAACGCAGTCCCACGTGGGCGAGCCGAAATTCAGCGACCAATTCATGATCCAAGCGAATGCACCGGCGAATTCCTCGTCAGTCATGGAATCTGCCGAGCGGGGAACGGCGATCAGAACCAAATCGGGCTTGGCAGCGCGAACGCGCGCTTTGGCGTCGGCTTCGATCTCGCTCAAAGACAGACCTGCAATCGGCCAGGAGGTGACTTCGACGCGAGCATCGGCGACGCGCTTCAGCGCCGGTTCGATCAGCGCGTCAAACGGCGGCATGGCCAGCACACGAATCGGCTTGCCCGCTTCCAGCAGCGCGAGCGTGTGCACAATCGCTGGCTGTTGCGGCCCCACGTCGACGAGAGAAACACGCTGTCTCGTAATTGTCTGCGCCAGTTGCCGGGCGATTTGCTTGTGACCGTCCATGTTGGGGTGAATGGCGTCGCTCATCAACAATCGCCAGTCGAGATAGTCGTTGGCCCGCACCGCGTCGAACTCGCGATAGCAATCGCACAGCGGAACCTCAAGCTCACGGGCGACTTGGCGAACGGCGTCGCAGTACGAACGGAGCCCCTCGGTCGGCCGATTATCTGTGTCGATCACGTTGTTGGGTGTGGCGAGCACAACTTCGGCGCCGTCATCGCGGCACTTCGAGACGATTGCTTCCAGATTCGCCCGGTACTCTTCGAGTGGCACGCGGACCATGTCGTTGAGGCCGAACATGACGGTCACAAGGTCCGGTTTGTGCATCAGCACGTCCCGGTCGATGCGGGCCAACGCGTTCACCGTCGTGTGGCCGCTGATGCCCGCATTGATGACCTCGACCAAACCGCCGGGCGAGACGCGATTGAGTGCAATTTCCAGCATGTCGGCATACGCTCGGCGGCTGCCCGTGTGGTAGTACACGCCGGTCACGCTGTCGCCGAAACAGACGACGCGCAGCGGCTCACCGGCCAACAACCGGGAACGCATCTTCAGCTCGAGACCGACTGCCTGCGTAAGCAGCGGCAGCATCGCCTCGGCCAGTCGGCGGTGACCGTCAGCGTTCGGATGACACGCGTCGGTCGTCCAGGCATGCAGGTCGGTGCCGTTGTTGCGGGCCAGCGTCCAGCTCGCAAAGTGATCGACCAGAGGGACGCGCCAGGCTTGCGCCGTCTCGCGGCAGGCAACGACATAAGGTTCGAGCCGCACATTGGGATTCTCGCCGAGCCCGTTGGGCACCGCCTTGTCCGACCAGCGCGGCTCGGTCATCAACACAGGCACGATGCCACGACGCAGCAATTCGACGACGAGCTGCGTCAGGTTTTGGCGATACTCATCGACCGAGATTCGCGAAGCCAATTCGCCTTGGTCGACATAACTGTCGTTCGTGCCGTACATCACCGTCACGACGTCGGGATCGAGTTGGACAATCTGCTCGAACCGGGACAGCGCTTGGTCGGTCCTCTCACCGCCGATTCCGACGTTGATCACGCGAACCGGGCGTCCGGTTGCGTTGAGTTCCTTTTCGACCAGTGACGCAAACGTCTGCTCGGCAGAGACGCCGCTCCGCACGCCCTTTGTGATTGAGTCGCCCAACGTGACGACCGTGATGGGATCTGCCGGCTGAGGATTGTCGGCGGCGATGGTCCCCGTGGCGAACAATGTGACCAGCAACGCGGCGAATTGCGGCGGGCGAGGACGTCTCATTTCAGTCATTGATTCCAGTTATAGATGCACGAATCCTGGGTTTCTGACAAGTTTCAGGGTACCATCCTATGCCGGGGAGCCGTGTCTCGCCACGACTGCTCTTATGGTTGAAGGCGAGCGGACGCGGCGCGTCGCCGACTCGGCTGAATCTCATAGTTCGCATCCCGGAGACGACGACGTGCACTGCCAATCCGCCACTCTTAAGTCTACGTTGATGGCCGTCGTCTGCGTGACGGGAACTGGCTTGTGTTTTGCGGATGATGGCGTCCGCCTCCAGAGATTCGGGCCAAACACCACCACAGGACTCTCTTCTGCGATCCGCGTGTCAAACGCCGACCTCGTCCACACGACGCAGTTGTTGCCCGGAGCCGTCATTGCAACTGAAGCCGACCTGCAAACTGCCGACGTGCTGACCAGCTTGGGGGAGTTGCTGCGCGAATTCCAATCAAGCGGCGACGACATCGTTAAGCTCAACGTCTACGTGCGTGACGCTGAAGTTCGAGATGCGTTTGCCACCACACTCGCTCGGTGGGGTGAATCACGTCTGCCGTCCGTCTCATACGTTGCAACGCCGTTGCCCGATGAACGCGCACTAGTCGCACTCGACGCCGTGTTCGTCTCCCGGCTGCCGAATGCGCAGCGGCTGCCGACTTTGCATCGAGTTGCCAGAATCGCCGAAGAAAAACGGCATTCACAAGCCGCAGTGCTACCGGCGGGAGACGTGGTCTACGTGGCGGGACAAGCCGAACCCGGTGCTCTCGTCGAAGCAACCCGCGCCACACTCGATGGTCTGCTTAAGACGCTGGCGCATCTCGCACTCGACCGCCGGCACATCGTGCAAGTTAAATGCTTCCTGCAGCCGATGAGCGACGTGGCAACGGTGAACGAGCAGATGGCCGCGTTCTTTGGTGACGGCTTGATTCCCCCGGTTTCGTACGTCGAGTGGATCTCCGGATCGGCGCCGATTGAAATCGAACTCGTCGCTTGGGCGTCCCCTGGAGAGTCGAGCGATACCCTCAGCTACGCTACGCCACCTTGGATGAAGTCGTCGCCGGTCTTCAGCCGCCTCTCGCGGATTCATGGCAACGACCGCATCTACACATCGGGACTCTACTCCGAACTCGCGGGCAGCGGCGAAGAGCAGGTGCGTGCAGTTTTCAAACAACTCCGGCAGGTTCTGGACCTTTCCGGGTCAGACCTCAGGCACCTGGCCAAGGCGACCTACTACGTCTCGGATGCGGACGCCAGTCGCCAGCTTAATCAACTGCGGCCCGAGTATTACGATCCACAGCGGCCCCCCGCCGCGTCGAAGGCGACTGTCGCCGACGTGGCCGGAAAGAATCGCAGCCTGACGCTCGACATGATTGCGGCCCCCATCAGGTAGGTCACGGCCAACGAGTCGCAATGATCCCCCGCTCGCGGAGCATTCCTATGGAGCGGCGTTTCCTGCGACACTCCGTCGGCCAGCTTGAATGCTCATCCGCGGAATCCGTGTCCTATTCCGCCATCTGGTTGCACCATAGGCCATTCGGTGCAATTCTCACATTTTTCTCAAAAGTACGAAAGTTTTCGTTGATATTACGAATGTCTTCGTATAACGTGCGGCAAGGAGCCTGAATCACGTCACGCCACAGGAAGACACGCATGTCGAAGCGCAAGCTGCCGCGTCCCACCGATGCCGAGTTGGAGATCTTGCGGGTCCTCTGGGACCGGGGTCCCAGCACCGTTCGGCACGTGCACGAGACGCTCGAGCGGGTGCGGGCCGTCGGCTACACGACGGTCCTGAAGCTCATGCAAATCATGGCGGAGAAAGGGCTCGTACTACGCGACGAGTCGCAGCGGAGCCACGTGTATCGGCCGCAATTGAAAGAAGAGGCGACGCAAAAGCAGTTACTGCGCGATTTGATGCAACGGGCCTTCGCCGGCTCGGCGGAAAAGCTGGTCATGCAGGCCCTGTCGACCAAGAAAGTGACCGCCAAGGAACTGGCCGAAATCCGTAAGTTGCTCGACGAATTGGAGGGCGACCAATGAGCCATATCGACACACTGGCCCGATTCATGGGCGACGCGACCGTCCACAGGCTCGGATGGTCCCTGGTGCATTTCCTCTGGCAAGGCGCTGTGATCGGAGCCTTTGTGGCGGCGGTACTGATCGCGCTGCGGCGGGCTTCGGCAAACACTCGCTATCTGGCGGCGTGTTGCGGCTTACTCCTGATGGTCGCCTCTCCGATCGTTACTTTTCTGGTATTACCCCAACCCGAGATCGGTGAAGCAACAACTGGCGAAGCTTTACCAAGCGTCGTCGACGGTCCAGAACAATCAGTCGCAGTCGCACCGAGCGTCCCAGTCCAATCCCTCGTGACCGAAGTTCCGCCAACCTTGGCAGAGCCTGCAGAGCCGGTGGCGGCACCGATGCCGCGAGAATCGTTGGCTCCGGCGCACACAGATGCCAGCGCAGCTGGAGTCACGTCGCAGTCGCTCTGGACGCGTGTGGACGAAGCCATTCGGCCTTGGCTGACGTGGACCGTGGCGATTTGGCTGACCGGCGTCTTGTTGCTCGGCCTGAGATTGATGGCAGCTTGGGTCAGCGTCCGCAGGCTGCAGACACGGGGCATCCAGCCGGTTGTGGAACAATGGCAGCAGCATCTGGCGGACCTCTGCACGCGATTCGGCATTCGTCGCACAGTCACCTTGCTGGAGTCGGCATTGGTCGAGGTGCCTGTCGTCGTTGGTTGGTTGCGGCCAATTGTATTGTTCCCGGCCTGCGCGCTGACGGGCCTGAAATCGGAAGAGCTGCAATCGTTGTTGGCCCACGAACTGGCGCACGTTCGCCGTTACGACTATCTGGTGAATGTGATCCAAACCGCGGTGGAAACGCTGTTGTTCTATCACCCAGTCGTGTGGTGGGTTTCGCACCGCATTCGATCCGAGCGGGAACACTGCTGCGACGATCTGGCAGTCAAGGTCCTCGGCGACCGCCTGACCTATGCCCGGGCGTTGTCGCACATGGCAGAACTTGGCGCGGCACCGTCTTTGGCCACCGCCGCCAGTGGAGGTAGTTTATTAACCCGGATCCGCCGCGTGATGCGACTCGACCCGAACGAGTCGACGCGCCCTGCTGGATGGCTGCCGGCGACTGTGGTGCTCGTGACGTTGGCGGCACTGGCCGCGGTGGTGTTGGCCCCCCTCGGCTCGTCATCGGAGACGGCCGCCCAGACCAGCGACGAGCAGGCCAACGCCGACAAGGATTCGACCCCTGCCGAATCTACGATCGTCACCGGTCTGGTTGTGACACCTGCAGGCGAACCTGCCCAAAACGCGCGAGTCGACGTGGTGGGACGGCTCAACGATTTGTACTCAGACCCGACACCGTTCGGACATGCAACCACTGACGAGGCAGGTCGGTTCCAAATCGACATGCGTGCTGCTTCTTCCGCGAGTCTCTTCAAGGCTCTCGTGTACGCTTCCGGCGACGGATTCGGCATGGCTTGGGCGCCGCTGAATCTCGACGCCGCGAGTCCAAATGTCACCGTACGACTCTTACCCGAGCGGCTGATACGCGGTCAGCTGGTTGATTTGGAAGGAAAGCCGGCCAACGGAATCAAGGTCCATCTCACGAACGTCGGAGCACCATCCGCAACCGGCCGGACTGAGTGGGCCATGTGGATGCACGACCCGGTGGCAGGGCTGTCGGTATGGCCGCATCCTGCAGTCACCGACGACGAGGGCCGATTCGAAGTGTGGGGCGTCGGTGAAGGGGTCGACGCACGGTTGCAGGTTCGTGATGAACCGTTCGCGCGTGAGTCGATTCTCGTGAAGGCAGATCAACGCGAGCCGGTCTCAGCGGCGTTGGCCCCAGCGCAGGTCGTGGTCGGCACTGTGATCTCTGAAGAAACCGGCGAACCAATTCCGCACGCGCGGATCACGGTAGACGTCGGTTTCGACCGCGAAAACAAGCATCGCGGCACCGGCATCAACGGCACGACGGATGAGGCTGGCCGTTTTCGGATGAATCCCTATCCCGGCAACGCGTATTACGTGACTGCCTTTCCACCGGCTGGCAGGGAGCTCAATCAGAGGCGGGAAATCCGATGGCCGACCGGCGCGCCAACGCAGCAACTCGAACTGAAACTGCCGACGGGAGTCCTGCTCCGCGGTCGAGTCACTCAATCCGGAACCGGCAAACCGGTAGCCGGCGCGGGCATCGAGTTTCGTCCGCGAACAACAGGCAACCCGAACCTGAGGGACGACGTCGTCACCGGCTGGGAAGCGCGGGTGTGGACCGGAGCCGATGGCCAATTCACAATGCCCGTGTTGCCGGGACCGGGGCACCTGTTGATCAACGGCCCGACGTCGCATTATGTATTCCACGAAATCGGGTCGACAACGATCTCCAGTGGCAAACCGGGAGGGGTTCGCACGTATGCCCACGCCATCGTGCCGCTCGACATTGAAGCGGAGACCCGCGCGCATGCAGTACAGACAGAACTGCAACGCGGGACGACAGTCAGGGGGCGACTGGTCGATCCCGCCGGCGAGCCGGTCGAGGAGGCCAAGATGCTGTGGCGGTATCCACGACTCGCGTCCGAGCACGAGTTTCGCGGTTTTGGAACGGTCGTTCGAGACGGAGTCTTCGAGCTGCATGGACTGGCGGACAACCGATCTTATCCGGTCGTGTTCCTCGATGCTGAGCGCAACCTGGGCGCGGCCGTCGAGATTTCCGGAGAAAGCGAACCACTCGTCGTGCGATTAGAACGCTGCGGCTCTGCCGTGGGGCGGTTCGTTAATGCGCGCGGCGAGCCGCTCGTCGAGTTTGCGCCATCCCTCTGCATCGTGATTACACCTGGGCCCAGTCTGCTCAGCAACTCGTCCGGAGGTGGCCCTGGTGCCGATGAAACACTCCTCGCCAATTTCGATCGGGCGAACTATTGGGATCCGCCCAAGACCGATCGGGGTGGGCGATGCGAGTTCCCAGCCTTGGTTCCCGGCGCCGACTACCGCTTCCTCGTGAATCGGAACGATCAGCTCATTGTCACGAAGACTTTTCGCGTTGAGTCCGGTGAGACGCGCGACCTGGGTGAGATTCGAATCGACGTCGATCCCGAGGTCGCAAGCGCTGATCCTGCTGCGACGCTTCCGGCAGATTCGTTGCCACAACCGGCCGCGGATGTGTCCATCGTCGAAGGACGTGTCCTCAATGCTGACGGCAAGCCCGCGGCGAACGCGCGCATCTACTACCTGCCTGCCCCGTCCGCGCGCGGCATGCTAACGGAGTTTCGGCAGCTGAGTGTTGCCGACGCCGATGGTCGATTTCGCGTCGAGATCCCGAAGATTGATTTTCACGCACCGTCCGGCAAGTTGCCCTTGGTCGCCGTCGCGGACGGTCATGGACTTGATTGGATCCAGCTGACGCGCGACGGACAGCCAGAGCAAGTGACGCTGAACCTGGTGAAAGATCAGGTCGTTCGTGGACGTCTTCTCGACAGTGAAGGCCGGCCGGCCGTGAACGCGACGATCGAGGTGAACATGCTGTTCGGTTCATCGTCCGGCAGCATGGACCAGCTGCTGGCTGCCTGGCGGCGCGTCGCTGACGAGGCCGTGGATACGACCGATCACAGGCTGTACGGCCCGCTGACGCAATTACTGCAGATCTCGCAACCGGACGAGAACGGAGCGTTCGAAGTCCGCGGGCTGGGCAAAGAACGATTGGCGAGCGTCGTCGTCACCGGCGCCAACATCGCCCAGAATCGCCTGCATGTGCTGTTGCGCGAGGGGCTCGACACAAAACGGCTCAACGAGGCGGTTGCCAAACGCTGGCCAATGATGGTTCGTCCGGGCCGTCCGCCCGTGTTGTTTGGGACGTCGCTGGAGTACGTGGGCGAACCGGGACGCACCTTGTCAGGGAGCGTCCGCACGAAGAAGGATGGGCCGGTTGCCGGCGCCACCATCACAATCGGCGGGCCGGGAGGGTTGCGCTCGAGCGTGACCGACAGCGACGGCCGCTTCACGTTTCACGGGCTGAGTAAGACAAGGCGGAAGTACCAACTGGAGGTAACCCCCGATCGGTCCAGCGACCTCCTGCCGCGAAGCGTCCAGGTCAAGGCGCGGCCCGGACTGCGGCCGCTGACGGCGGACATTGAACTTGTAGCAGGCGTCGTGGTCACGGGGCGCGTCATCGATGGCTCCAACGGCAACGGCGTCCCGGCATCCGTCAACTTCGCGCCGCTTCCGAATAACAAACACCTCGGTGCCGGGTCCGTCTATCGATCGTACATTCCGTCACGCTTCGTCCCCAACAACCCTGCAGATGGGAGCTTTCGGCTGGTGACAGTCCCGGGTGCGATCGTACTATTGGCCCGCTCACGCAGTTCGGACGTAGAAATCGACGGCCAAAGAGCATCCCGGTACAAGCAGGCCGTGCTGAACGAGAAGGATCGTGCGCTCGTCACCGTCGACAGTGATGCCAGTGCTCAGCGGTTGTTGGTAACCGCGCGTGGGTGGGAGACGCTCAACTTGTACGAGGCGGTCGCAGTCCTCAACGTCGAGAAGGACGACACCGCATCGGTCGACCTGCAGCTCGAGCCCGGCGAGACGATCGATGTTCAAATCGAGGATGCCAACGGCAATCCGCTCACCGGAGCGCTCGTGTCGGGCATGACCGCGGTATCGCCCACGGTGTTTCGCGCGAAACAGGCGCAGACTACGGTCTACGCCCTGGACCCCAACAAGCCGCGGCGCATCGTCTTCCATCACGAGCAGAGGAAGTTGTCAGGTAATCTCCTGGTTCGCGGCGACGAACAGCAGCCCCTGAAGGTTCGCCTCATGCCGACCGCGTCAATCATCGGCCGCGCCCTGGATGAGAAGGGCCGGCCGGCTGCCGGACTCGAAGTGTCATTGATGTTTCGCGACCGTACTGTGCAGGACCTGCGCAGCCGCTTGCGATTGGAACGTGATCCGGTGCAAACGGCGGACGACGGGCGGTTCGTCCTCGAAGGCGTGCCCAGAGGATTGTCGTATCGCCTGGTCTTCACCCAGCCAGAGAACATGCGTCAGCTGTTTCCCAAAAAAACGTGGAGCACCGTTGGGGCTGACACGAACGTCAAACAAGTGGACCTCGGCGACCTGCGGCTGAGCGACGATTCATCCAAGCTTGAGCCGGGGCCGAAGGCGGATGCGGTTCCAATCCCCGATGACGGTCAAATCAAGGTCACAGGCCGGGTTCTTAAGCCCGATGGTTCGCCCGCTTCGAACGCGGTCGTACTCGTTGGACTTCCCGATGCGCGAGGCGACGGGGGAATCCGCATCGCCAGGCCGGTTTCCCAGCGTGTGGAGCCCGACGGCGGTTTTGAAGTTTCGTTCTCACCCTCGCAACTGCTCGCCGATCCAAAGTCGGTGCCGCCGGCGTGGATGGAGCAGCTCTCGCGCGCCATTCAAGTCGTCGCGACGATGCGAGGATTCGGACCGGCCGCCGTCCACCTGGGCGACCACTCGAGTGGGGACGCGTTGCAGTTGCAACTCGTTGAGAACGAACCGGTGGAAGGCAAGTTTGTCGACCTGGAGGGCAAACCCGTCAAGAACCTGCGTGTTCGCGTGGAAGGGATCGAGGCGGCGCCAGATGAACAGCTCGATCCATGGCTCTCGCGGCTTCGTGCCGGAAAACCGATCTGGGACGCAAGTCGGGAGCGGAAGCATCGCACGATCGCACCGAATCTCGTGGGATATGGAAACGAACTGCGGATTGGACTGGGCGGCAAGCTCTCGATCGATGGAATCGGACGAGACCGCGTCCTGCGTCTGGTTGTTGTCGGCGAGAATGTGGCGCAGCAGATCGTGCAAGTTGTCACCAGACCGATCGAGCCGCTTTCAACCAATATCCCTGCAGACGCACCGGGGAGCAAAGAGCTGTACGGTTCTCAGTTTCGTGTCGTCGTTGCGCCCAGCCGCCCCGTCGTAGGCACCGTGCGCGACGCCGAAACTCAACAGCCGCTTGCGAACGTCCCTGTCGAATCGTACCGACTGACGGGCACGCAACCTCTTGGGACTCGCAACAACGTGCTGCGGGCCGTCACCGACGAGCAGGGGCGATATCGGCTCGAGGGTGTGCCCAAGGGTGGCGGCAATCGTTTGCTCGCCGTGCCCAGCGATAACCAACCCTATTTCATGCGCGAAGCGGGCGTTCCCGACGCGCCGGGTCTCGAACCGGTCGCCGTGGACTTCGAACTCCATCGGGGCGTGTTCGTTTCCGGTCGAGTGCTCGATGCCAGTTCCCAAGAACCGGTCCCTGCGTCGCTCTATTACTTGCCCTATCTCTCGAACCCGCACGCTAAGGGTCGGCCGGGTTTCGACGACGGTTGGATCGATGGTGGAACCGGCTATCAGCATCGCTACCAGACGCGCGTTGATGGAACGTTTCGTTTAGTGGCGCTGCCAGGCAAAGCAATTGTCGGCGCTTTGGCCATGGCGCGCGGCTATCGGCGCGGAGCCGGGGCTGAAGAGATCAGTGGGGCGGATGCGGATGGCGACTTTGCCACCTACCACAACCCGCTTCAAGCGTCCCGCGACTGGCCGAACGTGTTGCGCGAAGTCGATATTGCACAAGACGCCAATACGTTCGAAGTCAAATTGGAGTTGGACCGTGGAGACACAATCAAGGTCGCGGTCACCGATGCGGCTGGCGCAGACGTGGCCGGCTATCAGATGATGGGCCTAGAGTCGGTCTCTGCCTGGAGCGAGCCGGCCGATCGGGCGACATTTGAAGCACCAGGTTTGTCACTGCAAAGGCCGCGTAAATTGTTGATCCGCCATGCCTCGCGGAACATCGGGGCGGTGTTGCAAGTCCCCGCCAATCGGTCGGCGGGCGTCCAGTTCGCTGCCAAGCTTGAATCGTGTGCGACCATCCGCGGGCGAGTCGTCGACGCCGATGGCGATCCCATTGCCGGCACGCGGGTCGAAGCCGTCGTCTCTCCGGAAACTGGTTTCAGGATCTCGCTGGAGCGCTTGACTGTCGACGACCAGGGACGCTTCACGTTTTCCGGGATTCCGACTGGCACCGATTACGAGCTGATCTTCAGCCACAATCGAATCGCGCCGCGATACAAGCGGTTTACGGTGACTGCGAAACCTGGAGAAACGAAAGACCTTGGCGACGTGCGATTCAGCAACGAGTCAAAGCCAGCACAACCCCGTCCGGCTGACACGACCGATCGCGGGCCAGGATCGCCAACTGGCCCGAGTACCGTCAAAGATCGCGTCGTGAAGCCGGACGGTACCTCTATCGCCGGAGCCGACGAGTCGTTCCATTTCAGAGCGCGCGTCGTGGACCCGGATGGTCAGCCGGTCGAGGGCGCTCGCGTGTTCTACGACACCTACTGGCAGCGCACGGGTCCGACAGAGCTGGCCCGCACCGGCGCGGATGGTTGGTTCGATGTCGAGATCGATCCAGCATCGGGCAACCATATATCCATGCTGCTCTACGGCATGGTGTCGCACGGCGGCGCGATCGTGGCGGTTGCCGACGGCTTCGGCCTCGCGACTATGGGTCTCCATGAATGCGAGACAACCGGGCGTTTGTACCGCGCCCAACTGCAAGGAATGCCGTCAGCAACTCCAGAGTCGATGAAGCGCGACCTGGAACGGCTGATGAAGCGGATCGCGACAGATCCACCGGTGTTTCAACTGGTCCGAGATGACGTGCCGATCACGGGTCGGGTCGTCGACATCCAAGGCCAACCGGTCGCCGGCGCGACGATCAGCGTCTCGGGTATCACTGGGCTACGGCAAGGCGGGCTGGATGCCTGGGAGAAGGCTGCAAGCGCTTCCGGCGCGGTACCCCCAATGCTGCTACGAATCATCGGTGACGATGTGGCAGGCAACCTACCCCGTTTCGTCCCTCCGGTAATAACCGACGAGAACGGCGACTTTACTCTGCAGGGGATCGGCCGTGAGCGGGTCGTCTGGCTTCGTGTCGCAGGACCGCGGATCGAGACGTCGGAAATTTTCGCGCGCACGCGGAGCGGCGATCCGATCGAGTTTCCCACGCAGCCCCGCACTCCGGCCAGCGAGAAGCGGGTGTATCATCCGGCTTCGTTCGTTCATGCCGCCGGGCCTTCAGAAGCGGTCATCGGCACGGTCGTCGACGCCAAGTCGAAACAGCCTTTGGCAGGTGTCACGGTTCAAAGTTTTCAACTGGCTGGCCATAAGACCGTCGGATGGTCACAGAGGATCGTCCGAACGAAGACGGACGCTGAAGGACGCTATCGGCTGGAGGGGCTGCCCATCGGCGAGAACGAGATTCTCGCGCTCTCGCCGATCGACGAGCCGTACATGCTTTCCAGGCAACCCGCAACTACAGAGGCTAGCTCAGGGCCGTTGCGGGTTGACTTCGAGTTGACTCGCGGTGTGTGGATACAGGGCCGGGTGTTCGACTTGGACAGCGGAGAGCCGATTCGAATTGGGCGCGTCGAATACTACGCTTTGACGAGCAATCCACACGCTCAGCAAGCACAAGGATTGGATGGCGCCTACATGGCAAATCGATATCGATTGCAGCCCGACGGCACGTACCGTATCCCGGCTTTGGCCGGGTCAGGATTCATCGGGGTCCGGGTCGGAAGGCCCGACAAGTACCAGCGCGGCACGGGGTCCGACGAAATTGAAGGCAAAGACGAGCGCCTGGGCATCTTCATGACGTACCCCAGTTATGCCCATCCCAACAACTTTCATCTTTTGCAGGCGATCGATCCGGATGTCGACGCGGAAGTCATCGAATTGGATTTCCCGCTCAGCAGCGGTCGGATTCTTGCAGTCACCGCCGTCGACGTTGATGGAAAAACGCTGTCCGGCTGCGACTATACGGGGAAGCTCGAGTCTGCAAGCTGGCGACGCGCGCGCGGCGAGACTTTGAAAGTGTACGGCTACAAAGCAGAGAAGCCTCGTCGCGTTCAAGTTGTCCACAAGAGACAGAAACTTGCCGGTTTCCTGCTGATTGAAGGCGAAGAGCCGGCCGAGCTGACGGTCACGCTTCAGCCTTGGTCTGAGATCAAAGGCCGCATTCTTGACGTGGACGGCGTGCCGCAGCCGGGGGTCGAGATCACAAGCATCTATGAACACGTCCAAGGTCGTTCCGATGTGGCCGTTTTGCCAAACAGCAGTGATTCCTCTAACGGCGCTTACTATGCCGACGATGAGGCTCGGTTTCACATTGTCGGACTGCCAGCCGGGTACAAGTTTGGCATGGACGTCACGGAGTTTCGTAAGGACGGCGATCGCTTCGGCATCGGCCGGTTGAGTCCGAACGTTGAGCTGAAGCCCGGCCAAGTTCATGACGTGGGCGATCTGCGACTCTTCTACAGAAGCAGGCGATGAGCACAGCGGAGCTCAAGACTTCAAGCGCGACCGGCCTCTGGCGACCGTACGAGCCGTCGGCTGTAGTTCCTTGGGATCTGCGCCGGGTCGTGCATTTGCATCGCCGGGCGGGATTCGCCGCGACTTGGCCCGAGATTGAGCGCGATCTTGCAGATGGTCCGCAGGCTGCCGTCAGCCGGCTGCTCGAAGGGCGGTCGCGACTGCAGGGAGTCCCCGACGATTTCGAGCGGTTGGCCGATGTGATTGGCGACTCGGCAGTCGCGTCCGCGGCACCGAGTCGGCTCAAGGCGTGGTGGCTCTACCGCATGCTGTTCGGACTCGATCCGCTGACGGAGCGATTGGCACTGATGTGGCACAGCCACTTCGCGACCAGCAACCTCAAAGTCGACAGTCTGGCGGCGATGCGTCGCCAGAACCAACTGTTTCGCCAACATGCTCGTGCGCCGTTTGCCGAGTTGCTGTTTGCCGTCATGCATGACCCGGCACTGCTCGATTGGCTGGATGCGTCATCGAATCGCAAAGGCCATCCCAACGAAAACTTGGCGCGCGAGTCGATGGAACTATTCACACTGGGCATCGGCCACTACAGCGAAGACGACGTGCGAGAGGCGGCACGGGCGCTGACCGGTTGGTCGACCAAGACCGGGAGCTTTCGCTTGGACGAACGGTTCCACGATGACGGCGAGAAAACGATTCTCGGCCGATCGGGCACCTTCGACGGAGACGCGTTCGTCCAGATCTTGTTGGAACACTCGGCGACCGCCCAGCGGGTGGCATGGCGCATCAGTCGTGAATTTCTTGGTGAAGGGGCCATTGCTGCCGACGACCTGGCCGAACTGGCGGCTGGGATGCGAGAACGAGATCTCGAGGTCGGCTGGGCTGTGGAGACGGTACTGCGATCGAGGGCCTTCTTTGCCGAGGCAAACCTTGGCGCTTGCATCTCGGCCCCGGTGCAGTTTGTGGTGGGCGCTGCGCGCGCTTTGGAAATGTTCGACAGGCCGCCCAGCACACTTTTGCTCGCGGAATGGAGCGCCCGTTTGGGGCAGGATTTGTTTTATCCGCCGAACGTCGGCGGGTGGACGGGTGGTCGCCATTGGCTCTCATCGCGGACCGTCATCGGGCGGACAAACTTCGCGTTGGCACTGGTGGGCGGCGCGCTCACGCATCCATCGCAGCCGCTGGACGCGTTCGCATTGGCGCGCAAGTACCGTAGGGTGAACTCGGCGGGCAACGCGTTCGAGTTCTATGATGACCTGCTGCTCGGCGGCCGTCTCGATCCGGCCACGCGCGAAACGATCTTGAGGGTCGCCGGTCAAAACTCCGACTCGCAGGACGAAACATTGCGACAGGCGGTCGCCATGCTGTTGGCCCGACCCGAGGCACAACTAACCTAAACGCAGCCAAACGGAGCAAGACCATGTTGACTCGAAGAGACTTCTTGCAGCGTTCGTCCTTGGTCGCTCTGGCGCCGAGTGTTCCGGGGTTCGTTGCTTCGTCGGCCCGGGCCGATCAGCTACAGCAGCCAAACGATCGCGTGTTGGTCGTCATACAACTCGACGGCGGAAACGACGGAATCAACACGGTTGTCCCGTTCGCAGACGAAGGCTACGCGAGGCATCGATCCGCCTTGCGGCTGCCGACCCACAAGTTAATCAAACTCGATGACGAGGTCGCCCTGCATCCCTCTCTCAAGGCAGCGGCCGAGTTGATCGACGACGGCCGACTGGCGATTGTGCAAGGCGTCGGCTATCCAAATCCCGATCGGTCTCATTTTCGCAGTATGGCGATCTGGCATGCCGGACTAACCGATGCATACGAACAAAGCAGTGACGGCTGGATTGGTCGTGCGTTGGATTCCAGGCGTTCCATTTTGGCGCCGGGAGCGAACTCGATCTTCGTCGGACACGAGGAACTTCCCGTTGCGCTTCGCGGACGGCGGTCTGTGGCGGCGACGCTGCTGCGTACAGAAGACGCGACACTTCAATCCGACGTCAATTTCAAGTCGACGCTGGGCACCTCGTTGCCAGAGTCGGAATTGGCGTCTTATGTGCATCGAACGATGCTCGACGCCTATACCACGAGTGATCAACTGGCAGCCATGGCGGGCCGCAACTCCGACGCCGCGCGCTATCCCGACACGGCGTTCGCCGCGAGGCTGCAATTGATCGCACAGTTGATCAAGTCTGAGGCGGGGCCGCGGGTGTATTACACAAGTCAAAGCGGGTACGACACGCATTCGGTTCAGTTGCCGCAACACGCGCGATTGCTCTTAAACTTTGGGCGCGGCCTCAAAGCGTTCCTCGATGACCTTGCGGCATTCGGAGTTGATAAGCGTGTGCTGGTGCTGGCGTTCAGTGAGTTCGGGCGTCGCGTGGCCGAAAACGGCTCGTTGGGAACCGACCACGGGGCCGCGGGTCCAGTGTTCATTGCCGGTCCCACCGCAAGCCCCGGCCTGATCGGTAGAGCGCCGAGTCTGACCGACTTGGAGGACGGCGATCTCAAAGTGTCGATCGACTTTCGCCAAGTCTATGCGACCGTGCTGGATGATTGGCTCGGAATGGACTCAGAACCGATCCTATCCGGGCGCTTCGAACGGCTGCCATTGATTTGAGCATGTCCCGACAAACGCTTGGGCGTTCTGCATCGCCTTTCTGACCTCTCGAACTCAATCTTGTCTAACTCTTCTTTCGTCTCCGTGCCCTCCGTACTACCAATTGTCGATGTGTTGTTTTCCTGCTCAAATCTTGAAATCTCGAAGCGGTGGCAGAGAGCCACTGCGTTCTCTCCATGTGCTCTCGATCCTCTCTTACTTGGTGCCCTTTGTGGCTTCGTGGTCCCAATCCGGAAACTCTGTTTATCGGCCGCAGTGAGGCACTTCAATTCGATGGACCACAAAGCCACAAAGATCACGAAGGCAAAGAGATCAATACGAAAGCCTGGTCGCATCGGTTGTGGCCGGAGGCCACTTCAGGTCTCCGTGGTTTATTCTTCTTCCGCCAACGCAAACTTGGGCGGAGCGAATCGTCGCGACGGCTTCAATTTCACGCGGGCGGGCAGGCCGTCCAGATCACCTGTGCGTTGAAACTCGACGAACTCTCTCCAGACTTCTGGCAGCTGGTTGGCGATGGTTCCAAACACGCCGTGTCCGCCACGTTCTGCGATGACCACGCGGCTGTTGATGAAGAACGGCGCGATTTCGAATGTGTTCTCGATCGGCGTCTTCGTATCCCAGTCGCCTTGGGCGAAGACGACGGGAATCTCGCACAGCACAGGCCGGCGGAAGTCGTCGCCGACATCGGGACTCGGCCAGATGTCCGCGGTGGCCAGGTAAGGCGCGAAGTTTCGACGTCCCAGATAGCGCGTCGCCGGATCGGTCCACAGCTCGTAGCGTCGCTCGGGCGTGACGCCCAAGCTCGAGTCGATTAGCGGACCGATCAGAGTCATGCGGGTCTGCCTGGAAAGGACTTCCGTCTTGGTCATCCTGGCAAATCGATTGGTGTGGCCATGGTACAGCTCGAGAATCCGAGTCGGGTCGCTCCAGGGAAACTCGGCGGGCCCCAGCATGCCGACTGTCTTGGTCTCCCCGCTCTTACGATCGGTGAGCTCGAGCGTTAGCGGTTGGGCTTCGAGCCGCTCGATGACAACCCGGGCCGCCTCCGCCATTCCACCTTCCGGCAAGTAAGGCTCGAAGCGCGGGTCTTCTTCGACGCTCTGCCACATGCGCCGGACGGCCGCCAAGACGTGCGACGGCATGTCGTAACCGTGATTCAAAGGTTCCACGCCGCTGAGCAACGCACGGGCGACAATCTCCGGATGCAGTCGCATGACGGCGAAGCTCCATTGTGATCCGAAGCTCGTGCCGTTGAGCGTGATCTTATCGTAGCCCAAAGCTTTGCGAAGGTCCGCAACGTCGTGGGCGCACTCTTTCACCGTGTAGCCCCTCAGGTCGACGTCGGTCTCGGCGAAATCAGCGACCGCTTCACGAGCAAACGCCTGGAAGGCCGAGAGCATTTCGTCTAAGTTGCGCGGCTGATCGGGTTGCCTGGCCGGCAGGCGAAGCGTCGCTCGAAGCTTGTCGCCATAATCGCTGAAGCCTCGCTGATCGACCAGCACGACGTCACAGAAGGACAGGTCTGCCCGCCCTGCGAACGCCCGTTCGAGCTGGCCCTTGTTCGCCGACTTCAGTCGACTCACGTATGAAGAGCCTGGGCCGCCCGGAAGTTGAAACACGGGTGGCACTTCGGCAGGCTCCGTTGCCGGAAAACGCGCGAAGCCGACGCCGATCACACGGCTATTGGGGTCGCTGCGGTTCTCCGGGACGAACAGCGTACCGATTTCGTATTCGATCACGTTGCCGTCTTTGGTCTCAAACGATTTCTTTTCGGTCTGGATATCTCCTGCTTGTTGCGCCATCGCCATCGGCGGTTCGAAACCGGCAACTGACGCGGCTGTACACAGCAGAGTTGTCACGAGTTGGATACGCATAACCGGCAGTCTCCTCCAGAGCGAGCGGAAGGGTTCTTGGCTGAAGGCGACGATGAAAGTGGAGATCGCCGCACCTCCTGTTCGCTGCGGAACTGAAAATATTGACAGGTATTTCGGCCACTGTCGACACAGAAACTGGGTGGCCACCGGTCGAACCTCGCCTCTTCCATTGCAATGTAAACTGCTGCGCGCAATCCTCAGTAGCAGATGACAGCAGACGACCCCGAGAATCCCACGGATTCTCAGCAGGGGGTTCTCGCGGCCGACTTCTGATGAACACAAGCACTGATCCCCATGCTCCCTGGGCGCTGCTCGACGGCTTCCCGCTGTTGCTCCACATGTTGTGTTGGCTGGTGTTCGCAGCGATCAGTGTGGCGCTGTGGCGTCGCATGGCAAACCGCAGCGGGCATACTGGCGGCAAACAAGAGTCACCCCATGCGCGACAAAACAGAGCCTACAAGCGCGGCGGGGCTTTCCTGTTGGTGCTGGGCGCAGCCGGCGGGTTCTTGCCGTCTCTGGCACTGCTTGCCGGTACGGGGAAGGTCTGGTCGGTCAACCGCGTCGCTCCCCATTCTGACGTCGATACATCGCTGGTCGTGCACATACCGCTGGCGGTCGTCTGGGCGACGGCGGTGGCGGTGCAACTCTGGTCCGGCGGTGTAGGGAGACGCAGAAGGATCCATCGCATCGGCGGCTGGGTCGCCGTCGGATGCGTGTTGATCGGAATCTCGCTCGTTGCCGGCTGGATCTGGACCTACTTCAACGACTTCGTGGACGGCTTTACGGGACCGCGTGCCCGGGCCGGGTACTACACGGTCGCTCTGGGAATTGGCGCGGCTGTGAATGGCGTGATGCTTGTGGTCTGTGCCAAGCGGCGGAACTTTTTGGCCCACAAGGATTTCGCACTGATGGCGCTGTTCTGGACGCTGGACCCAGGAGTGCACCGTTTCTTCATGTGGCTAATGCGGATGATCTGTTGGGATTGCTGGGCGCCGGAAAACACGGCTGGGCTAGGGATCGCGCTGGCGAAACTTCCGGCCAATCTTGTACTCGTGATTTGGGCGGTGACCATGTCGGTGTATGCGGGGCGCTTGAATCGAATCATTCTGTGCAACGTCGCAGGCCAGTTCCTGCTGTTCAGCTACGTCAGTTTCGGTCTGATGCAACGCTCGTTCGGCACGGGCACAGCAGGTTCGACCGTTTTGACATCTGCCGGATTGGGACTTGTGGCATTGTTCGTCGCCAAACGAGCGGGTGCGGTACAGGCTGTGTGAGGGAGCTTGGCTCTGGTTAGTCCGATCTTCTGCGCGCATGTCCAAACCATTGGCCGCCTGTTTGTCGGTACAATGCTGTTGGAGACGCTCGAGGTGTCGACTTTTCGAGCGACGATGCGGTCGACGGGATCCTGAGATTCAAGGTAAAGCGAAGCAAATGGACCAGCGACGCGAGAATGCTGCGCAACAGCGTCGGTGCCTGGCGACGTGCGCTTGGATCGTGTTGGCCGTGCCTGCGGTGTCGGCGGGAGACGACGGAGATGCCGTCGCGCCGGCCTTGAGATTGGGGAAGCGGCTGTACCTCGAAAAACGCTTTACCAATCCAGCCTCCAATTTCGCTGCCAACTGCTACGCCTGCCACCGGCCCGAATGGGCGCCCGAAGGCCGCCGCGCCTACAGCGACGCGCTGCGCTACAGCCTGATTCCGACCGATTCGTTCGGTAACAAGCGGACGACATTGCGCAATGCGCCTTCGCTAATGGACGTCGCCGGTCATGTTCGATTCGGCCACGATGGGCGTTTCGCTTCATTGCAGGAGGCGATTGCGGCCGAGTTCACCTCGCCACATTTGGGTTGGTTGGCCGAAGAACGGGAGGCGGCCTTGGATGAAATCCACGTGGTCCTGCTGAGCGATGGAGGGGTCGACCAGATTGCCGAGGGTACCTACATCGAGCAATTCAAGAAGGTCTACGACGTTGACCTGACGACCATGACCCGCGATCAGACGGTCGGCTGGGTCGTAAAGTGCCTGGCCGACTACGTCGCCAGCTTTAATAGTACTCGGACTTCAGCGTTTGATGCGTTTGCAGCCATCAATGGCTTGCCATTGGAACCGCCAGAAGGAATCTCTGCCGCAGCCTTCGGCAAGTCGCTGTTGTCGCGGCTGTCGGGAGAGAGAGTCCAGAGCCATGAGGCATTCGGCCGCGAAGCGTTCGAGGGTCTGAAGATCTTTCTTGAGACATCCGGCAAGGCCCGGACAGGGAACTGCGTCGTGTGCCACACTCCACCACAGTTTACTGATGCCTCGTACTACAACACGGGTGTCGCACAGGCAGAGTATGACGCAAGGCACGGTGTGCGGGCTTTTGCTGGACTCGGCATCCCCACTGCGTCGACTGCACAACGTCCTGACAAGCGATTCGGACCCAAGCTCAAGGATGGCAAGCAAGTCAACGCCGACTTGGGTTATTGGAACTACGTTGATGCGAGCGACAGCGAATCCCCACGCGGGAACGGCGCTGCACGACTGAAGACCGCGCTGGGAGCATTCAAGGCGCCGACGTTGCGGAATCTCAAGTACACCGACCCGTACATGCACAACGGGGCGTATTCGACGTTGGAAGAGGCGATCGCGCAGAAGGTGAAGGCCTGCGCGCTGGCCAAGGCGGGTGCGCTTCGCAGCGGAGACCCAGCTCTGGCGGTCATGAACATCACCGAAAACGATATTGGACCGTTGGTCGCCTTTCTAGCGACCCTGAACGATGTGTCAGCGGAGCAGTTCGCTGCGTACCGCCAAGAAACCAGGCCCTTGGCTGAGGCTGACGAGAACCCGTAAGATGGTTGAAGTTGCTGGATTGCCGATTGCTCGCGGTGCCGGCTCCCAATCGAGCGCCGCCGGAGTGAGGATGCGAGGAGACAGACCATGAGCGACACCTCCCCACACAAGAGATTCTGGACGTTCGGATCCGCGCTGTTGCTGCTTACCGCGCTGCCGGCATCGTTTGCACAAGAGAAATCCGACAAGACGCTGGAAGCCGAAATCGGAATCCATCGTTTTAACGAAAAAGGTCTCGCCGTCTATGACGCTTTTTCGCACGTCAACCGGATTCCGAACGGTCCCGAAGGCGAGTTCCCCGAGGAACCGATCGACACTGCCGGCAGGATTTTCGGCCGCCTCGGAAATCAAGAAGGCCGGATTCTGATCAAGCTTCCGCCCGGCATGACCAAAGACGACTACTTCGCGTTCAAGATGTTCTTCAGCTTCGACGCCGACTTCTGTTATGAGAAAGTTGCCAACTGTGCATCGTGCCACGGCCTGCCGCAGTTCACCGATGCGAAGAAACACGTGGTGACGAAAGGCGGGCCGCTCAAGGCGACACCCTCGCTTCGGAACCTGAAGAAGAAGGATGCCGAACTGCGGAAGTCGATTATGCAGCATCTTGCCGCCAGCGCGCAGAAAAAGGCAGGCGAAGCCGACGACGTCGACGATATGTTCACCTTGATGAACATCACCGAGCAGGACGTCGGCGCGCTGATCAAGTTCATCAAACTGCTCAACGACGTGGCCGACACGAAGGACACCGCAGAAGCGCGGAAGAACTTTCGTCCGCTGGTGATGGACGCCAAGCTCGTGGACGTCGCCGGTCTGGCTGGTGAGAGCGAATAGTCGACTCCCGCCTTGAGTGAGCCACACGTAACTGCGGCATTGCGCAAACAAAAGCGAGGGGCCCCGCAGGACCCCTCGCAAATGCTCACTTCTGACGTGGGTTGGCCTTAACGACCTGCGACCTCCTGTTTGTCGTCGACCAGTTCGAGTTTGATGATCGAGCCGAACTGGCGTTCGCTGTGGCGTGCCGGACCGTTGGAGTTGCAGGTCCACACGTTGCCGTCGGCGTCGAACTCGATCTCACGCGTGTAAGTGACACGCGTAGGCATGCGGAACTCGACCATGTCTTCGGTCTTGGGGTCGAACCGATGCAGCGAGTCGCTGCCTGTGCCGCAAATCCAGACGAAACCCTTGGGATCGATGTTCAAAGCGTAGGGAATCTGGTTTTCGGCGTCGGGCAGGTCGTAGACCTTCCAGTCTTCGGTCTTGGGGTCGAAGGAGCCGAATACGCCAGAACCGAAGCCCGGCACCCACACGAGGCCGTCGGGCCCAACGTGATGACGCCGCGGTCCGCGGAACGGCGGGTTCCACTCTTTGATGTCGCCGTCGGAGGACTTGGGGTCGATCCGGCCGATGCGGTTGCCGTTGAGCTTGGAGTACCAGATGGTGCCGTCAACCGGCGAGAAGTCGATGCCGTACGGTGTGATGCCGCGGGATTCGCCTCGTCCGGCGCCAACCGCCTGATCGCTCTTGAGGAGTTTGTACTCCTTCACCTCGAGGGTTTCGGGGTGAATCGAGAAGCAGGAGTTCTTACCGGCGTCGGTGTACCAAACCAGACCTTCCGGATCTTTGGGGTCGATCCGCAAGGTATGCGGATAGGCGCCGCGCGGGGCGGGCTTGGCCGCACTGGAGGCGATGGTGAATTCACGCGACGAGATGTCGAATTTGGCCATCTCTCCGGAAATGCAGAGCGTAAACCACATGTTGCCGTCATTGCCGGCCTCCACCGAGTGCGGACCTCGGTACTTGCCCGGGAAGGGATACAGTTCGCGGTCGCCGGACTCGGGATCGAGTGTCACCACGGCGTTCTTTGCCATGTCGACCGCATACACCAGGCCGTCCGATCCCAGCTCCAAATCGTGGATCATGACCTTGCGCTTTTCGCCCATGTCCCATTCGGTGATCCGGGCTTTCGTGGCCAAACCGGTGGGGGCCGGAGGCGGCTCGAAGGCCGGCCACTTGGAAACGGCTTCGTCGGTGTAGGTGTCGACCAGCCGCTTGACGATGGTCTCTTGCGTGTGCTTGTACAGGCCGCCGAAACCGTCCATCCGACGGATCATCGTCTCCCAGTCGACCGGTTCTTCCGGCGTGCGGAAGCCAACCGTACCAGCCTGATGGCAGTACGTGCACATCATCTTGAAGTTTTCTTTGTCCTTCATGTTGTCGAACTTGAGCATGCTAAACGCACTGTCGGCAGTGCGTTGCATCTCCAAGTCCTCGCCGGTTGCCGGCTCCATGGCGAACGACACATCGTTGGTTCCTGGGTCCACTTCTTCATGCCACTCGTCGAGTTGGCCCAGCAGCCGCGCCCGCACGTCGTGCGTTACGTCGCGCAGACCGTCGATCTTGAAGGTACCGTCGGCCTGGCTGAAGACAGTAACGCTCTGCCGGCGTTCGCCGTCAAAAGCCGAGACCATGACGCCTTCCATGGCTTTGCCGGATTCGTCAAGGACTTTGCCGCTGATTCCCCCGGCGTTGACTTGCGTTGATGCGCAAAGCGCGAGTGCAACGGCGGCCACCCAAACTGTTCTGGCCATTACCTATTCCTCCATTTGCTGACGATGAGAAAGGTGTTTCGATAACGATTATCCGGGCCCGAACGGCCCGCTCGCGCTTTGCCGATGACAGGTCACCCATTTATCAACGAAGCCACGATTGTTGTCAAGTTTCTGTAGTGGACATTTGCGTCGAACAAGGTGCGGGTTAGGCCTTCACCTACCGCGGATCCGGCGCTTCTTTCTGCTGCACTTGAAGCAACACGCCATGGGTCGATTTCGGATGCACGAAGGCGTGGCTTTTGAGTTCTTCGGTCTGAATGACCTGGGCGCCGTTCTCCTGCATGTCTGCGACGGTCTGTTCGAGATCACTCACTGTCACGACGACTGAGTGCACCCCTTCGCCCCGGCTCTCGATGGCTCGACCGATGGGCGATTCGGGGGACAATGGTGCCACAAGCTCGATGAAGGTTCCGTTCGGCATGCGAAAGATGGCCTGCTTGCCAATCGCGGGTGTTTCCAGTGTCTGCGTCAGTTCCATGCCCAGCTTGCGATAGCTCTCAACGGCGACGTCGATGTCTTTGACCCGGATGACGACGTGATCCAAACCGGTGACCGCCATGAACGCTCCTCTCCGCCGATCGAATTCGATGCTTCTTGAGGGTCCACGGGGCTGCACCCGAAGGCGGGCCTCGTGGAAAGGACGTGGTCAAGTGCTGTTGCACGCGCAACGTTTCACTCCGATTACCCGGCAATCTGGCAGACGGTTTCGGCAGATTCGCGGCAGCCGGAGCGCTCTGTTTAACACCCCGGCTGTTGGCTATGGTGAGGGGCGCGCGGAATCTACTCTCAGGAAACAAACCATGCCCACATCACCTCAGAACCAGCTGGCACGTCTGCTCAATGGCTATTGGCAAACGCAGGCCATTTATGTCGCCGCCAAGTTGGGGATTGCCGACCTGCTAGAGCACGGTCCGCAAAGCCCCGAAGAGTTGGCCAATGAGACGGGATCTCATGCGCCATCGCTGTATCGCCTGTTGCGGGCGTTGGCCAGCTTGGGCGTCTTTGTTGAAGACGAGGCCGGGCGGTTTGGCCTGACGCCCATGGCAGAGTGCTTGCAGAGGGGCGTACCCGGTTCGAAGCGGGCGACGGCCCTGATGCTGGGCGAGGAACACTACCGCACGTGGGGCGAGTTATTGACCGCCGTGCAGACGGGTGAGAACGCCTTCGAGAAGAAATTCGGCATGCCGTTCTTCGATTTCTTGGCGCAGAACCCAGAAAAAGGCCGCGTCTTCGACGAGGCGATGACCAGCGTTCACGGCCGCGAAACTGAACCGATGATCGATGTCTACGACTTCTCGGAAATCGAGAGGCTGGCCGACATCGGCGGCGGTAACGGCAGCCTGCTCTCGGCAGTGCTTGGCCGCTATCCAGATCTGCAGGGAATGCTGTTCGATCTGGCGGGCGTCATCGAACGGGCCCGCGAGCGCTTCGACGCCGCGGGTCTCACCGATCGCTGCCGGCTCCTTGCGGGGAGTTTTTTCGAAGAGGTGCCTGGCGGCGCCGATGCCTACATGCTGCGTCACATCATTCACGACTGGGACGACGAGAAAGCTGCGCTGATACTGCGAAACATTGTCGCAGTGCTGCCGGACGATGGGCGCGTGCTCGTGCTGGACAGCGTGATTCCGCCCGGCAACGAACCGTTCGCCGGCAAGCACATGGATCTATCGATGATGCTGATCCCCGGCGGCCAGGAGCGCACCGAAGAGGAGTTCCGACAACTCTTCGCCGCTGCCGGTTTGACGCTTGAGCGAATCGTCCCCACGGCGACGGAGGTGAGTGTGATTGAGGGCCGTGCTCGCTAAGGGCCGACGCTACAATTGATGCACCAACAATCCGGTGCATAATCAATCGCCGACCGGTGAGCGCTCCGTCGAAGCTGAGAATTCGGGTGCCACTGCTGGCTTGTCCAGCAGTGCGAACGACTTGCGATTCGTCCAACCCGAAAATTAGCTTATGACAGAAGCATCGGTGTCTCTCTGAACCCGCGTCTCGCTAGCGCTACCGAGAAATCCGCCTTTCTCACGCGATGATGGCAGTCTGCAGAAACCGCTTGCCGAGTCTCGAAGTATTCTTACAGCCCAACGAAGTGGTCCACAGGTAGAATTTCGAAGGTCATCATGATTCGTGACTTCACGTTCTGGACGCCGATTCTGATTCTGGGAATCGCAGTACCGTCGATTGCCGTGGCGCAACACGGAACCCCCAATGGTGAATGGCACTCGCATGCGAGTGATCAATGGGCGAGCCGATACTCGACGCTCGACCAGATCACCGCCGACAACTTCGCTGATCTCGAAATCGTGTGGCAATGGGAGTCGGTCGATTCCGATGTGGGAGCCAACCGCTTGACGCGCGGCCCGTTGATTGCCACGCCGCTCATGGTCGACGGGACCCTGTACACCAGCACCGCGCTCTCCCAAGTGGCCGCGATCGACGCGGCGACCGGCGAAACCAAGTGGACCTACGATTCGGGAAGCTGGAAGGCCGGTCGACCGGCCAACATGGGTTTTCGGCATCGAGGCGTGGCCTATTGGCGGGACGGCGACGAAGAGCGGATCTTCATCGGAACCGGCCACAGCAAACTCATCGCGATCGATCCGCAGACCGGCGAGCCGATTTCCGAATTTGGTGAAGACGGACTCGTTGACCTGTACAAAGGGCTCAACAAGACGGCCCGTCTTTGGACGCATCAAGTTAATTCTCCGCCGATGATCTGCCGCAACGTCATTGTTGTCGGGTCGGTCATCATGGACCGACCGTCGACGCAGTCGTTTCTCAGGGGTGACGTCCGCGGTTTCGACGTGCGGACCGGCGAAAAACTGTGGCAGTTTCACACTATCCCGCAAGAAGGCGAGTTCGGGACCGATACCTGGGAAATCGAATCGTGGAGGTATTCGGGCAATACCAACGTCTGGACAACGATGAGTGCCGACGAAGAACTCGGCTATGTGTATCTGCCCATGGGGGCCGCTACCAACGACTTTTATGGCGGCCATCGGCCAGGCGACAACCTGTTCGCCAATTGTCTGGTCTGTCTGGATGTCGAGACCGGCGAGCGGGTCTGGCATTACCAAACCGTCCATCACGATCTGTGGGACTTCGACCTGCCTTGCGCGCCGAATTTGGTGGACATCGTTGTCGACGGCAGACCGATCAAGGCCGTTGCCCAAGTCGGCAAGACCGGGTACTGCTACGTGTTCGATCGCATAACCGGCGAACCGGTCTGGCCGATCGTCGAAATGCCGGTGCCCCAATCGACGGTCCCGGGAGAAAAGACCTCTCCGACCCAGCCGGTTCCCACCAAGCCGCCACCCTTCGCGGCCCAGGGTCTGACTGAGGATGACGTCATCGACTTCACACCCGAGTTGAGACAGGAAGCGTTGGAGATCGTCCGGCAGTACGACCTCGGACCGATGTTCACTCCGGGGAGCCAGCGCGGCACGCTGCAGGTGCCGGGCGATGGTGGCGGCGCGAACTGGATGGGGGCAGCGGTCGACCCCGAATTGTCGATCCTATACGTGCCGTCAATCTCGTACTCCATTGTGGTCAAGTTGGTGAAACCTAGGTCGCGCAAATCCGACATGGACTTTGTGATCAAGATTGAGCGTCCCTCCGGTCCCGATGGTCTGCCGCTGTTCAAGCCCCCTTATTCTCGAATCACTGCGATCGATCTCAATACCGGAATGCACGCCTGGATGAGGCCGATGGGTAAAGGTGCCGAGAACCATCCCCGGCTCAAGGATCTGAATATTCCGCCGACCGGTGGCGGTGGCTGGGCGTATCCCGTGTTGACCAAAACACTCCTCATCGCCGCTCAACGCGGCAACGTTTATGCGCTCGACAAGGCGACCGGCGAGTTGCTGGGAACGTTGGAACTTAACGACGCCGACGGCAACCCGCTGGGCCGCGTCACCGGCGCACCGATGACCTATCTCAGTGGCGGCAAACAGTTCGTTGCCGTAGCGCTGACCGGCAACCGCAAAGGGCGAATCGTCGCACTCGCGCTGCCGTGAGCCGACTCTCTCACTAGCGCCCTAGGTCCGACTGTGGTCAGTTGTCGGATTCCAAGAGAACAGCTGGCCGGCTGAATTCACGAGCCAGGCTCTCTCAGCCGTCAACCAGGATCCACGGAGCTGGCCTTCGAACGGCATCGTAGAGATCAACTGCGGACGCTCATCCACTTTCACGATGGCGGCACCGTCAGCACATGGTAGGGCAATCAACTGACCGTCGACTGACAGACTAAGCGGGGTCACCCACCCGCGCGGTCCGTCGCCGAGGTGGATGAAGTTCTGGCCAGAGTATTGCCAGACGTGGGCGCCGGCTTTCGCCTCTATTCGTCGCTGGAGTTCGTCTGAGGGAAGGCTGAGGGGACGAGGCAAATCCGCTCGTATTCGCCGTGAGTGCGAACCGTCCACCAAGCTCCATTGGTCAATGTGACTGTGATACGTTATGAGAATGCGCCGCTCGTCTGCCGGAATCACAACTTGAGACCGGTAGGCCGTCACCGCCGGGATCTCGAGCAATCGTTCGTCCAGACCGTTCCATACTTCGATGCGGCTGCGGAAACAGAGCAAGACGCGGCCGTCTGATAGAACGTTGAGGTGGTGGAACTCCAGTTCTTCGTCCACGATCCGGTTCATCTCTGAACCGCACCCAGGTCCCAGATCCCACTTGCGCACCGAGCGGTCCAGACTCGTACTGATTAGCCATTCGTCATTTGGCGCGAAGGCCAGACCATGCACTTGGTGGGTGTGCCCTTCCAGCCGGGTGAGCAGCTGTCCGTCTGGCACACGAAAAATTCTGATGGGGCTCGTGTCGCCTTCGCTGCCGCTACCCGACGCGCCGCACGCGAGCAGACTGCCATCATGTGAAAGCGCCAACGAAACAACGCCGCCAGGGCATGCAAGCACACCCAGGGGGCGCCCGTCTGGGAATGACCAGAGTTCGACTTGATCAGCCCATCCTTCAGTCACCAGCAGATGATGCTCGGCCGAAAGCAGCATCTTGTCGAACCGATGATCCAGTTGGATCTCCGTTGACGAATTGCCCAGAGTCAGTACCAGCGAGGTCGTCGTCTTCACATAACAGAATTTGTTCTCGTGATTTCCGAACTCGAACGCTCCCAGGTCGTCTCGCAACGGCAAGCCGACGTTCATCGACAGGCGTTGCGCCAAGCGCCCCAGGACGTCCTGCGGGGCTCCGACTGCGGTGCTGATGACCGCGAGACGCTCGCAACTCCCGTCCAATGACCAGCGGTCGATCTCGTCCAGCCGGCTCCGGGTCAACAGGTACTCTCCAGATGGTGAGAACGCCGTCGAGCGCCAGTTTTGACCGGTTTCAAGTACCTTGCGTGGCGGCAAATCTCGGTCGGCCTCCCAAACTGTTCCGTCGCTTGTTGACCAGCGCACACAGTCATCGGCCACGAACAAGTCAATGATGCTGGCGGCGTGTTCGACCGCGTCGAGAACCGTCGTTTCGGTCTCCAGGTCCCAGATACAGGCCGTGCCGTCCGCTGATCCGACGAAGACATGCCGATTGTCGGCAGAGATGCTGACGGAACTCACCAGCGTGTCGCGGGGCCAACTTCCTTGTGCAACGAGCCGCTGGCTTGAAGGCGGTCGGAGATGGTTGAGGCAGCGTTCTCCTGTTCCGTCCCAGATCGAAACACAGCGGTTGAAGTGGCCGACCCCGAGCCGAGTTCCATCTCGAGAGAAACAGACAGCGCGAATCAGCTCCCACTGCTCGGTTGTAGATGCATCACCTTCGCACGGCTCGGGTTCAGGGCGAGGTTCCCTCATCCGCGACAAGCGCTCGCCACTCTCCGTCGAGAAAACGCCGGCCGAACCGTCATTCAAACCAAGCAGCGCTCGACTTCCGTCGGCATTCAGCGCGGCCGATTCGATGAAGGTTCGAAACACATCGGTCGACGGCCCGGCTTTGGTGCCGTCCAGCGGACTCGTCGGCTTAATCTCCGCGAGCAGCGCTCGTGAGTCGGTATCCCAGATGTGAGCCGTTCTAACATCTTCGACGGTGAGCAACCGCCGCCCGTCGCCTGAGAACGTCGCGACTTCAATCTCGCGACCGTAGTCGCCGAAGTTGAGCAGCAATTCGCCAGCGGTCGTCTTCCGAAACTTGGGATGGTCATTCATTCGGGTAGGACGACGGGCTCACCGCCATCGCGAGTGGAGATCGCCTTCAGGACTTCAGGATCGATGTCCTGTGAGATGAACTTGACGGATCCGTCTCCCAGAAGAAAGTAAACCCCATCCTGGCTCTGCCGGCTTCCAAACGAATCAGGACCCGCATTGAGCCCCATCGCCGGGTCCCGCCAGTTTTCAGGATCGCCCCAGGGCTTGAAATCCTCGATCACTTCGCCGGCCAAGATCGTGTTGGAGGTGCCGTCTCGGAAGTCTCGAATCCTAATCCGCGAGTTCGCTGCGAAGACGTCCGAGTTACCGGCATAGTGGCTCAGTCCGTATCCTGACCCATCGTGTGTGGGCACGTCATCGAAGGGGAGCAGGTAGGTCGGAATGCTTTGCTGGAACACAACCGTGTTATCGGAATGGTGCCATGGGACATCGAAGTTGATTTCGTTGTAAAGATGGCCCTGTTCAACGAATGGAAGCAGCAGCGTCTGCCATCCATGGTGACCCTGCTCCCGTTCGTCGAAAACGCCACCCGGCGGAAACATGAGATGTGCGTCGTGGTAATTGTGCAGCGCCAGTCCCAACTCTGCGAGATGGTTTCGCGACGTGGTTCTTCGAGCCGCTTCGCGCGCCTGCTGGACTGCCGGTAGCAGCAAGGCCGCGAGAACAACAAGATTGAGCACAGAGCCCGCACACCCCGTCACAATGCCCGCGATAGCCAGCCCGCTTCCATTCAGGCTGCCGCGGCTGTTCTGGATATTGATGAGGCCAACCACGCCTGTGACGACCGCGGCTATTCCCGTGAGCAATCCAAGGCAAAACGAGACGAGCCCCAAACAGAGGCTTACGATCGCCGCCGTGCTGGTTCTCGATTCCCTCCGTCTCTTGTGCTGCATTGTTGAGACCTTGTCATCTCGCGGGCAATCAGTTGTTCGGATTGTACCGCGAGGAGTTCTGCTGATCTACGAGATCTGTCCTTCATCCAAGCTCCTCCACCTGTGACTTCGAACTACACCGCATGGATTCTCACGGACGCATTCGATTCTTGATCTGTCGCCTGGACGTCCATATTCAGCTCGCGACGAGTTTCGGGAGCAGGTCTAACCGTCGCTCGTGTGACAGACCATCGGCGGCCGACGGGACGGATCGTGGTAAGGTCTGCCCGATCGTGACGGCGATCGCATACATCGAGGGAACGAACAGCAGCGCCAACAGTGTGGCTCCCACGACTCCGCCGGCGATTGTGATGGCCAGTGGCGGCCAGAAACCGCCCCCTTCGACAATCAGGGGCAGAAATCCGGCGATGGTAGTCAACGTGGTGGCCAGCACGTGGCGGGTCGATCGAACGACGACGTCTCGAATCGCGCGACGCTCGCCTCTCTTCGCCGCTTCGTGGCCGCGCAGCGCTGCCAGCACAACGATCGAATCGTTGATGGCCACTCCCACCAGTCCCATCGTGCCGACGATCGCCATGAAACCGAACGGGTAGCCGAACAGCCACAGCGATCCCAACCCCAGTCCACTCGAGAGGCCGGCGACCAGTGCGATAATTCCCGCCAACCGAAATGAGCCGAACGAGAGCACCAGCGTGGCCGCCATCACGACCGCCAGCACGCCCACCGAAGCCGACAATCCGCCGATGGCTTTGTTGCGTTCCTCGAACTCGCCGCCGAACTCGATCTCGTAGCTTGGCGGCAATTCCCACCCCTTTGATTCCAGTTCGCCGCGAAAGTCGGCCAGCACCTTGCCCGGCAGCACGCCGGCTGTGATGTAGCCCCGGACCGTGTTGACACGGCGACCGTTGCGTCGCGCGATCGTCGCCCGCTCGGCAACCAGCTCAACCGTGCCGAGGGCAGTGATCGGAATGTAGCTGCGGCTGCCGGTCTGGTCCGAGCCCGTGCTGACCAGGTCGAGCGAAGTAATCTGGTCGAGGTCGCCGCGGTGCGCGTCGTTCACACGGACCTTGATCGGCAGCTCCTCGGTAGCTTCGAGCATCGAGCCGCCGTTGACGCCTTCCAAGACGGCGTCGAGTTGTCCGGCGATCGCTCCGTTGTCGAGACCGGCCAGCCGGACTTCTTCTTCATCGACCCGGAAGTGCAACTTCGGCCGCCCCTCGCTGAGGTCGGCATCGGTGTGTACAACGTTGGCAACGGTGGCCAGCAGCTGCCGGGCTTTGTCTCCCAGACCGGTCAACTCGTCGACGTTCGGACCGTAGATCCGCAATTCGACCGGCGCGTCAAACGGGGGTCCTTGCTCCAGCTGGCGGACCAGCACGCGGATCTCGGGAAACGCCTCGTCCAGCTCGTTCTGCAGTCTGCCGATCAACTCTTCGGCCCCATCGGCCGAGTTCAACTGCACAATCCCCTGCGTGTAGTACGCCGCGTCTTCCTGGTCGGCAATCAGGTTATAGTAGAACGACGGGGCGCTTTGTCCCATGAACCAGTGCACGTCGCTGACTTGTTCGTTGGTTCGCATTGTCTCCCGGACCCGCTGGGCAGCTTGTCGCGTTTGCGGCAGCGATGCGTAGCTCGGCAGTTCCAACTCGACCTGGAACATGTCGCGGCCGGTCGGTGGGAAGAACTGCTCGATCAGCTGCGTCGCAAATACGAACCCGGCGATGGGCAACGCCATAGCCAGTGCCACGCCGAAGATCGGGCGCGCCAGTAGCCGATCGAGTATCCACGTATAACCGCGTCTGAGTTGCCGGCTGGAGACTCCCGCAGTGTACCAACGGCGAGCCGACTCTTTCCGACCCAGCTGGTTGACGATTCCAACCAACGCCGGGATCACCGTGAGTGCCAAGAACAGTGAGCTGAATAACGCCAGGATGACACTCACCGCGATGGTTCCCACAAACTCGCCCACGCTGCCCGGCATCAAGGCGATGGGCGCGAACGCAAACACCGTCGTCAGCGTCGAACCCAACAGCGGAATCGCCAAATGTTTGATACTTTTCGAAATTGCGGCGGTGGGCGTTGCACCGCCATGCAGCTTCTCCTGCACTTCGTCGACCATCACGATTGCGTTATCGATCAACAGTCCCAAGGCGATGATCAAGCCGGTGATTGACATCTGATGCATCGGGATGGCCAACAGCTGCATCCCCGCCAGCACCATCAGTGAGGCCAACGGCAGCGAGAAGCCCACGATCAACGCCGAACGCCAGCCCATCATCACCAGCATGACCGCGACGACGGCCAACGCGCCAACGGCCAGGTTTTCGACCAGACTCTGCAACCGCTGCTCGGTGTAGCGACTCTGATCGAAGACGACCTGCAGGCCGACGCCGCGCGGCAGGTCTTCGCCGAACGCGGCGACCTGGGCGCGTGCCGCCTCGGCCCAACGATCGATGCGGTAGTCCGATTCCACGAACGCCCCCACAGCCACAGCCGGTCGACCTGCGACCAATGCCAGGTCTGATGCGGGACGCTTGATCTCCTTGCGAATTGTGGCGATGTCGTCCAGCTGCACGAACTGTCCGTCCGCGCCGAATCGAATCGGCGTGCGGCGGATGCGATCCAGCGACTCCATCTCGCCCTCGACTTCGATGAGCACGTCGCCGGCTGAGGTATTGCGCATGAGTCCTGCCGAAACTTTCGAGTCGCTGCGTCCAATCTGCCGGGAGACGTCAGCGGCGCTCAGCCCCATCGCCGCCAGCCGCGATGCGTCGACTTCGACGACGATTTCCTCATCGGGTTCGCCGAACAGCTCGACGGTGTCGGTGCCCTTCAGGCTGCGCAGCTGATCTTCCAGCCCTTCAGCAAGGCGCCTGAGAATGGCGTAGCTCGGCTCGTCGTCGCGCTGCCAAGTCAACGCCGTGATCAACGCGTAGCCGCGAACTTCGATGTCTTCCAGTTCCGGCTCGCCGGCTTCGGGCGGCAATTCCGGTTCGACGTCGTTCAGCTTGTCACGAACCCGCGACCAGATTTCGTCGACGGCGACCACTTCACCTTTGAGCTCGACCTCGATGATCGAAATCCCGGCACGCGACGTTGATTCCAGCGTCAGGATCTCTTCGATTTCGAACAGCTCTTCCTCGATCTTTTCGGTCACCAGTGATTCCACACGCTCGGCATCGGCGCCCGGGAAGCGGGTATTGACCACCGCGTCGCGCGAGATCAACTCCGGATCTTCCATCCGGGGCAAGCTGTCGTACGCCGAGATGCCGGCGACGAGAATCAACGCCATCGTGAGCACGAGCAGCCGGCGGTTTTGATAGAAGAGGGCGGACATTGGAGGGCTCCCAAATTGGTTTTCAGACGAATTGTGCGTGCGAGCACGCACCCTACAGCTACAGCGGCAATGTTTCGGACGCTCGGACGCTTTGTCCTGGCACGATGCGGTGAGTACCCCCGTCGATCACAAGATCGCCGTCGTCCAGAGTCCCGCGGACGAAGACACGCTCGCTTTCGGTGTGCAAGACTTCCACGTCGCGGCGCTCGACTGTGAAATTACTTTCGCTTGCGGGAACAGCTACGAGCGCCGTCCACAAACCTCGCGAGCCTTGTGCCAGCGCCGTCAACGGCAACCAGTAACCGGTTGCATCGACCGAGTCATTCAACGACAGTCGGACGACCTCGCCATGCACGACGCGTTTCGATGCCGAGGGGTCCAGCTGCAGTTTGACCGTCCGCGTTCGGGTGGCGGGATCGACTTCAGGAAACCGGCCCTCGACCGCCGCCTCGTACGTGGTTCCGCCAATCGTGAGCGAGTAGACGTGTTCGTCGGATAAACCAGCTGCCACGGACGTCGGCAAGCCAACCCAGGCTTCCAAGGCGTCGTCTTCGACCAACTTGAGAATGGGCTCACCCGGTTGCACGACGGTTCCGCTGTCGGTCAGCCGTCGTGCGATCGTTCCCGCGAAGGGAGCGAGGAGCCGGCTCTTGCCGAGATCAACGTCCACCGCGGCAATCGCGTCTTCGAGTTCAGCCACAGCCGCCCGTTGGGCGGCGACTTGCTCGCGGCGGGTTCCGTTGAGCAATTCCTCGAGATTGTGCCTGGCTTCGTTCAGCTCCGCCTCGCGGGTCTGGAGCCCGTAAACGAACTCGTCATAGGCGTCGCGTGTCGTCGCGCTCTTGCCGAGCAACTTTGACTGGCGCTCGGTTTGTAGCCGCAACAACTTGACCTGCGCATTCAGACTTTCGACGCGGGCCCTTGCGGCGGCGATGTCCTCGTCGCGCGGTCCGGTGATCATCTCGTCCAGCTTTGCCAAGGCTTGGGCTCGACGGGAGACGAGTTGCCGGCGTTTGGTTTCGAGGCGCTGCGTGTCGAGGCGTGCCAACTCGAACCCCGGGGCGACACGATCCCCTTCTTCCACTGCGATGGCAACGACTTTGCCGGAGAGTTCGAAGCCTAGCTCGCTGGTCTGTCGCGCGACGACGGTTCCGGTGTATTCCCGGGCAACTCGATACGAGGACTGGGGCACGACGCGCACCGTATGGACGGCCAGGACACGGCCTGGCTCTGGTGCGGCGCTCGACTGATCCGATGTCATCAGACCAGAAAATCCGGCCACCACAGCGACAATCGCCAACACGCCAGCCAGCGTCGACCAGACAGCCGCGCGGCGAATTGTTGGAGCGCTTTGGGGGCGTCTCGCGGTCGGCGGCGCCGGATCACGGCGAACACTCGGGCGACCGTTTTCCACGAGAGCGCGCTGGGTTTCGATGGTGTGGGCTGTGGCATCAATCATCGCTCTCGCTCCTGTAATTGTATATACAACTAAATGGTCAAAAAAGAAATTCACGCCACTGACTCCCCTGAATCCAGCCGAGAGGCTGCCTGTAGGACCACGTCGCTGACGTCGTCACCCAGCATGTTGCGAACTGTCTGTTGTGCCTGCTCCCAAGCGGGTTGGGCCTGCTCAAGCAGTCGGCGCCCCGCGGCGGTGAGTTGAATCGGTTGAGCTCGGCCGTCCTCGTCGGGAACGACTTCCAACCAACCTTTGGCCTTCATCCGTTCCACATTTCGGCTCAGCGTGGAGGGGTCCAACTGCAGCCGCTCGCAAATGTCGGCGGGTCGAACCGGACCACGCAAAGCTGTGGCCACCAGGACGTTCAATTGGCTGGCCTTCATGCCCAGCGGCCGCAGGGCATCGTCGTAGATGTTGGTGACCACGCGATTGAGCATCCGCAGGCGGACTATCAAGCACTCTTGGGCCATCAACTCTTCGGTGGGTTGTTTTTGGTTCGTGGCCATTGCGTCCCTCATCTCATGTAGTTGTATATGCAATTATCGGGTGCGTCAACCCCGCAGGACGAGAAAAACCGAAAAAATCTGAGACGAGCCCAGCACCGCTGCGGCCAGGGAAGCTGATGCGGCATGCATGCTTACGCCGTAATAAACGGCAACGGCAAAACAACCGATTCCGCTGGGTCGCTGAAGTGGCTGCCAAGCTGGCTGCAGATGGACAACATCCTCTTGATTGGTCGAGACATACGATAAGGATGCAATCACCGATGCGACTCCCGGTGCGCGGCGATCCACGAATCTATGCCCCACAATAGAAGTCCATTTCCACCAGCGATGCCCGACTCCTCGATCACGGGGGCCGGACAGTTTGTGCGATTGGTTTTGCCGCTGGTCGGTGTACTGGTGCTGGGGACCGTTGGATTCCACCTGGTGGAAGACAAACCGCTGTGGGAGTCGTTGTACTTCACGTTGATTACCGTCACGACCGTCGGCTACGAAGATCACGCCGACTCCGACGCCGGTCGGGTGCTGACTTCTGTCCTGCTGGTGTTGGGCATCGGCACGTTTACCTACACGCTGGGCGAGGTCATGCGCTCGGCGTCGAACTTTCAGTCTATCTGGATGCGAAGAATGCAGTCGAAGATCGATCAACTCCAAGGTCATGTTGTCGTGTGCGGATTCGGCAGAATGGGGCGATCGATCAGCGCCCGATTGGCGAGCAACGGCGCCACCATAGTGGTCATCGAACAAGATCCTCAAGGGTGGCAAGACGCGATCGATCAAGGCTATCTGGCAGTCCGCGGCTGCGGCACCGACGACGCCATGTTGCAGCAAGCCGGCATCGAGCGGGCGGCCGGCGCCGCCTGCGTCATGGATTCCGACGCGGACAACACCTTTTGCGTGCTTTCCGTCCGCGAGCTCAACGAAAGCGCCTTCATCGCTTGCCGCGCCGATTCGCACCAGTCGGTACACAAGCTGGAGCGCGCGGGAGCAACCTTCGTCGTCTGTCCTTACGCCCATGCAGGCATCAACGTGGCCAACGCCATTTTGGATCCGCATCACGCTCAGCTCTATAAGAGTGGTCCCCGTTCCCAATACGGGTTCGAGATGAGCGAAATGCAGATCGCTCCCGGGTCGATCCTTGATGGACGTTCGATTGCCGAGTTCGGCAAGCACGCCAATTCCATCGTATTCGTCGCTCTGCGGCGACCCGGGCAGGAACCGATCATTCGCCCCGGCGGCACCGAGTATTTTCTAGCCGGTGACGTCGTCGTGGTGGCGGGCAAGATGGAAGAGCTTTCCTGCGTGCTCGAACTGGCGCAATCGCAGGCCATCGAAGCGGCTTGAACCGACGACAGGCCACCGATTATGGTTGCCACGCGGCGGACCATCCGTCCCTGCGGTTTAGACCGGCAACTTGTGCCCTCAGAGTGCGTCGTCGATGAGCGGCTATTGTGATTCCGCACCCGGCCATCCGTTTCACGGACCGTATCACGACGGTGAGTACGGGTTTCCGGTGACCGATGACAGCGTTCTCTTCGAGCGCCTCATCCTGGAGATCAACCAGGCCGGCCTTTCATGGCTGACGATCTTGAAGAAGCGGGACGCCTTCCGGCGGGCCTATCGGCAGTTCCTTGTCAAAACCGTTGCTGGGTTCACCGAACGGGATCGCAAGCGACTGTTGGGCGATGCGGGAATCATCCGCAACAGGTTGAAGATCGACGCGGCAATCCACAACGCCGGACGGGTTCTCGAACTTCAATCCGAGCACGGCTCTTTTGCCGCCTGGCTCGACCACCATCATCCGCTCGACAAGCCCCTGTGGGTCAAACTCTTCAAGAAGACATTTCGCTTCACCGGCGGCGAGATCGTTGGCGAGTTCCTGATGAGCACGGGCTACCTGCCGGGGGCCCACGTTGATCGCTGCCCGGTCTTTGAGCAAATCGCCCGGCTGTCCCCGCCGTGGATGAGGCTCGACGCGGACCCACCCGCGGACGCCTGATATCCACCCCCATTTTGCTACAATGGCCTGCACCGAGCAGAGTGCACATGAGCGACGGGCGCAGCGGCGCCTCGTCGGACACTCACAGACCACGCTTTTCCAAAACGGGGGGAGAGATACATGAAGTTGCGATATGCCGCGTTGGCGGTCACCGTGTTGTTCGTCAGTTCGCAGTCCCGGGCCGATGAAGTCGTCGTCAAAGGCGCACATCTCTGCTGCGGGGCGTGCGTGAAGGCGGTTGGCGCGGCACTGGCCGACGTCGAGGGAGTTACTGACGCCCAGTGCGATCGCGACGCCAAGTCGATCACGTTTGCCGTCGAAAACGCTGAGGCCGCCGAAGCCGGGATCAAGGCGTTGGCTGAGGCTGGCTTCTCAGGCCGTGCCAAGCTGGGCGAAGAGCGAGTCAAGTACCCCCCCGCCAAGATCAAGAAAGGCACCAAGGCCGATGGCGTGACTTTCACCGGCGTCCATCTCTGCTGCGGCGGATGCGTCAAACGCGCGACGGCGGCGGTCGAGGAACTCGAGGGCGTTGACGAGGTCAAAGTCGACCGTGAGACCAAGACGCTGGAACTAGTCGGCAATGACATCGACGTCCGCAAATCGTTTCGCGCGCTGCGGAAGGCCGGATTCTACGCAAAGGTGAAGAAGTAAGCCTTCGCGCGACCTCGTCCCAAGCCGGGGCTTGGGAACCAGGTTCATGCTCTAGCGATGCAGTAGCCAATGCTGCGAATCCTCCGATTGTTTCAAATTGACCACGAATGCTGCTGCTTCCACAGTCCGCCAAAGGAAATCCATGACGCAGAAACTTCGATCGTCTGCGGTGATCACACTCTGCTGCTTCGCGACCACGTTGGCTGCCGCCGGCGCCGATGAACCACGCTTCACGCTCGAAAAGGGAGACCACGTTGTCTACGTCGGCAACACGCTTGCCGATCGCATGCAGCATCACGCGTGGCTGGAGACGTTCATTCACGCGATTCATCCCGAGCATGATCTGACGTTCCGCAACCTTGGGTTTCCCGGCGACGAAGTCAAAACACGGTCCCGCTCCGAGAACTTCGGCAGCGCCGATCAGTGGTTGACCAAAACCAATGCGAACGTCTTGTTCTGCTTCTTCGGCTACAACGAAGCCTTTCGCGGTGCTGACGGACTGCCCCGGTTTCGCACCGATTTGGGTGAGATGATCGACGGCATGCTGGCCCAGAAGTACGACGGCGAGTCGACGCCGCGGCTGGTCGTGTTCTCCCCGATCGCGCATGAGAACCTCAGAAGCCGGCACCTACCCGACGGAACTCGCAACAATCAGAGTCTCGAACTCTACGCGCGGGCCATGCGGGACGTGTGCCAGTCGAAGGGCGTGACCTTCATCGACCTGTTTACCCGCTCACAGCAGCTCTACGCCGATGCCGAGAGACCGCTGACCATGAACGGCATCCATCTGCTCGATCACGGCAACCGTGCCTTGGCTGAGGTCATTGTCCGAGTGCTGTTCGGCAACGCCGGGCAGATCGCTCAAGGAGAACGAGAAGTTCTCCGTCTTCGCGAGGCGGTGCTCGACAAGAATCTTCATTGGTTCAGCCGCTACCGCGTCGTCGACGGTTACAACGTCTACGGCGGACGATCCAAGTTGGAATGGTTCGGCCAGTCGAACGCTGACGTCATGAAACGCGAGATGGAAATCTTCGACGTGATGACGGCCAACCGGGACCAGCGGATTTGGGCCGTCGCCCGGGGGGGCGAGTTAGCGGTGCGTGACGACGACCTGCCTGCCGAAGTTGAAGTCAAAACCAATAAACCCGGCGAGCTGGACGGCGGCGGCTACTCGTATTTGGGCGGGCAAGAGGCCATCGACAAAATGCAGCTGGCACCAGATCTGCAGGTCAACCTATTCGCCTCCGAAGAAATGTTTCCTGAGATCGTTAACCCCGTGCAGATGGCGGTCGATACCGACGGCCGTTTGTTCGTTTCCGTCTGGCCCTCATATCCGCACTGGAACCCCACACAACCGCGTACCGATCGCATTGTCTGCCTACCCGATGAAGACCGGGACGGTGTGGCCGACGAGTGCATCATCTTTGCCGATGAACTCAACAGCATCACCGGTTTCGAATTTTGGGGCGGCGGCATGCTGGTGGCGGCTCCGCCTGAGATTTGGTTCTTGAAAGACAGTGACGGCGACGACCGCGCCGACGTGAAGATCCGCATGCTGCAAGGCGTCTCTAGCGCCGACTCGCATCACTCCGCCAATGCTGTGCTCATCGGTCCGGACGGCTGGATGTATTGGTCCCGGGGCATCTTTAACGTCGCGACGATGGAAACTCCGACGCGCACCTACCGCTCGACGCAGTCCGGCGTGCACCGCTTCAATCCGCGGACGTTCGAGATGGAGTTTCACTTCCCTATCGGGCCGAATCCGCATGGAGACGTGGTCGACCAATGGGGATACCAATTCGCCAACGACGGCACCAGCGGCACCGGCAGTTATGTCAACATCGGCAAGGGAGTCGGCAACAAACAATGGTTCCAGAAACGCGTGCGGCCGGTCGCAGCCACCGGCATTCTCTCCAGCAGCCATTTTCCCGAAGAGAACAACGGCAACTTTCTGATCTGCAACACGATCGGTTTTCTCGGCGTGTTGCAACATGAAGTCAAATACAACGGTGCCGACATCACGGCCGTCGAGATCGAGCCGATACTGGTCTCGTCCGATCAGAACTTCCGCCCCACCGACGTCGAGATCGGCGGCGACGGGGCGCTATATGTCTCCGACTGGTCGAACGCGTTGATCGGCCACATGCAACACAACATTCGCGACCCCAATCGCGACCACGCGCATGGTCGCATCTACCGCGTGACCCACAAGGATCGCCCGTTGCTGGAACCGGTCAAGCTCAAAGGCCAATCGATCGAGACCGTGTTGCAGGCGCTTTTGGCCAAAGAGAACGGCACACGTTATCGGGCCCGTCTCGAACTCAGCGGTCGAGACAGCGACGCCGTGATGCGCGCTGTCTCCGCATGGACGCCGGAACTGGATGTGGCGGATTCCGTTCACGCACAGCCGCTGCTCGAATGCTTGTGGGTCTGCGAAGAGCACCGCGTCCCCAACTCCGAATTGTTGCGACTGGTCTTCACCGCCGCCGAGCCGCGCGTCAGGGCAGCCGCCATTCGTACGCTGGGCCATTGGGGTTCCGCAGTCGACGATTGGGATTCGACTCTGCTGGCGGCCGCCGGTGACGACTCGCCGCTGGTTCGCGCCGAAGCAGTCAAGTCGGCGATTTCCTTTGAAGGGTCGACGCCGGCCGAAGTCGTCTACCGAGTCGCTACGCATCCGACCGATCCTGAACTCGACACGGTTCTGCGTTACGCACGCCGTCATCTTCAGATTGATAAACTCGTCCAAGACGCCATCGCGGCTGGAGAGCCACTCTCAGAGGCGGGCCGTGCATACGCATTGGGGCACGCGAAAGTCGAAGACCTTCTCAAACTCGAACGCACTGAAGATCTCTATGCGGCGATCCTCGAACGCCCAGATGCGTCCACTGAGCAACTCCGCGACTCGCTGGGCGGCCTCGCCAAGTTACGGAGAGTGGATGTCGTCGATTTGCTGCTGGCACTCATCAAGAAGCGAGACTCAAGCGGTGCCGCCGACGGGCTGATCGGGCTGGGAGAGTTCTTGTCCGAGTTGCCACCATCGACGCTAGTGGGGGCGCTCGACCGCATCGAAGATCTCGCACTTGGCGGGAACGAAGCGCACACACGACGCTTCGCGTTCGCTGCCTGGGTGGCGGCCGAGGGCTCCGGTGACGCAGCATTCTTCTCCGCTTCGAAAACCAAAGAGCGGCTGCGTGATCTATTGGCGGCTGTTCCGGCCATCAGCGACGATGAACTGCGTAGCTCCCTGTACGCCGATGTCCGTTCTCTGGCGTTCGAACTGCCGCCCCAACTCGAAGCCGAAGGCGCCGCGGCCGCGTTTCAGCAGAGTGGCGTGATGGTCGACTACTTCTATCCCAGCGCCGAAAACGTCGCCGTGGAGACGTTGGCCAAGATGACTCCCAAAGCCAGCGGAATTGTTCCCGAAATCACGATGAACGTGCCGCAGCGATTGCGGAACGACCGATTTGCGCTGCGGTTTACAGGGACAATCCAGATTCCCACTTCGGCCAAATACAGATTCTATGTGGCATCCGACGACGGCTCGCGAATCTACATCGACGGCAAGCTGGTCGTGAACAATGACGGTCTGCACGGCATGACCGAGAAAAGCGCACGGGTCGACTTGAACGCCGGACCGCACGCGATGGTCGTGACCTATTTCGACAATGGTGGTGGAGACGGACTGAAGGTGTCGTGGCGCGGCCCGGGATTCGACAAACAACCGATTCCACCCGAGCGGTTGACCGTCAGCGGCAGCGAGACTTTGCACGACGTTGCTATTCGGGCGTTTGCTGCGATTCCCGGCCACGAGTTGGAGAAGTTCACCGACCTGACGGCAATGATCAAAGGTGGGCTGCATCGCGCCTCGGCGATACGAGCCCTACGGGACATGTCCGGCGACGTCTGGCCACAAGGGCAGATCCCCGAGCTGGTTGACAATCTGGTGGGATACTTAAGCGAGATCCCCGCCCAGTATCGCACCGCCGGAGCCGCCGTCGATGCCGCGGCACTGGCGCGGTCACTGGCCGACAGGCTGCCTGCCGATCAGGCAGAAGAGTTGCAGAGTCGCCTGCAGAATCTGGACGTGCGCGTGATTGCAGTTGGGACCGTGCCGCACCGGATGATTTACGACAAGGAACGCATTGTCGTACAGGCCGGAAAGCCGGTCGAGTTCCGGATCTCGAATTCGGACAACATGCCGCACAACTTTGCCATTGCCCTGCCCGGCTCGTTGGAGGAAGTCGGCACGCTGGCCGAGGCGACTGCCCGCGACGCTGACGCGATGGATCGACAGTATGTCCCCGACACCGACAAGATTCTGGTCGCCAGCCGGTTGCTACAGCCGGGCCAGAACCAGGCCCTGTCCTTCGAAGTCCCCGAGACGCCCGGCGTGTATCCCTATGTCTGCACTTATCCGGGCCACTGGCGGCGGATGTACGGTGCACTCTACGTTGTCGAAAGCCTTGATCAATACCAGGCCGACCCAGACACATATCTCGCGGCCCATCCCTTGCCGCTCGAAGATCAGTTGCTGCGCTACATCGACCGCAACACGGAATGGAAGTTCGACGATCTCGTGGGCTCAGTCACACCGCTGCCGGGTGGCCGGTCATTCGACGTCGGCAAGAACCTGTTCAAAGTGGCCAATTGTGTTGGTTGCCACCGCATGAACAATGAAGGACAACAACTGGGTCCCGATCTAATCAAACTCGACCCGAAGAAACAGACCACCGAGCACATCTTGCGTTCGTTGCTCGAACCGTCGAAGGACATCGACGAAAAATACCAGTCCTACTCACTGTTGCTCGACTCCGGCAAATTGATCACCGGCATGGTTGTCGAAGAGACAGCCACGCAAGTGAAGCTGCTGATCGACCCGTTGGCCAAGCGCGATCCCATCCTGATCGACAAGTCGGAAATCGAAGTCCGCAAGAAATCGGAGACCTCGATCATGCCGTTGGGTATGGCCAACAAGCTGACCGGCGAGGAGATCCTGGACTTAATCGCCTACATCTACGCCAAAGGCGACAAAGGGAATGAACTGTTCGAAGGCGAGCATCAACACTAAGCAAGCGCGGGCTTCTGCGGTATTTGGTTACGGTGTTTCGCGTCCGTGTGCCATCACCCACATCCGAGCTGTAGCCGCCAAGTTGAACCTCGGCGGACATCGAAGTGTCAGCACTGCGTCCCTGACGAGTAGATCGGCGATCCTGTAGACTTGGCTGATGGGTGCTCGCTTCGTCGGCGGCACGCGGGCAACGTACCTGAGGAACCCAACCGCATGTCCCAAGCAACCGAAGTCGTCCGAACTGCTTGTGTTCTCGATTGTCCTGACAATTGCGGTCTCGAAGTTTCCGTGGCCGATGGAAAGGTCGTCGAGCTAAACGGTGTCAACGACAATCCGATCACCGGCGGATTCATCTGTCGTAAGGTGCATCGTTTTCCCGAGCACATGTACGGACCGGAACGGCTGACGACTCCGGCTCGACGCATTGGTTCCAAGGGCAACGCGCAGTTTGCACCGATATCCTGGGACGAAGCTCTCTCGGAAATCGTCGAGCGCATCGGTGGCATCCGCCAGGAGTTCGGGGCCGAGGCCATCCTGCCGTTTTGCTATGGCGGCTCCAACGGACTGCTGACGCAGAACACGACCGATGCCCGGCTGTTTCGACGGCTCGGCGCCTCACGTCTTGCCCGCACCGTTTGCGGATCAGCAACCGGGAGAGCTGCCGAGGGTCTGTATGGCAAGATGGGCGGCGTCGCATTCGATGATTACGTGCACGCCAAACTGATCGTCGTCTGGGGGGCCAACCCCCACGCTTCGGGCATTCACCTGGTTCCGTTTCTGAGACAGGCACAAAAGGCCGGTGCAAAACTGGTCGTCGTCGACCCGCGACGCACACCGCTGGCGCGACAGGCCGACCTGCATCTCCAGGTATTTCCCGGCGGCGATTTGGCGATCGCCCTGTGCGTGATCCGCGAGCTGTTTGCATCAGGGGCAGCCGACGATGGGTTTCTGCAGGAGCATGTTGCCGACGTCGACGAACTGCACAGCCGGGCACAGCCCTGGACGTTCGAGCGCGCCGCCGAGCAAGCACGGGTACCAGAGTCCGACTTGCGCCGGTTTGCGGAGATGTACGCTCAAACCAATCCCGCCGTCATTCGGTGCGGTTGGGGATTGGAGCGAAATCGCCACGGGGGATCGGCAGTCGCCGCCGTGCTGGCGCTGCCGGCGGTGGCCGGCAAATTCAAAGTCCGCGGCGGCGGATACACGATGAGCAACGGCGGCGTGTGGGGACTGAACGCCGATGTCGCCGCCCGCGCCGCCGAGCCGTCGACTCGTATCGTCAACATGAACCAACTCGGCACCGCCTTGAGCGAGCAAACGACCCCCCCGGTGAAGATGTTGTTCGTCTACAATGCTAATCCTCTGGCGACGCTCCCGAATCAGAACCTGGTTCGCGAAGGTCTGAGCCGAGACGACCTGTTCACCGTGGTCTTCGACCAGGTCATGACCGACACGGCGCGCTACGCAGACATTGTGCTCCCCGCAACGACGTTCTTGGAGCACAGCGATACCAAGGCCAGCTACGGGACGATGTACTTGTTCGGCGGCCAACCGGCCGTTGACCCTGTCGGCGAGGCGCGACCGAACTACAGCGTGTTTGCCGACCTCTGCCAACGGCTAGATCTGGCCGAACCAGACGACAAATCCGATCCGCAAGAGCTATTGAACGAGATCGTCTCGGCCAGCCCACAGGCCGAATCTTTGCGTCAGCAGCTTGATCATTCTGCCGTCGCCCGACCGTCCTGCAGTCCCAACCCAGTGCAGTTCATCGACGTGTTTCCAGGTACCGTCGATCGTCGCGTGCACCTGGTTCCGGCTGCGTTGGATTCCGAGGCCGCTGGCAGTCTGTATCGCTACAAAGATGAGGACGGCAATCAGGAGTTTCCGCTGCGTCTGATCTCACCGGCCACGGCGAAAACAATCAGCTCGACTTTCGGTCAATTGGACAAAGGGCAGGTGCCGTTGGAATTGAGTCTCGCCGACGCTGATGCGCGCAGCCTGACCGACGACCAGAGAGTTCGGGCATTCAATCAGTTCGGTGAAGTTGAGTGCCGGGTCGTGCACAATCCCGATCTGCCCGCCGGTGTCGCCTTGATCCCGAAGGGATTGTGGAGCCACAATACTTTGAACGGCAACACCGCGAACGCCCTCTCTCCCGATTGCCTGGCCGATCTCGGCGGCGGCGCCTGCTTCAATGACGCCGCGATTGAGGTCGAGCCGCTGGAAAACGGCCGATAGACCTCTTCGGGTGACACTTCGATCGCTGTTGATCGATAGGAGTCGGTGTGTGCGTAAGTCATGGTTTTGCAGTTGGTTATGGCAATCCACCTGGTCGCCGTGGACGGCCTGATCGACCATTAGACAACGTCGACCCCAGCGCCTGCCCGATCGCAGTGGTGAGAGCCACGTCAATCGATATAGTTGATTGAATGAATCTCGGGCGACTGCTGGTTTATTTCGAAAGCTCACCTGCCATCCGTTTGCTGCGAGCGCAGCATGCGCCCTATGTCATTGCGTTTCTGTTTCAGCAATTCAAGCGCTATGGCGCGATCACGCGGTCTCAGTCGGAGTTGTTGGCTGCATTGGATCGTTTTCGCGCAGACGTTCAACAAGGCCGCCCTGAGGCACTGCGAGACAAATCCGAGTCGTACCTAACCGAATGGTGCTCTCTTGAGCGGCACTGGCTGCATCGGTTCTACGACGCGGATCTCATTGAGCCGGTTTACCAACTCACTCCGCACGCCGAACAGGTCATCGAATTCCTCGAACGGGACGAGGACCCAGTCGCGGGGTTCGTGGGGACTGAGTCACGTCTGCGGCTGGCGATCGACGCGCTGGAGGAAGTCGTCATCGGGGCTTCCGACGATCCGGCTACGCACCTGCAGCATCTCCGCAATGAGAGACGGCGGATTGACCGGCAGATCGAAACCATTGAGAGCGAAGGCGTGGTGGCTCCTTACGAGCCGTCACGAATCCGCGAGCAGTTTGCAGCGGCGGTCTCGCTGTTGAAGCAACTCCAGGCGGACTTTCGCGCCGTCGAAGAGAACTTCAAGCGAATCACGTTCGACGTTCAGCATCGCCAGACTGACGAGTTCCAAACCCGCGGCGGCATCCTCGCGGGGGCGCTCGACGCCGAAGATGCACTGCGAAAGGACGACCAGGGCGTCAGCTTCTATGAGTTCTTTCGCTTTATCCAGTCCCCGCAACAGCAAGAGCGGCTCAGGTCGATCGTTGAACAACTCGCATCCATCGGCGAGCTTGTCGGACAGGTTGAAGGCATCGAAACTCTCCGCCGGATGATGCCGCTGTTGTTGGCCGAGGCAGAGAAAGTCACTCAAACTGAGCGGCGATTGTCGGCGGCGCTGCGGCGGCTGCTGGACGCCGGTGCCCAGCCCCAGCGGAAGCATGTCGCCGAGTTGCTGCGTGACATCCGCAGCCTGGCGGCAGGCCTAGCGGACGATCCGCCGCGTCAGAGTGTGGCCCTCGAAGTGGAAGCAACAACCACGCTTGCCACGCCGTTTTCAAGAACGTTTTGGAGCGAGCCACTCCAGTTCGAGCATGTTGACCTGACCCAGCGTCATGCAGACGACGAACAAAGACGCCGCGCGATGCGACAATTCGCCGATCTGCAGAGACTCGACTTCCGGGCCTTGCGCTCGCGAATCCAGGACGCCGTTGGCGAGCGCGGCCGGTTAACGTTACGGACCCTGCTAGACGAATACCCGTCCGACTCAGGTGTGATCGACGTGCTGGGCTATCTGCAGATCGCCGACGATGACGGGCATCTCATCAGTCCTGACGAGCACGAGCAAATCATCGTCGAGCCCCGCGACAATGACCAACGCCGGTTGGCAGTGAAGGTTCCGCTGGTGACCTTCCACGGGAGGGATTCGCAGTGATGGCCGACGAACGTGCCGTACCGCCTGAGGTGGAAGACTGGAGCGCCGCGGCCATCCGCCTGTTGCAAGGCGTCGTCTACGTGGATGACGGTCCCGTCTGGAGCATCGTGCTGGGCCACCAATCGCGGCTGGAGGACTACTTCGCCAAACTGGGACTGCAGATGGTCCTCGACGAGCCGGAAGGATTCGCCTACCTGAGGCAGTTCGATGAGGACGAACTTCCCGAAGGTTACGACCGGCTGCCCAAGCTGTTCCGCAAGACTCGGCTCAGCTACGACGCTACGCTGCTGTGCGTGCTGTTGCGCGAGGAACTCCGGCAATTCGAGGAACACGATGTTGATAACGAGCGCTGCGTCGTGCCCACCGCCGGCCTGTTCGAGCAGTGGAAGGCCTTCTTTCCGCCGGAACAAGATGAAGTCCGGCTCAAACGAGGATTGGATGGTGCCCTGAAAACGCTGGAAGGACTGAAGTTCATCCGGCTCGCCTCCAAAGATCCGGCCGAGTGGGAGATCCGTCGCGCGCTCAAAGCGCGGTTGTCCGCCGCCGAATTGGACGCGCTGAGACAACAGCTGGTCGCAGCCACACACCGACGTGCCGAGGCGAAAAGGAATTCGGATGCCTGACGTCCCGGATGTCGACTTTTCGGTGCATTGCGGATATCGCCTGCATCGGCTCGAAGTCTTGAATTGGGGGACTTTCGATAGTGCCGGCGAGTCGACGCGCGGCACGGTGTACCAGATCGAACCAGCCGGCGAATCGACTCTGCTCATCGGGAAGAACGGTTCGGGGAAGTCGACGCTCGTCGATGCGTTATTGACGTTGCTGGTTCGTCCCGCGATCCGGAACTACAACGTTGCCGCCGGCGCAGGCAAACGCGAACGCGATGAGCGAAGCTACTTGAAAGGTGCCTTCGAGCGACGCAGTCGACAGGACGAACCGGGTACCCAAGTGCGGCATTTGCGCGACGCGGGATCCCACTCGCTCCTGCTGGCCTGCTTTCGCAATGAGGACTCCGATCGCTGCTTCACGTTGGCTCAGGTGTTGTATTCGACTTCCGACGGTCGGGTCGACAAGGTGTACTGCTTTGCGGCCGATGAGCGGTCGATTGCCGCCGACTGCTCTGGACTGCGCGGTACAGACCGCCTGCGACAGCAGATGCGCGAACGAGGATTTCGCGCGACAAAAAGCTACACCGAGTATCACGAGTGGTTCCGCCAGGCGACCGGCGTGCAGCCCAAGGCCATGGACATGCTCAACCAAACGGTCGCCGTCAAGGATATTCAGCGGCTCAACGACTTCATTCGCGAGCACATGCTCGAAGCCAGGCCCTGGGACGAGAAGGTCGATCGCCTGCTGGGCCACTTCACCCAACTCAGTGCCGCCCATCAGAGCCTGGTCCGAGTCCGGAGACAATTCCAGCTACTGCAGCCCATTGAAGAACAAGGGGCCGCCTATCGCCGTGAGGCCACTCAGTTCGACCAAACACAATGCATCGTCGACGCAGCGGATTCGTTCTTCCGCCACAAGGCGATCGAGGTCTTTGAGCCGGCCTGCGAGGCACAGCGGACGGCTCTAGCACGCATCGCTACCCGAAAACGGCAGCTGGCCGACGAGATTTCTGCCGTCCACGACGAATGCCGCCGGCTCACCAACGACATTGAAGCTTCCAGCGGCGATCGAATGAGAGAGATTCCGCTGTTGATCAAGACCCAAGAGTTGCGCGCCGCCGCCAAACGCGCGACACACACTCTCTTTCACCGGGCGCTGCGCGACGGCGGAATCGAGCAAGAAGCTTCGGACCAGGCTCAGTTCGCCGAAGTTCAAGGCCGACTGGCACGAATGGCGGATCAAATCGAGGGCGAGATTGCGGCATGCGAAGACCAGCGACTCAACTTACGTGTTCAGATCGGTGAAGTGACCCGATCGCTTCAAAGCGACGAACGTGAGCTGTCGGCCTTGGAGGAGCAGCATGGCAATCTGCCTGAGTGGGCTACCCAGGTCAGAAAACAACTCTGCGACGAGTTGTGCCTGCCGGTTAACGACCTTCCGTTCGCCGCTGAGCTGGTGAGGGTCAACCCCGATGAATCGAAGTGGTTACCGTCGATCGAGTTGGTGCTGCGCGACTTTGCCCTCAGCCTGCTTGTCCCACCGCGACATTACCGTCTGGTCAGCAGCCACCTCGAGCGGTCGCGACTGACCGACGCCCGCGGTCGCGGGCAACGGTTGGTCTATCTGCGGGTGGGTGACGCCCCCGCAGATGGCGGCGTGGACTCCTCGGAGTCGCTGATTCACAAAATTCAGATACGGCCGGGACACCCGTTGGCTGGTTGGGTTTCCGCTGAATTGCAGCGGCGGTTTGACTACCAATGCTGCGAGACGATCGAAGAGTTCCAACAACACAACGGCCGTGCAATCACAACCTCGCGCCACATCAAGTCAGGAGCTGTTCGCCACACCAAGGACGACCGCGAGCGAGTTTCCGATCCCAGGCATCATGTGCTCGGCTGGGAAAACTCGGACAAGCGCCGCACCGTCAGCGAGGCGGTTCATCGACAGCGCGCAGAGGCCTCACGACTGGATGGGCAAGCCGGCCGATTAGACGAACAATTAGCGCAACTTCGCCGACGGCAAGCCGCAATCGGGCAGGCAAGACAGGTGCCGAACTTTGCCGATCTTGATTGGATGTCCCACCAGGATGAGATCGCCTCGCTCTACCGTGAGCAACAACGGCTTGCCGACAATGACGACACGATGCAGCTGTTCGGGGAGCGACTCGCGGAACGCCGAGCCCGCGTTGCCGCGCTACAGTTCGAGCGAGACCGTTTGCTCAAGGAGGAGGGAGAACTCGACAAGGCGCTTGCCGATGGCGAAATGCAACTCGAGAAGGCGCGGCGCAGCCGACATGCGGATTTCGGTCCGCTTGACCGGCATGCTGAGAGCTTCGCCGCAATTGAGGCTACGTTGGGCGACAGGCCGCTCTCTGCAGACGATCTATTTGCCCGCGAGGCAGAATTCAAGCAGTCCCAGCGTGCCGAGCTGGAGCGTGTGCGCGGCGAGATTGAGCCGCTTCGCTTGGCACTGGCAAAGTCGATGAATCGTTTCCTGCGGGAATTTCCCCACGAGCGGTCCGATCTTGATGCCGACACCGAATACCTCAAGGACTTCCTCGACCTGCTCGAAGAGATCCGCGCCGAGGACCTGCCGCGGCACGAGCGACGATTCAAGGATCGGTTGAACGACAAGGTCACACGGGAGATTGGCCTGCTCAATGGGGAACTACAGCGCGATCGCTCGGCCATTGAAGACAAAGTCGAGCTGCTCAACGAGGCGCTGGGGCAACTCGAATACCGCCCCGGCACCCACATGCGGCTCGAAGCCCGACTCGTCCGCGACCGTGAGATTGCCGAGTTCCGCAACAGTCTGGCTGAGTGCCTGCCCGCGTCGTGGCAAGACTCATCGGATCTAGACGAGGTTCGATTCTTGCAAGTCGAACAGCTCGTTCGGCAACTGCGGGAAGAGGAACGCTGGCGAAACAAGGTGACCGACGTCCGGCGGTGGTTCGACTTTGCCGCACGCGAGATTGACACTGCGACGGGGGAAGAACGCGGCTACTACGAAGACAGTGCCGGTCAGTCGGGCGGCGAAAAGGCAAAACTCGCGTTCACGATTCTCGTAGCAGCCATCGCCTACCAATACGACCTCGATCCGTCAGAGCCGACAAGCGATCGTTTCCACTTTGTCATCGTCGACGAAATGTTCTCGAAGATCGACGATCAGTATTCGGAATATGCCCTGGAGCTGTTTCGCAAGTTCCGCCTGCAATTGCTGATCGTCGCACCGCTGGACGCCAAGGCTCGTGTCACGGAGCCCTATGTCGGATGCTACTGCTTAGTGAGCAAAGACGATGATGGTCGTTCTGTGCTGCACTCGATGACCTGCCGCGAGTTTGCGGAACAGGTGGAAGTCGGCGCAAGCGTTTTTCCGCGAACAAGCGAGCCACAAACAGACCGCTTGGCGCCCAGACCACGGTAAGTCTCGAGATGTGGTAGGCTGTTCGATAAACAGCGCCGTCGGCCGTGTGAACGTTGGCGAGACCTAGGCAGCCGTTGCGTATGTTCCAAGGTCGTCTGCGGCAAGCGCGGCACCCGAGTTGTCAGTCCGTGCTAGGCGTAAATCGCAGGCTGTGCTGCACGTTGAAAGAGAGACGTCATGCTTCGATTCCCCGCCACCATGCAGACCGGTTGGCATCGCGTAATTCTGCAAGACTTGTTGCGCAGAATGGCGACACTCGTACTCTTTGCTACCAGCATGCCATGCTGCGAAGCTGTTTACAGCAGCCAACTTGAAGCTGCTTCAACCCGCACACCGAACATTGTTTTGATCATGGCCGACGACCTGGGGGCCAAGGAACTCGGCTGTTATGGCCATACTACGCATCAGACTCCCCGTCTCGACGAGCTTGCGCGGACCGGCGTGCAATTCAACACGTGTTATACGGCCTGCGTCTGTCACCCGACTCGCTTCGAAATCATGACCGGTCAGTACGCGTCGAGAAACGGCGTCTATCATTTCGCCGGCAGACCCGGCGGTCCGGGTCGCGACTCGCGCGAGGAACAAATCGTCAATCACCTGACGTTCGGCAAAGTGCTGCAGGCCGCCGGCTACGCCACCGCGCATGCCGGCAAATGGCAGCTCACCGGCAAGATTCCCAATCTCGTCGTCGAAAACGGCTTCAACGAATACTGCATGTGGGCCTACAAGCACAACCTGCCTGAGGGTGTCGAACACCGAGGCGGCTGGGAAGGCCACGGCAAGAAAAAGACCTGTCGATATTGGCACCCATCCATCGTTCGCAACGGCGAATACGTGCCGACTACCATCGATGACTACGGACCCGACATGTTCACCGATTCCGTCATCGACTTCGCCCGCCGCCACCGCGGCCAACCCTTCTTCATCTACTACCCCATGGCCCTCACGCACGGGCCCTGGTACCCGACACCTGCCGACAATCCGCCGGACGACCAGAAATTCGTCAACTCGAAACAGAAGCACTTCCGTTCGAACGTCGAATACACCGACCACCTAGTAGGCCGCATCATCGACGCACTCGACGATCTGGGCCTTCGCGACGACACGGTCGTGATGTTCACCGGCGACAACGGCACCGGTCGCGAAGGCAAAGGCACTCCAACCGAGCTGGGCGCCCGCGTGCCGATGATCGTCAACTGTCCCGGACGTGTGAAACCGATCGGCCTGACCGACGCACTTACCGACACGTCCGACGTCATGCCCACGCTGGTCGAACTGGCCGGCGCCTCGCTGCCCAAAGACCACCCCATCGACGGCCAAAGCATCGTCCCTATTTTGAGCGGCGAACAGACCGACGTCCGTGACTGGATCTTCAGCTACATCGCCGACCGCAGAGTATTGCGTACCAAACGCTGGCTGTTGCAGAACAACGCCCCTGACAACTACGGCACCCTCTACGACTGTGGCAGCAGCCGAAACGGCACCGGCTACAAAGACGTCAACAACTCAACCGCTCCGGAGGTCCTGGCCGTCAAGCGGCGTTTCGCAAAGATCTTGGAAACGCAGCCGGTGCCGGAGATTAGCGAAGCTGATCGCCGACGCGGACGACGGCAACGAAGACCGGCTTCGTGACGGAGACGTTCAAAGGCGCTGGCGCCGGCCTGCGTACTCGCGAAACGCACCAGTTGGTCGCCTTCGTGGATGACCACGCCGCTGCTTTCGAGCCAGTAAGGGCAAGAACTCATCTGATGCTTTGGAGGTCATGTGCCGCGCTGGTGGCTCGGTGAGCCGTCGCACGATTACTCGCGAAACGCCGCATGCGCCGGGTCGCCGCCGCTCTCCAGGTAGGCGAGCAGATCGAGAATGTCTTCTCTGGTGAGCGTGTTCAGCAAGCCGGGGGGCATCAGGGATGTTTCCGAGGCGACGCGTTCGTCGATGTCGGCTTTGGCGACCTCTTTTGGTTTCTCCCCTTCGTCGAGTGGGTTGGAGAGCAGTCGCACGACCTGGTCGTCTTCGTGAATGACGACGCCGCTGATCACCTTTCCTGCCTGGGTAGTGATGACTTGTGTGCGGAACTTCGGGTCGATGACCTGGGAAGGCTGCACGAGTTCACTCAGCAGTCCCAGGCGGTTTAGTTTTTCGTTCCGCATCCGTTGGCTCATCTCATTCAAGTTCGGGCCAATCGAGCCTCCTTGATCTCCGAATCGGTGACAGGCCTTGCACGATGCGGCTTCGTAGACCTTTTGACCATTCGCGAACGATCGGCCCTGGTCCACGTCATCGAGCGATGCAGCCAAGTCTTCGACCTTCCAGTCACGCACAAATTTCTGCAGGGCAAACGCCCAGATTGCCGCCCCGCCCAACCCGCCCGGCTTGCTCTTCGGTGAGCTGTGTCCCGTCTCCTCGGCGAACATGTTGTGGGCGGTGGTGATGTCCCTGACCCAGTTATTCGTCATGCCCACCACCACTGCGACGTACTGCGTACCGTTGATGCTGTAGGTCACCAGGCTCGAGGCCGGCGACTCGTCCAGCTGTGCCTGCCATAGCAACTCGCCGGTCGCGTCATCGAAAGCCTTCAGCGAGGGATCGATGTCACCGGAAAACACGAGCCCGCCGGCTGTCGCCAACATCCCGGTCGATGGCGGCGTGGTCTGATCGAAGGTCCAAGCCAGCTTTTGGTTCGCGACGTCAAAGGCCTGCACCCGGCCCATCATTCCGTCTTCCACAGCCGGGTGGGGCTGGTGGGATAGCTCGACACCCGAACTGAGCAGCTGCCGCGTGTTCGAGGTGGTGCTCATGCCGATGCACCATTCGGTAATCGGCACATACGCCATCTTGGTCCGCGGGCTGAAGGCCGTTTGCGGCCAGCTGCGCGCACCGAAGGCGCTGGGGCAGATCAGGCATGGTGTTTCTGCGTTGGGGATTCGCGTGGGATCGAACGTCTTGGCGCCGGTCTGTGGGTCAACGTCGGCAATCACGTTCTGTACGCCGGAATCGAGTGTGAAGAGGTATTCGCCGGTGGCCGCGTCCACGGCTTCGAGCATGGCCATCTTGCCGACGTTCATCACGACTCGTCGCATCTCACCGTGAACGGGCAAGTTCACGACTTGTCGCTCGAAGGCCCAGTCGAGGTCCCATTGATCGTTTTGCATGTGCTGGTAGTGCCAGACGAGCTTGCCCGTATCGGCATCCAGAGCAATCGTGCAGTTGGTAAACAGCGCATCGTTGGTGACGCCCTCTTGTTCCACCGGAATCAACAACGGTCCCGTGTCGTAGGTCGGGGCGACGCCGTAGTAGACCAGGTTCAATTCGGCGTCGTAGGTCCCCTGATGCCAAACTGAACCGCCGCTTCGCTGCTCCAACGTCAGGCCGTTCCAGCTGTTTCCACCGGGCTCGCCCGGACGGGCGATGGTGTTGAAACGCCACGCCTCTTTGCCACTCACAAGATCCACCGCCACGATGAACGCGCCTTTGGGAGCCCCGTGCGCTGTGATTCCCTGAACCACTTTGTCACCGACGATCAAGGGGGCACTCCGCGTGTGGTAACCCCTCCGCATTCGCTCCGATGACCGCGTCGAAATCGTATGATCCCAAACCACTTCGCCCGTTTGTGCCTTCAGAGCAATTACGTGCAGATCGGTGGTGGGGACGAATATCTTGTCATCATGCAGTGCCAGCCCCATTTTCTTGGACGATCCGGAAATCCCTTCTCGTTGATAGCGCCACAGCACGTCGCCGTTGGAGGCATCGATGGCCAGAACCGTATCCGGATACGTGTGTAGGTACATCACGCCCTGATGCACCAACGGCATCGGCATGCTCGATCCAAACAGCAGCGGAGCCCGCCAGACCGGCTTGAGGTCTTGCACGTTGGCCTTGTTGACTTGCTCCAGCCGACTGTAACTTTGACCGCCGTACGAGTTGCCCCAATGCAGCCAGTCACCGGGTGATGGATCGCGCAGCATTTCAGCGGTGACGGGCGGCAAGTCGTTTAGCAACGCGATCTGTTCCGCCGATTTCGCAACCGGTGCAACCGGGTCGTAGTCCGCACCCTCCAGCCGCGGGATGTTGATCTTAGCGAGCGCTTGCATATCGGTGGGCAACTCGACGCCGCCGGCAGCGAAACCGTTCGACTGCAGAATATATGCCAGAATGCTGGTGTGAGTTGCCTCGCTCAGGTTCGTGCGGTTGGCGACGGTTTGCGGGGGCATGCGGCGCAGATGGAACGAGAGCACAGCGGCCGACTTGCCGCGCCACGTCCGATCGAACCGTCCTCGAACCAAGCTCGGGGAAAGATGGATCCCTTCCAGATCGGCCCCGTGACACGCCGCACAAAACTGGACGTACTTTGTTCTTCCCGCCGCGGCCTGAGCTTCGGTAAAACTGACCATCTCACCGGGCTTGGTCTGCGCCAAGGCGTGGCAATGCCACATTGCCAGCAGGGCCAAGACGAAAAGGAGTTCCGCACTTCGTTTCATCTGTGTCATTATCAGCGTCCCAGACCCTTGCCCAATTAGCTTGTTGTACAACAGGAGGGCTGTGTGAACTCGTCGTTGGAGAATCGACTCTCGCCGGCGAGTTGTGCCCCGATTATAAGGGGGTGAATTGACTCAAGAGAAGCCGCTGGTCGACGAAGAAGCCTTGAAGGAACAGGAGTCATGCTGCCCTGCCCTGCAGATCGGCTTAGCTACGTTGTGGGAAACTCGGGAGAACATTCCCGAGACTCCAGATTGCGATTGCATCAATGCGCACGCCAAAGAGTTTTTTCGACGCGAAGCCCATTGGGCAAGGAAACTGAATCTCGTTGACGAGCGTCCGCTCGTAGATCTGGCGAAAATACTCAACGGTCCACAACTGAGCGACGAGTGTTGGCGCCAGTTCGTGGCATGACGCTTCTCGCGAAGTTCCGCCGAGCAAACGGCTTGTCGCAACTTCCTACGTTGGCAGCTGCTACTGTCGAACTCAGACGTGATTGATGCGTACGAATTGCCGGATCCGTTCGATCCACTGTTGGACCTCTTTCGGGCCGGAGGTGGATTCTCGATCGAACATCGATGGCATCTGGATTTGACGCCACACAAATGTGGTGGACTACACATTCCCAGTGTCGCGTAGCTTGCGGGCGGCACGCCCCCAGTCACTCCAACCCTCTCCCGTAGATCGCGGCGCTGAGAGGAATGGCGAATGACTTGCGCGAGGAGTCAAGAACAGTCAAAGTCGCTCTAGGTCTGTGCGTCTGGCTCAACATCCGCCTTGCAGAAATCGGGCTTGACAGAATCCGCGTAGTATTGAAAATCCGCACCCCCGTCGATTTTCTGCCACAGCTTCTACCCGCATTTCGACCCTAGCTGTGAGTTTCGTTTTGAACGCATCGCTGCTTTGCGTTGCGCTGGGATTGGCGTCCGACCCAGCCGCCCTCCAAACGCTCGACACCCGAACCGTATCCAAACCACAAACTCGTCCGGTCGACGACTGGCTGACGATTCGGGGGAACAATTCCCCTGTCGCGATTTCGGCCTATCAGCCCAGCAGCGGCTACGTTTTGACGGCCGCTCAACCGGGTCCGGCCTACGTGGATGGCAGCGGGCCGCTGAACTCGCCGCCCGATTACGCGCAAAACGGGATCGCACAGGCGCCCGGATACGCCTATCCCGGACCACAGCCTGGTTACGACCCGTATTCGGCATTTCCAAAACCTTACTGGTACCCCAGCGATTGGACGGTCGAGGGTGGCGCGGTCTTTCTCAAACGCGAAGAGCTCAGTTCGGTCGCCCTGATCACCTCTCCGGGCGTCGTGGTGAATGCAGCGGATTTCGATTTCGATTACGAAACCGGGGTCGAAGTGAGTATTAGTCGGGTGTTTGCTCCCGGTTACCAGTTGGAACTGCGCTACTTCAATCTCGACGAATGGAGCGATACGCGCTCAGTGGCTCTGCCCGCTGCGGCCGGCGTCATCGGGACGAATCCTGTGACAGCTTTCGTTGGGACTGCCGTCCTGTTGGATTATTCGTCGCAGTTGCAGACGTTCGAGGCCAACGTTCGCACGCCGATAAACCCTTGGCTCAACGTCTTTGCAGGGTTTCGGTGGGTCGACCTCGACGAGAACATGCGGGCCAACTTCACCGCTCCGGCGCCGTTCGTCTACAGCGTCGACGTCGACAACGATCTGTACGGCCTGCAACTCGGCGCCGACGGCGCTCTGTGGGACGGTGGAATCCTGCGGCTCGAGTATTTCGGGAAGTTCGGCGTATTTGCCAACGACGCCAGCCAGACCTCGGCTTTGATGCAGCCAGCGCCGCCGCTGTTCGGCAACGCCGGCGACAATTCGGTCGAGGCCGCCTTGCTGGCGGAGTTGGGCCTGACCGGCGTCTACCAGATCACCCCCAATTGGGCGATTCGAGGAGGCTACAGCATCATGTGGATTGACGGCGTCGCTGAGGCCGCTGACCAAACGCCGAACACAACCAGAATCGTCGGTCCGGCTGCTGCCTCCCTCGACACGGGGACTGTGTTCTATCACGGCGCCCATCTCAGCCTCGAGCTGAGCTGGTAGAGCTCCGAGGTCGTGTCTTGACCCGCACACAGCGTCGAACTTGTCCGAAACTCGACGCTTTCTCGTTGCTGCAACTGCGGTTTAGGCCCGGTCGGTTTAGCGACGCCTGCGTCGTCGCCACGCCAGAGCCAACGCCGATCCGACGCCTAACAGCATGAGCGAACTTGGTTCGGGAGCCGAACTGGTCCCGTCGGGTGGGTCCATCCAAGGGTCGTCGTGTTTGTGTTTTTTCTTATACCAGTATTTGTATTTGTATTTGTGATCGTGATTGTCATCGTCGTGTGAGCCGCCTGAGCCACCGTGGCCATGATGATCGAAAGCGCCCAGCGTGAATCCAAACAGTTTTTTCAGGTGCGTCTTGTCGATCATCGGCTTGCTATGTGACGAGTGGTCTCCGTGATTGCCGAGAGAATCGAAGAAGGCACCTACCAGGGAACTGATCTTGTTCTTGTAGCCGCTCTTACCTTGATACTGGTTCGAGTCGCTACTGCCCGTCGGCGAATCGCCGGAACCGTGGCTGGGTGAGTCGTGTCCACCTGATCCATATCCGTCGAACTCGCCCCATCCCCAATGCGAATCAGTGGGGTCGTGGCCGGTGGAGCCGTGGTGCCGACTCTTGAACTTATCGAAAACCCCAACGCTCCATCCGGACGACTTGTCGGCAATGATCAACAAGTTTTCGAGATGAATGTTTCCCGGCGATGGGGATTCGGCAGTCTTAGCGTAGGCCTTCGAATTCCAGCTCGGCCACTGAGACTTCTTCCAGGACAACGATCCCCACGTTTGGCCGCCTTCATGCCGATCAGAGACAACTTTCAGTCCTTCGGCCGCAAATCGTGACTCGAACGGTCCGCAATGCTCGGGACGTTCGAAAACCATACTCTCAGCAAACGCGGTCAAAGGGCAACAGGCAATGATTATCGAGACGAACATCCTTGAGAGGTCTTGCATCCTGCGGGGGTTCTCCTTCAGGTGAGTTTGGCGCGCAACGAGTCTGTGTAGCGGCGGCGCGGGTGCGTGAAAAAAGCTGAATCTCTGAGATCACGACGTTACCCCGTCACCGACAGCATGTTGGTTCTTCGCCTCAGCAAGCCGAAGCAAAGGATGCCGAAGAAGGCCAGTGCCAGGGTCGACGGTTCCGGTATGACCTGCGTGGAGGTGTCCAGGAACCCGTCCGGGAGCGAGCCGCGACTGAAGCGTACGACTTCGTCGATCTGACTCAATAACAGAAAGTCATTGGGCCGATCCCAAAAGAACGTCGCCGTGGTGTCGATGAGCGGCAGCACGGTGCTGCCGGCTACGAGGTTGTTTGCCAAAGCACCGTTGGGATCGTTGGTGGTGAAGATACCGTAGTCATCCTGACCGTTGCCGCCGTTGAGTGCAGCGCCGCTGAAACTGCCGAGCCCGCCAGCCGTCGTCGTCAAACCATAATCGAATGCCGAGTAGTCATCCCCGTTGTTCGAAGTGCCGAATGGGCCAGCCTCGAACTGAAAGGTTCCGTCCGTTGCCGTGTTATTGACGGCCGGGGCAATGTCGACGTTGCTCGACGTGGCATCCGGAATTCGGTTGCCATCAACGGATGTCACAACCGTGCCGGCAGTGCCATCGAAGCTGTTGACGTCGAGTGCGCTGACGGAGTTCAGACTGAACCAAAAGCCAGTGATCAGGTTGCCGCGAACGTCGGTGTTGTCGCTGAGGTTGGTGAGAGTGAGCTGGATCGTTTCCAGGCCGTCGCCCCCCACGCCGGTTGCCAGTGAGCTGTCACGATCGATGAAATCGAACTCAGCCTGGTACGAGATGGAAGTCCCGCCGGTGCCCGTGCCGGAAACCGTAAATATTTGCCCGGCATGACAAACGCTCGCGCTCAGGATCGAGGCGAGCATCAGACTCAACGTCCATCGTATTCGCGTGGCGCCCATCATCAGACTGCCCTTTGGCCCGCATGGAGGTAGATCACTCCCATTAGGGGTGATGCTAGCCGATGGCCGCTCGCCGAGTCAAGTGTCCATCAGGTTTATCCCCAGGAGAATTAGACTGATAGGTCGAATGGGGGTTTGGCGTGCTCTGCGATGAATCCCGCCAAGGCGACGCTACGTTTGGAGGCGTTTCCATAGCAAGCGTTCGTCTCGACCGGGGTCGTTGACGACTTCGCATGCATCGTTAAACAACATGGTCGCGCGTGTATTTGGGTCATAGGCGGACCACGCTGGTAGCCCGTTATGATTCGGGTCTCCCGACCGCGCAAAGGCGATCCAGGCGTTGCTCATCTTGGCTCCCAGCGCCATCGCTGCTTGGGTTCCTCCGGTGATGTCGCTGTTGAGTTGAGTGTTGTCGAACACGAAGGGAATCTCGAAGGCATGGGCGGCCCGAAATCGGCCTTCCCAAGCCGGTGCCTCCCAATCGAACCGGTACATGTAGACGGGAGCCGTTCCCTGCTCGAACTTTCGTTCGGCCAGTTGGATCGAACGCATCCGCATCCACCGATCGCTGGCCAATGTGAAATACAGACCGGAAGGCGTTTCATCCGGCAGCGCTTTGCGATAAGTGGAGACCACTTGCTCGGCATCATCGCCGAGGAGCTGCCGCGTTCGTGCCAGCAAGCCTGTTTCGTCCAACGAGAACAGCGCCAGATCACCGGTTGAGAACAACGTCATTTCGTGCCGAGTAGTCCCGATCATGATGGGCACCTCTGCCGACAGTTTTGAGGCAACCGGTTCGAACGGGTGCTCGGGAATATCGGGACCCAGCACTGGCCGAAAGCCGCGAAGCCTGGACCGACTCGTTGCGGCGGTCATCGCCCGCAACAGTTGTTCGGCGGGAACGGCACGCAGCTTGTCCACTTCGGTCGATTTGATCTGCAATTCATCCAGCAGAGCCGACGCCACCTGCGTTGCGTTCTCGGGCGATTCGACGCTGAGACTCGGTCCGCTCTGGATGACGGCACGATGAAACAGTCCCTTGGCGGCGGGCATCGCCAGTAGAGTCGACACTTTTGCGCCGCCTCCCGACTCGCCGAATATCATGACGTTGTTCGGGTCGCCGCCGAAGTTCTCGATGTTGTCCCGCACCCACTGCAAAGCTTGGACGATGTCGAGCATGCCCACGTTGCCCGACGATGCGTAATCATCGCCCAGCAGTTCGTTCAGATGCGTGTAGCCGAACACGTTGAGTCGATGATTCACGGTGACGGTGACCACGTCGCCCCGTTTCACCAGGTTGTTTCCTGTGTAGGCCGAACTGGCGCCGCTGCCGCGGGCAAATCCTCCGCCATGCAGCCAGACCAGCACCGGCCGTTTCCCGCCGGAGTTGACCGCCGGAGTCCAGACATTCACGAACAGGCAGTCTTCGGACTTCTCGTAGGAATAGAACGGCGTGAACCAGGAAATGCCCGCGGGTCGCACCAGGTCGTAAGGAATCTGCGGACACGCGTCGCCATACTGCAGTGTGTCGCGCACGCCGGACCACTTGTCGGGAGCCGCGGGCGGCAGAAATCGGCGTGCTCCGCCGGTCGGCGCCCCGTAGCGAACCCCCCTAAAGACGTGTACGCCATCGACCGTCGCACCTCGAACTTTGCCGGCGGTGGTCTCCACAATCGTGTTGGGGTCAGGCAGCAGCTCGGCGTGAGCGGACTGTCCAAGCAGCGGACTCATCGTTCCGCCGAGTGCCGCCGCCCCTGCAAGTTGACCCGCTTCGGTGAGAAAACGCCGTCTGCCGATGACTCGGTGAATTCGGCTACAGGTTGTTTGGTGAGACTGCGGCATGATCCCCTCCTGTCAAGTCGTGAGAACTCGATGCTGCGCACGAGCATTGATGTGTTGGTTTATCCATCACTCTCCGCTATCAGCCTCCTTGATTCAATCGTACGCAAGCAGATGCCGAGTCGTGTTCTGCAAACCGTCGACGCAAGCAGCATGTGTTGGCGATCATCAACGCAAACCGCACAGCACTCTTGAAGAGCACTGTGCGGCGATTGTGCATGAGGCGCGATCAGTTTACTGAGGCCGTCTTTTGCGCGTCGGCGTGTGGTGCGGCCATGGCCTGGGAAATGGCGGTCAAGAACTGCACCGCCGGTTTCGGAAACCCACCCGGTTCGCTGCTCCAGAAATTGATCGTCATCTTCTCTCCACCGACGACGACCGGCACGTGCATGCTGGATCGAACGCCGCGGCGCTTCATCGTCTCAAACACCTCGCCTTCGACTTGGGTCAGATCGTTGTGAGCGACAGCGGTCTTACCGGTCCGATACTTCGCCAGCGGTTCGTCAGCCGCATCGACTTCTGGCAAGACGCTGCTGATGCGCTCTGGTGGCGGGTTGTCTCCGCGCTGCCGCGGCGGAAACGGCCCGAGAAACTGCTTGGCCTTGCCGTCTTCGACCGAGGTGACACACACGCGGTCAACCTGCGGGGCCATCATCTGCAGGACGTGCCGAAACCGCGACATCATCCGCATGTCGTTCAGGCTCAAGTAAGTCATGACCTTCAGGTTTTCGTCCGGCTGGCCCTTGGTGGCCTGCATGATGACGGCGAAGTCTTCAACTCGTGAACGATTGGTGGGTTGACGCGACTTGGGATCGGTGAGATCTTGCTCGACCGGCGCCGCCTCGAAGAAGCCGATCATCATCTCTTCCCAGGTTTGATCGCCCCAGCCGACGGTGATCGACGGATCCGGGTTGTTCAAGTTGTCCGACGAGTTGTCGAAATGAGCTGAGCACTGCAGGATTGTGCCACGGGGCATCAGCTTGGGTTCAGCCAGACGGTAGCTAGTCTGCCAGCCGAAGTCGTAGTTGGGCACCGAGAGCACGATCTCCCGCTTGCCGTCCGGATACACAGCCTCGTACTGAAAGTCTTTGCCACGCAGATGCATGTGCGGCATCAGCGACAGCAAGTGCGCATCCCGCTTGAAGACGTACCGCGATTGCACCGCGTGATTGTGCGCTTCGGGTGGGATCTGAAACACGGCGTTCATCGCCGAGGAAACGATGACTTCTTTCTTCACCTCTTGCTGATCGGCAAACACGACGCCGATGTGGCTCAGGTCCTGTTGGGGCGAGCCGTTGGGGGTGTAGTGCAGCTGAACGACGAACTTCGAACCGGCGGGGACAAATCGTGCCAGCCCGTTTTCCAGCGGAACCTCGCGGAAGCCCGGTGCATAGGCGCCGATGAACTCGTTGTCGCCGGCGAAGTCGTTGTCCCGACCATCGGGTGTGCGGACGAAAATCAAAATGTGGTGCACGACGGCAGGATTGCCCGGCCGCGCTTCGATCGCGGTGATCCACTTGTCTTCGTCCCAGCCCGGATCGACCAAGAAGTGCTGGTATTCCACCACGCCCTCGGCCGGCACTTCGTACGGCTCCTCAGCCATGGCAAACACCTGGTCGGGCTCGTCAATCATCCAGCCCTCGGTGAACTGCGGCGGCTCGGGCAGATCGCTGGGATCGCCTTCCGGCGCGCCGGCGGCCACCCATTGCGAGATCAGCGCCTTGTCGGCATCGCTTAGTCGGGCCGCGTTGGCAAACTTTCCGTGCGCGGGGTCGGCGTGCCAGGGCGGCATGCGGTTGGCATCGACCACTTCCTTAATCATGTCGGCCCAACCGGCCACTTCGTCGTAGTCGTTTAGCGTGAAAGGCCCGATCTGCCCTTCCCGGTGGCAGTACACGCAGTTGGTGTTGAGGATCGGCGCGATGTGCTTGGCGTAAGTGACCTCGCTGTCGGCAGACGGTTGGCGATCGCGGCCGATCAAGCAGCCAGCCAACTCGGTTTCAGTCCGCACGACCTCTTTACCCGCCAACAATGTGTCCAGCGCGTCGGTCAGGTCGTTGTGCTCGGCTTCGGGCTTCTGATAGTTGCGATTGCGGTCCGATTTGACGAAGCCAAATTGATCGTCGATGCGCCCGCGATAGCGGATGCGGCGCTCGGCGTCGAGAACCACGATTTGCGGGGTCCGCGTAGCACCCACGGCGTCGGCAATCTGCTGCCGCAGATCTTTCAACATCGGAAACGATACCTTGTGCCGCCGCACATAGGCGGCAATTTCGGTGACCGAGTCTTGCCGATTCGAGTTGACGCCCACGAACACGACGCCCCGGGTGCCGTATTGCTCGTCGAGTTCGACTAGCCGCGGCGTGTACAGCGTCGCCAATGGGCATTCAGTGCCCAGAAACGCCAGGACCACGATCTTGTCCTGACCGATTTTCGAGAGCGAATGCTCGGCCCCCAGGTAGTCGTTTGCCGACAATTCCGGCGCGACGCTGCCGACTTTGGGCGCTGCGGCGCCCGCGTTTTGCAGGGTCGCGGCGGCCAGGACGGCCAGTGTTGACGAACAAATCCACAATCTACGCACGGCGATCTCCTCAGATCACAGAACCAATGGGCGCGGCTTGGAACACCCAGGCGGGTTCGCTAAGCCTCATTCAAACCGGTGTGTTTCAGCTCGCCGCTCTCTCCATCGGCGGCGGCTCTCCCGGGTTGTTCGCCTGAATGGGCGGAAGATTAGTCGAATCGTGGTGATTCTCTCGGACTTGGCCGCCTGCCTGTACCGCTGGCCACGCCCCAGCCACGGCAAACAGGCGGGGCTCAAGGGCCGCGCTTCGATAGCCGCTTTCTCAACCGCTTCCACACTCCTCGATAAGCATCCGTGCCTCGCAAATGTGCGCGCAACAACGCGCCGGTGTCTACGTCTACACTTCGTTTTCCTCGGGATTCAGGCGGCTTTTGGCCGTTGAAGCGTAGACAGAGAAAACCATGTTCTGCGTTGGTCGGTCGTGAATCGGAACCAATGAACACGTCAGGCCATCAATGGCGCTTCAGCGGGCGCATCATACCACAGCTTCTGAAATCACGCATGATGCGCTTTTGCGCATGCACAACCGAGCAGTCGCAGCGTGTGGCAGGCCGAGCGTCGGGACGACACTTTACGCAGGTCGCCGCGCGACCGGTGCCGGACTGCTGGGCTAGCCAGCAGTGGCACCCGATCGCTGCTGAGATTTTGCGCACCTAGTTGGGTGCGGCGACGTCGTAGCAGAGCAGAAAGCCTTGGTCGCGGAGGTAGAGGCCGCCGTTGGCCACAATGGGATGCGGCCAGGCGCGAATGTCGCTACGGTCGGCCGGCAAGAACCGTCCCTTCTCCTTGTAGCCATCAGCTGTGGCTTCGACCAATGCGACGTCGCCGTCCTTGTGTCCGCGGACGTACAGGTGGCCGTCGGCGTAACAAACCGATGCGGCGCCCACGGACCGATCGGTCCAGTGGACCTCTCCGGTGACGTAGTCGGCACAGACCATGGCTTGGCGATTCGTGCCGTAAAGCTTCCCATCGAGTAACACCAGCCCCCCGATGCCGGCCGCCAGGGGCTTCTCGAGATAGACCTCATCTGCATCGACGCTTTCGCCGTCGACCTTCAACTGCACCAAACCGCCACCGGGACGACCGGCGGTGAAGACGTAGTTCCCCTGGACGATGGGGGTCGTGATGTTGGCACCCTGATCGCGCGTGCCGTTGTAGCGCCACAAGAAATTGCCCGTTGCGGCCTCCACCCCCACCAGCCCCTTGCGGAGAAACTGCACGTACTGCTTAGCTGAACCGGTATCGACGATCATGACCGAGGCATAGTCGGCGATGTCGCCGTCCGGAACCGCCGATTCCCACACGGCTTCGCCCGTTTTCTTGTCCAGCGCCGCCAGGGTGGCCCGCTTGCCGCCCGGCGTGCAGATCAACAAGTCGCCGTCGATCAGCACCGACTCTGAAAAGGCCCAAGCGCCGACTTTGCCTTCGAAATCATCGATGAGATGCCGCTGCCACTTAGTCTGCCCGTCGCGCGTGTCCAGGCAGACGAGTTCGCCGGCCGATGCCAGACAGTACAGCACGTCGCCGTCAACGGTGGGTGAACTCCGCGTGCCGGGGTATTGCGGGCCACGATTGACGCCCACCTTGCCGATCGCCACCGACCACAGCTGCTCACCGGTGGCCTCATCAAGGGCAACGGCGAATTCTTCGTCGCCACGCGTGGTCTGAACGTAAACTCGTCCCGCCGCAACGACGGGGGTCGAATAGCCGGTTCCGAGATCAGTCGCCTTCCAGCGGAGCGGCGGACCGCTGTCGGGCCAGGCCTTCAGCAAGCCCGTCTCCTGCGAGATGCCATCCCGATTCGGACCGCGCCACTGCGGCCAATCGTCAGCCAGCGTCGTCGTGGCAAACAGTGCACCCAGCAACAGGGCAGCGACAGAGCGTTTCATAGCAGAGGTTCCTTCAGGGAGTAGATCGTCTCCGACCGGCCGGACCCCGGAGTCTATCGGAGACATCATAGCCACTCATGCTGCCGCGAACACCACCCGAGCCGCGAATCCGCCCGGTTCGCCGTCGCGACAGACGGGCTCTCCCGCAGATTGCTACGTCGCTTGAGCGTCCGACTAGAAGAACGAAGAGATCCGCAGATGACACGGATTCACGCAGATCTGGACCTCTTCATCTGCGTTAAGCTGCGAAATCTGCGGATGATCTTTGCTGTCTCTGCACGGAACACGGCGGGACCGAGTTACTCGATCGGGATCGAATAGCTGATCGCGCCGATGGCTGCTCCCTCTTTGACGTCGGCATAGTGCGCGTGGCACATCACGCACTTTTGCAACACGACGGGAATCGGAGTGATCGCCCGCAAACGGTATCCGTCGTCTTGCTGCACGACCTGTTCGTAATAGGGCTTGCCAGACTTCAGCAGCCGGACCCCCTCCTTTTCGAACGAGTCCTTGGCGACGTTCTTCTCGTCGTAGGGCTCGCCGGTGACGTCGATCAGACGGACATCGTGCCAGCCTTTCTTGGTGACGGCGTCGAACAGGGCGATGGCAGCGCTTCCGGCGGGAAAGTCGTCTTCGTCATGCACGTACTTGTCGGTGATGAGCACGACGGCCGTCTTGTAGACGTCGTCGAGCATCTTGACGGTGTTTCGCGTGCGGTCGATTGCCGCTTCGTCGGGTGCCGCCGACTTGTCCGAGTCAGCCATCGCCGCCGGTTCTACAATGACAAGATATGATGCAGCGGCCGTGACGATCGTCGCGAACGCGAGTAATGCGAGTCGATTCATGGAGTCTCTTCCTTTCGATTGACGAAACATCGTTTCAAATCAGACTCAGATTTCGTTTTTACCTGCGCTTCCGACATGCCTGGCAGATCGCGCTTAGGTGCTGTCACGGGTGACTCCGCTCAGGCGTCTTTTGGTCGGCAGGACGTCGTCGAGCGTCTTGCCATTGAGGTATTCCCGCTGCACGCGCTCGGCCTCGGCCAGCACGCCCTTCAATTTGCAGAAGTTCTCGATGACGCAGACGTCTTCGGTGCTGACGCAGTCGAGCAGGTTCATGTTGCCTTCGAAGGCTTCGATCACTTCGCCGAGCCGAATGCTTTCGGGTGATCGCGCCAACTCGATGCCGCCGCCAATGCCGCGGATGCTGCGGACGTAACCCAACCGGGCCAGCTGGTTGACGACTTTGGCCACGTGGTGCGTGGAGATGTCGAACAGCCCCGCCACGTCGGCAGCGGTGGCCCGCCCCCCAAACGTGGCCAGATACATCAGCGTTCGCAGCGCAAAGTCGGTCTGGGTGGTCAGTCGCATGACGCCCCGTGCAAATCAGCAAAATACGTATGACTTATACATATTTAGTGGAAACGCGAACGGGATGCAACCTAATCACGGGGGATGGTCAGTCAGTTTCAACTGCCAGCCGTAGCCTCGAAATTCGCCAGACACGCTACCAATGCGGGGCTGAGCGAGGACGTCTGCAACCTAACGGGGCCGTCCTCCCGAGTTCCCGGCCAGTCGCTACACTCCCGAACATGAGAGTGGGACTGCTTATCGCCATCCTGATGGCAACTTGTATCGTCACTGGTTGCACCAGCACGCGAGACCCTGACCTTCGCAACGTGCCGGAGTTGAACGGTCACGAGCCGGGGCCCGGTGAGGGCGGCGTGATCTGAAGGTGTCAAGTCTCGCGAGGACCACTGCTCCGGCAGCGTGCTGTGGCGTCGATCGCGGATCGGCGTCGGCGGGCACTCCAGAACCGACGGCCGCTACCGGAAGGGGTCAGGGGTGTCAGCAACGTGTTCCATCTGCCGAGTGAGATGCATCCCATCGGCGGGCGGTTCGACGGCGGTAGATTCGTGATTCCGGCATGGCTGCACTCCACGGAATTCGGACATGGATCGCCGATCGACGGTTCAGCGATGCGCGTATTCGCCAGTCATGCTCTTCATTCCGATGAAACTTCCCCCTTCAGGTTGGCGACGTCGGTTTGCTCTAGTCGGGCAACCGTCTCGACCATCGGATCCGGTATCGGTACTGCCTTGCCTGTGGAGTAGTCGATCCAAACCATGACCGATTCGCCGTCGGCAACGACCTCGTCGCTGGCTGCATCGCGGAGGGTGTAGGTCATGATCATCGAGCGCCGGCTGATCTTCGTTGCGTTGGCCGTCACCAGAATCTTGCCGGGAAAGTGCATCTGCTTGCGGAAGTTCATGTCGGCGCGGCCCAGGATCGTGCCCTCGTTCGGATTGTGCGCGATCCGTTCGACTTCCAACGCTGCGAAATAGGCCACCCGTGCCGACTCAGCGTATTGGAAGAAGATGATGTTGTTGATATGCCCCCGCGCGTCCATATCGCCCCAGCGGATCTGCTGTTCGATCGTCACGCCTGGACCGTCACCGATTGTCTCTATCTCCATTTCCGAACCCGTGCTCTGGTCTTGTTGTTTGGTTATGGCAAGGCCGCATCGTATCACGATAACCATCGGGAGCGATGTAGCAGAAGTGACCGACAACGCTGCGAAATGCGAAGCCGATTGGAGAGACCGGTGTCTGCGGGGCGCGTCGGTAACGAAGCCACGGGCGGCTTGCCCACCAGTGCGAAGTGTGGAGTGCTCGCAACTACACGGGCGGACAAGCCGCCCGTGGCACCCTGCACTGTTCCCGGAACTGATGACTGAACGCTGTAGTTTTGTTGCCGCGTTCCCGCCAGCAGAACCAGTCGGATTTGCATGACCTGATCGCGTCACTGCTCAGCGAGTTCGTCGAACCAGAGGATCGCCCGTGGAATTCCAAATTGGGCCGATCCGTTGTGGTCGTAGGGGCCGACGGAAATAGCGGTGACGTCTGCACCCAGCTGTTTCATCGCGGCCTCGGCCCGGCGGGCTTCTTCGGGCAACACGTCCAGATCTTTGTCGCCGTAAAACAGTCGAACCGGCGCGGCGGGCGTCCAATCGTCAACGTCGTTCTCTTCAAGGGCCTGTAAGAACCAGTGCGGTTCGCCGTTGTCGTAGGCGGTCAGGAACTCGGGGTTGAACAAGCTACGGGGATCGTCCGGCATGGCGGCCGAAATTTCCGCCGACTCGTGATCGCCGTCAAACAACGCCGGCAGGCTCCCCGCGTAGGCTGCGGTCAGCACCGATTCCAGCGGCTGACCGTAAATGTGTGCGTACGCCGTGGCGAGATATGCCAGATAGAAAGCGTGGGAATCTGACTCGCCGGTCAACGCTTGCGGAAAACTGACGTCACGTAGATGGAATGGTCCGGCGATCGGTGCCGCGGCCTGCACGTCGAACCGCGGGTCATCCAGTTCTTCCAGGTGCCTTTGCACCGCGAAAGTCGCGTGTCCACCTTGGGAGAATCCAATCAGGTACAGCGACGACGGCCACTCGCCGAGATGCTCGACCAGCGCGTGTGCTGCAGAGAGCAAGTCGACAGAAGTCGCAGCGGTTGTTTGGGCGTGCATGTACGGGTGCGGATCGCGGTTTGTGCCGAGACCGATGTAGTCCGGCGCGACTGTGATGTGGCCGAGCCCCGAGACGGCCGCTGCGATCAGCGTTCCTTCGCCGAATCGGGGTTGTGACGGGGCAGTATTGCGCTGGGCGGTGGTGCCGTGGTGATAGCTGACGACGCTGCCAGCCGCGGCTCCGTTGGGCAACGCCACCAATCCCGATGCAACGACGACAGCACCGTCGTGATTTGTCGTGCGGTACTTGACCCGGTACACCGTTATCCCGTGCGTTACGTCGATTGGTTCCGGCAGGTGCACCGAGTCAATCAAGTACTGCACGACGAAGCTCGGATACTTGGCGGTCCTTTCGACGGCAACGAGCGCGCCGGGTTGTTTGCCTTTCAGCGACTCAGGGATCGCAACGGGGAACGTACCGACGGCGCGATAGACGGCCCCGCCAATCGCGCCGGCCAACACGATCATCACCACGACAATCCAGACGAGGACTCGCCGCACGCGCATTCAGGTGACTCCCCTGTTGATCATCGTTCTGCTCCAGCGAAATCTACCACTGTGGGGCCGGCGTCTTGAAGCCGAACTTGCATTCACGGGCGGTCGAGCTATGCAGGACAAATTGCGGGACCTGCGAAGGTATGCTATACCGTCGCAGCCCAACGGGGCAGCTCGAACTGTCGAGTTGCCGACATTCCCCGCCATGGAGAGTGGAAGGATGATGTCTCTGGACGAATGGACCATTCCGGAAGTTGACGCCCCTCCCTACTCGGCGGAGTGGTACGCCACTCTGAAACGCACGCTCGGAGAAGCGGGTTGCCGGCAGCTTGGATTCTACGAGATCCCGCAAGACGTGCTGCTCTCGGTCGTCATCCCGGTCTACAACGAGGCCGAAACGTTGCTGGCGCTGCTGCAGCGGGTGCGGTCGGTGCCGATTCGCAAGGAAATCGTCCTGGTTGACGACTGCAGCACCGATGGCTCGGGCGATTTGCTCAGAGAGCTGGAAAGCCGACCCGACGACGATCCACTCAATACCATCAAAATCCGCTTTCACGAGCGAAATCGGGGCAAGGGTGCTGCGTTGCGGACTGCGTTTGAAAACGTCAGCGGAACTGTAGTCATCGTGCAGGACGCAGACCTGGAGTACGATCCGTCAGAATACCCGCGGCTGCTGCAGCCGATCATCGAAGGCAAGGCCGACGTGGTCTTCGGCAGTCGATTCCTGGGGGACCAGCCGCACCGTGTGCTGTACTTCTGGCATTACCTGGCCAACAAGGGACTCACCACGCTGTCGAACGCATTCACGAACCTGAACCTGACCGACATGGAGACCTGCTACAAGGTCTTCACCCGGGACGTTGTCGACGGCATCACGCCGAAACTACAGCAAGAGCGGTTCGGCATCGAGCCGGAAATCACTGCACGCGTGGCCCGCCGGGGTTGCCGCGTCTACGAAATGTCGATCAGCTATTCCGGCCGAACCTACGAGGAAGGGAAGAAGATCGGCTGGCGTGACGGTCTGCAGGCCCTGTGGTGCATCCTGCGCTATGGCATCGCGGACTAGATCCCGGATGCATCTAGAGGTTCGTCTTCGAAGGTCGTACGGCCATTCGCTCGATTGGCGGCGCGGGCTGGTATTCGATTTGGTCTGCCAGCCGGTTGACCAACAATCGGGTGCGCTGCTGTTTGCCTTCCAGCGTTAGGTGGTAAGCCGTGTCGTAGAACAGGCGTTTCGGGTAAATCGCTTCTTCGATGCTGACAAGCTGGGGCACGAGAATGCCATCGGTCAGCGCATCACGCAACTCTGCAAACCCCATCCGCTCGAACTCTTCCAGCGCATCATCTGCGAACGAAGGGTGCAGATAGAACACCCGGATGCCCCGCGATTCGCACCGCTGCGCAAACGCGTTGAGTGTGTCGATGCGGGCCGCCATATAGTCTGCATCGACCTCGTGCTTCTCATCGGGGCCAGTGTAGGTCGGCGGTTCATCGTGATGAGAAACGACGTCGCCGTATTCATTGAACGAATCTCGGTAGAACAGGACCGGCTTCTTGTTTGCCCGGGCAACGCGGCTGAGAAATACGAGGCCCATGTCGAGTAGTTTCTTGTGCTGCCTCCAGCTGAAATAACTCGCCGCCGGCGGGTGGCATTCGAGGACATGCAGCGACGTGAAGGCGGTGATGTCCTGGATGAAGTGCTCGTATTCAATCGAAGCGACGATGACGTCATCCGGGCGGGCCAGCGCCTCAACTTCATTCAGCATGTAGTCCATGCCCACGTGGGCGGACAACGCAAGATTGACCGGGTAGTAGCCGGTCTCGCGGTGGATCATTTGCGAATCGATTCCAAACGCGACGTTTGAGCCCCCAGTCAGCAGAATCCGCGGACCAGGGGCCGTGCGGGCCAGCTCGTGTTTGTCGATGATTGCTGCAGCGTAGGAATTCTCGGTGTCGGGATAGTCCAACATCAACAGCGATAACACCGCCAGCTGCAGGCTGATGAATCCGATGAGTTTGGCGAGAAACCGTGTCACAGCTTCCTCTGACTCTTTCGTTGATCACGTATTCGGCCGAGCCCGCCCACGACTCAAAGATTGGCCTCAAAATTGAAAGTAGATGAACTGCGTCTCGAAGCGCGGGCCTACGAACAGGGTGATCCAGAACAACGCGGTATAGACGGCCCATCGCTGCCAGGTTCGCCAGCCGTTGAAAACCAGCGGGTGCGGCTGATGGCGAGAGAGCCACTCGATGGTCACGACCGCCAAGATCGACAAGACGGCCTGTCTCCCGATTTTTTCGCCGACAATGTCCGGAAGTTGCGACCAGGCAGAGACGGTCATTCCGTAGGTCATCTTCTCCAGCGCGAGCAGGGCGTCGCTAAGAGTCTCGGCTCGGAAAAAGATCCAGCCGAAACAAACCAGAGCGAACGTGCACGCCATGCGGCCGATGGTTCCCCAAGTTGGAAACAGACGGTCGCCGGCGGGGGAGTTGGAGCTGTGGCGTCGCTCCCCGCCGTCATTCTGTGGCCTGCGAAGTGCTTCGGGCATGACGCCTAAGCCCATGATTGCGCCCCAGATGATGAAGTTCCAGGAGGCTCCATGCCATAGGCCGCTGATCGTAAACGTCACCAACAGGTTCCGCGCGATCCGCGTCGCGGTGACGCGGCTGCCGCCCAGCGGGATATAGACATAGTCGCGAAACCAGGTCGACAGCGAAATGTGCCAGCGTCGCCAGAACTCGCCGGGACTCTGTGAAAAATACGGATAAGAGAAATTCCGCATCAGATCGAAGCCAAACAGCTTTGCGGTACCGATGGCGATGTCGGAGTAGGCGGAGAAGTCGCAATAGATTTGGAAGGCGAAGGCCACCGTCGCCAGCGTAATTTGCGGCCCACCTGCCGTATCCAGAGAACCGTAGGTCGCGTCCACGAACGGTGAAATGCGGTCGGCGATAACGAGCTTTTTGAAGAAGCCCCACAGGATCAGCCGACAGCCGTCGACAGCCTGCTCGTAGCGGAATACACGGACCGCCAAGAACTGCGGCAACAGCCGCGTCGCCCGCTCAATCGGGCCGGCTACGAGTTGCGGAAAAAACGAGACGTAGGCCAGATAGTCGACGATGCGGCCGGTTGCTTTGAGCCGGCCGGCATACACGTCGAACGTGTAGCTCATCGTTTGAAACGTATAGAAACTGATCCCGACCGGCAGAATCACTTTCAGCGTGAGCGGATCGATCTGCCAGTTCAGCGACGCCAGCGCAGCTTGCAGGCTCTCGGTGAAGAAATTGCAATACTTGAAGAAGCCCAGCAGACCGAGATTCGTCACGACACTCACAGACAGCAGCCCACGGCGAATGGGTCGGGACTCCGCACGGTTGAGTCCCAATCCGACGACGAAATCCACCAAACTGGAGCCGAGCATCAACAGGCAAAAGCGAGCGTCCCACCATCCGTAGAAGCAATAGCTCGCCAGGACCAATAGCCCGTTCTGCAAGCTGCGAACGCGGATTGACCAATAAGCAGCAAAGACAATTGTCAAGAACAGGCAGAACGTGAGGCTGGTGAACGCCACGCAGTTGTCTCCCAGAAAACTTTCGTCCAGCAGTTCGTGACTAGTGCCCTGTCAGGGCTCTACGACTCGCCAAACACACGCGTGCAGCCGAAGTACACTGCTCACTCAGCAGGCCGAATTGCGAAAGGCGCGGGATTTTGCCACATCTCGCCCGGTCAATGCAATCGCGATATCGCTGGGGTTCTTGGCCGCGCAGGCGACCCAGCTCAAATCGGCGACCAACAAGTTTGGCCGGACTCGTCGATTGGATCTGGCTCACGAGCCGATTTCCAGGAACCGGTTGCGTTAGGCTCACTCCCAGGGATGTGGGCTCAAAAGACGGCTGCAATGGCGAGGATCGACACAAATTCAGCCGCGTCCCCTCATTCTGCGCATCTTGATATCGCCTGACGCCACTGGGTGAATTCCGGCTAGACCAAGTTCTGACCTTCTCATAAGTTACGCCGCTCCAATTCTCGCGGCACCGCTCCACCAACTCACAATCGGGAGGCATTTCGCATTGCCTAACATCGAATGGAATAGAGACACTTGGGGTGGCGCCGCGCAGTGGCACGACAGGGGAGACTGCTGGTCGAAGGCGTGGGGCGGGCCGGAGAGGCAGTGGCAAGGCACGATCTTGCCCCGCATCGAACCCTTTATCCCCACCGGCAGCATCCTCGAGATCGGCCCAGGTTTCGGCAGGTGGACCCGGTTCCTGAAGGATGCGTGCGAGCGGCTAGTGGTGGTCGATCTGAACCAGCGCTGCATTGATGCGTGCCAGGAACGCTTCAGCGGCGAATCGCACATCGAGTATCACACAACCGACGGCAAGTCTCTGGCGATGATTCCCGACGAGTCCATCGACTTTGTGTTCAGCTTCGATTCGTTGGTGCACGTCGAGCGGGATGTGATTGATTCGTATCTGGCGCAGCTTCGCCAAAAGATGAAGAAAGACGCTGTCGCGTTCATCCATCATTCCAATCTAGCTCACTACCAAAACTACTTCCGGTGGGTTCGCGGCATCCCGGTGATTAGAGCGTTCATGCGACCGTTTGGTTTTGAAACCCGCACGCATGGCCGTGGGGGCAGCGTGTCGGGAGACGACTTCGCCAAGTCAGCGAGCCAATCCGGATTCAGTTGTATCGGTCAAGAGTGGATCAACTGGAGTTCGCCTCTGCTCATAGATTGTTTTTCGTTCTTCACGAAAGTGGGGTCTTCCTGGGATCGAGGAAACGAAGTCGTCAAGAATCGTTTCTTCATGGACGAGGCTCGTTGTGTTTCGAAAAGGTTCTACTTTCCAAGCGACCGTCGTGCAGCGTAGCTCGCTGCAGTCGGACCGCTGGTTTCAGCAACAATGACAGCAAATGATCCCCTCCAATCGACCAACCGACGTTCGGACGAAATTTTGAGCAGCTCTGTGCCAGTTTCGGTCATAGTCCCAACATACAACGGCGAGGAATACGTCGACGAGGCGCTGCGCTCGGTGTTCGATCAGACCGCATTGCCCACAGAAATCGTCGTGGTCGACGATGCCTCGACAGACGACACGGTGCGACGAGTGGAACACACCGTCCGGCGGGCACCCGTTCCGGTGCGATTGATTCGCTTACCGTCCAATAGCGGGGGGCCGGTGCGGCCCATCAATGTTGGTATCGAGGCGGCAGAGTCGCCGCTGATCGCCGTGCTCGACCAAGACGATGTACTTCTTCCTTCGAGAATCGAGAGCCAAGCGTCGATTCTGCAGAAGAACGCACATGTTGCGTTTGTCTTCGGCTTCTACGTGTCCAAGGCGGCATCACCATCGGGCACGGGCACGACCTACGATTCCGATGGCAGAGATTTCGAGGATCGCGCCCGCCGAATCACTAACCTGTTCGACCGGCAGCAAGGCTTCGCCACGTGCAATGGACTGCTCGCGCTTCGCGCGCTGATTCGGCGCAACAACTTTGTCGGTGGTTTTCCGGGGTTCACTTTCCGTCGCGACCACTGGGAGCAAGTTGGAGGTCTCAACGAGCGGCTTTCGTTGGCGGCTGACTACGACTTGCTGTGTTCGCTGTGCCGCATGGGCGACGTCGCCGTCATCCCTGAGGTGCAATACGTGCACCGGGTCCATGCTGAAAACCTGAGCCGCCGGCGTCTGCGGCTTTACACCGACCTGATCGAGATCCTCTCAAAAAACGTGACCGAAGAGTCGTGGCCCAACGCCAGCCGAGAGATCCGCCGGGCCATCGCCAATCCGACGTATCAGTTAGCAGTGGCATTCGGAATGTCTAGTCGGTGGCGTCAAGCGGTGCAGTTTCTAGCCATCAGCCTTGCGCTGGGAGGCGTCCAACCTCGCAATCTGGTACGCGTCGTCGACTTCCCTCTGAAAGTCGCTCGGCGAAAATTGCGACCGCGCACCGCACAACCGCAGATTGTGGAGCTTGAACAGGCGGCCCACTCTTTGGAAACACTCGGTGGTCTGTTTCGCCCTGTCGAAACGCCGCATCAAATAGCCGGTCAAGTCACCCCACTCTCCACTCAGCACACTCGTCCAGCCAACCATATGCGGACCGGTGCTGCGTAACGGCACGATGGGGCGCAGAAGTTTTTCCGGGACAACCAGCTGACCAATCCACGGCACGACAGAATGAAAGTCGCAATCGTCAACAAGACATTCGACACGAGGCGGGGTGGCGCCGAAGTGTGGAGCGTTGCATTCGCACGCTGGTTGGTGAGCCAGGGGCACGACGTCCATGTCGTCGTCCGCAAGAGTGGCGACATCGTCCCGGCACTGGGTGCGACCCTGCATACGATCCCGGCTTGGTCCGCGTGGGGTTTTGCCACTAAGGCCGCACGCCGACTGCCTTCGTTGGGCTGTGACATCATCCATGACATGGGTTGCGGCTGGCACTTCGACGTCTTGCAGTCGCACGTCGGCTCGCCGCTTGCCTATCGGGAAAAACTTCTTGAACTCAAATCGACCGGTTCACGGCTGTTCAAACAAGCCAGGTTTTCGTTGCCTCCCTTGCGCAGCAGCAAGGATCTCATCGACCGGCAATTTGCCGGACCGCCGCACGCGATCTACATCGCCGTGTCGAACATGGTTGCCGGCGATCTGCAAAGTCACCACAACATCGCCGAGGAGAACATCGCCGTCGTGCACAACGGGGTCGACGGAACCCGCTTTGCACCAGTTACAGACGGCCATGCTGAGGATGCCGTCCGCCGCGAGCTAGGCATCGCGAGCAACGACCTCGTTCTGCTATTCGTTGCGCTGCATCCCGGCAATAAGGGCGTGCAGACACTCGTGCAGGTTGCTGCAAGGCTGCTGAGCGAAGGTCATGGGATTCACGTCGTCATCGTCGGCGGCGTTCCAACGGCCAATGAACTCACGCAAGTCAGGAAATCCGGCGTCCACGAGCGCGTCCACTGGATCGGCCGCGTAGACGATCCGACGCCGTACTATCACACCGCGAACGTCTGCATGCACCTGACTCCGTACGACGCCTGCAGCCTTGTCGTGTTAGAAGCTCTTGCCTCGGGACTGCCGGTCATTACTACGCAAAACAACGGTGCAGGCGAACTTGTCGAAGACGGCGTGTGCGGATACGTCACTCGCGACGCCGGCGACGCCGATGAGGCGTATCAACACATGCGATCGTTGCTAGACGCCGACGTACGGCACACCATGGGCCGCAATGCCCGGGCTGTCGCCGAGAAACTCACGTTGGAACACAATTTCCGCAATATCGTCGAGGTCTACCACAGAGTGTTGAGGCGGAAGGGGCTCAACGAACCGCCGCAGATCGAGTCGACGCATAGGCTTCCGCTACCTGGGTCGACTGGCGACGAAACCCGTCGGCGTGTCGCGTGACGAGCATCAGCACAGTCGAGCAACCAACGGCATTTCAATCCAACTACTGATACGGATGAGTTAATGGGGAACTTTGGAAGAGCCATAGCTCTTTCGCTGAAGTACCGATGGTCGTTCATCGCGTCCATCTGCTGCGCGCTTGCTGTCGCCGTTCTTTGGGGTGGCAGCATCACCACGGTCTACCCCTTTGTGAAAGTTGCCTTTCAGGAGCAGTCCCTCCAAGACGATATTGAGGCCAGAATCGATCGGTCTCGTGAAATGTCGATCCAGCTGACCCGCGAAGTCGAGGCGCTTGAGCTGCAGTGGGCCAGCAGCCCACCGTCGGAGAGGCGCCGAGTCGCCGTCCGTCTGCGGGTCGTGCAAGACGAACTCGAGGCCCATCAGCAGACTCTGAAATGGAGCCAGTATGCCAAGCCCTACGTGGATCGCTATGTTCCAACCGATCGATTCCTGACGCTGGGGCTGGTGATCGTGATGCTGCTCACGGTGACCATCGTCAAGAGTCTGTTTGTGGTTGCGCACAAGATTCTGGTGGGCAGACTCGCCCAATTGGGTACCTACGAACTGCGCAACGATCTTTACGACCGCGTGCTCAGCATGGACGTGTCCACGTTTACAAACGAAGGCACTGCCGACCAGTTCAGCCGCTGTACGAACGACACCAACGCAGTGACGACCGGACTGGTATTCTTGTTCGGCAACCTGGTTCGCGAGCCGCTGAAGTTGGCGGCGTGTCTGATCGGCGCTGCCTGGATTTGTTGGCCGCTGCTTGCCATCTCGCTGGTGATTGTCCCCCCCGCCGCCTTACTGATGCGCTGGCTGGCGCGGACTCTCAAACGGGCCAATCGGCTCGTCATGGAGGAAATCGTACGGCTCTACGATGCGTTGCAGGAGACGTTCGGCGGAATCACCGTGATCAAGGCCTTCACCACCGAACCACAAGAGCGGGATCGGTTTCGCGTGCGGACGAGAGAACACTATCGGCAGGTGATGCGCAGCATCCGGTTCGATTCGCTGTCGCACCCGCTCACTGAAATACTGGGAGTCGTGATTATCTGCCTGGCTCTGTTGCCGGCTGCGTACCTGCTGTCGTCGCAAACCACTCACATATTCGGACTGCGAGTGAGCCAGCAGCCGTTGAGCCCCGCCGTGTTGGCGATGTTCTACGCGTTCTTGGCTGGAGTCGTCGACCCGGCGCGCAAACTCTCGCAGGTCTTCGCAATTCTTCAGAAATCTGCAGCGGCCAGCGACCGGGTCTACGAGTTGTTAGACCGCAGGCCTGCGGTCAGTGATCCGCAGCATCCCGTCGCCTTCAACCGTCATCAACGCGAGTTGGTCTTTGAGGGTGTGCAGTTCGCCTATGTCCCGGGCCAGCCGGTGCTGCATGACATCAACCTGAGCATCCGCTTCGGAGAGAGAGTTGCCATCGTCGGTCCGAGCGGATGTGGCAAGAGCACGTTGGCCAAGCTGATTCTCCGATTTGCCGATCCGACGGCAGGTACCGTGTCGATTGACGGAACCGCATTGGTCGATCTTCGCCTTAGAGACCTGCGGGGCCAGATCGGCCTGGTCACCCAAGAACCAGTGTTGTTTAACGCCACAGTTTTGGAAAACATTCGGTACGGATCTCCCGAGGCCGCACGCGAAAAGGTTGTTGAAGCGGCCAAACGGGCCCACGCACACGAGTTCATCGAGCGAGAATTGCCGCTGCAATACGATGCCGTGGCCGGGCCAAAAGGCGCACAACTCTCTGGAGGGCAACGGCAACGACTCGCGCTGGCGCGGGCCATTCTGCGGGATCCGGCGATTCTGATCCTCGACGAGGCCACCAGCCAAATCGACCCTGAAAGCGAGCGACTGATCCACGACGCACTCCGAGAGTTTATTCACAACCGGACGACGGTCATCATCACCCACCGCGTCAGCGCCCTCAGCTTGGTGGATCGCGTCGTTGTGATGAATGGCGGCCGAATCCTCGAGACGGGCACGCACCGCGAACTTTCCGTGCGTAGCCCGTTCTACCGCAATCTGTTCCAAATCCAGCCTGACGAAACCAGACGCAGCGCGTGATTAGACGCGGGGCACGGTGTATGAAGGTTCTCTTCGTTTCCCACTCGGCGGATCGCGGAGGTGCTGAACTCTGCCTGGTCGAGCTTGTCGAAGTGCTGTCGAAACGGGGCATTGATTGTTCGTGCCTGCTTCCAGGCTATGGACCGCTCAGCGAATTGCTGGACGAAACCGATGCCCAGGTCACCGTCGTGCCGTTCAAGAACTGGGTCGGCGTCAACAGGAGCGCCCCGAAGCGGGCCTGGAGTACATTGCGGAATCTGCGCACCGTACTGCCCGTGGCCCGAGCGATCGAGCGCACCGGCTGCGACGTGGTCTATACCAACACCATTGCCACCTGCGTGGGGGCTGTGGCTGCCAAGCTGTTGCGCGTGCCACACGTCTGGCACATCCACGAGTACGGACTGGAAGACCACGGATTGGAGTTCGATCTTGGCGACCGGCGTTCAAAGCAATTGATCGGGTGGCTCTCGTCCGCGTGCATCGCGAATTCGCAAGACGTAGCGGACGTCTATCGTCCGCATCTAGCGGGCACCCGATTGAGCGTTGTCTACAATTCCGTCCCTGTTCCGCCATTAGCGGGCCCCGCGCCGATGGATCTCCCGTGGCAGCACGAAGGATCGATCCGCTGCGTGATGTTAGGTGCCCTGCAACCGCGAAAAGGTCAGACGGATGCAATCCAGGCGGTCGCCAAGCTCAGGCAGATGAACGTTCCGGCAGAACTGTTGCTGATGGGGAACTGCAGCCCCGATTACCGCGCGGAAATCGATGGTGTGATCGAACGTCTGAATCTGACCGATTGGGTGCACATGCTCGGTTTCTCCAGCCAGCCGATGCCGCTGGTCAATTCCGCCGACGTTTTGCTCATGTGCTCCCGCCGCGAGGCTTTCGGACGAGTCACTGTCGAGGGAATGAAGCTCGGCCTGCCAGTCGTCGGGGCCCACAGCGGCGGCACGCCGGAGATCGTGCAACACGGTGAGACGGGCTATCTCTACACCCCCGGAGACGTCAAACAGTTAGCCACACGGATCGCCGACTTGGCCCAGGACCCTGAAACACGGCAGCGAATGGGAATCAACGGGCGGCATTCAGCAAACGCGCGATTCAACCAGGAAAGATACGGGACGGGAATCGAGGACGTTCTGTCCCAGGTTGTGAGTGAGCGTAACCCCGGCGACCGCGTTCGCAAGCGACATGCCGCTTGAAGTTCGGCGGCACGCGACGCGGACCCAAATGACGCGATTCCCGTTGGAAAACGGGTCATTTGCTCTTGCCACATTTTCCCGATTCTCGGAGACTCCCCACCGATGATCGGCCAAGCCCATGCGGCTGCGTACGCATGAACCAACAACGACTCAACACACGACCGGGGAGTTGAGTTCGGGCTGATCGAGTCCAAATCGGTGTGCAGAAGACATTTCGATTCTTCTGCAACACACACGAGGATTCTTGAGTCTCATGGACGAATTGATCAAGACGCTGCAACCCATGGAAACGGTGACGCCTCTGGTCACCTTTTGGACGGCGGTCATCGGGTGCGCGTTGAGCGGAGTTCTGTCCATTCTCATCGGCCTGACGTACCGCAAGGTGCAAGGTGAGGCGACCTACTCCGTCACGCTGGTGCATACGATGGTGTTACTGAGCATGATCACCGCCATGATCATGGTAATTATCGGCAGCAACATTGCCCGTGCCTTTTCGCTGGTCGGGGCGTTGTCGGTGATTCGTTTCCGCTCGGCAATCAAGTCCCCTCTGGACGTGGGTTTCTTGTTTTTTTCCATGGGAATCGGCATGGCATGCGGCACACGGTTTTATGCCGTGGCCACCGCAGGAACGATGATCATTTCCAGCGTCATGCTGTTGTTGAAGATGTTCCGGTTCGCCGCCCTTCCGGCACGCAACGAATATCTGCTCTCCGTGTTGTTCTATCCCGATGTGAAGTACGAGAAACTGCTGGATCCGATACTGCGGCAGTATTTCGACGCGTACAGCTTGGCCTACGTAGAGTCAGTGCGTCAGGGCACGCTGCGAGAGGTCGTCTATTCTGTCAGTGCACGCGACTCGGCGTCGGAGCAGGACATCCTCAACGAAGTCGCTCAGATCAACAACAATCTGAAGATCTCATTCCGCTCGATTCGTCACGCCGTCGAAATTCCGTGACGCCGCTGCTGCCGCCAAACGGGCGACTAGGCGCGGAGAGATCCGAACGGCTTTGCCGCAGACAGACCACCGCGGGGCTGGTTTCGAGGGTTCGACTCGAGGCAACAACACATGATTGGGCAAAAGCCCTCCAGCCCGATTCTGACAAGTCGCAGTGGCCGACGGTATTTGCCGCCCTATAAGCGTCTCTTGGTGGGAGCAATCGCGGCCATCTTGTCGCTGGGATTCCTCGCCGCCGCGTTGACTTTATATACACCTTTTCTGCATAGGCTGGCCGACGACTGGACCGGACAGCATCCCAAAGAATTCGGTCGCAACATCAAGAAGGTGCTTCGCGACAACTACGCTGCAGCAAGAAATGTAATCCAGTCACAAGAACCCCGCCTGGACAGCCCGCTGCCGGACGTCCATCTGATTCTGGACCGCGGTGATCTCGACTCGCTCAATGAAGAGATCATCCCCTACGGGTTCGGCGCCTTCGAGACCAAACCCAGGGTGCGAGGCTCAAGCCGCACGCCCGACGGCAAGCTGCATCTGGTCCAGGTCTCTTATCGCGGCACCAACACGTGGCATCACCAGGCATGGAAGCCGTCGCTGCGAATCCGGTATCAGAAATCAGACATTGTGAACGGATTCCGAAACCATGTGCTGATCGCGCCGGAAAGCCCCACCGCGATGCGGAACTGGTTGAGTGTCGAGTTCAGCCGCCACTGGGGCATGTTGTCCAACGACGAGCATTTTGTGCGGCTGTTTCTCAACGGACATTACAAAGGCCTCTACACGCGGAACTGGCGATTTGACGAATCCATCTTGATCGATCAACGGCGGCTTCCCGGTGCGTTTTTCCGTCTGGAGGGAGGCACCGGCAGCGTCTTTCAGCGGTCGGAAGGCGACTTCTGGAAACCGGAGACCTGGGAGTTGAAGGGGGCCGAACCGCAGGACGGGATCCGCATTCTCAATACGCTGTACGACGCCTTGAAGCAGAAGCCGGGGGCCGAGCAATCCGAGCGGGTTAACGATTTGCTCGATCGAGAGGCGTACGCCATGTGGCTGGCCATCCGAAGTCACGCCGGCGAAACACACATTCACGATCACAACCTGGCCTTTTGGCAGGATACAACGTCGGGCAAGCTGGTCCCGTTGATTATCGATGCCAATGGTTATGACTGGGCGCATCCCGGCACAAACTTGCGACGGCCGATCATTGACATCCGCGTTCCTGTGACCCAAGTCTGGTTCCGCGACCCGCGAAATCTCGCACTGTTCGTGAATCGCCTGCACGAGATGCTGACTACGTTTGGTTCGGTCGAAGCCACCGAGTCGCTGTTGCGCGAGACATGGGACCGCATTCGTCCGGATGCCCTCTCAGATCTTTATACAAGTGAAATGGGAACGGTTGATCGGTCCTACACCCGCACGGTCTTTCCGATCGACGCGCTCGATGATGATGTCGATGCCATCTGCGAGTTCGTGCAGTCGCGAAATCTCTGGATGTTGAATCAGTTGGAAGGCGGCCGGATTTCAATCGTCGAGCAAGAGCCCGACGCCTTCAGCCTGCTCATCGACGGCTTAGCCGGCATCCAGGTGCAGCGTAACGACGGCCAACCGTTTGCGCTGCCTGGGTGCAGCATCGAACCACAGAAGAACCACACGCTGTACCCGACTGTTTCACGGCTGGATATCCGTAACCCTTCGATCTATGCGTTTTATCAACTCGAAGGCGCCCCCGAGGATTACCAATTCGCGCACCGGCTCACAGGTGAGGCTATGACTCCTCAGTCGGCCGGGCAGGACATCGCCCAGTGGCGCACCGAAGAGGGAATTCACTTCGAATCGCTACAAAGAGAGTCACCGCCAGTCACGATCGGACCCGGCCGTGTAGTTGTCGACGCTACGACTGAATACGGCGTCGGCCAGCCGGTCACGATCATGGCCGGGACGGAGATTCTACTCTCGCCGGAGACTTCGCTGTACGTGCGCGGGCCGTTGCGGGTCGAGGGGACGGCCGAGCAGCCGGTGACCATCCGCCCGTTGAACTTAGGCAAGCCTTTCGGTGTGATCGGCATATTCGGCCCTGAGACGGCCGGCACAGTAATTCGCCATCTTGATTGCGAAGGAGGCGGCACCGCCTATCGAGAAAACTTGTTCTTCACAGGTATGTTTTCGATTCATGATTGTGCCAACGTCACCATCGAAGACAGTCGCTTTGCTCGCAACGCTTCCGGCGATGATACGATCCATTTGGCACGCTGCCGTGCCGTGATGCGTCGTTGCAAACTCGAAGACGCCCTCAGCGATGCCCTCGACTGGGACAAAGTCGACGGCCGAATCGAGTCGTGCCAGGTGGACCGCTCGATCAACGACGGATTCGATCTGAGCATGGGGAACGTCCAGATCGTCGATTGCCAGATTCATGCTTGTGGTGACAAAGGCATTAGTGTCGGCGAAGGGACGATTGCCGATATCAGCCGTTCCGTCATCGAAGGCTGCGTGATCGGAGTCGCGGCCAAGGATTCTTCCCGAGTCAGCATCACCGATTGCCGGTTGCGAAAATGCGAAACCGGCTGGAGTGGATACTGCAAAAAATGGCGCTGGGGCCAAGGCGGGACCGCATTGCTGACACGCGTCAGTTTTGAGGAATCGCAGAAGGCCGATCTTTCCGGCGACAAACTCAGCCGCGCGATCCTGCTGGATGGGATGGACCCCTCGCAGTTGAACATCAAAGGCAAGCTGCAGATCGGCGAGCCAGAGCCAGAGTCCGCTGCACGAATCGCTTCTCATTGATCCATTGGCCGGTAAGGCGCGACACGGATGTTGGAATCGAAGCCGAGATACGAATTCAAGTATGTGATCGACTTGGAGACTGTCGCCCGTCTGCGCCCCAAGATCGAAGAGGTGATGCACGCCGATCCGTATGCGGTCGAAGGCGGGTATCACGTCAATTCCCTTTACTACGACACGACCGACTTTCGGGCGTATTACGAGAAGCTGGACGGCCTCGACGATCGGTTCAAACTGCGGCTGCGGCATTACGGTGAACACGGTCCGCTGCAGCAATCGGAAGGCCCCTTCTTCCTGGAGGCCAAGCACCGTGAGCGCGATCTGATTCGCAAGGACCGCGTCAAGCTGTCTGCCGAGCTGGCCGACCCGTTCTGCGAAGGGCCTTTGTTGGTGCCTCGTTTGCGTGATGAGGTCGAACCGGAACAGCGAGGCGGGGCCAGCATTTTGGAACACTTGATTCTGCAGAAACCGGTTGAACCGGTCTGCGTCGTTTCTTACTTTCGCGAACCCTACATGTGCCGTATCGATCCCGGATTGCGGATCACGTTCGACAGCGACTTGCGGACGTATGGCCCTTTGCGGTTCCGCCGGACTTCCAGCGACGACGGCCTCTCGATTCTGCCGGCCAACCTGGTCATCCTGGAAATCAAATTCCACTGGGCAATGCCGCTGTGGCTGGTCTCCGTCTGCCGTTCACTCGGCCTGGATCTACGTCGCTACTCAAAGTTCTGTGCTTCCATGGAGGCCCTGCATCCGCGGCTCACGCGGCGCGCTGTTCGCCGGGCAGACATCGACATCAGCCCGGATATCACAGTCAATGCCTCAGGCGGTACTCCGCCCCATAACAGTTTGCACCAGCCGACCGGCAAGCCTCAGCCCGACAACGGCATCGAGCGCAAAGCCGCGTAACCGGCGCGCGGCCGTTACCGGTCCCATCTGAGCTGCGTTTGCTGGCACATTGCCGCACGCACTTTCATCTCTACGCTCACGGCTGAAGACGCGTCATGTTGGAAAGCGATCACGCCACTGCTCTAATGGACGTGATCCAGATCGATGAGTGCCGGGCCCTCTAAGCATGCAGATCCGCTGTCCAAATTGCCAGATTCCGATCGAGGTCGTCGGAGATACTCTGACGGCTGAGCAGAAGTGCCAGGACTGTAGCACGAGTTTCTCACTGGTGAGCGGAGGCCTGGCACCCACGCTAGCGTCTCCCGCCGAAACTCAGCAGTCGAGCCACGTTTGGCAGCGGCTGGGCCATTTCGAGCTCGTGAAGCAGCTCGGCGCAGGCTCCTTCGGCACCGTGTGGAAGGCACGCGATACAGAGTTGGACCGCCTGGTCGCCGTAAAGATTCCCCGCAAGAACCAACTTGCCACGGCGGAAGTCGAGCAGTTCTTCAAGGAAGCCAGGGCGGCGGCCCAGTTGCGGCATCCCAACGTTGTGAGTGTTCACGAAATAGGTCGCGAGAACGAGACGGCCTTCATCGTCAGCGACCTCGTCGATGGTCTGACGTTGAGCGACTGGCTGGCCGACCAGCAGCTCACGTTTCGCGATGCGGCCGAGTTGTGTGCGAAGCTGGCCGGCACCTTGCATTACGCGCACGAACAAGGAGTGATCCATCGCGACGTCAAACCGGGCAACATCATGATCGACGCGGATGGCGAACCGCATGTGATGGATTTCGGTTTAGCCAAACGGGAAGTCGGTGAAGTCACGATGACGGCCGACGGCCACTTGCTCGGAACGCCAGCCTACATGTCGCCCGAGCAGGCCAAAGGGGAAGGACATCACGCCGACCGGCGCAGCGACGTCTACTCACTAGGCGTCATGCTGTTTCAGTTGCTCACCGGAGAGTTGCCTTTTCGCGGCAACGTACAGATGTTGCTGCGGCAAGTGCTCTATGAAGAGCCAAAGTCACCGCGAACACTCAACGAAAAGATTCCGAAGGACTTGGAAACGATTTGTCTGAAGTGTCTGCAGAAGGATCCGGAGAAGCGCTACCAGACGGCGGGTGAACTGAGGGACGATCTAGAACGCTATCTCAAGGGGGAGCCAGTCCGGGCGCGTCCGGTTGGCAAGGTTGAGCAGGCGTGGCGGTGGGGACGACGTCACCCCGCCGCAGTGGCAGTGATCGCGCTGCTCGTCGTGCTTGGCGTGGGCTCAATGTCCGCCGCGGTCGTCGTGGCAGAAGCCCTCAGGGCGCAGCAGACCGCGGAGCGAGAAAAAACGCTGGATCAGATCGAGGCACTCCGCACAGCGCAGCCCGCACAGGTCCCCACGATCCTTGCCAGTCTCGCACCTTTTCAGGAGTCGATCACTCCGAAGCTCCAGGAGATGATGGCAGCCGGTTTGACTCCCGACGAGCAATGGCGGGTCAGCCTGGCAGTGCTGCCGGTCGACCCAAGCCAAGTTGATGCGCAGTACGAGTATTTGCTCTCGGCCAATGTGGATGAGCTGCTGGTCATTCGAGACGCAATGTACGAGCACCGGTCGACGCTGGCGGCGCGGCTGTGGGATGTTCTCAGTCAGGAGGATGGCGAACTCGATCGACGATTCAACGCCGCCGGCGCCTTGGCGGCCTACGATCCCGAGGCAATGTCAGCGGAAGAAACCGGCTGGGAAGAACAGGCCCAGTTCTTGGCAACGGAACTGGTCGACCGCACTCTGCAGCATCCCAACCAGTATTCGACGTTGATGCGCGCGATCCAACCAGTTGGGGATGTCCTGATCGAGCCCTTGGCCGCGATTTGTCGTGATGAGTCGGCGTCCAAATCACAACGCTTTACGTCGACGAGCCTGCTCGTCGATTATGCAGGAGACGATGCAGCATTCCTGGCCGGTCTGATTCAGGATACCGATGAAGAGCAGTTCGAGGTGTTGTGCGCGAGATTGGAACAGCATGGAGCGAACGTGTCGTCGGAGTTGGAACAGTTGCTACAGAAGGACGCGGAGGCTGATGCCTCGAGAGAAGAGCGACTCAGACACGCACAGCAACAGTCGAACGTCGCGGTGGCGTTGCTCAGGATCGGCCAGCCGGCCAGCGTCTGGCCGCTTCTGAGGAATAGTCCCGATCCGACACGCAGAACCTATCTCATTGAAGGTCTCGCCAAGCGGCAAGTCGATCCGCAAGTCATCTGGCGGCGATTCGGCATGGAACCAGACGTCTCGGTGCGCAGAGCATTGCTGCTGGCGTTGGGAGAATTCAGCGAATTCCAGCTTTCTGCCGGCCAGCGGGAGACGCTCGTTCTGCAGCTGTTGGAGGTGTATCGCGATCATCCCGACCCGGGAATTCACGGAGCGGCAGAGTGGATGCTGCGGAGTTGGGGGGCCGCGGACCAACTCGCCGAAATCGATGAAGCTTTGGCCGGCGGATCGGTGGAGGGCGACCGACAGTGGTACGTGAACGGGCAAGGTCAGACGATGATGTTGGTGCCCGACGCTCCCTCGGAGCCGAGTAGCCCCGACGCCCGACGGCGCGCTTTCTGGATGGGCAGCAAAGAGGTCACGGTAGAAGAGTATCACCGCTTCCGCAGGGCGCACATCGTCATTCGCCGCGTCGCTCCCGATGATCGATGCCCAGTGCACCTGATCCGGTGGCGGTACGCAGCCGCGTATTGCAACTGGTTGAGTAGACAGGAAAACATTCCGGAAGAGGAATGGTGTTTCCTGCCGAACGAAGACGGCAGGTATCAGGTGGGGATGCGACTGGCCGAGGACTATCTCGACAGAACCGGTTACCGTCTCCCCACACTCCATGAGTGGGTCTACGCGTGCGGAGCCGGCAGCGTCACCGACTACGCGTTCGGCAGCGACAACAGGCTTCTTGCGAAGTACTCGTGGTACAGTGGCGTGTCGCAACATACGAGTTGGCCAGTGGGTTTGCTGCGGCCCAATGATTTCGGACTATTCGACATACGCGGCAACGTACATGAATGGACGTGTAGCTCTGAGTACGCTGGCGATTTCGCGCGGAGCGTCGTCAGCGGACACAAGCGTCTCCTGTGTGGCGGCAGTGCCGACACCAACGCGTGGCCGATGGCCCAGCACCTCGCTCAGGCAACGTTGCATTCCGAAGACGTTGGGTTTCGTGTGGCTCGCACTCACCGCTGACTGACGATTGGCCCCATGCAGGTTCGTTGCCCACAGTGCAAAAACTCGATCGAGGTCGTCGACAACACCGACCTGAGCCAGATCTCCTGTTCTTCGTGCGGCACCGGGTTCAGCCTGACCGACGAGACGGCGACGCTGCCGCCAATTCGCGCCGCATCCACCGGCCGGGTCGAGACGCGAACCGTCGGCCACTTCGAGTTGTTGGAAAAAGTGGGCATGGGTGCCTTTGGCGCCGTCTGGAAAGCCAACGACAGCAAGCTGGACCGGACGGTCGCGGTCAAGATTCCCCGTGCGGGCGACCTCGATGAACGCGATATCGAGCTGTTTCTACGGGAAGCGCGGGCGGTTGCTCAATTGAAGCATCGCCACATCGTGCCGATCCACGAGGTGGGACGGGACGGTGATGAAACGATCTATATCGTCAGCGACTTCATCGAGGGAACGAGTCTGAAGGAATGGCTGATCGGTCAACGGCTCACCGTCCGTGAATCGGCCGAACTGTGCAGCACACTGGCCGAAGCTCTGCACCATGCACACGAGCAGGGGGTGGTTCACAGGGACGTCAAGCCGGGCAACGTGATGATGGATGCCGGCGGCGTGCCCTACGTGATGGACTTCGGTCTGGCCAAGCGGGAAGCGGCTGAAATCACCATGACGGCAGAAGGGCAGGTCATGGGCACCCCGGCCTACATGTCACCCGAGCAGGCCGGCGGTGCGGGACACGACGCCGATCGCCGCAGCGATATCTACTCGTTGGGCGTGATGCTCTACGAACTGCTGACGGGCGAGTTGCCGTTTCGTGGAACGACTCAAATGCTCATCATCCAGATTCTGGGCCAGCAGCCGCCGAGTCCCCGCGATCTGAACGACCAGGTCCCCAGGGACATGGAGACGATCTGCCTGAAGTGTCTGGAGAAGGCGCCCGACAAACGATACTCCACGGCGCAGGAACTGAGGGAGGACTTGCAGCGGTTTCTGAACGGCGAGCCGATTCAGGCGCGCCCAATCGGCCGAGCCGAACGCACGTGGCGGTGGTCGCGCCGCCATCCCGCGCCCGCGACAGCGCTGGTCTTGCTGGCAGCGCTGGTCATTGGCTCGATGACAACGCTGGCCGTCGTCGGTCGGGCGCTGGCCGCTCGGCAGCAGGCACAACGCGAGCGCGTCTCTGCCAACATAAACGCGCTGCGAACGGCGCGGCCGGCCGAAGTGCCTTCGATTCTGGCAAGCCTGGCTGACTCTCAGGAGACAGTCACTCCCAGGTTGCGGGAGATGATGGAGGAAGATCTACCAGGGACCGAGCGCTGGCGCGTCAGTCTTGCCTTGCTGCGCCTCGACCCGACTCAGATCGACTTCCAATTCGAGTACCTGCTCTCTGCCGAGCCGGATGAACTCGTCGTGATTCGCGATGAGCTTGACGAGTCGCGAGACGAACTGGTCGCCCGGCTGTGGAACGTCCTTGATGACGAGCAGCAGGATGACACACGACGATTCAACGCGGCCAGCGCCCTGGCCGCCTACGACCCCGCCGGCAAGTCGGCATCCGCGACGGGATGGGCCGAGCACTCCCAGTTCGTGGCGAAGGAGTTGATCCAAGGTACTCTGCGCAATCCCGGTCAGTACCAAACGTTGATGGAAACCCTTCGTCCGCTTCACGAAGTCTTGTTGCAACCGCTGGCGGAGATGTTTCGCGACGATTCGCGGAGTGAATCGCAGCGGTACGCGACCGCCCTTTTGGCCGAGTACGCGGCTGATTTGCCTCACGTACTGGCGGAATTCATCCAGGATGCCGAAGGAGAGCGATTCGAGCCGGTGTGTCTGCGGCTCGAGGAGCAGGGCGCGAGTGCCGTGCCCCATCTGGAAGAACTGCTCGGCCGCCAGCTCTCCAAAGATGCCACGATGCAGGCACAGGATGCGCTGGCACGCAGGCAGGCGAACGTCGCCGCGGCGCTGCTGCGGATCGGGGCGAGGGATGCGGTCTGGCCGCTGCTGGAGAACTCACCAGACCCGACCCGACGAACGTATGTGATCGAGCGCATCATCGATCGAGGGATCGATCCACAGGTTGTCTGGGAACGTCTTTGGACGGAACAGGACGTTTCGGTGCGCCGGGCTCTGTTGTTGTGTCTGGGGGAGTTTGGTGAAGAGCGACTGCCTGTCGAGGAGCGGGCGGCTTTGATCCCCGAGCTCGCGAAACTGTATCGCGACGATCCCGATCCGGGCATGCACGGGGCGGCCGAGTGGGTGCTCAGGCAATGGAAGGCCAGCGACCGCGTGCGCGACGTCGCTGCGGACCTGGCGAGCGGAAGACCCCAGGGAAGTCGCAGGTGGTATGTAAACGGCCAGGGTCAGACGATGGCGTTCGTTGCAGATGGATCGTCGGCTTTCCGGCCGGTCGGATTTGGGCCGACCTACCGGTTGGGACATTCCTTTTGGATCGGGAGCAAGGAAGTTACGGTGGCCGAGTACCGCCGCTTCAACCCCGCGCACAACTTCGACGCAATTGCCCCGGATGAAGCCTGGGCGCTCGGTCATGCTTCGAGGGACCCGGACCCGGCTCGGAACATCTCGCTGTATGATGCGATTGCGTACTGCAACTGGCTGAGCGAGCAAGAAGGCATCCCTGAGGAGCAATGGTGCTTCCTGCCGAACTCAGAGGGCGAGTACGCTGACGGCGTTCGCTTGGCGGAGCCGTATGTGGAGAAGACCGGCTACCGGCTGCCCCTCGACAGCGAATGGGGCTATGCGTGCCGAGCGGGAGCACTGACCGACTATTCGTTCGGAAACCAGGTTGAGTCATTGCGACGCTATGCCGCTTACGACGACGCCCCGGTGCGAGACGTGCCGGCCGCCGGCTCGCTGCGTCCCAACGACTTCGGCCTGTTCGACATGCATGGAAGTCTGTGGGAGTGGACTCCTAACATCAAACTGACTGACCAGAAATTCCGAGAGCAGTCATACCAAGTTGAGATCATCCACGACTCTGACAGCCGCATCATGTGTGGCGGCTCGTATCACGATGGCTGGCAGCGACTGCACGCCAACCACCGTCCACCCGATGGACCAGCGCGGCGGGACATCAACAACGGTTTCCGCGTCGTGAGGACCCACCGCTGAATCGTGCCATTCATGAGAGCGAACTCAAAGAATCCCCCGACAAAACGCGACGAACGACGCTACGAAGGGTAATCTCTGCAGTGTCTCAAAAGGGCACGTGGGGAAACAGCAAAGCGGAGAGGGGGGGATTCGAACCCCCGGTCTGCTTGCACAGACGCCGGTTTTCAAGACCGGTGCATTCGGCCACTCTGCCACCTCTCCGAGAAGGGCGCAACCGATTGGTGCGTTGAAGATTACAACAATGCACGTCCCGCCGGCAAGAGCCCGCCACCGGCCAAGTGACGTTCACGGCCGATCGGGGAGTCACTGCTTCGTAGAGAGCGCGGACACTCGGCGATCTGGCATCTTCGTCATTTACGCCGAACTCTCGATGGGCCTCAGGTAGCGGTATGTTTCGGATCCGACTTGTCGCATCCGCTCGATCTGGTCTGCAAAGATCGTGTCGTCGAGCTGCGCTGATTCAATATGGAGGAAGTTGCAATAAGGACCGTCGTAGTGCTCTTTCTGCTGCATCAAGACGTGACCCAATTCGTGCAGCAGGCTGTCGCTCGTTTCCGGATAGCCCAACTGGTAGTAGCACTCGTCGGAATTGTCGTTGTACAGTTCTGTGATAAAGATCGCTCCACCCCATAAGTATTCGTCGTCCGGCTCGTCGACCGGATCATAGGTCCAGCTCCCGTCGCACGTACGGATGTGATTCTTGACCAGGAAGATCCGCAGCGTCTTGTCATCGACGGGGCCGGCGCCGTATGCCAGCAGCTGATAAATGTTCTGTTGGGGGCCCTCCACATCGTCGACGTAGGCAAGTGTCTTTACCGCGATGTCCACCGTTTTCTCGACGACAACTCGGATTCGAGCGACCTTCAATTTACAGTTGGTGCGCGTAATCATCCACGCAACTTGATCGTCGCTGAAAGCGGTGTCGCCAACGCGGTAGACACACACAGGCAGCTCCAAGTCGATTTGCTTTCCCATGGTAGAATCCTCGTCACAATTGGGGCCATAATTTTCCATGATAGCCCGCCAAAAAACAGCGGCACCCTGACGGTGCCCTCGGCGTCGGCGGCGCGTTCAAACACATCCTAAATCCTTGGCCGAGAGCCAGCCACACGAACGCTGGCCAGCGCCTCTTGTGTTGCAGTACTGTGGCGCGCACGATAGTTGGAATGCATTCGTGTACCCTCCACCGTCTGGGATCAGCCATGCAGTATTCATTGATCAGAGTTGCCATCGTCTCGTCGCTGCTGGCGGCACTCTTGCAATGCGGCCCGGCCGTGGCTGCAGACGACGTTCCGGCTCCAGAGGAGTTCGCTGCTGTTCGAGAACGCATCCAGAGCGAGATCTCCAAAGGCGTGGTGCCGGCTCTTTCCGTTGCCGTGGTGCGGAACGATCGACTTGTTTGGGCCCAGGGCTTCGGACATTCGAATCTGGAAGACAGAACGCCGGCAACGTCCAACACCATCTATCGGTTGGCATCGATCTCCAAGCCGCTGACGGCCACTGGACTGATGAAGCTGGTCGACCGCGGAGCGATCGATCTCGATGCCCCCGCCAATCAGTACCTGCCGGGCCCAAGGTTGCGGACCTATCTTGGCTCGGCCAACGAGATGACCATTCGGCGGATCGCTAACCATACGTCCGGCTTGCCGATTCACTACAACTTTTTCTACGACGGCGTGGCGATTCCGTCCATGGACGAAACGATCCGCCGTTACGGTTTCGCGTCCAAGACACCCGGCAGTGGCTGGGAGTACTCGAACCTGGGGTTCGGCATCTTGAACTACATCACGGCAACGGTGGCGGGCACCTTGTGGGGAGAGTTCATGGAGCAAGAAGTCTACGATCCGCTCGGCATGTCGCGAACGTCGGATCGAATTCGCCCCGGCCGCGAGTCGGATGCCGCCGTCCAATACGGCCGCGATTTGACTGGCCGCTTCTTTCCGGTGTCGCACTACGAATTCGACCACCCGGGAGCTTCTGTGATCGTCAGCACCGTGCAAGATCTGGCGCGGTTTGCACGTCTGCACATGAACGCCGGCCAGCTGGATGGGGTCCGCATTCTGAGCCCCGAAGCCACGCAGCAAATGCAGGTGAAGACTAGCAGTTCGGGCAGCGACCGCGGTTACGGAATCGCCTGGGCCATCAGCACATACCGCGGGCAGCGCTCGATTGCACACTCCGGTGGGATGCCGGGCGTCTCCACCATTCTGCGGCTGTTTCCCGATGACAAGTCAGCACTGGTCGTACTCACAAACTCAGATCGCCGAAACGCCACCACAAAGATCAGCGAGTGGATCGGAAAGACGTTGTACGACGGCAGAAGCTCATCGAGCACCGGAACTCCCACCGACGAAACGCCGCGCGACTTGGACGGCAACTGGAAGGGAACCTTGGCTCATCATGACGGTGAGATCGCCGTTTCTGTATGCGTCAAGGGCGAGAAGATCCGCGTGAGACTCGGCAACGGTCCGCTGCTGACGCTGCAGGACGCTCGATTCGTGGCTGGTGAACTGCGAGGACACGTCGCAGGCCGCATCCCTACCCAGCCGACTTATCATGGCAACTCGGTGATCCGACTCCGGCTGCGATCATACGGCGACGATCGTCTCGCCGGCACGGCGGTGGCCTTCGCCGATGGCTACTACGCGCTCGCGCATTGGGTCGACGTTCGACGCCCCGGTTCCGAACAAGCATCGCGCGCCGACGAGTAAGAACAACTCCGCACGCACCTTCTGCGAACGTACTGCGCGTAGATTTGTTCGCGGGAGCCGCGCATTCGGAAACGGAGAGCTGTTTGCACTATCATTGAACTTGCCAAACAATGTCGGGCGTCGTTCGACACAGCGACACTCGTCCGCTGCACACTCTGACAACGAGGTCAAACTTGAGCGCAGCTTCTCCGTCATCGCCGAGAAACGAGCGCGAATCAATTTCCACGACGCTGCTTCAGAGCGTGCGCAACATGCGCCCGGAAGCCTGGGGGCGGCTGGTCGAGCTGTACGGACCGGTTGTTTACCGCTGGTGTCGCGGTTCGGGTTTGGGTGAACACGATGCGGCCGATGTTGTCCAAGATGTCTTCACGTCGGTCGCCCGAGGTGTCGGCAACTTCAGGCGCAGCAAGCCGACCGACAGCTTCAATGCCTGGTTGGCGACGATCACACGAAACCGCGTTCGCGACTTCTATCGCCGCCAGGGACCCGCCGCAGTTGGCGGCACCGACATGCAAAACCGGATTGCCGACGTAGCGTTTCCGACAGAAGCTGACAGTTCCCAGCAGCTGGAAGCCGCCATCTCGCAACGCATGCTGGAACTGGTGCGATCTGAGTTCGAGGAACGGACCTGGAATTCCTTCTGGCGTACGGCTGTCGAGGAGCAGAGGCCGGCAGACGTCGCTTCCGATTTAGGCGTCTCGGTCTTTGCCGTCTATCAGGCAAAGTCGCGCGTGCTCCGCAGACTTCGGGAACGACTCGGCGAGTTGCCGTCTTAAGGGCTTGACTTCATGGATTCTCGCCAGACAGCCGCATGACGCAACGCTTTTGTCAGGATGCAGTTGCAACGTGAACCGAATGTGATGTCAAACTCCCGCGTTCTTCTTTAAGAGGCGCACGTTATCGAGTTAGGGAGTCTATTGCATGACATCAACCGTCTGCCCGCCGCGTGACGAACTCCGCGACTATCTGATTGGAGCCCTTTCCGCTGCCGACGGCGACGGGGTCGCCGATCACGTCAAGGCGTGTCCCGAATGCCAGAGCGAATTGGCCACGATCGACGATCGCGATGATACGTTGCTCGACCAGATTCGGATGCCGGCACCTGAGGACGACTTTTCGCGTGAGGCGGGTTGCCGGCTGGCGATGGTCCGTGCCTTGTCGGCCGCCGCAGCGGCGGTCGGCGAAGAGCCGCACAGCCAAGGACTGCCACCGGAGAGTCAATTGGGCGAGTACCGGGTGCTGGAAGAGGTCGGACGGGGCGGCATGGGGACCGTGTATCGAGCCTTGCACACCAAGCTCGACCGCGAGGTCGCCATCAAGCTGTTGCCTCGCAGCCACTGGGAGGACGAACGGTCGCTGGCACGGTTTGAGCAAGAGATGCAGGCGACCGGGCGGCTCGATCATCCGAACATTGTGGCCGCCCGCGACGCCCGCGAGATCGACGGCGTCTCCGTGTTGATCATGGAGTATGTCGACGGCATGGACGCTGGCGAGCTGGTGCATCGCCTCGGACGGTTGAACTTGGCCGATGCCTGCATGATTGCCAGGCAAACCGCATTGGCTTTGCAATACGCAGACGAGCACGGGCTGATCCATCGCGACGTCAAGCCGTCAAACATCATGATTAGCCGGCAAGGTACGGTGAAACTGCTGGATCTCGGACTGGCCCGGCTGCGCGCCTCCGAGTCGCAAGACGATCGACTCACGTCAATGGGCCAGATGATTGGAACGGCCGACTACGTTTCTCCCGAGCAGGTGACCGACAGCGCCAGTGTCGACATCCGCGCCGATGTCTACAGCCTGGGCTGCACGTTGTACCGGTTGTTGTGCCGTCGCGCACCGTTTGATGAACAACGCGGCCGCTTTGAAAAAATGTCCGCCCACGTGTCGCAGCCGGTGCCCTCGATTCGCACACTTGTTCCCGCCCTTCCCGACAAGCTGGCGGCACTGATTGCCCGCATGGTGGCCAAGTCGCCCGAACACCGCCCGTCGCCCGGCGAAGCGGCTGCCGAGCTTCAGCCGTACTGCGACGAGGCGGACTTGGTCCAGTTGGTCATCGAGGCTGAGCGTGCCGGACCACAGGTTGCGGATGAGCCGATCCCTGCCAGCAGCCAACCCAGCCCTCGCGATCTGAAGCGGCGTGTGCCTTTGGCCGTCACGATGGCGCTCATGCTGTTGTGCGGCGGGATCGGTTTCGCATTGGGCATTGTGATCACCATCAATCATGCCGATGGCCGCAAGACCACGCTCGAAGTCGAGGAAGGTAGCCAGGTGGCCGTTGACGGCAGCGGCAACGTCGAAGTCACGCTGCCCAGTACCAATAGCGCAACGGATCCGGTATCGAACGATCATGCTGCACTGCAAGGCGTCTGGCGAGTGTTCTGGGCCAACGTCGAGGGGCCACGCTTGCCGGCCATGTATGTGTTTTACACCGACGGAGGTACACCGCGGGTTCAACTCTGGGAGAAGGGTGTGCTGCTTGGCTCGGGCGCTTATTCGCTCAACGAGCAACAGGAGCCGAAGCAATTTGATTTGACTCTTGATGTTGGCGGGAAACAGCCCCTCCATATTGAGGGGATCTACGCCTTCGTAGGCGAAGAACGGCTGAGTCTGTATTACACCAGCAACCCCGACGAGCACAGCCGCCCAACACGTTTCAGTGGCGAAGAGCACGGTGAGGGCGTCGTATTGACCGAAGTTCAGCTGCTCAGCAAAGACGTCTCGAAGTTCAAAGCTCTGCAGAGCTCTCTCGGCGATCGAATGGCGGCACAGGCCGGCGAGCGCCGATCCAAAGACAAGCTGAAGGCCATCGGGCTGGGCTTGCACAACTACCACGACTCATACCGCGGACTGCCGCCCGCATTCATTGCCGATGCTGGCGGCATGCCGGTGTTGAGCTGGAGAGTGGCGATCCTACCGTTCATTGGCGAAGGAGATCTCTACAACCGCTTCAGACTTCACGAATCGTGGAACAGTCCACACAATTCGAAACTGCTGGCTGAAATGCCGCACGTGTTCCGAGCACCCGGTTACGATGCCGATTCGACCAACACTCCTTATCTGGCTCTGGTTGGTCCGGAAGCGGTCTTTACCGGCAAACCAGGCAAAGGCAAATCCGGGACCGCCAAGGGTACGTGGATTCGCGAAGTCTTGGACGGAACGTCTAACACTATGGTTGTCGTCGAGTCGAGGCGTGATGTTCCCTGGACCAAACCGGAGGATCTGGCTTACGACTCCGGACAACCGCTCCCCGAACTGGGCGGCGTTCGCTCAGGGGGTTTTCAGGCACTGTTCGCCGACGGATCTGTCCATCTCGTCCCCACCAACACGCCTGAAGGTGATCTGCGCGCTTTTATCACCAAGGATGGTGGAGAACCGGCATCGCCGAGGCGCCCAACGAGGGACAGCGCTGACCCATTCGATGCGGCGCCGCCAAGTTTGGAGACCGATCCCCATGTCCCCTTCGATGCGACGCCGTCTGAGTCGAATGATGACTCCAGTGTGGAGACCTTTCCCCAAGAACCAGTGCCGTTCGACACAGATCCCGCCGCCACCCCTAACCTGGGAGAGTCCGCGGGTGACGACTACGACCGAATGCAAGGGGTGTGGCAGGCGAATCTGCAGTTCCAGCCCGATCACCCGCCGACGCAGTACGTGTTCTACGTCGCCAGCAATCAGCCGCGGCTGCAGGTGTGGGAGAGCGGTGCGCTCAAGCGTTGGGGTAGTTTCTCGCTTGACCAACAGGCCAATCCCAAAGCGATCGACGGGCGTCTTCCGTTTGAGCAGCCGCAAGAGCCGTTTCAGGAAACGTGGCTGCGGGGGATCTACCGGTTTCTGGGGGAGGATCGCATTCAGATGTGCTTCACACCGAACCCGCTACGGCCGGTTCGTCCGATTAGCTTTCGAAGCAACCCGCGTGAGAACGTTCACCTGGTCGAACTTAGGCGGGTGAGCCAAGAGGTGTCGGAAAAAGCAACTCTGTTGAATCACGATCTCGCACAAAAGACACGCGAAGTCGATCCCAAGCATGAGTCTTATCGCGCGCTGCGAACCTTGGGCATCGCCTTTCAGAACTACCATGACGTGCATCTGGCCTATCCCCCAGCATTCCTCTGCGCTCGCGACGGCAAGCCGTTGTTGAGCTGGCGCGTGCTGCTGCTGCCTTTCGTCGAGCACGGAGACTTATTCGACCGATTCCACCGAGATGAGCCTTGGGACAGTCCACACAACTTGAAGCTGTTGGACAAGATGCCCGATCTGTACCGCGCGCCGGGGCAGAATCCCAACTCGACCAATGCGTCATACTATGCACTTGTGGGACCAAGTACGGTCTTCACCGGCATTTCCAACCAGAACCCAAGAGTGCCACGGGGCACGAGAATTCGAGACATCAAAGATGGCACGTCCAATACCATTCTGATTGTCCAGTCCCAACGCGACGTTCCGTGGACCAAGCCTGAGGACATTCCCTACGCGCCGACAGAACCGGTCCCCCAGCTCGGCGGCATTTATGAAGATGGGTTTGAAGACGGTTTTCTGGCACTGTTCGCGGACGGCGGCGTCAGCCTGATCGGGCGGGAAACCTCTGAACGGGACCTGCGTGCACTCTTCACGAGAGATGGGGGTGAGGCGATTACGGGTGGCCGGCGGTGAGGCCGAATGAATGGCCACGGCCCGCGGCTCAGGCGTTGCCCGCAGGCGCCGGCATTGACCTTCGGGGAGGTTTGACTTACGATCCCGCCCCCTTCTGACGAGCACCGCTGCAGTCGATTCTCCCCGAGCCATTCTGGCTCCACACCCTCATGTCATCGCGAATCTTTCCACCGGAGCGAACTGATGAAGACGTGGCTGTTTGCACTCGTGCAATCGGCGATTGCCGCATTGGGTCTTGTGGCCTATTTCTGGGCAGACAACGTAGCGGTTGCGTCGGCAGCGGCCGTTTTGGCGGCGCTGGTCGCGATTGCACAACCGCTGATTTCGGCGCATAAGCAGCAGAAGCTGGGGGCCTACCAGGATCGGCAGTTCGCCAAATCGCTCCGGGGCGTCGACAAGCAGGTCAAAGAGCTGCTCAAAGATGTGATCGAACCGCCGCTGCCGCATCGGGCCACAGTGGCTGCCGGGTTGCATTCCGCATTTTCGCACGAGGCCGCCGAGCTACTGGCACAGTACGATGCCGCCATCGAAGCAATCTCTAACTGCGACGCCGAGGCGCCGGCCATCGCCGAGGAGTTTGCCGACGCGGTCGATCCTTGGTCGGCCGGTCCGTACTTGCAGGGGCTCGCGGCACTTTCGTCAAGAAACACGGAGGCGGCCTACGAGTTCTTTTCGGCGGCCAAAAACGCGCAGAGTGCCTGGATTTCGCCGTGGATTGGTTGGGCCACGACAGCCTATCGGCTGGGCCGGATCGACGAGATCCGCGAAGGGCACCCGCACATCAACGGCGTCGAGTTGTTGCCCTATGGTGCGGGCGACGAGCAGACATTCATCTCGCTGGGCGAAGATGATCGAGAAGAACTGACGGCGAAGTTCCAACAGGCCGCGACCGCACTCGCCAACTACTACGCCATTGCCGAGTACATGCACTCCAAAGAACAAATCGCGACTTCGCGCGACGAGTTCAAACGCGTGGCTTGACCGGCGCGGTGGGCATCACGCGATGATGCGCGCATGGCCGCTTACGGAAGCATGCCGCGTTCGCGGAGCTCCTGGACATTGTCCCGGGCGCTGGAGACGACCCGGTCGGTCGCGAACTTGAGGACGGCGATACCGGCGAACTCGCGCGGGGAACTCAAGATTGCGACGCGGTCTTCGCCGGTGGAATCGAGCTTGCGGTTGAGTTTGGCGACCGACTCTTCGACATTGTCGCTGGCAAATTCAGTCGGCCCGCTGTGGTTGTCGAACGTCAGATGTGAAAACACCGCCTCGCGGGCCAGCAAGAACTGAACCATGCCCTCGTCTTCGGGGTCTTCGAAGAAGTTATGAAACTCAGGACGGGAGTCTCCCGGCGTAATGATCGTCGGACGCTTGACCCGAACCTCGCCTCGCGTGATCTCCACGAGTGCGCCGGGTTTCGATGAATCGCACACCAGAAAGTACGGCAACTCGCTTTCACCAAACGTGAACAGCCCGTAATGCACAGGTCGTTCAATCTTCACCGCTTCCCAGGCGTCACGGAATCTCTGCTCGCGGTCGAATTGGTTGAATTCCATAGGAACAAGGTTATGCGGGCCGGTCGCGGCCGCACAAGGGTAGTCCGACTCTACCGCGAGGCTTGACACATCTGAGAGCGTGTCCAAGAATCGACCCTTGCATTGTCAAACTCAACTGAGGAGATCAACTGATGGGCGGACCAATCGTTCGCACGGGAACGACCCCCAAGTTCTGGGAGAATTGGGAGAACGTCTTCGGCGAAAAGAAGAAAGCGCGTAAGAAGACGACTTCGGCCAAGAGCAATAAGAAGCAAGCCAAGAAGTCGACCAAGAAAGCCGCCAAGAGGACGGCAAAAAAGTAGCGCAAGCCGATCGCTCCGCGGGCACCGGATTCCCCAAAGCGGCCGGGTCTCCCGCGCTGGGTGCCGTCATCGCCGCCGGACCTGCAGATAATTGAACCGCCGAAGATCCGGCATAGCGGCAAGGGCCGAGCCGATGGCTGTGTTTTCTGGCCGGCAATGCCCGATCGCTTGCCTTCGATGGCGACTGCGACATGTCCTCTGACATCGCTATGGATGAGCCGGGACCGGGGCGAGTGTCGCGACAGTCCATTGCGGCCGCGATCGTCATCTTTGTGAGTTTTTTTGTCTTTGCAGCGGTGCGTGCCCCCGTTCCGGGGGTGAACGAGCCGCACTATCTCTCAAAGGCGAAGCATTACTGGAATCCGGACTGGTGCAGCGGCGACCTGTTTCTGGAGTCATCCAACCCGCACCGCTTCTTTTACCAGGCCGTTGGCTGGCCGACGCTGTGGTTGTCGCTCGAACAGACGGCCTGGTTGGGCAGATGGCTCGCGCTGGGCGTGCTCGCCCTGGGCTGGACGGCGCTTGGGCACCGCTTGCTGCATGATAAATGGGCCGTCATGTGTTCCGCCTGGATCTATCTGTTGCTGGCGGCGATCGGCAACCTGTCGGGTGAATGGATTGTGGGGGGTGTCGAGTCGAAGGTGTTCGCCTTTGGGTTGTTACTTCTCGGCGGAGCACTCGCTCTGGACGGTGCGTGGAACCGTGCCGCCATCGCCAGCGGCCTGGCTATCGCTTTTCACCCGCTGGTTGGCGTATGGGGAGTTGTGGCCGCTTCAATCGCCACGTTGCCGGCCATCGTCCGCCGCTCTGGGACGCAGGACAAACGGGTCCGAACACATTGGACTCGCAATTGGCGACCGCTGTTGCTGTTGTTGTTGTGTGCGCTTCCGGGATTGTTGCCGGCCTTGTCTGTGGTTGGGAACGGCTCAGCCGCAGCGGATCGCGTGCAAGTGTTCGAGCGACTCTCCCATCATCTCGACCCCATGACATTTCGGGCCTTTGGATACATTTGGTATGGATTGCTAATCGTCTGCTGGCTTGTGGCGGGGCGTTTCGGCGGGAATGACGGCAAACTGCGGACGTTCGACCGGTTTGTATGGGCGAGCCTGTTGATCGCCGCCGTCGGGTTCATAGCGGGCTTCGGGCCGCGTCCGCCAGAACAGATGCCGCTGTTCGAGTTTCGCATGACGTTGCTTAAGTTCTATCCATTCCGCTTGTTCGATGCCGTCCTGCCGATTGCGGTCGCCCTGACGCTGACGAACGCCGTTCGAGGTCGGCCGGCGGGTGCTTCGACTTCGTTTCGGCGGAGACTTGTCTGGTGCGTTGCCGCGCTGGGCCTGCTGGCATCTCTGGTTTTGCCTGCCGTCGATCGCAATCCCAGTCGAATGAGTCCGCATCAATTGTCGGATTGGATTGATGCCTGCCGGTGGATCGAATCGGAAACGTCGCGCGACGCGCTCATCGTGACGCCCCGGGAGAGCTGGGCCTTTAAATGGTACGCGCAGCGCGCCGAGTACTTTTCCTACAAGGACTGTCCTCAAGATGCACCGGCCCTTTTGGAGTGGACTGCCCGCCGAGTCTTTCTAGGCAGTTGGATTCATCCGCCGAGTGGGCGCAGCTACTCGATTAGGGACTTGCGGGTTCTCCACACAAAATCCGCTGCGACATTTCTCATGACGGCCGACAACAACCGGCTACCAATCGTGCCGGCATACCGAAACGACAGTTTTGCCGTGTATCGGCTCGAGGCTGAATCGCAGTAAATCGGCCGATCGGGAATGGTCCAACACCTTTGTCTCGCGAAGGTAATTGCGGCGCGATACACTCGGTATCCACCCCTACCCCGCCCCACTCACACACCAAAGCCACGCATGCAGCCGCACGCCTCCTCCCAAAGTGACCGCTGGATCGCGTTCCACTGGTCGCCCGCCTTAATGGTCGCAGTATTTGCCGGCCTCTTCAGTTACAACGGCAACCCTGTCGCGACGGTAGCCGGCGAAGATGCGATAGTACTCGATCGAAGCGCCGCGAACGAACGCCGCGTCGGCGAGGACTGGCCGATGTTTTTGGGACTACAGCAAACCGGCGTGTCGGGCGAGACCGGAATCTCACGCAAGTGGCCCAAAGACGGGCCGCCGATTATCTGGGAGAAGACCGTCGGCACCGGATACAGCGCTCCGTCCATACTCGGCGACCATCTGGTATTGCACCATCGAGCCGGCCGGCAGGAGATCGTTGAGTGCTTGCGGGCCGATAACGGCCGGCATCTTTGGGAATTCAAGTATGAGAGTAACTTTCGCGACCCGTACGGTTACAACAACGGCCCGCGCTGTTCTCCGCTGCTGGCCGGTGACCGTTGCTACACATTCGGCGCCGAAGGCACGCTGTTGTGCGTCGACCTGCGAACCGGCAAACAACTTTGGATGCGCGACACGATGCAGGACTTCAATGTGCCGCAGGCGTTTTTCGGCGTGGGCTGCACCCCGATTCTGGAAGCGGGACAGCTGATCGTACTCGTTGGCGGACAGCCGAATTCCGGAGTCGTGGCGTTTGACCCGGAGACTGGTAATACGTTGTGGGAAGCTGTCGGCAAAGAGACTTGGGATGGCATCGAAACGGGCGAGAACGAAGATCGCTATCACTGGACCGGTGAAGAGATGGTTGTCAGCTACGCGTCGCCGCTGGCGGTCACCATCCACGGTAAGCGGCACCTGCTTTGCTTGACGCGGCAAGGCCTGGTCTCGCTCGATCCTGCCGACGGCAGCACGCGGTTTCGGTATTGGTTCAAGTCCACGGCCTATGAATCGGTTAACGCTGCCTGTCCCGTCGTCGTCGACGACAAGGTATTCATCTCGGCGGCCTATCGTGCGGGCTCGGCGTTGCTACAGGTGGCTCCCGACGGCCACAGCTTTACTGAAGTCTGGCGAGACCGGCGCAATCTGCTGACACACTGGTCGACGCCGATTCACGTCGAGGGTAGCGTCTACGGGTTCAGCGGCCGACACGAACAAGAAGGCGAACTCCGCTGCCTCGACCTTAAAACGGGGCGGGTGACCTGGAAGACGCAGGGCTTCGAGGGCGACCTGTCGCAACTCGCTCAAGACCGAAGCGGCCGTATCGTCAACCGCAAGACAGGAGAGCCGGTCCCGTTTCCGTTCTACGGACGTGGCTCCAAGATCAAGGTCGAAGACAGATTCATCGTGCTCGGTGAACGCGGGACCCTAGCGCTGGTCGACGTCGATCCCAAAGGCTGGCGGGAGATCTCACGCACAAGCTACGACAAAATCGGCTACCCGGCATGGACCGCACCGGTGCTGTCACGCAAGCGGCTGTATCTGCGCGATGAAGACTCGCTGATTTGTCTCGACCTGGCGCCGTCGAAACCGTGAAGGCCGTGCATGGCTACACTCCATGTCTGTCCCGTCCAAACACGCGACGTTATTCGTGCTCGGCGCCGGCACCGTTTTGACCGGTGGGCAGGGTGAACCGGCAGGCTACTCCGATTTCTCCTTCTGGCTGTATCGAGATAGAGCCTCCGTGCGCTTCGATAATCGTTCGGCAAATGGGCAAACCCATCCCCATACTGTCTCGCTTGGTCGAATAAAACGCGTCGAAGGCTTTCTCACAGCTTTCTTCGCCCAGTCCAGACCCCGTGTCCTTCACATGGATCTCGAGGAATTCTTCGAGTTCGATGGCGCCGAGTGAGATGCGGCGCTCGGAATGGTCGCTTTCCACGATGGCGTCCAGCGCATTGCGGATGAGATTTAACAAGACCTGTTCGATCTGCACCGCGTCACCGGACACGTCCGGGAGCGAGTCGGGCAACTGAACGTCGACCGAAATCGCCTGCTCCTTCAGTTCCAGCTCGAGCAGCGCCAACACTTCACCAATGGCCTCGTCGATTCGAACCTGTTGCCGGGTAAACGTCGTTTTTCTGAGGAAACTCCGCAGCCGATGCACAATTGAGCCGGCACGGAAGGCCTGGGATTTGAGTTTTTCGAGAATCGGTACGATCGCGGTCGCATCGCCCGGGGCACTCGCGAGTCGCGCCAAACAGACATCCGCGTAGGTCGCCATCGCCGCGAGCGGCTGATTCAGTTCGTGCGCCAACCCGGTTGCCATTTCGCCGAGCGTGGACAGCCTGGCAACGTGCGCCAACTCGTCGCGGTGTCGCTGCGCCGTCTCTTCTGCCCGCCGTCTGTCGGTAATGTCGATCACCAGCGAGCAAAAGCCCCGTGGTTCGCCGTCTGGTGCGACATCGGGGATGTATTCAATGCTGAAAATGCGATCGTTGCCATTGAAGTCGAACACCGCCTCATAGCTCTCACGATTGCCCTGCAAAGCCGAGTCGATCCGCGACCAAATAATCGTAGAGACGCGCTCGCCCAAGATTTTCCGGACCGGCTGTCCGATGATGTCGGCCCGCTCCGCCCCGAGAAGCTCTTCGTAGCTCTTGTTGACAAACTGAAAGCAGCGATCTGCTCCCACGTACGCAATCAAAGCCGGCATCGCGTCAGTGATGAGACGGAGTTCCGATTCACTCTGCCTCAATCTCTCCTCGGCCAGCTTGCGACGTGTGATATCCGAGTCGGTACCGACCATTCGCGTGGGCCGGCCGTCTTTGTCCCAAGCAACAACGCGACCACGGTCCAAGTTCCAGCGAAACTCACCCGACTTCATCCGCAAGCGATTCTCGCACTCATAAACCTCAGTGTGACCTTCCAGATGGGCCTTCAAGGTTTTCTGCACTCGGGGCATATCTTCTGGATGGACGATCTCTCGCCAGGACCGGGAATGCGATTCCAATTCGCCCGGCTCATACCCCAGCGATCGGAACCATTGCGGGCTGTAGATGACCTCCCCGGTCTTGATGTTCCAGTCCCACACGCCGTCTGAGGTCGCATTGAGGGCGAAGTCAGACCGCTCCTTCAGTTCACGAAGTGCATCTTGGGCTCGGGTCCGCTCGGTCACGTCTTCACAGATCGCCATCAGCCGCACCACAAGACCACCGGCATCCCTCAGCGGGATGAAACAAGAGGAGACGACCGCCTGGCCACCAACTGTGGCAAACTCGAAGTGCGACTCTTCTCCGGCGACCGCCCGCTCGTACAGGCGCCGAACCCTCTCGCGATCCTCATCGCCAACCATATCCAGGTACTGCATCCCCACGACTGCATCGGCGTCGTTCGCACCAATCATGCGCAGCCCGGCTGCGTTCATCGACTGAATGCGGCCCTGTAAATCGATCTGGTGGATGCACAACGGCGCCGACTCGACCAGCGTGCGGTATCGTTCCTCGCTCTTTTGCAACGCGCGGATTGCGAGCTCGCGTTCCAGCTCAGCCGCGGCACGGGCGATGAACACCTGCAACGACGGTGTCTCGCACAGGTTGAATTCCATCGGACGCGTGTCGAGCAAAGCCAGGTGGCCGATCGTTCTTCCCTGGCGATCGTGCAGTACGAATCCGCAGTAACTTTCAGCCTGCATGTCGACCAGGTCTTGGTCGTCTGGAAACAGCTCCTGAATCCCCTCGGGAAAGAACGACTGCTCGCCGCTGGCAGTCACGGCACAAGGGCCGCTGGCCAGATCGTATTCGATGTCTTCGGCCAGACCATCAACCGACCAGAAGGCCAGCGTTCGCACACGACTCACGGGTGCATCGAGATGCTCACACACCAGTACGTAAGCCACGTCGAACCTGCGCGCAATCTCGCCGACGAAAGAAGCGAAGAAGTCTTCGCCAATCTTGGAGGCGGTCCCCTTGACGATGGCCTCCAGATCGGCCTGCGCTTGTTCCTTTTGGGCAACTTCGGCGCGCAGCTCGGCGTTGGCGTCGCGGAGTTCTTCGGTGCGCTGGGCAACGCGGCGTTCCAATTCGCGGTGCGACTCGCGGAGTTCTGCCTGGCTCTGGCGAATCGCTGCTTCGGCCTGCTTGCGTTCGGAGATATCGCGGGTGATGCCCAGTATCAATTGTTGGCCGTCGATGCTGATGGGCCGCGTATGGATCTCCACGGGGACCTGCGATCCATCTTTGCGGGTGAGGACAAATTCGATGGGCCCAACGAACTCACCGCGAGCACTCTGCGCCAACAGGTTGGCAGCCCGCCCCACGTCTTCGGCCGCCAGCAGGTTCAACGATAGAAAGTTCTTGCCAATCAATTCATCGCGCGCATAACCAATCGTCTCTTCGGCAGCCCGGTTGCCGTCGACGAAGTTGCCGTGTAAGTCGCTCAGGTAGTACGCATCGGGTGCGTACTCGTAGATCGCCCGAAAGCGACCATCGGGATCCGGATGGGTGGATCGATCCTCCATGCTTCATCCTGGCAGCGGCCACCAGTGCCATCGGACCGGAAGACCGACAAGTGTTGCTCTGCGACGGACTCGACCGGCGCTTGTGACAGGCCGAAACGAACGGCAGTATTATCCCGTTGGGTACCGTTCCTTGAAAGGCAGGCCAATTCTTTGGATGAACCAATGTTCCAGCGCAGCCTAACGCTTGATCAGGCCCGCCTGGTAGTAGAGGTTCACCAACGCCCGGCTGACTAGGCGTTCGCCCGCGCCGACTTCAACGCGGGTGGCCGTTGACGCACCGTAGCCGCCTTCCGTCGTCGCTTTGATTGTGGGGAAGTATCCGAGCTGCCCGTTCGTATAGCCGACAAACAGCGTATGCGCGAACTTGCTTTGCTGCTTCAGCCACAGACCATGTTCGACGAAAAACTCGCCGGGAAACGCGGCGAGCGCTATTTCATCGCCGATGAGGACGCTGTTTATTTCCGCAGCGATCGTCTGCCCAATTCGATCCCGCACCCTGCGCGAGGCCAGTGGCATGACTTCGGTGCGCACCGATAGGCTCGCTCCGCTTACAAATTCGTCGATCCCGCTGGAGACACGAATCGCCTCGTTTGCGATGGTTTGGCCCATTTGCTCCATTTGTTCAAACGCGCCGTCTGCCGGTGGAGTCTTGTCCCAGAACGGATTGATATCTCCGGCGGCCCCTTGGAGAAACATGCATCGGCCGCCCAGCTCTTCTTCAACCCGCTTGGTCAGTACTCCGACGTAGTCGGCCGAGATCTCGAGGTTCTCAGGCCCCAGCACGACCGGGTGGCAGGCGAAGTTGACCAGGTTGGCGATCGGTTTTGAGTCGGGCGTCTCGACGCGGACCACTGCTAGCGAGTGATCGACCGGCTGCGTGTAGATGCGGTCTCGATTCCCCCACAACATGATGACTTTGCCGTCGGTGGTCACCATTCGCCGATTATGGCCTTCCTTGGCCTCGCCCCAACCGACGCCAATGCGGGCAGGTTGGAGATTGCCGGCCGCTTCGATGATCGCGTCGGCGATTTTCTCGTTCGCCTCATCGATCCAAGGTGCTTCCTTCGAAGGAAAGTTGCTGGTCGCGCGTGGTGCCGAGTGCGTGTGGGAGGCGACGAGCAGCACGTGCTCGATGGAGGTCGCCGATGCCACCTTTTCACGGATCGTCGTCGTGCTGTCTGCCGAGATCCCACCCAGATCGAGGGAGACAATCGCCAGCTGAGTCTCCCCGTCATCGACCACGATGGCTTTGGCGTAGAGCGGGTCGTGCACGCCGGTCGAGACGTTGGCACCTCGGGCACCGTAACCGTACATCGGCCCACCAACAGGCGGTGTCACGTCCACTCTGGCGGTCCCTGCACGCAGTTCCGCGGCGGCAGAGATCGAAGGATCGATCACTGACAGCACCGCCAGCAGGCAGAGTTTGAACAAGCATCTCATGGTTCTTACTATCGTTTCAGCCGTGCAGGGTTCAGTCGATCCGAGCTTTGTGTCTGCTGGATGCTTTGGACCATCCGGACAACGTTGGCCACCATCTTGTCTTCGACGCTGGGATCCCAGCCGACCGGGCAAGCGTATTGAATGCGAATCACGCGGGCTTGATAGGCGTCTTGGCGGACCAGCTCGCGCGTGGGAATATACAGATTGTGTTCGCCCATGTAAGCGGTCACGAAGATCGGTCCGGCCGCCCGAAAAGCATCTTTGATCCGGGCCCCTATCGGTGCGCAGACTTCGCCCTGCATCGCCACCAGCGGCATCGACCCGATTTTGGCGACAATCGTTTCCTCATAGACGCAGGGATACGTGTCGTCGATGCTGTGATCGTACTTCTTGAGGAAAGCCTCGTCGTCTTTGCGGACTAGATAAGTATCGTCGGTGCAGACCATGTCCGTCGTCTGTTTCGGAAACTCCAGTCCTTCGTCGTAGTAGCGAATCAGCATGCGGATCCAGTTCGTGCCGCGGTCCTTATGGGGGTAGGCCACGAAGCCGACGTCCATCGGCACGTTCTTCGCCATTTCGCGCGCCTTGTCCTCGGGGATGGGAGGCGCTAACGGCAGAGCAAAGATCTCATAGCTGCTGGTGATCGGCCCCGTCACGTCGATCAATTCTCCGGTGGCGATCTCCAGTGTTGCCCGCGTAAGTTGACTGGCGATTTCTTCGGTCACCTGCTGCATATACGCATCGGTCGCCTCGGCACCCGCTTCCCGCGCGCTCCGCATTCGGTCGGAATAGTCGGCCGGCCGGCGGACGAATTGATTGCCGCCGGCGGCGTCGCAATACATGGCCTGCACGCCGGGCAGGGCGGCTTCGATGTTGTCCATCGCCCAGCCTGGATGCCCGGGACCGATCAGATTCACTGAGGCCTGAGCCGGGTGCGTCGGGTGATTGAACAACAAGGCGATTGGCTCGTCATCCAGCGAGACCTTCAAGACCTGGATTTCATAGTCCGCAGGGGCGTTGCCGCGGCTAAAGACGAAGTAGCCGTCACCCACGCCGAACTCGACTTTCACCGGCCCGCGCTCCGCGGCGATCGCCTGCTGGATCAATTCGAACATCGTGTCGGCCAGCCAATGACCGTACTCGAAGTTGTCCGGCACAATCTGGATGGGCGCGCTGTGATTGTGTGTCGCCAAGAGAATGAGCCGCGACTTGTCGATCCCCAACTCGTCTTCGACACGCTTGCGCAACAAAGGCGTGGCCACGTCGAGGCAATTCAGGTCATACGTCACAAAGACCAAGCGGTTCTGCCCGTCGTTGAGCACCAACACGCGGGCGTAGATGTCTTTCAACGTTCCCTGAGACATGCGGCCGTTGACCATCACCAACGGCTTGTCATTACTGATCGGCGCTTTGGCGACACCTGCCTTCATCTCGACCGCCGAGCCGACGTTGGAGAGGCTTGCGCCGATCAACACGGCGAGAACGATTGTCATTCGCATGATGCGGTCCCTTTCAATTGTCATGTCGATCGCATCATATTCCAAAACCACTGTCAAGCAGCGGCGGTGCCGGATGACCTCGGTCTTGCGCGGGTGGTTGCTGCCTGAGCGCGGTAGTGCTCGAGAGTTCGAGAGCCGTGGGTATTGTCTCCTAGAGCGCGTGAGGCGTAACGTAGCGGGTTCCGGCGGCGTTGATAGGACATGCGACGGCCGAACAGGGCTCGGTAGCCGCCACGATTTTCCCGGATGGGATGTAGCCGGGCAGGTCGTACAACGTCTTGTTCGGCCCTGGTGATTCTGTTATCACCCAGCTTGCTCGCCGGTCCCTCTGCGCGAGCGGTTCGGCCCGACCTTGGGAGTCACTGATGATCCGGACTGCACTTAAGAATCCGTACTTGGTGCTCGTGATGGTGCTGATGGTCATCGTCATCGGCACAATGAGTGCCATGCGGATTCCGGCGGATCTGTTGCCGACCTTTAAGACATCGGCCGTGCAGGTGGTCTGTTTCTATCCCGGCATGCCGCCGGAAGTGATGGAACAGGACATCATGAGCCGGCTGCAGCGCTGGACGGGTCAGTCGGCGGGCATCGAGCATCAGGAAGCCAAGGCCATGCAGGGCGTCTGTGTGGTGAAAGATTTCTTCCACCCGCACGTCTCCAGCGCCGAGGCGATCAGCCAGGTGAGCATGTTTGCCATGAGCGACATGTTCTATCTACCGCCGGGCACCATCCCGCCAATGGTCATGCCGTTCGACCCGACGGCGAGTGTACCGCTGTGCCTGGTCTCGGTCTCCAATCCCGACATGACCGAGTCTCAACTCTACGATTTGGCCTACAAGAACCTGCGGAACAACTTGCAGTCGATCAGCGGCGTGATTGCCCCCGCCGTCAATGGTGGAGCGTTGCGGCGGATTCTGGCCTACGTCCACCCGGAGAAACTCCAGGCCTACAACTTGACGATGCTGGATGTGCACAAGGCCCTACGACGGCAAAACGTGCTGATCCCCGCCGGTAGCGCCAAGATCCAGGACAAAGACTTCTACATCTACACCAACGCGATCCCCGACGAAGTCGCGACGCTGAACAACGCACCCATCAAAGTCGGACGCAATGGCCAGCCGATTCTGTTCAGCGATGTTGGAAAGGTGGAAGACGCCCGGCAGATTCAAACCAACATCGTCCGTGTGAACGGTCGGCGGCTGGTCTATGTACCGGTCTATCGGCAGCCCGGTGCGAACACTCTTGAAATCATGGACCGCATCCGCCAGAAGCTGCCCGAGATCACGGCGCGTTTGAAGGACGAGCGCCGGCGCCCCGACGGCTCGGAAGACCCGCAGATGGTCAACTTCAGTATGGCGCCGGTTATGGACCAGTCGGTCAAGGTGCGCGAGAGCATCAACGCGCTGATGATCGCCGGCGGATTGGGGGCGCTGTTCGCAGGACTGGTCGTGCTGGCCGCGCTGCGCAGGCTGGCGTCGACCTGCGTCATCGTACTCACGATCATCGTCTCGGTGCTGGCAGCGCTAATCGGCTTGTACTTCACCAGCAACACGCTCAATGCAATGACCATCGGCGGCCTGGCGTTGGCGGTCGGCATTCTGATCGATCAGGCTATCGTCGTCATCGACAACATCGAGCGGCACACCGCGATGGGCAAGGGCCCGCTGCAGGCCGCTTGGGAAGGCACACGCGAAGTCGCCGTGCCTCTGTTCGTCTCAGCGGCAACGTTCATCGTCGTGTTCTTTCCGGTGATTTTCCTGTCCGGGCTGGCAAAGTTTCTGTTCACGCCGCTGGCATTGGCGGTCACTTTTGCGATCGTGGCGTCGTTCTTGATCGCGATCTTTTTTGTTCCGGTGGCCACGGCGAAGTTGATGGGCGGCAAAGACGATGGAGCAGACGACCGCACTAAGACGGCGAAAGAACAGGAGCTGGGCTGGCTCATCGGGGGCTATCGTAGGCTCTTGCTCTCGTCGCTGAATTGGAAGGGTACGATCCTGTTGGCCTCATTCGCCTTGCTGATCGGTTCAATGTTCTTGATGCAAAACACCGGCAGGGAGTTGTTTCCACCCGTCGATTCGGGCCAGTTTCGGATCTACGTTCGCGCACCTACGGGGACGCGCATCGAGTTGTCAGAAGAGTACGTCAAACGAGTTGAGAACACGATTGCCGACGTTGTGGGAGATCCGTCTCCCGACAACCCGGCTGAGGCCGTCTACCCGGTCACGCTCGACAAATTCGATGCCAACAAAAACGGCGTGATGGACCCGGATGAAGTGAACCTGGCCAAGCAGGACTCACAGTGCCAGATGTTGATCTCGGAGATCGGTGTGCTGATGGACTGGCCGGCCGCCTACTCGCCCAACACCGGACCGATGGACTCCTACGTCATGTGCCAGCTGAAAGGGCACGGTGACAAGAGCGTCTTTGATTACGTGACGGAACTGCGCAAACGGCTGAACGAAGAGCTTCCGGAAGTCGAGTTTGCTTTCGACACCGGCGGCATTTTGACCGCGGCACTCAACATGGGCGAGCCCTCTCCCATTCATCTGCAGGTGACCGGGTACACGCTGGCGATCGCACATGACATCGCTAATCACCTGGTCGATACGATCAAGCAAGCGGATGGGGCAATTGATGTGCGGATCGCCCAGCGGATCGACTATCCGACCATTACCGTCGAAATGGATCGTGTCGCGGCCGCCGATCGAGGTGTGACGCCCGACGAAGTCATGAAGACCCTGGTCAGTGCCACCAACAGCTCCATCAACTTCGATCCCGCGTTCTGGATCAATCCGCGTAACGGCAACCACTACTTCATGGGGGCGCAATACTACGAGGACGACATCGATTCGTTGGACACTTTGCGGTACGTGGCGGTTAAGGGGGCCGAAGACGGTTCGCCGCCCGTTTTCCTGCAGGATGTGGCCCAAATCGTCACCAACGTCGAGCGGCCTGCAGTCATCAACCACCGCAACATCACGCGCGTGACCGACGTGTTTGCTAACGTCGAGCCGGGATACGACATCGGCAGCGTGGTGTCGCAGATCGAGGCCGCACTGGCCAATCCCGAACATGCGCTCAAACTCAAGCCGATCAAGGATTCACGTACTGCGGCAGCCAAGTACCCTGAGTGGTTCCAGTCGGTTCTTAAGACTACCGGCATTCACCAGGAGACGCGGTTCGCCGTCGAAGGCGAGCGGTTCGGCAAGGGGTTCACGGTCGACGTACACGGTGAAGTCCGCTCGATGCGGGATTCATTCGTGGACTTCACGATCGGGCTGGTCATGGCCTCTGTGCTGGTCTACTTGGTGATGGTCGCCCAGTTTCGATCTTTTCTGGACCCGTTCATTGTGTTGGTGACCGTGCCACTGGGGTTCATCGGTGTGGCGGTGATCCTGTTCGTGACCGGCACGCGACTGAACATCCAATCATTCATGGGCATCATCATGATGATCGGCATCGTCGTGGAATACACGATCGTGCTGCTCGATTTCGCCAACCATCGTCTACGGGAAGGCGCTGACTTGCAGACAGCCATCGTCGATGCGGCCGTTGTGCGGTTCCGTCCGATCTTGATGACTTCAGTCACGACCGTGCTGGCCCTGACACCAATGGCTTTCCCCGCGTTGTTCGGCGGCTTGTCCGGTGGAGAAGCTGACGTTCCGCTGGCGAGAGCCATCGTCGGTGGCGTGATTGCGGCTACATTGCTACCGAAGTTCGTCGTACCTTGCCTGTACGTGATGATCAAACGCCAGCCGAAAACTGTCGCTGAGGTCGAGGCAGGGTGGGCGTAACCCTCGCCTGGCCGAGACTGCAATCAGCTCGTTCGACGTTCTTGTGGAGTTCGAATCATGCACTGCTTGAGGCTTGCAGCCTGTGTTGGACTTCTTGTCGTAGTCAGTGCTACGGGCGGCTGCGAACCGTCGGCCGCATCGAATAGGCCACCGGCGCCTGGGGACGTCTCAGCGGAGGCAACCAGTAAGCCACTCGTCGAGACGGTCGTGGCCGGCAGCCGCTCCCATGTCGAAAAGGTCGATCTGCCGGCTGCGACGGTTGAAGGTTTCGAAACAACTCAGCTGATGGCCAAGCTGGGTGGGTTCGTCAAAGAGATCGCTTCGATCGACGGCTCGGAAATCGACATCGGCGTTGTCGTCAAGCAGGGTGATTCCCTGGCTTTGCTCGACGTGCCAGAGATGTTGGACGAACTGAGACAGAAGCAGGCGTTGGTCGATGAAGCAGTGAGCCAGGTTGGTCAGGCGGAGGCGGCGATCGAGCAGGCCAAGGCGGAGCTTGAGAAAAGCCAAGCTGAGGTACGGCAAGCCGAAGCCATGCAAGATGAGAAAGCGGCCCAATTTCGATTTCGCCAGGCGGCCCATCGACGCATCTCCAGACTGGTCGAAGACAAAGCAGTTGGTGAGGAGAACCTGGACGAATCCAAGTTTGCACTCGACGCTGCCGAATCGAGCTTGTCCAGCGTCGATGCGGAAATTGCAACAGCCCGAGCCAGCGTCAAAGTGGCCGAACAACACGTCGCCAAGGCGGACCTCGACAAGCGGCGTGCCGAAGCCCGAGTGCGAGTGGCCGAAGCCGAAGCTCAGCGGATGCAAACGCTCACACGGTATGCCGAAATCAGAGCGCCTTTCGACGGCGTGATCACCCGGCGGTTCGTCGACCATGGTGCGTTTGTGCGGCCCGCCACCAGCAACTCCGGCGCCATGCCGATGTTTGAAATCACCCGGACCGACAAAGTCCGAGTGGTGATATCATCTCCTACGGTGAGTACGACCCTGTTCGGCGTCGGTCAGCGGGCAACGCTGCACAATATTGGTGGTCTGCCCGGAGTCGAGGTCGAGGGCGCTGTCAGCCGGGTCTCGGCGGCGCTGGATCAGAACACGCGGATGATGCGGTTCGAAATGCACCTCGAAAACCCCGTGCCCGGCCGCAGTCAGGGCGAAACCGTGACTCTGAAGCCGGGAATGTTTGGCACCGTGAGTGTTGTCATCAAGGAGTGGGACGAATTGGCAGTTGTTCCCTCGACCGCATTGGGCCGCACAGCGACCGGGCAACACTACGTGATGGTGGTCGAATCGGGAACGGTGCATCGACGGCCGGTGACCGTCGTCTTCGACGACGCCCGGGACGTGGGCATCGGCACGGGGATCCATCCCGGCGATACGGTTGTCGCCGCCGGCATTGGAGATCTTCAAGATGGTCAGCAAGTGGCCAGCGAATCGCCGTAATCCGCCAATGTCTGAGGCGCCAGCAGCCGATAGAACCGATACAACCCGTAAACTTTCACACGGTATCGGTTCGCGCCCTTCATGCGATCGGCGATCTCATTGCTGACAGCGCTATTGCTGGCGCTCGCTATCTGCGGGTGCCAGATCAATCTGGCGATGCGCGAAGCTCTGCCCGCGCAGTCCGGCCTTCGCACGGTCGATGCAGACACAAGCCATTCGAGCGATGCGACTTACACCACTGCAGGCATCCATGATTCGAAGCCCGAAGAGGCCCTCGAGTCTGAAGTCGAACAGTCCGCCCCCCCCGCGCAGACGGTCTCTGGCTGGAAGCCGACCAATTCGAGCGAAGATGCCGAGCCGCTCGCATCAGCCTCGTTTGAGGAAATCGGGCACGATCCGCCAGAGAATCCCTCCGACGTGCTTGAAGTTCCGCCAGCACCCGGCGTACTCGATACTGAGACGCTGCACGATACTACCACCGATCTAGCGGATGGGGACGACCAGCCTCCGGTCCTTGAGCTGGAAGATGATGCAGCGACGACTTCCGACGAGGCCGATTCAGAATTCCCCGAAGATCGCTATCCGATCGATCTGCCGACCGCGCTACGGTTGGCAGGAGCCGAAAACTGGACCGTGCGACTGGCATACGAGCGCGTGCAGGAGGCGTGGGCTCGATATGACAAAGCCAAGGTCATGTGGCTGCCTTCGATTAATGCGGGGCTCGGCTACACAAAGCATGACGGCCAGATTCAAGCCACCACCGGGCAGGTGATCGATGTTAGCCGCAACTCGCTGTTCGTCGGCGGCGGATTGGGCACTGGAAACGCCCCCTTGACCGGTGGGTCCGGCGGGCCGGCCCGGCTGTTCGTCGACTTGTCGCTGGCCGACGCCATTTTTGAGCCTCTCGCCGAACGGCAACTCGTCACGGCAGCGCGGGCCGGGCATGCCTCAACCTTCAACGCTACTCTGCTGGAAGCGGCCGAAGCATATTACGAATTGCTGGGCGCGCAAGGTTTGTTGGCCGTCGAAACGAAGAACTCCGGCGACGCTGAGGATGTGTTGAATCTAACCGATGCCTTCGTCGTCGCCGGCAAAGGCTCCGAAGCCGATACTGCCCGCGTAGAGGTCGAAGCGTCCAACCGCCGTCAGGCGGTGGTGGGTGCAGAAATGGAACTCAAGGTCGCTTCGGCAGAGTTGGCCCGCATCCTGCAACTCGATAGTGACAAACTCTCGCCCGACTTGACGCTGTTTTCGGTTGATGAGACACCGGTGCCAGTCGAACTGATCGATCCCGAGGCCCCTCTTCCAGAGCTCGTGCAGATCGGTTTGACCACGCGGCCCGAGATTCGTGTGGCACAGGCCGCCATGGAGGCCGCCTGCCGCAGGGCCCAGGCCGAACGCTGGCGGCCCTTTATTCCGAACCTGTACCTCGGCGTATCGTCCGGCGGATTTGGCGGCGACCTGAACGACGACCTTTCTCAGTTGGACGGCCGCTCCGACATCGACGTGTTGGCGGTGTGGCAGGCCAAGAACCTGGGTCACGGCAACAAGGCCGACATTCGCCGGTTTGAGAGTCGCTTTCGGCAGGAACATCTCAAGTTGTATCGCGTGCTCGACCAGGTTCAGACTGAGGTTTCGCAGGCCTATCACCGTGCCGAGGGCTATCGGCGACAACTCGAATTGGCTGAAGAAAACGTGCGGCAAGCCGAGACGTCATTCGAGCGGAACATCGCCCGCATCAGGGGGCTGGAAGGCCTACCGCTTGAAGCTCTGCAGGCTGTCCAGGCGACAGCGATTGCGCGAGCGCAATGGGTGGCCGCCGTCACCGCCTACAACAAGGCCCAAGTCCGCCTGCTGTTCGCCATGGGCGAACCGATCACGCTCAGTCCGTCAAGCTGATAGATCGCTATCACGGAATGGCAACCGAGCGAGACACGCTGAAGAAGTACCGCGCCGTGCAAGCACGCTGATCACCCTCACAAAGCAGTGGCACACCTTCCGCGGTGAATGCTCTCTATTCCGCGTCGGCTCCTGTGGCTGCCTCTTTGGCTTTCCGCTCGGTGGCACGTTTTTCGACCAGCTCCACCGGAAACACTGCCGAATACCAGCCATACATCATCTCGTCCCAGGTCTGCGGACCGTAGACGACGTCGATGGAGGGATCGGGGTTGGCCAGGTTGTTCTCCGAGTTGTCGTAGTAGGCCGTCACGTGCATCTTCGTGCCCTTGGGCAGCAGTTTCGGCTCTTTAAGGATGTAATAGACCTGCCAGTTGAAGTCGTACCGCGGCACGTCGATCAAGACTTCGGTCGATCCGTCCGGATAGGTGACGTCGTACCGCATCGACTTGCCACGCAAGTGCATGTGCGGATACAGCGACAACAGCAGCGTGTCTTCCTTGAGTGTCTGGTAGGCGTCGACTCGATGATTGTCCGCATGTGCGGGGATTTCGAAGTCGTGGGTGCCGGTGTTCGTCGTCGCAGCCTGGTGAGTAATCACCTCGTCTTCGTCCACAAACATCAGCCCCAGCTTGCTCATGTCAGTCTGCGGCGAACCACAGGGTGTGTAGTGCAGTTGGAAGATCAACTTCGAGCCGGCCGGAATCTTCTTGGCCATCCCCTTGGGGAAGATCATCGGCTGGGTGCCGGGTGCATAGCCCTCCAGCAAATTCATGCCGCGGAAGTCGATGTTGTCTTGATCGCGTCGATTGCGCTGCTCGCGCCGTTTGGCCCGACGAGCACGCAGGCTGCCCTCGCCTTTAGGACGGGGCGTCTGCATGAACACAACGATGTGATGCACCACCTGGCGATTGCCCGGCATGCACTCGGCCATCTTGACCCACTTGTCTTCGGTAAATCCGGGGTCGACGACAAAGTTCTGATAGTCCACGACACCCTCAGCCGGAACGTCGAAAGGCTCGTCGCGCATGGGGATGATCATGTCCGGCTCGCGGGGCATGAACCAGTTGTCGGCAAACTCACGGGGCTCGGGTAAATCGGCCGGGTCGCCTTCCGGACATCCGCCGGCAACCCAGTCGTAGATCTGCCGTTTCTCATCAGCCGTCAGCAGGTTCTCGTTCGAGAAGTTGCCGTGCTTGGGATTGGCGTGCCACGGCGGCATCCGCTGTTCGCGAACGACTTCGGCAATCATCTCGCCCCAGCCGGCGACCTCTTCGTAGTCGATCAGGGTGAAGGGGGCGATTTGTCCTTCGCGATGGCACTCCACGCAACGGTCCTGAAAGATCCGCGCGATCTGATCGGAGTAGGTGACTTCAGAGTCCGAAGCGGGCTCGCGGATGCGGCCGATCAGGCAGCCTTTCAACTCGGTGCTGGGCAGACTAACTTCCTGGCCTGCCAGCAACTCCTCGATGGCTGTACCCAGATCGCGGCGCTCGGCCTTGGGTTGTACGTAGCCCACGCCGTAGCCGAATCCGTATTGGGCGTCGACGCGGCCGTGGTAGCGCACCTTACGCTGTTCATCGAGGACGAAGAGCTCCGGCGTCCGCGTGGCGCCGAACTGATCGGCGACGACGTTGCCCACGTCCTTTAAGACCGGAAACTTGATGCCGTGCCGCCGCGCGTGCGCGGCCAGTTCGGTGATCGAATCCTGCCGGTTGGAATTGATGCCCAGAAACACCACACCGCTTTCGGCGTTGTCGTCGGCCAAGGCCTGCAACCGCGGGGCGTACAACTTCGCCAGCGGGCATTCGGTTCCGATAAACGCCACTACAACAAGCTTGGCGTCGGAGAGGTCGGACAGGGAATGCTGCTCGCCGTAGAAGTCCTTGAGCTTGAAATCGTTGATCTGCGTGCCAATCAACGAGTCGCTGCCGAAGGCAGTTGATCCAGCCAGTAGTACCAGCAAGCCTACTTGAAGAGATCTAAGCATGTCCCACCTCGTTATGGTTCGACCGGGAATTGACTTCGCGAAAAGAACGACGATGCATGAGCGTATACTGTAATCTCTTGTAGCCATTTCGACACGGGATGGTTTCACAATTCTGGAAAAAGCCGCTCCAGGCGCTGGGGGGCTAATCCTCTTTCGCTCGCCGAAAATCAGATGGCATTCGGAGATTGCTTGTGCTGAAATGCGGGAATGCCAGCCAACTGCATTGCAACTCCTCTGAGAGAGGCTCCGCCGTGAGGAACGCAGCACTGCTGCACGCCACGTTGCTTGCGATCCTGCTGCTTGCGATAGTTGCGTTAGCCACAGCACCGGTACCAACCGCAGCCAGCCAGCCAGACGCTGCAACGGTCCAAGACGACGGCCAAGAGACGCCACCAAACGTCCTTGCCAATCCCGGCGTCAGAGAAGTCGAGTCCAAGCTGAACGAGCGGTGGGACATATCGATCCCAATAGGAACTCTCTCCCAGGCGCTGCTTGAAATCGAGAAGCAGAGCGGTATCGACATGCGACCCGATTGGAAAGCGATGAGTCGGGAGAGAGTCGGCCGAGACACGCCAGTGAACCAACTCCACGCTCCAAATCGGCCGCTGGGTCAAACCCTGGAATGGTTCCTGGATCCGCTGGACCTGTTGGCCATTGCACGGCGCGGTCATGTCGTCGTGACAACACGAGCCGCATACGACAAGGACGATGACTACCTGGAAGTTCGATTGTATCGCTCTGCCGACCTGGCGCGCGGGGCGGAGGCGTATGAGCAGTTGCGATCGTTGTTGAAGGACATGTGCTCTCGCGCCGCGTGGGAAGACGTTGACGGCAACGGCGGTACGATCGACTCTTTCCTCGGCATGCTTGTCATCAAACAGAAGCAGCAGGTCCACAGGCAGATTGAGGCAATTCTCGACATGATTCGAGCCGCCTCCATTGATACCCATGCAGGCTCGGGAGGCGGCGACTGGCAGCCGGTCGTCTTCGCCCACGGACGAGACTTGGCACTCGAAGCCAAGCTACGAGGGCCGCTAAAGATTCACCTTCGCGAAGGCACCACATTGAAAGAAGCATTTGAGCAATTTGCGAAAAACCTTCGCATCACGATTCAGGTCGATTGGGAGGGAGCTTTGGCGGACGAGCAAATCGATCGAGATTTACCCGTCCACCTCCACTCTGAAGACCGGCCTGCGCACAAGGCCCTTGGTATCCTGCTACGGCCCCTTCAATTGGAGGCCGTTACTCGCGGAAACTTCGTGTACGTAACGACGCAGATTGCCGCCCACGAAGGCCTGGGGTTTCTCAAGGTTCGAGTCTACCGCTGTGGACTTGCGCGCGACCAAGACACGCGGGACAACCTGATCGACCTCATCACGTCGATGCCGGACACGCAGTGGGGCGAAAAAGCCCGCTTTGACGGGCGGATCACGACATTCAATGATCTGCTCATAATTAGGCAGACGCCTCAATCACACGCAGAGATTGAAGAGACGTTGAACGAAGTGCACTGAATCCAATCGACGGCAACCAAGTACGTCCCAACACTGACTCTATTGATTGACGCTTGTCGGAAAGTTGCGTCAACCGCCTTACGGATGCGCGGGCGTCGTCGAACGCCCAATAGCACTTGATTCCTGAGAATTGCAGCAGCGAGTGCGATCGGCGATAACCGGAGTGCTTCCGCATTCGAGTTTGACTGGGACGAGCAGTGCTCAACGCGATCATCATCGCCGTGGCGATTCTTCTGGCCGGCTATCTGGCGTTCTCGCGCCGGTTGGCCGCTTCGTCTGCTTGGAAGGCGACGGTGACTCCCTTGGCGTCGATCATGGGCAGCGGTTTTCTGGTGAGTGCGCCGTTGTTGGGCGGGTTGGTCGGGAATCTGGCCATTGTCTGCATGGCCGTGCTGCTGTTGTTGGCCTACGCCGTCGGCGACGCGATTCGGTTCAACATCCGGCATTTCGAGCCGATCGAAAACAATGGTCACGGTCCGGCCCAGACGATCGGTTTCCTGTCGCGAATCGTGCTGGCCGGGGCGTATTTCATTTCGGTGACGTACTATTTGCAGCTGCTGGCGGCCTTCCTGCTCAACGCGGCCGGGTGGCAGAACCAGATAGCGGCACACGCCATCACCACGTCTCTGTTGCTGATTATCGGCGGCATTGGGATGTGGCGCGGGTTGGGAATGCTTGAAGGTCTGGAGCGGTACGCCGTCGCGCTGAACTTGGGAATGATCGGGGCGCTGCTGGTGGGCCTGACCGTTTACAACGGGCAACTGCTGCTGGGAGGCGAGTGGCGACTTGCCAGCGTGTCGTCGGTCATCGACTTTCAGGACTTTCGCGTCCTGCTGGGATTGTTGATCGTCGTTCAGGGCTTCGAGACGTCGCGGTATCTCGGCGACGAACATCCGACCGAAGAGCGCGTTTCAACCATGCGCGCAGCACAGCTGCTCTCGGCGGCGATCTACCTCGCCTTCATCGGGCTGGCCACGGTCCTGTTTCACGACGGATTGGGCGCCGACGTGACGGCCATCGTCAGCATGACCAGGCCCGTGGCGATCGTGCTGCCGGTACTACTCTCGATCGCCGCGATCGGCAGCCAATTCAGCGCCGCGGTGGCCGACAACGAGGGGGCCGGCGGATTGATTGAAGAGATCACGCATCACAAGATCCCGCTGCGCTACGCTTACCTGCTGATACTCCTGGTGACGGTGGCGCTGACTTGGGAAACAGACGTGAATGGCATCATCGCTTACGCGTCCCGTGCATTCGCGTTGTTCTACGCGCTGCAGTGCGTCGTGGCGTTTGTCGTTGCCTGGCAGTCGAGGGACCTTTCCAGCAGGTCCTTTCATCTGGCCAGGTTCGGCAGCCTGGCGGTCGTCTGCCTGCTCGTGTTCGTGCTGGGACTGCCCTCGGAATGAGCACGGCGGGCCAGCTGGGCCGAGATTCGAATTCCCTATTCGTCGACGCCGACTGGTTCACGGTTGATCTTGAGCCAGTCAATAATGACTTGGTTGGTACAGGTGCTGAATTCTTCATCATCTGGAAACGCCGTCCTCAGGTCTGACAGGACTTCATCAACCAAGTCTTGAGTCGACTGCAATCCCGACTTGAACTCGTTGCAGAAGCTAATGCGACAAACCGCCCGGAACTCTTCATAGCGGTTTAGACCGCTGATGCCTCGCTCGTCGCGAATTTTGATTGCCTTGTCAATCCACGACAGTGCCTGCTCCCAGTCGGCCAGTGTTCCGTAGCAGCGAGCAAGCACGGCGCGAGTTGTACAATACAATTCTGACGGATCCGCTGAAATCAAAGCTCTCAAGACTGGAATCGCTCGTTCGGCATAGTCAGCCGGTTTCCCGAAATAGGCCCGCTTTGCGGTAAAGTAGGCACTCCTCTTGGCCTCGTATGAAGCGTTCCCGATCAGCTCGTTGAGAACTTCTTCACTCACGGGAGCTTCGTCCAGATCGAGCTGTTGAAACACGCCGGCCATGACGCCTTCGCGATTCTGCGACTTCGCCTCTTGTTCCTCGATGCGCGAAGACACTTCCGTTTTCAGATCATCGACAGACTGCTCGACTTTGGCGATACTGTCCGAAGCCTTGTCCATCAGTGCGCGGCCTGCATAGCCTCCAACGACTGCAACTGCAATCACCTCCAGCAGGTCGACCGTTTCGATCCGCGCACTCGCCGAGATCATCGCTACATTGGGGACCGCTTCCGACATGCCGGGTGTCACGAGGAAGATCACGAACGCTCCGGCGACGCCGTAGAAAGCGTCCGACAGGCAACCGATGTCGAGCCAGCGCGACTCTTCGTCGAAGGAGAACTGGGGGGTAAACAGTTGCGAGCCCCGTGTCGACTGGCGCATCGCAAACAGGAGGCCCCCAAACCCACCCGAGAACGCGACAACGCTCAGCGTCAGGATCGCCGACCCAATACCGACCGAGACGTTGGCTGCTATGCCGGCAACGATCCAACCGCCGAAAACAAATCCAACCGCCACATACAAGAAGGAATAAACAGTGGATCGCATGGATTTCTCCCGAACCCTGCCGACTCGAAGTTGGTGGCCTAGACTGCAGGCTCAAGTTGAGCCGCATCGAGACAGTTCAGGAGATGGCCCGCCCGACATCAGGTGGCTGAACGAATCGTTCCGAGTCTACCACTGCAATATGGGGAGATCAATTGACAACCATAGCATCGCGCAGAGCATGGCGGCAGCGACTAATACATATGTCTAGAAGGTCCGACGGATGAGTGTCTTGATTGTGGGAGGCGGACCAGCGGGTGTGACGACGGGGCTGTTGCTGGCCCGCGCCGGGATCGACGTCCGTGTCGTCGAACGTGAGGCGAACTTTAAGCGCGTGTTCCGCGGCGAGGGGCTCATGCCGTCGGGCATCGATGCTCTTTACCAAATGGGTTTGGGTGAGCTGCTGGAGTCGCTGCCGACGCGCGTCATGGAATCTTGGCGAATGTTCATCGACGGCCGGCCGATCTTTACGGTTCCCGAGCCCTACGAAGAACTTGGAAGTCGCGCGATGCGTATCGTGCCGCAAGTTCAGTTCTTGGAGCGTGTTGTCGAAGAGGCGGCCAGACTTCCCAACTTTCGTTTTGAGTTCGAGCAGACATTTCGCGACGTGATTCGCGAAGACGGCCGCTGTGTGGGAGCGACACTGGAATCGGCCGGTGGCCAGCGACAGGACGTGACGACCGAATTGATCATCGGCTGCGACGGACGCGGCTCTGTGGTCCGGGCGCGGGCCGGCATCCATCTGCAGCTCATTCCGCAGGCCTTTGACGTGTTGTGGTTCAAACTCCCCGCCCCGGCTTCGCTCTGCGACGGTTGCTCGATGCTGCTGATGGCGACCACCACAACGGTCGGCGCGTGCTACACGTCGTGGGACGGACGACTGCAATACGCGCTGATGATTCCCAAGGGAGTCAAGCCGCCGGCAGAGACGGCGGATCTCGCCGAAGAACTGTGTGCCCCGGCTCCGGACTGGCTGGCCGAGCACATCCGCAGCGTGAAAGACGAATTGGAGGGACCGGTTCGGCTGAAGCTGGTGATCGGGCGGTGCCCGGAGTGGTCGACGCCAGGTCTACTGCTGATTGGCGACGCCGCCCACCCCATGTCGCCGGTGCGGGCCCAAGGTATCAACGTGGCGTTGCGCGATGCGATCGTGACCGCCAACCAGCTGGTACCAGTATTCGCGCGGGGGGCGACGCCCGAAACGATTGACGCCGCCGCTCGCTCGGTGCAGGCCGAGAGAGAACCCGAGATCATTCGCGCCCAACACCTGCAGTATCAAGACACACGATTCTGGGGCACGCGATGGGCGCCGCTATTTATCACCATCGCCAAATACATCGGCCCGGTGATGGGCCGCTTCGATTGGGCGAAGAATCTCTGGCGAAACCAGCAGCGCGACTTGTGGTTCGGCTCGCGGGAAGTCACGCTCAACGTCTGAACGTCAACCGTCTTCGAGCGATTCAGCAGCCACGGCGGCGACGGCCGATCAACAGCCCCATCGTGCCGCTTAACAGCAGTAGCGCCGATGCAGGTTCCGGCACCGCCAGGGACTCGAGTTCCATTTGTGCGAACAGGAAGTCGTACATCTCGTCGCGAACGGTCTGTCCGCCGGTGTCGAGGTTCAGTACGCCCTGCCCATGAATCGGTGAATCGAGAAAAGGGAACTCGAACGGCACGGCGGCCACAGTGAGCGCGTCGGCCAGCGCCACCGCTTCGCTGTACGGGACAACGGCATCGTCTGTGCCGTGGGCGATGAACACTGGCGGATCGCCCGGGTCGATGAGCGCCTCGAAACCGAACAGGCCGCCGGAGATGTCGACAATGGCGGCCACTTCCGCGCCGGGGATGTTCGACGTGCCGACAAACAGCGACGTGACGCCGCCCGCTGACGATCCCCCGATGGCAATGCGGTCGGTGTCGACGTTCAGCACGCCGGCGGCGGCGCGGAGCCAGCCAACGGCCAGCGCCGCGTCGGTAATGGCTGCGAACACGGCGTTGTTGAGTTCCGGCGTCACGCCGGGAGGCGGCGGATTAGGTGCCGGTGGCGGGTTGTCGCCGATCAGCCGGTAGTTGATCGAAGTCGCCACGTAGCCGCGGCTGGCAAAGTCGGTGGCCAGCGCCGTCATCGCAGACTTGTTGCCGCTGACGAACCCCCCGCCGTGGATCAACACGATGCCGGGCAGCTGTGACGGCAAGCCGGCGCCCAGGGGTGTGTACAAGTCGAGCAGCAAATCGACATTCGTCAATCCGCCGGGTGTGCCGAACCCCACCTCGCCGGTGCCGTAAACCAGGTTGTTCGTCACGTTGACGCCGAACATCGGATCGACGAACAGTTGTGCGGCGTCTGTCCGCTTCGCACAGGCGCTGGCAACCACCAGCAGCGTCAAGAAAACTGCAGACGACCGGATGGCAATCGTTGGCATGTGGAGTGATTCGGAAGGACGAATTGCGAGACAACAGCGTGAGAAAGTGAAAGTAAACAATCTGTGTCCGGCAATCAACAAGGTAGACTCGGCCGAGCCTATTTCGCGGGAACACACAACGCGTGCGGAACGAAGTCCGAGAACTTGCCGGGATCGGTGTGTATTTGAATTCCCGCCCGCGAAGCCAGACACATCATCGCCACCGCCCAGGAGCTGAATTGCCAGCGATAGGCGAACAGATCCCTGATCCGGCCGCATCAGTCACCTCAAGCATGGTCATCTCACCATTACAATGATGGACAACCCGCACCCAGTGCTCGTGAGTTTTGGTTTTCATCAAGACCCGATGCGAATTCATCGGACGAGTCATTGATCCGCTCGCCGGTGATTGTACCGCGAAAGCCTGCCAGATGTCCTCGCGCTCAATCAGCGAGATCCGCCAGTAGTGGGGCATGCCTAATCAGTCTCCGAACAATTCGACTGCCGCGTCATCCCAATCGTGCGAGAATTGAGTCCAGTTGGGGTCGGCGGGCGGAAAGCCGGTTCTGCAGTAACCGCGTTTCGCCTCAAAATCGAAGACGGCATGTGGATAGCCGTTGATGAGCAGCGCCGATTTCAGACCGTCAGTCGACCATACAATTTGGACCTGCGAAGGCAGATCCTTGTCGGTCACATTGGCGACGTTGTAAATGTGCACGGCATCGACAATGGAGTTGTCCGACTCTTTCGTATCGAGCGCGTAGAAGTATCCTGTTTCGCCGTTGTCTTCGAAGACGGTTACGTACGGAGTCGAAGGCGAGGGCCCTTCGATGAACGATTCCGTGCCGACTTCGATGGTCTCTTCCGCGACGAGTGAACCAGCCATCGTTGCCCCGCTATAAACGAGTGATCTCGAGCCGATGCGATGCCACGAACGCATCAAGCTCCGCGGCCGTGAATACACCGGTCGTCGCTCCGGCGGCTCGAACACAGCTGGCCCCCAGCGCAGTACCGTAGCTGAGGCAAGTCTCTACGTTCTTGCGGCGCAGCAACCCGAACAGATAGCCGGCTGTGAACGCATCACCGCTGCCCGTGCCGTCGACAAACTCGATGGGATAGGTCGCCGCCCGCAGCCGATGTTCGGCGCTGCACAAGATGGCGCCATCGGTGCCGCAGGTGATGACGACCGTCTTGGCGCCGGCATTGTGAAACGTCTCGGCTTGACTGGCAGGATCCTTGACTCGCGTGATCAGTGCCGCTTCATCGTCGTTCGGTAGAAACAGATCCGTCCAGGGGAGCACTTGCTCGACCTGCCGACGGTAATCGGCTGTATCGGGAATCACCACGTCCAGTACCGTGGTGACTCCGGCGGACTGTGCCCGGCGAAACAGTCCCGCGACGTTGTCCGACGTCAGTTCCGGATTGAGGCAATAGCCGCCCAGGTATAGCACAGGGGCGGATTGAATCAGCTCGGCATCGATGCCGTTGCCGGTAAAATCAGCGTTGGCGCCTGTGGAGTGGATGAACCGCCGGTCTTCGCCTTTTGAGTTGATCACAAGCGTGCCGCTGGTCTCGCGGGTGGTCGATTCAGCGAGATGTGCGCAGTTGACGCCGGCCTCTTCGAGTGTGTTGCGGATCGATTGCCCGAAGACGTCGCGGCCCACTGCGCCCAGTAATGCCGTCCGCATTCCCAGACGCGACAAGTCGATGGCCACGTTGGCAGCGCACCCGCCCACTGTCAGGTCCATCCGTTCGGTCAACACCAACTCGCCGGGAGCCGGGACGTGATCGACCGGCGCGCAAACGTGGTCGGCCACGACGATACCCGCACACAGGCAATCGAAACTTGCGCGACTCATCAGAAATGGCTCGGCGTCGCTGGAGCGCGCGCGAATCAATGCTCGACGGTGACGGGCCGCTTGTTCGTGAGCCGTCGCCGTCGAAGCTTCGGCGGGCGGACGGTGTTGAGCAACCATCGCATCAGCGGATAAGTCGCCAGCCCCAAAACGCTCGCCACAATCAGAGAACCGACGATCAGCGGCGTGCCGATTTCGACAAACAGCTTGACGATCGTGTCCCACCATTGGGAGAGGCCATCGTACTGCAGAACGCGACGAAAGTCTCGCCGGGTCCACTCGGCCTCGGCAAACAGCGTCCCCACCCGATAGTTGAACCAATAGATGGGAGCCACCGTCAGCGGGTTGGAGACGTACACTGCAATCAGAGCCGCTAACCGGTTGAAGCGGACGAATCGCCCGATGGCCAGACTCAACGCCACGACCAGCAGCATCTGAAAGCCGACCGTCGGAGTCATGCCGATGAAGATTCCGATCGCGGTTCCTAAGGCAACCGAATGGCGGGTGTCGCGCAGCATCAGCAGCGCGCGGAGGATTTCGCGCGGGCTGCTCCACCAGGTCATTCGGGTTTCTGCGGACATACGCTCACCGGCATGAGTGGAGAGAGTCTCTCACTTCAACTATCGGCTATGCGATGAAACGAGGGGTAATTGAATTCTACGCACCCGCCCCATGTGCGAGGGCAGGATTGTTGTGAAAGGATTGATCGACACAACCGTCACAGTCGCCGACGTTGCTGATGTAGCTTGCCGACGGTCGTGCCGTTTCGGAACGGTCTTCAGTTTCTCGGAGTGCCGGCCACCGGACGCCGGCGCGGGATCAATTGGCGTCTCGCACTAGTTGTTCGACGAACGGCACGACATCTTTCTCATAAGTGAACTCTTCCTCTGCAGTCGCCGCTTCTTCGTTGTCGAACCGCTTGGTCAGTTCACCGGTCTGGTCGTAGACCAACACGGCAGGAATCGCTGCCAGATCAAGCTTGTCGTAGATCTCCTCGTCGGGGTCGCTGGAGATGATGTTGAGCAGTTGCGCATCTTGTTCCTGGAGAAACGTCAACACCTTGGGCTTGATGACGTCCGGCGGTTTCTTGGCCAGCCCGATGTAGTCGAGACTGAACGAGATGCAGACCACGTCTTCGGGATGCGACTTCTGCAGCGCCACCAGACGCGGAAACTCGCGACGGCAGGGGACGCACGAAGTCGACCACAAGTCCAGTACGACGACTTTCCCTCGCTGCTGCGAGATGATTTGCTGCGTCGACTCCCAACTTTCGATCCGGGCTGCGACTTCGCCGGAATCAGCAGTCGGTCCGTTTGACTCTTGGGTGGCGGGCTCGATTGAGTCCGATTCGGCGTTGGCGGTCGAAGCCGGCTCGGCACGCTCAACGGGCTTGGAATCGTTGGCGGAGGATTCGGGAGGGGCCGCGGACTGCCCGGCGGGAGTACAGCCCGCCATCAATAGGAGTCCACAGCAAGCCATACCGTACGTGTGGCGCATCGGCGGGCGCATGTTTCCGCTCGTGTGAATCCGGATGTTTTCGACCCTGTTCTCGCGTTTTGGCGCCGTCCAGGGCACGAACTCCGTCGTTCTCGATTCACAGGCGCGAGAAGCCAGCCTCTCTACAGTACCAGAAACAGGTGTCACCCAGCGAGTCGTCAACGCAAGAAGGCTGGACCTGTGTTGTGCGAGACGTCGATTCGACTCGCTCGACGTTGGTCGCCGCAGCGCCTACATTGGAGGGGTCGATCTACGTCGTGCGAATCACCAATCAGCGTCGAAGCGTGCGGATGTGCACAAGTTCGGCGCTGATTCACTTCACTTCGTTTCCGGACACTCCCAAGCAGGAGCCATTAGTGACCTTTCATAGCTTTGCGGGAACCGAAACTTATCTCGTCACGCCAGAGTTGCGAGATGCCGTCAACGTGGCGATTGCATTGGAGAAACCGCTGTTGATCCGCGGGGAACCGGGGACCGGCAAGACCGTTCTGGCCGAGGCGATTGCCGAAAAGCTGTCGATGGAGCTTTTGACCTGGAACATCAAGTCGACCACCAAGGCCCAAGACGGCCTGTACGTGTACGATACGGTGCAGCGGCTCAACGACGCCCGGTTTGGCGACAACGACATCAGCGACATTCGCGCCTACATCAAGAAGGGCCCGATGGGTCGGGCACTGAGCGAGTCTCACCGGGTCGTGCTGCTGATCGACGAGATCGACAAGGCCGACATGGAGTTCCCCAATGATCTGCTCCACGAACTCGATCGGATGAGCTACAGCGTTTCGGAGACCGGTGAAACCTTTACCGCTGAGCACCGGCCGATTGTGGTGATTACGTCGAATAACGAAAAAGAACTTCCAGACGCGTTCTTGCGGCGGTGTGTGTTTCACTACATCGCGTTCCCCGACAAGGAAACGATGACCGACATCGTCCGCGTGCACCACCCCGACGTCGAAGACGAACTGCTCAAACAAGTCCTGTTGCGATTCTACTGGCTGCGTGATCTGCCAGACATACGCAAACGGCCCTCGACCAGTGAATTGATCGACTGGATTGCGGCATTGCAGCGCGGCGGATTCAGTCCTGACAGCATCACTGAAGACCTGCCGTTCTTAGGCGTGCTGATGAAGCGGGAGGGAGACGTCGAGGCTGTGATGGCCGCCCATCGCTGGCGCAACAATTGATCCGTTGACGAGATCCTCGGAGAGGCCCCATGTTCGTCGACTTCTTCTACCATCTGCGAAGCTTCGGCCTGAAGGTCACCATCACTGAGTGGCTGACTTTGATGCGCGCCCTGGCCGGCGGGCACGGCCGGGCCGACTTGATCGTGTTCTACCACCTGGCGCGCTCGCTGCTGGTCAAGCGCGAAACCGACTACGACGCCTACGATCGCGCGTTCGCCTCGTACTTCAAAGATATCGAGGCCAACGTCGAACTAACCGAAGAGCTGCTCAAGTGGCTCGAGAATCCCATCTTGCCCGACATTAGCGACGAAGACCGCGCGAAGATCAAGATGTTCGATCTCGACGAGTTGCGGGAACGCTTCCAGGAGTTGCTCGAAGAACAGAAGAAACGGCACGACGGCGGCAACCGCTGGATCGGCACCGGTGGAACCTCTCCGTTTGGACACGACGGTGAGCATCCGGCGGGCATTCGCGTTGGTGGAGAAGGCGGGGGCCGTTCGGCCGTCCAAGTCGCCGGCGCCAGGCGGTTTCGCAACCTGCGGTCGGACCGCATCCTTGATACGCGGCAAATCGGCGTAGCCTTGCGACGGCTGAAACGGCTCGACAAGGACGACGGACCCGAAGAGCTCGATCTCGATTTGACCATCGATGAGAGCGCGCGAAACGGGGGCGAAATCGATCTGGTATTTGCTCCCCCGCGGCGAAACCGCATCAAGCTGTTGTTGCTGATGGACGTGGGCGGCTCGATGGATCCCTATACGATCCTCTGCGAGCGGCTGTTCAGCGCGGCACATGCCGCCAGCCACTTCAAGAAGTTTGAGTACCGCTTCTTCCACAACTGCGTTTACGAGCGGCTGTATACCGACATCTCGCGGTGGCAGGGAGAGTTGACCAGCGAGGTATTGAAGCGGCTCGACCAGACCTGGTCGGTCGTGTTCGTGGGCGACGCCTGGATGGGTCCCTATGAGCTGACCCACAGCGGCGGCGCCATCGACTACGACTACCACAACTCCGACACCGGCTTGAGCTGGCTGCAGCGCATTCGCGAACGGGTGCCCAACTCAATCTGGCTCAATCCGGAAGCGAAGAGTCGCTGGAACGCGCCGACGATCCAGCTGATCAACACGGTCTTCCCCATGTTTGAGCTGACGCTCGACGGACTGACCGAAGGCATCGACGTTCTGCGAGGCGTCCGGCCGAACCGGCCGCGGGCTGCGTAGTCTCGCTTTCTGACATGCCGGAAGGCGTCGCTTCGATTCGTGCTGCTGCAGTCGCGTGCCAGCCGGCGCAGCCCCAGCGCATGAAGAAAGCCTCGGACGTATTAGGAACGTCCGAGGCCTGCTGACGGCAGTGTTTCAGCCAGCATGCCAACGCTGTGCGAGGGCATGCCATACGTCTATGAGTCAGTCTCCGCTGCTGTCGGCCTTTGCTTTGGCCTCGGCCTCCTGCTTCTTGATCAACTCTTCGTTTTCCTTCAGCAGCCCCTCCAGCTCTTCAATCGGGAAGGAGATGTCGTAAAAGCCGATCATCATTTCTTCCCAGGTCTGGTCGCCCCACGTCACGTCCACTGTGGGATCGGGATTGTGCAGGTTGTCTTCTGAGTTGTCATACCAGGCGGTGGTGACCAACTCCGTGCCCTTCGGCAGAACCTTGGGCTCGCGGAAAATGTAGTAGTTCTGCCAATTGAAGTCGTAGAACGGCACGTCGAGCAACACTTCCTTGGTGCCGTCGGGATAGAAGGCTTCGTAACGGAACGCCTTCCCTCGGACATGCGTGTGCGGGAACATCGAAACCATCGTCGTGTCCCGCGACAGCGTTCGGCGACCGGTGACCTTGTGGTTGGGTTCGCCGGCGGGAATCACGAAGTCGTTCTCGCCCACACTGGTGGTGGCCAGCACGTGGGTCACGTCCTTCTCGTCCATGAAGGTCAGGCCGATGGCGCTGCGGTCGGTCTGAGGACTGCCGTTGGGCGTGTAGTGCATCTGAAAGATAATCGTCGACCCGGCGGGGATTTTCTTGGCATATCCACCATCGAGTACGAGCGGCGGGCTGCCGGGAGCAAAGCCGGCAAGGAATCCCAACCCGCCCAAGTCGCGATCGCCCCGGCGGCGGCGATCGCCGTCGTCGTCCGACCCGGATTTGTCTTTGTTGTTGTCGGTCGCAGCCGCCTCGCGTGCCCGGCGGCGAGCACGCCTCAGTTCGCGGCGCTGTTCGGCACTTGTCTTCGGCGGACCGATCGAGGCGATAATGTGATGCACCACGCCCGGATTGCCCGGCATACACTCGGCCATCTTGACCCACGTGTCTTCGGTGAAGCCCGGATCGACCTGGTAGTACCGATACGGCTCGACGCCTTCGGCCATCACGTCGACCGGCTCGTCGGCGATGTAGAGCACCATGTCCGGTTCCTGCGGGATCGTCCAGCCGCCGGCGAATGTCGGCGGTTCGGGCAAGTCGGCGGGATCGCCCTCGGGGCAGCCGGCTTCGACCCAAGCGTAGACCATCTCTTTTTCATCTTGGGTCAGCCGGACTTCGTTGGAGAAGTCGCCATGCTTGGGATTGGCGTGCCAAGGCGGCATGCGTTGCTCGCGGATGACCTCGGCAATCATCTCGCCCCAACCGGCGACCTCTTCGTAGTTGGTCATGGCGAACGGGGCGATCTGGTCTTCACGGTGGCATTTGACGCAGCGATCGTTGAACAGACGGGCCATTTGATTCGAATAAGTGACATCCGAAGCCGTGTTGACTTCACGCACGCGTCCGATGATGCAGCCCTTGGCTTCGGTTGCCGGAACGCTGACGTCTTTGCCGGCCAACAGCTCGTTAACAGCCTCGACCAGATCGGCCCGTTTCTCTGTGGGGGATGAGTAGCCGACGCCCGAACCGAATGTGTAGGTCCCATCGACGCGGCCCTGGTAACGGATCATTCGATCTTTGTCGAGCACGAAGACCTGCGGAGTCCGCTGTGCGCCGAATTGGTCGGCCAGCTTGTTGCCTGCGTCTTTGAGAATCGGAAACGTCACCTTGTGCCGCTGCGCGAAGCCGGAGATTTCGGTGATCGAGTCTTGCCGGTTGGAATTCACCCCCAGCACGGCGACACCTTGTTCGGCCAGTTCTTTGGCGATCCGCTCCATCCGCGGTGCGTACAGCTTGGCCAACGGACATTCGACGCCCATGAAATAGACGACGATGGCCTGCTTGTTTTTGTAGTCGGCCAGCGAATGCTCTTTGCCGTAGAAGTCGCTGAGCGTGAAGCTGTCGATCTTCTGTCCGATTGACGAATCGAGGTCCTTCGCACTGGCCAGGCCGGTCATAACCAGGCAGAGCGGAACGACCAACATCCAACGTTGGAGTTTTCGCATCGCGGGTGTCACCTTTCGAGAACTGTGAACAACGACTTTGTCGGTGAAATAAGGGAAATTGTGCAGAAATGCAGTGCCTGATTGTAGTTTGGCGCCCCACCTTCCCGCAACCGACCCGGAGACGGTTGCGACGTGCGGATGCGTCTGGCAGTCGGGTTTTGTAGCAGATACTCCACAACCTCACCAGAGGTTGCAGGGCATTCGGATTTTGCCTCTCGGCTCTCAGAAATTGGCGGCTCGGTCGGGCGAAATCAGCCCCCGCGTTGGGCGAACGACAGCCTCCGGTTTTCGAGTCCCAGCGATCTCAGTTCGGCAATCAACTCGGCACAGTCCGGGTAGCGGTCTGCGGGATCGCTGGCCAACGTTCGTTCGAGAATCTCATCCAGTCGCTGGGGAACGTCGCCATTAATGCTACGGGCCGGTGTGTAACATCCTGACTCCTCCGCCATGATCAACTCGATCAGATTCTCTCCGGAAAACGGAATGCGTCCGGTGACAAATCGAAACAGCGTGCCGCCCAGTCCGTAGACGTCAGTGCGGCGATCGACGTGTTTGGCGTTGCGCGCCGTCTCGGGGGCGATGTACTCGCCGTCCAAGGTCGAAGTTGTCATCATGCCACTCTCGGACATGCAGAAGCCAAAGCCGGCCAGTTTCACAGTTCCGCTGCGCGACACGAGAATGTGCCTCGGTTCGACATGCCGGTGCACAATGTTGGCGCGGTGGGCATGCTCGAGCGCCTCGGCGCAGCGAAGCGCGATGTGCAGGGCATCGCCGAGAGACAGCCGGTTCGCAGTCTGCAACACCTCTTGCATGCTGCGGCCTTCAAAGAGCTCGGTCGCGAAAAAGTGGACGCTTCCGAACGAATGCGTCCCCCAGACGTCCAACAGATTCGGGTGTTTTAACTGTGCGAGCGTCGCCGCCTCTTGGAGGAATCTCCTGACAATGGCCTCGTCCAAGGCCAGTTGTAGAGAAAGGGTCCAGATCGTGGCCGGCTTGTTGTCGGCGATCCGCCGCGCTTCGTACAGCGGGCCCTGCGAGTTTTGCCCGATCTTCTTCAGCAACTCAAAGCCATGCAGCACGCTTGTTCGCCGGCTTTGAGGCAACTCTCCAGGTGGAGGCCAAACCAGCGTTCCGCAGAATGGGCAGAGGGCGTCACCCGTGCTCGGTGACGGCTCGACGGCAATGTGGCGACGACAGACGGGGCAGCGATCCGGAATGCCGTCGGGAAACCCACCGGTGGCAACCATGGCATGTTTGCTCCACGAACACGTTCGCGGCCGACTTCATTCTACCGTGCCGGACTACAAACGTCCCGGGTGGCGCGTTGAAAGGGCTGCACGAGAGTACGAACAACGCTGTCACGGCCTTAGATTCTGCGCGGGGTTTCGGTCAAAGAAGTCGAAGGGCGCCAACGAAAAACTGTGCCAGGTCGTGGGCATAATGGGCCAATCCTCGGCGCGGACGACATGGTGCAAACCCACGCAGTACCAGGCGACGATGTCGGTGTCCTTGATGGGGCGGTTTTGGGCAGCCCAGACGGCTAAACCGGATCGGCCGTCGGACTGGTTGGGAAAATCACCCGCTGCGTGGCGTTCTTCGGGTCGATACGGCGTAACATGCAGGTTGTAGGCCGAGAACGCCCCCCGTCGTTGTGACCAATCATCGGCGTCCATCAGCGAAATCGCATTGTGACCGGGGCGGATCATGTAGCTGGTCGCGTTTCCCCACTTATTCTTCTGCGTTGGGCTGGCCACTCTCCAGAGCGCCGGATTGGCCTGAGACATTCGCAGCATGGCGTCCGCTTCGGTTTCGGCGACCGTCTCATCGACGACCCAGCCTGCAGCCCGAGGCGAGTCGCCAAAACGTATCTTCCTCAGCGGGTTCTTGATAAACCGGTTCTGAGGTCCGTCGACGTCGAAGTCGAGCCGGTACACGACAAAGTGATCGTGGTTGACTGCCAACGTGTGGTCGGCCACGAATCGCCCGAATCGCCGATCGGCCCCGTCGACATCTGCAGACGCATCGCGGCTGGCGACCGCCTTCGAAGAGCAGATCCCAGTGGCCCCGACGTCGACCCTGATCTCGCCGTCCAATCGAAACACCCAATCGAACAGGTAGTCATAATTGCCGATCGTGCCGATCGTTCTCACGACCAGTTCCTGATCGCGTCGGCTCTCGGACTGACCGCTGAGCGCGTCGACGTGCCGCCACGCCGGGTTGCCCGCATAGCGCTCAAACACGGCAACGACCTTTTCGAACGTCTGTGCTCGACCCGTCACTCCTGGCAAAACAGCGTCCAGCAACGTTGCGTTCTCGGGGCAGTCTTGACCGGGCAAAATGCCGGTGAGCATGTTTCCCATGCCGTATTCGCCGGCATCGATGAAGGTCTTGTAGTACCACCCGGGACTGGGATCCATGTAGGGCACAAAGAGCTCCGACAGCGCCGCTTGGTAAAGCACTTCGCGCGAGGAGTTCCCGTCGTCGAACGTAATGTTCGACAGCACCAGCCCCGCATGGCCCTCCACGCGATAGTGAAAACTCCAGCGATCCCACCGAATCACATGGCCATCAATCGAGTAACCTGCCCCATCCGGTTGGTGATATCGGACCGCTGACGGCGGCGTGACCAAACCATCTAGCTTGTCTTCTTCGTATTCGACGTCCCCTTTGGGCAGCGGAACGACTCCTCGGTCGATCACTTCCACGACACGGCGGTTCGTCAAGTCAACGACCGTTGTCAAGCCTCCAATCGGACGTCCCCAATAGTTGGCAGTGTCTTCGGGGTAGTAACTGCCGATCCGGAACAACCGCCGCCCGCGCTCCGACTCGTCACCGTAGTAGCCCGTGGAGTACGGCAGGTTCATGACCTTGTTAGGGTGCTCGATTCCCCGCTTTCGTATGGCTGCTTGCCACGCTTCGTCTCGCTTCACCAGCGAGTCGCATAGCAGGAAGTCGAGCGGTTCGAATGGCGGCTGTCCGTCAGTGACGGCATCCCAAGATTCGATCTCGCCCGACTCCAAGTTCACCACCGCGCGGAACAGGTTGCCTTCGCTCTTGGCATACGCCTCGGCTCTGCGGGTCCCGACCGCTTTATCCGTCGACCATCCGCGGACCGCCTCTTTGGTTGGTTCGTGCAGTCTGATGAAGGAAAATCCGGGCCGAGCACCCGCCTTGCCCGATGACCTGACCGCATCGGCTGTGCGTTCGATCTCTTCGCCCGAAAGTGGGTCCATCGGATGCTCGGCAGCGATGCCGGGCAGCGAAAGGAATAACACGGCGAATGAGGCGACGGCGGGTGGAGTGCGTCTCATAAGGTTGCCTTTTCGTTCGGTTTCAGTGCGACGAAGCGTGAGACCCCACGATCGGAGGGCCCGACGGATGCGGAATGTCACGGATTGTTTTGCAGGTGCATCTGAAGTGGATGGACGCACATCGAACGTTCGGTCATGATTTGTCCGATTTGTGGCGCGCCGCGACAGAATCGGTTATGGCCCAGAGCACTGCACTTAAAGACTACATCAATCGCGCCGCAGTTCGAAAGCTGGGCGAGCAGATTCAGAATGTGTACCCCGAGTTCGCACTCGATCGATTCGTGACGTCGAGTTGTCGGGGTCTCACATCACTCGAATTCACCCAACGAACCAGGCGCATCGCTGCAGTTCTTCAAACATCGTTGCCGCCCGACATGCCGCGGGCGCTGGCCATCATCGGCGACTGTCTCCCCGAGCCATTGCCATATTCGGACGGCATGTTTTCCGAAAACTTCTGGTTGTGGCCGCTGTCTGACTTTGTGCGCGACTATGGAACCGAGCACTGGGACGAAGCGCTCGACGCCTGTTATCAGCTGACGCAATGTTTCACCGCCGAGTTTGCGGTTCGGCCCCAACTCGAACGTCATCCGGAAAGAACGCTCAAACTACTGCGCAAGTGGACGAAAGATCCGTCGGAGCATGTTCGCCGCTTGTGCAGCGAAGGGACGCGGCCCCGCTTGCCGTGGGCGCCTCGCCTTGAACTCCCGCGTAAGCTGGTGCAGCCCATTCTTGTAGCGCTGAAGCAAGATCCGTCGCGGTTCGTGCAGAAGTCCGTCGCGAATCACCTGAACGATCTCGGCAAAGATGATTCCGCATGGCTGCTGCGAACCATGAAGCCGTGGAGCAAGTCGCGACACCAGTCGACACAGTGGATCGTGCGTCACGCCTTGCGCTCACACATCAAGCAGGGGGATCCGGTGGCACTCGAGATGCTCGGCTACACGGCGGCCAACTTGGAAGCCGATCTGACGATCACGCCCAAGCGTGTGCCCGTTGGCGGCAAGATCACAGCGCGGCTAGAGATTACGAGTGACCGACGAACACCGCAGCGGCTACTCATCGATTGGGTGATGCACTACATCAGGCCGGGCCGGCAACCATACCGCAAGGTGTTTAAAGGCAAAGCAGTCGACTTGGACACGGTAAATGCGTTCGTCTGGGAAAAGACTTTCGACATGTCGGCGCGCAATACCCGCAGTCTCTATCCAGGCATGCATCGACTCGAGGTGCAAGCCAACGGTCAGGTGGCGACCGCCGCCGAGTTCCGCCTTACCAAGTAACAAGTGCACCGTTTCGCGCCGGTTACTCCTCTTTGTCTGCGTCGGTTGGGGCTTCCGGCTCATTGGACGCCTGGCTGCATTGCGCAAGAACGCCACAACGTCTTTCGCTGATTTCTCTTTGACCTCCCATTGAATCATGTGTCCACAGTTCTCGTAGATCTTCAGCTGGCTGTCGGGCAAACCGGCATGGAACTTCTCGCCGACTTTCGGCGGGACCAGCTTGTCGCCCCTGCCAATCTGAAGCAGTACCGGCACAGAGATTTCACCGAGCCGCGGCTCCAGGTCTCTGGGATCGTGCGCGGTCAATGCGTATTGACGAAACATCAAGGCGACCGCGTAACGATTACCGGTATGGCGAATGATTCGGGCGAATTCGTCCGCAAACTCGGCCGTAACCAGTGAGTCCTGCACCATCATGTATTTGAGCGTCTCGCCCACGATCCACGGACTCGAAAAATAGGTCAACACGCGGTCCGTCATTGAAAGCGATACGTCGCCCAGCTCAACTTTGCGCTCCGTCGCGTTATCCTCATCCAGAAAAATGCCATCCGGGTCATACCCCTCGTCACCTGGAACGCCCTCCGGACCCACCAGAATCATCGATTCAATCTGCTCTGGATATTCCAACGCATACAACAGCGCCACGCCTCCCCCCATGGAGTGGCCGCCCAGAGAAAATTCGACGACTTCAAGTTCGTTGAGAAACTCATGGACGAATTCGACCATCGATTCGCGGGTATAGACATCCCCCGGAATTCTTCCAGTCAGGCCATGCGCTGGTAAATCAATCGTAACCACGCGGTAGTCTTCTTTCAGAAACTCCATCCATGGTTCCCAGTTGTGCAAAGATCCCAAGCCACCATGCAGTAATACAATCACTTGGCCATCGGGATTGCCTTGATCACGATAGTGGGCGGTCGCACTGCTTGGGAGTTCGAGAAACGCGGATTCGTCGTTGACATACTCGCTCAGCTGTTCCCGCGACAGATCCGTTCTAAAGAACAGTGCGACGATGAGCAGAATCGCGATTAGTGCGAGTCCGGCGACAATGGCGGCGGCGATCTTCAGTTTTCGTTTCATCGCTTGTCCATTCCGGATCGATGTTTATCGGCCAGGCATGCCCGAGACACTGTCTCTGCATCGATCCAAGCCGCATCAAGAAGGTTGCTGGCCGCAGCGCTCAAAGCATGCCGTCACGCCGTCACGGCACTTCCAGCACCTTCTTTGACTCCACGCGCTTGAGGCTCTGTACTTCGTTCATCGATACAATCTTGTAGTCGAAATCTCGATGCCGCAGCGTCTGGTCGTTGATGTGCGGGTTCGGCTGCATCTTTGTGTTGATGAACCAGCTCTGGCCGCCGGTCGGTATCAACGACTGCATCCATGGTTTGTCGGCATCCAGTTCCATGATGCATGTCCAGCCCGGCATTCCGTTGTGACGGATCTTCAGCGGGATGTGTCCCAGTTGGACCGCCGACCCGGAAATGTAGTCCGTCGACGCGGGATCGTACCCCAAGGAGTTCAGCTCGCCCGCCGGCACTTCACCGAGGTATCGCGAGAAGATCGGTTGCCTCCATGCATCGCTACCAAACCTCTCGGTGAGTTTTGTAGCCGTGGCGCGCAATGTCGCGCGCAGAATGCCGGATCGATCGTAGCCGTTGAAAAAGTCGTAGCGCATGGGCTGCCCGGCATCGGGCCTCTGAATCGCCCGTAGCAAGACGCTCGTTCGATACTTGATGTAGACGTCGTCATCGAATTTGTGCCACCAGTCGTCCAAGTCGTCCTGGAGAATCATCTCCGAGGCTGTTTGCACCCACTGGCGGTAGATCGGTAGTCCAGGGTGATCGTATTTGCCGTCCCCATCTTCATCTGTGTATTGCCCGTCCCAGTCGAACATCTGCTCCACGACACCAAGCAGGATGCCGTCGGTTTCGCTTTCGACAGCCATGCGGATGTAGGGCTCGAACAACTTCGGATCCGTCACCGCCAGGTCGACGCTACCCCACGCTGCTCCGATCACCCGATTGAAACGCTGCATGTCTTGCAGTGTGATGCTGTCGTCGGCAGCCGCCAGTTGAACAGGCAAGTAGGTTCGAAAGTGTTTGCCCCAGCGTGAAGAATCACCGTACGTCGTATCCGCCGTTGGTTTGCTGTTCCAGGCAAACAGGAAGCCCTGTTTGGGATTCACGACGTGCGGCCGATCTGCAAACTCCACAAAGCCTTGCCATTCGTATTCCCCGGTACCGGGAGTTGGCAGCCGTGGATCGACTCCTTCGGCCCGAACCGGGATCCATCCGGTGTGCCATTGCTCGATGCGGCCACTCGTATCGGCGTAGCTGACGTTCATGTTGCCCCGCATCTCGGCAACGGCGGCCGCAAACTCTTCGGCGTTGTTGGCACGACAGAACTCGAGTCTAGCCGCTCGGCCTTGGGCCTCCTGCATCCACATCGCGTGCCGTTTTGAATAGGCCCGGTTGTTCTGCTTATCCCACGCGACGATGGGTCCGTGCACGGTTCGGTGGACCGTCAATTCGATCGGTTTACCCCCTCGCACCGAAATGGTCTCAATACGGGCTTCCATCTCTTTCCACGCGTTATTGAACCAGTACTGGCTGTGATCATCCGGATTGAGTCGCTCCTCGAAGATGTCGACCACGTCGTTCTCACCGGTTGTGACCAACCAACCGTAGTTCTTGCCGCGGCCCATCACCGGTAGCGATCCTGCCATCGCCAGTCCGGCGGCTTCGAATCCGGCCCCATGGACGTGCAGGTCGTAGCCGTCGGCGGTAGCCTGCATCATCAGCGGATGACCGGACGCGCTCTTTTCGGCACCGATGACCAGCGATCGACTGGCGCCATGGCGACTCCAGCGACTGGCCAGCGCAGCTGCCACCGTGTCATCGTAAGCGAACTCGATGTTCCGCCTCGGTAGTAGACGACCGTCGTGTTTGGATTGTGCCCGGGAACCAACCGCTGCGGCAGCATTCTCATCCGACTCCACCGGCACATTCGTGTAAGCGTCCGGATCATCGAGTACCAACACGTCGTCGAAGATCTGCCGGCCTGTGGCCTCCCCGTGTTTGGCGACCAGATCGTCTAGCATCTGTAAGTTGACCAACTCCCGCCCCCCAACGCCGCCGAAGTAGCGCAGCAGATAGACCGTCAGGCTGAGCAGGTCGGTGTCGTCATAAGTTCGCAACGGGATCTGCAGGGCTTGAAACTCGAAGGGCATCTTTGCATCCGGTTCGGCCTGTGCTTCGGCGACGTATCGATTCACACCGGCGACGACTCCAACGTACAGTACCCGGTGTTCGTCCGAGAGTGCTGCCAGCTGCTGCCTTAACTCGTCCCGCGTATAGCCCTCGATTCGCGCCTTCTTGTCCGACTCGACGTATTCCTTGCCAAACACCTCCGACATGCGTCCCTGCGACAGCCGTCGGAGCATCTCCATCTGAAGCATTCGGTCTTCGGCTGCCGCGTAACCAATGCCGTAGAACAGTGCTTTCGCGGAGTCGGCATAGACATGCGGAACCCCCATGTCGTCCCGTAAGATGGCGACTTTTTCGCCGGCGCTTGTCTCTCCGGCGGAGCAGGCGACGCACCCAACGAAACATGCAAACAACATCATGGAACGTTTCACGATTGTGTTCCTTTCGAATGGTTTCGTTTTGGTCCGTGTGCTAACCGGTCTGGTCTCCCACGAGTCCGGCTTCGAGGACGGCCCAGGCACCGGCAAAGCGGCGCTGTATGTCAAAACCGGGATCGACTGCCGCCATGATGGAGATGCCCTCGAGCACGGCCATGATCGCATCGGCCGCTTGAGTGGGGGCGACGTCTCTGAGTTGCCCGCTACGAACGCCGGCACGAATGCCTGCTGCGAGTCGTTTTCGCGCCGAGGCGTACATCTCACGCATGTGTTTGCGTGGCTCTTCGTGTTGAAAAAACTCGAGCCAAAGTGGGACAAGTGCACGGTGAGTCGCCATCTGGTCGACCAGCGCCTGACCGTACTCGCGAAGCTGAAGCAATGGATTCGGGTCGGTCTCCCGCCGAGCCCACCGCTCGCGAGCGCCGGCCGCCCACTCGTCGAGGATGGCCATCAACAGCGCGTCCTTGCTGTCGAAGAAGCGGTAGAGGCTCCCTTTGGAGAGACCGGCCTCCTCGGCCACCGCATCCATCGTTGTCCCGTAGTACCCCTGCTCACTGAAACAACGGATCGCCGCTTCCAGCAGCTGCGCGCGTCGCACCTCAGGCGAAGCGTGACGCGAGCCTTTGCGACTCAGGGGAGTCTTCCCTGCCTGTTTACCTTGAGCGATTGAGGCCATCGACCAATGCCAATAAAGACCAACTAGTCAGTTTTAATATGGTCGACTCGATCCCGCCTGTCAAGCATGGTCGACGCGGAATTGGTGCGGCCACCAAGAACAACTTCACTCACGTTGGCTGAGCACCAGCCGATTGCCATCCGGGTCGTGCAGCCAGCACTCGATACTGCCCCAGGGCATCCCCTGCAGATCTGAAACATCGGCTTCAGCAGCCGTCAACCGCGCGTGCAAGTTTTCGATGTCGCTGACGAAGACGTAACAATTGGATGGCGAACAGAGCGTTCTGTCTTCAGCAAGTTGCCGGGCCAGGTGCATTTCGACCGAACCGTTTTCAAGTAGGGCATAGTTCCACGATTCGCCGCTCTCGTCGCCTTCATCGCGACTGATGTATGCGACCGAAAAGCCGAGAGATTGGGCGTACCAGGCAATGGCTGATTTGAGGTCGGCCACGGCGAACACGGGTGCCAAACCAGTCAGGTTTTTGGGCATGCGGTTCCGATCGGGTGAGTTGAGGTTCTGTTTGGGGCGCAAGACACGACCGTGCTGCTGCTGCGTCCTGCACAGCATCACCCTACGCAGCCGATTGGCTGACACAAAGCGTACTGCTGATCCTCATTCACTTCTTCGAGACCACGCTCGAGCAGCGTCATAAAGGGAAGTGGCTCTTCAGGTTATCCATCGGGATTTTCCCGTAACGTTCGGCCGTGATGCGCTCTGTGAGGTGACCTACCCCATCTTGACACAGATGGAGATCGCGAATACATTTCGCCGCTCTCTGAGACACTCAAAACTTCGCCCACAATTCGTTGCGAATGGAGTCGCCGATGGCTGACGTGCTACCGGCCGGTTTCGACGTGGAACCGGCCCACGAACCCGTTCCGTTCATGGACCTGGTCGCACAGTATGGCGAGATCAAAAAAGACGTGCAGGAAGCCGTCGACCGCGTGCTTTCCGAGCAACGCTTCATCCTCGGCGACGAAGTCGCCGAATTCGAATGCGACGTGGCCGAGTACTGCGATTCGCGGGACGCGGTGGGCTGCGCATCGGGAACCGACGCCCTGCTCTTGTCGCTGCAAGCCCTGGATATCGGCCCGGGTGCCGAGGTGATTACGTCCCCGTTCACGTTTTTCGCGACGGCGGGAGCGATTCACCGCGTGGGCGCCAAGCCGGTGTTTGTCGACATCGATCCGATCAGCTTCAACCTCGACGCGTCCCAAGTCGAAGCGGCGATTACCGAACAAACTCGGGCGATCATCCCGGTCCACATCTTCGGTCAGTGCGCCGAAATGGAGCCCCTGTGGCGGCTGGCAGTCCGTAGCGGTTTGGCCGTCATCGAAGACGCCTGCCAGGCCATCGGTGCCGAATACCGCGGGCGCCGGGCCGGCGTGCTGGGAACGCTAGGTTGCTTCAGCTTCTTCCCCACCAAGAATCTGGGTGGCGCCGGCGACGGTGGACTAGTAACGACCGACGATCCCGATCTGGCGGCTCGGCTGCGGCGGCTGCGGGTTCACGGTGATGCGGGCGGTTATCACCACAGAGAAGTCGGACTAAACAGCCGACTCGATGCGCTGCAGGCGGCAGTGTTGCGGATCAAGCTGGCCCACATCGAAACGTGGACCGAAGGCCGGCAACAGAATGCCAAGCGGTATGGCGAGTTGTTCCGGCATTACGAACTGCTGGACGCCATCGAGCTGCCGGCCGTTCTGCCGGACCGGCGGCACGTTTACAACCAATACTGCGTGCGAGTCAAAGCGGGTCAACGCGATGACGTGCTGAATTCGCTCCGCGAGCAGAAAGTCGGGGCAACAATCTACTATCCGGTTCCGCTGCACCTGCAGGAGTGTTTCTCTGACCTCGGTTACAAACCGGGCGACTTGCCGGAGTCGGAAACCGCCTGTGCGGAGGTCTTGGCGCTGCCCATCTTCCCCGAGTTGACCGCCGACAAGCAGGAAGTTGTCGTACGATCAATCTCGAAGGCCTTGGGCCGCCTCAACTCGACCGCCACGCCGGAACCCAAGTATCTCAAGCCGCACGAACGCGCTGCTTAGAAGCTTGTTGGTCGTGCGAATTCATTCGTAGGCTGCGTGCTGGCACGCACCATCCAGGCGTCAAGCTACGCTCGCTTCTGTGCGTGCAAGCACACACCCGAACTTCGCGACTGACCCAAGCCGTCGCACGACTGCACTCATTGACTGGCTATCTCAAGGCGAATGGACTTGCCATTGGGGGTTGTGACCTCCTCGCGGTTTTCCAAGCCCAACGCAATCTGCAGCTCTCGCAGTCCCGCGTCGGAGGCCCCTTGATCGCCGACAGAGAGCTGGAGTCTGGTCAGATTCGTCAGCCCGTGCAGATACTTCAAGCCGTCGTCGGTGATGTTCATCGGCCCCACGATGTATAGCCGGCTCAAACTCTTCAGTGAGCTGAGATGCTTCAATCCTCTGTCGGTAACCACCCCGCGATTACCTAAGAGATCCAGCACCTCCAGCTTCGTTAAGCCGCTAAGGTGTTGCAGGCCGTCGTCTGAGATTTCGTTGTGTGGGAGACTCAAGAACGTCAAATTGGTTAAGTCTGCTAGACGCCCGAGTCCGGTATCGCTGATCTGCGTCCCTCTCAGGTTCAAGATTTCAAGCCGCAATAGCCCGCTGAAATGACGTAGTCCTTCATCTCCGACTTGAGTGTTGGCAAGTTCCAGTTGCCGCAGCGAGCGCAGTCGGCTCAGGTGCCGCATTCCCGAATCAGTAACTCCGGTCCGGCTGAGATTCAGCGTATTGAGCGCCGACAGTCCCTTGAGGTGCCGTAGACCGACGTCGGTGATCTCCACGGCCCAGAGATCAAGTGACTCGAGCTCGGTAAATTCGGCCAGGTGCGCTAGGCCAGCATCGGTCACGGCCGTGCCCGAGAGCCTTAGCCATCGCAGCCCCGGCAGACCCGCCAGATGCTGCAGACCCGCATCGGTGACATCGGTCTCCCTTAGGTCCAGTTCGCTCAGGTCATCCAATCCTTCCAGGTGTCGCAACCCGTCGTCAGCAACACGCGTCTCGGCGAGCGTGAGGTGCCGCAGCCGCGGAAAACTTTGCATCAGTTCCAAGGTGGAACCATCGGCTCGTGACCGTTTCAGATCGACGCGTACGACAAACTCAGGAGGTTGTGCGCTGTTTCCAAGGATTGTCTGATCGCGGAGCTCGGTCATTTCCTCCACGAAGTCAAGCAGCGGATTGTCCTGTCCGCCCACAATCCCTGTCCTTACCGTACCTCCAAGTCGTTCGATTTCCGCGATCGATTGTTCGCGCGATCTCGACGGAAAGACGGAAGCGACGGCAAGGCACAACGCCGTCACGAGAATAGCTCCTAGAAGCCAGCGTCGACGTGGAGGCGAGTTTTTCTTCGTCATCCGATCTGCCATCGCCGGCCTCTACAGAGACTCCTCAGCGTGTGCAGGATTGTCCAGTGGCAGCGCTTAGCCAACGATGGCGCCGATGTCGATCAGATGCAGCTGCCGTCCCTGATCGCCATGCGGGGAGTCGATCACGACTTTGCGTCCGTCGGGGCTGAATCGTGGGTGCGTGTCGCAGCGCCATTCGCCCGTGTACGCCGGAGGCGAATGGAATCGACCGATGTTTATGATCTTGCCTGTGGCGACGTGATAAAGAAATACGGTTTGGAACCGTTCCCGATCGGGGTACGTGTCGTTGAGGATCCACTCGTTGCCAGGCAGGTAGCTGCAGTGCCCGTCGCGGCGCATCGTCTGACCGCCGACCGCTTCGATCGCGCCGCCATCGGCGTCTTCGAACACATAAAAACCTTTGCCGGCGGAGGGCTGCTCGGAGAAGGCCAAAATGTGTCGCGGGTCGCGCCAGATGAAGTGCGACGTCAGGCCGTTGTCGTCAACGATTCTCAAGCGGCCACCATCGGGATCGGCGGTCAGCATGCGCGTCAGCCGGTTGCCCTTCGGATACCGCCAGCGGTGCAGGAAGATGAACCGGGAGCCGTCGGGACTAAACAACAGGTGGTTGAAATAGTGCTTGATGCCCGGTTCAGATTTGGGAATCTCGCCCAGCGCGGCAATGTCGGCCAGAGAGACGATGAGCTGCGTGCTGCCGGTCTCGAGATCGACCCGGAAGATCCCCGTGTCGCTTGGCGCTAGGTCATCGGCGTACGGGTCGGGCAGGCCGGCATAGCCATAACCGGGCCGCACGTCGTTGATGCGGCGAAAGTCGGCGGCCACAGCCGTCGTGCCGTCGGGCGATACCGAATAGACCGGATACGGGACCGTCTTTCTCTCCCTGCTGGAGACGTCAACAATCCGGCAGACGTACTGGTCATGCTCCCGATCATTCCACAATACGCGGGTGGCCGATCCGGGCACCCATTGCAGCATGCAACCTTGCTGCCAGCCCCAGGCCGTGCTCTGTCCCAGTTCGATCCAACGGTCGCCGTCCTCGAGATCTACCATGCCGACTTTGATAGCGTCGTCGGGACGCGGCGAACGGTGTTCGAAATCGACCTGCATGCCCAGGACGTACCGCATCGACGGATCGAACTGGAGCTTGTCGTAATAGCCAAACCAGTGATGCTTCGGACCGCGGGTGATTACGCGAGCCGGTGCAACACTGTCATCGGCGAGGGCGCCTCGAAGGCCGGTGAAAGTACCGGCCGCCAGACCTGCCTGCAGGAATCGCCTGCGCGAGAGTTGGACGTTGTGCATCAGATCCTGCTTGAAGCTGTGGCGAAGGCGAACGCTCTATTCTTGAGTGAATGCCGATCAATCTCAACATGCACGTCGCCGAATCGAGACGCGGGAATCGTCTTTTGTCTGAAGAGACGTCCTTGGTAGACTGTTCGCCGCGAGAACGGTGTGGACCCCTCCATTCACAGTAAATCGAGCAAACACCTCGTGCATCATCTGTCTCCGACCGACGTTGCCAAGCAGATGGCGGTCGCGACTCTCTTGGGGAGTGTCGTCGGATGGCTGAGCGCGGCGCTGCTTTGGGAATGGTGCTATGCGGTCGGCGGGAGCTTCGTTTCCGACGATACGTGGATCGAACTGAGTTCGGTCGTCCCTGTTTGCGGCGGTGCCGTGGGGTTTGGCAGCGGGCTGCTGGCCGCGGGTCTTCATGAAAGACGTCTTGTTCCGCTGGTGTTCGCACAACACTTTCTGGCAGGAACGGCAGCCGTATCCGTCTCGATGTTCACGTCCTGGCAGGCGGTGGTCCTGACGTATGCCGTCGGACAGTTCGTTGTTGCGGTTCTACTCCTTGGCGCGAATCGAGCCAGATCGGCGCCGCCCTGCGCGCCCCAATGAACAACACACCGACGCGCCAAAACCGAATGACCGCCTCCGGTTTTCCTCGCGGCGGACGCTTGACGACGAAAATAGTCCAGTGTACTATTTTTGTATGCCACGCATCGCGCTCTCATCCGATGAATTGCAGGCGGTCCGCAACCGCGCTATTGCGGCCGCGAAGCGCCTGTTCGCCGACGGCGGATACGAGGCCATGAGCTTTCGCAAGATCGCCGCCGCAATCGACTACTCCAAGAGCGGGTTGTACCGATACTTTCCCAAGGGGCACGATGAAGTCCTGGCAGCGATCCGCATTCAAGCATTCGACACACTGAATGAGCGAAATTGGCGCGCGTATGAGTCGGCCACAGATCCTCTGCACGGGCTGAGACTATTAGGCGACGCGTTTTTCAAGTTTGCCGACGATCATCCGACCGAGTTCCAACTCTTATTCGTTTTCGCTCATGGCGACTGGGAGTCATTTGAGGAACTGACCGAGAGAATTGAGCGGGCGTGGGAACCGCTGGAACGGACTCTTCAGGACGCCGTCGAGGGAAAGCTTCTGGAAGGCAACCCACAAGTTATGGCCCGCGCCCACTACGCCGCCATGTTGGGCATGATGACGGTTTATCTCTCCGAGGAGGATGACCCGCTGTTGTCACTGGAATGCCTGCGCGAGTCTCTGATGGGATTGTTGCTGCGTGGAGCAACGCCGCTGGAGCGCTTGACTGAAATGGAACTCGAAAAATCACGGTCCACCACCCGACGAAAAAAAGGAACAAGCTCATGAAACGCCGCACATTCCTGAAGACGCTCGCGGGTCTATCTATTGCCGGGGGACACCAACTGGCACTTGTCGGCGCGCAGAACAATCGCGGAGAGAAAGTGGTGGTCATTGGGGCCGGCATGGCGGGCCTCGCCGCTGCCGTAAAACTGCGCCAACAAGGCTTCGAGGTCACCGTCGTCGAAGCGCGCGATCGCGTGGGCGGGCGGATCAACACCGACCGATCGATGGGGACGGCCGTCGATCTCGGCGCTTCGTGGGTGCACGGCGTCAACGGCAATCCACTGACCGATCTGGCGCAGAGGTCAGGCAGCAAGCTCGCCCGCAGCCAATTCGAACGGCTGCTACCCTTTGACGATGACGGGACACAGCTGGACCTCGCGACGGTCGGCCGGCTGCAGCTGCGGGCGGAGGCCTTGATCGAATCAGTTGGCGAGAGAGCCCAGCAACGAGAGTCCGATGTCTCCATGAAGGTGATTCTTGAAGAGTCGCTCAAACGTCAACAGTGGACAGCGCAGCAACGACGCACCTTCGACTTCATCGTCAGCACCGTCGAACTTGCAGATGCCGCCACAATCGATCAGATGTCTGCCAGGGATGGCGATGAGTACGAGGAGTTTTCAGGCGGCGACCACCTGGTGGTCAACGGCTACGAGACCATGGCTCGACACATGGCGCGTGATCTCGACATCAGGACCGGCGTCGCGGTGAAGACGATCGACCACACGCGGTCACGAGTTCGCATCGAGACCACCAACGGCAGGCTGGAAGCCGATCGGGTTGTTGTCACGGTACCGCTGGGGGTGCTCCAAGCGGGCAAGATCAAGTTCTCGCCTGCACTTCCCGACGACAAGCAAGCAGCCATAAGCCGCATGGGAATGGGGACGTTCAACAAAATCGCGCTGCGATTCGCGAAGCCGTTCTGGCCCAAGGACCCCCACATCATGGCCTACGCATCTTCGCAGCGGGGCAAATACCCATTGTTCCTCAACCTCTTCCATTACACAGATCAGCCTGTGCTAATCTGTCTGGTTCCGCCGAGCTTCGAGAATGCATTGGAAGACCTCAGCCACGCCGATGCGCATGCAGGCGTGCTCGAGGTGCTGCGAACCATGTTTGGCAGTTCTGTTCCCCAACCGGCGGCGACACTGCAGACACGCTGGCAGACCGATCCTTGGTCGCTTGGCTCGTACAGCTTCAACAAACTGGGATCGACCGGCGATGATCGTGATCGGCTGGCAGCACCCGTTGGCGATCGATTGTTCTTTGCCGGCGAAGCGACCGACCGGGCGTACTATGCCACCGTTCACGCCGCGTATCTGTCAGGTGTCCGCGCGGCACGAGAAGTCGCGGCGCTGGCATGACACGCCTCGTTACGATGACGATTAGTTCCAAGAGTTCCGTAGCACAGGAGACGACGATGAGTGAAGCGACAGCCATTTCCCGTCGGGATTTGATGCGCGCGGGTGCGGCCCTGCCTGTAGCTCTTGCGGCTTCTGCCTCGCTCAGCGCGACGGCGGGCGAGACCGATGTGCGACGCGTCGACGTTGTCGTCGTAGGCGCAGGCGCGTCCGGGTTGCTCGCGGCCCGGCACATGCGCGACGCCGGCAAGAAGGTTGTCGTCCTGGAAGCCAACGATCGAGTCGGCGGCCGATTGAAGCGCGGAGAGATTGCGGGAACGGTGATCGATCTGGGCGGCCAGTGGGTCGGCCCCGGCCAGGATCGGGCGATGGAGATTGCCAAGAGCTACGGCATGCAGATGCACCCCACGCCAAGCAAAGGTGGGAACCTCATCGAAATTGAGGGAACGGTGCACAACGAAGCGCTGATGCCGGCTGAGATCACACGGTCCTTCTTTCGATCCATCCAGATCGTGGATCGCTGGGCCGCCAAACTGAGCGATCCTTCTTTTGCCGCCGAAGGGGGAATCGAAGAGTGGGATTCGACGACGATGGCGTCCTGGCTCTCAGAGCACATCGAAGATCCGGGGGGACGTCAATTGATGCGGGTCGTCAGCGAGGCGTTGATGACCGTGCCCCCCAGCCAGATCTCGGCGCTGACGTTCTTCGGAGGCTTGGGCGGAAAGTCCCTGATGGCTGCCATCGGCACCGAAGGGGGCGCGCAGCAGGACATGTTTGTCGGCGGCTTCCATCAAATCACGCAGCACATGGCCGATGATCTCGGCAACCTGGTCGTATTGGGTTCGCCCGTGCGGGCGATTCAACAGACCGACACCGGGGTCACAGTTCGCAGCGACAAAGGCGATTGGACGGGCCAACGCGTCATCGTCACTGTGCCGCCGGCGGTGGCACAGCGCATCGAATTCAGTCCGACGCTGCCCTATCGCCGCTCGGGTCTGATGCAGCGAATGCCGATGGGCACCGTGATCAAGTGCTTCGTCGCGTATGAGACGCCGTTCTGGAGGGAACGCAAGCTGTCTGGACAGGGGGCGCTGACGACCGGCGAGTTCGAGTCCTTTTTCGATGTCACGCCTCCGGATTGCCCGCACGGCATTCTGGGTGGATTCTTTGGCGGCGGCAAAGCTCAGCAATGGGCCGACAAGACGCCCCAACAGCGCCGCCAGCGAGTCGTTGAAGACGTGACCACGCTGCTGGGCCCAGATGCCGCCTCACCCATCGACTACGCCGAGAACAACTGGCCCAAGGAAGCCTGGAGCATCGGCGGCTACTCGTGCATTCCCACTCCCGGCACATATATGACCTTTGGCGACTCACTCGCCGAGCCAGTCGGCCGCATTCATTGGGCGGGCAGCGAAACGGCCGAAGTCTTTAGTGGATACGTTGACGGAGCCCTGCGATCGGCTGACCGTGTGGCCAAAGAAGTCTTGGAGCGGCTCAAAGCGTAGTGCATCGACCGCAGTTGTCGTCAAAGCTCACAGTAACGCCGCAGCGATGGCATTTGACGCGCGGGCCAGGTAGCGGCCGTGTGGCTCCTGCGGTTGGGTGGTCAGGATCACGGCGAAAGCGTCGGCGTCTGAGTCGATCCACAGAGCCGTACCCGTCGCCCCCCAATGGCCGTATGTTCGCGGGCCCAGCAGGTCTCCGAAATTAGCGCTGTCGGCTGGCCAGTTCAATCGCCAGCCGAGTCCCCAAGGACGGCAGCGGCGTTCGACTTCCGGAATGTCCTTCATCGGTACCAGCTGGTTGCGGGTGGCCGCGTCGACCGTGGCCTTTCCGAGAATTCGGACGTCGCCCAAGGCGCCCTCGCCCAGCATCATCTGTGCGAACTTCGCCAGGTCCGCCGGCGTCGACAGCGTTCCCCCCCATGGCGAGCCAAACGACCGCCAGTAACGGCTGTTCCAGTTCGATTCGGGGAAGGTTTGATTCGTCGGCGTTCTGATTTCCGCAATCCTCAGAGCCTTGGGTGGCTCGACGTCGAACCACTCGTCCGGCGCTCCCAGCGACGTATCGTGCATGCCCAGCGGCGTGAATATCTCGTCTTGGAGAAAGTCGCGATATGACTTTCCGCTGACCCGCGAAATGATTTCGCCCAAGAGTGCGAAACCCATACTTTGATAGCGGACCGCGCGACCGGCGGGAAACTCGACTGGCGCCTCAACGGCGCCTGCGACAAAAGCGCTGAAGGGTGCGTGTGCCTCGCGCAGCTCGCGGTTGTTTTCCAGCTGATCGGGCAGCCCGGATGTGTGAGTCAGCAGGTGCCGAATCGTGATCCCGTATTTGCCCTTGCGGCCGAACTCGGGGATGTAGTCGCGGACGCGATCACCCAGCGCGATCAAGCCCCGCTCAACAAGAATCAAGGCGCCCATCGCCACGATTGGTTTCGTGATCGAGGCACACAGGAAGATGGCATCGTCTCGCAGTGGCGGCGAGTCGGCATCGAGCCGCTGCCTTCCGAATGCGTGGACGCCGGTCGACGTCTGCGAGCGACCCACACAGACTGCGATCGCCGGTGCAAGGTCGCTGCGACACCAATCCTCGAGCAGATTCAGAGCCGCCTGCCAACGCAAGGCATCGAGACCAACGGATTCAGGTGTGTCGATCGTCGGCATGAGGTGCCTGAACGAAGATGGTGGTTGGACTGAACGAGTTTTAAATCTACCGCCGAGCATGTGTCGGGGGGCCAGGCTTGGCGGCACTCAACGGCGACGTCCCTACAGCTCGACGCGGTGAACCTGAATCAGCTGGTCCAGCTTCGTGATTTCCAGCACCTCGCGAATGTCATCCGAGGGATTGTAGACGTTCACTTCCACACCGAGGTCGCGCAGCGACGCCAGCAATCCCAGCATTCCGCTGGGCAGTAGTTTCACTCCGGTCAGATCGAACGCTAGGACGGTGCACTTGTGCTGCTCGACGAGCTGCGTGATTTCGTCGCGGCACTCCGGCACACCCACGTAGTCGAGATTCTGTTCCCCGCCGAATCCAACGACCGTCAACTTACCCGCTTTGTAGACCTCGAGAATCCTGTCTTCGGCCATGCCGTTGCTTCCGATTTGCCCTGCAGTTCTCGATTGGCTGGATCGAACCAATCACGATTGAGTGATCGTTTCCACTGGAACTTGGCGATCAGTTTCCGATTGGTTGCGCGACTTACGAACCGAGTCCAGAAACGAGGTGCGGCTGAGGTACAGGCCCAATCGGGGTGACAGACGATAAGCCCACCAGAAGAGCTTCCATTTGCGAGGCAGCACGATGATTGGCTTGTTGGCTGCGATTTGCTTGAGCGCCTGCTCGGCGAAGTCATGTGGATCCATGGGCTTGTATCGCTCGAGCATCTGCCGTTGAATCTCGCCCTGATCGTCTTCCAGCGACTTGCCGAACTTGCCGCCTGCTTCGAGGATGGCCGTGCGAATCACGCCTGGGCAGAGCACGCTCACGCGAACACCGGCCGTTTCGGCTTCGATTCGAAGCGACGTCGACAACCCGACAACCGCGTGTTTGGACGTGGCGTAGCTGACGATTGAAGGAGACGGCATCAGCCCGGCCATCGACGCGGTGTTCACGATGTGCCCGAAACCTTGTTCGCACATGACGGGGTAGGCGGCCTGCACTCCATTGACGACCCCCCGTAAATTTACATCCAGCACCTTGTACCAGTCGGCAATCTCGTACAGTCGGACCACGCCCCCGATGCCAATGCCCGCATTGTTGAAGATGTAATCCAGCCGCCCATGTTCGGCGACTGTTTGTTGGACCAGTCGCTCGGTGGCGTCGAAGTCGGTCACGTCGAGTTCGGCGACCGTCGCTGCTCCTCCGGCCGAGCGGATTTCGCCGGCAACTTCTTCGGCCAGATCCGTCTGCAAGTCGGCCAGCACCACGTGCGCGCCGCGGTGGGCAAGCACAGTCCCTATGCTTCTTCCAATCCCCGATGCGCCGCCACTGATGATCGCCACGGCGCCTCGAAAACTCCTTAATCCGTCACTCATCGATTTGCTCCGAAGCCCTGACAAATCCACTGTGCCGGTTCAGCTTATCCCAATCGTCCAGCAAGTCCAGAGCAGCGGCGGTCAACGACGTGTGTCGCTTGCGGCTTGCGAGCGGCTTTGCTCCTTGCGAACGGAATCCCGAAACGACGCGCGGCTGAGATACATTCCCAACCGCGGCGATAGGCGATACGCCCACCAGTAGAGCTTCCATGCGCCAGGCAACACGATAATCGGTTTGTTTGCGGCAATTTGTGGAAGCGCCTGCTCGGCGAAGTCATCCGGGTCCATGCCCGTGTAGTTGTCTGATGAATTCCGCTGGGCCTGACTGGAGTTTGGTGTAAGCCACTTGCCGAACTTGCCGCCGCCCTCGAGCATGGCCGTCTGAATGGCGCCTGGGCAGAGCACGCTCACGCGAACGCCGGCCATTTCGGCTTCGATTCGCAGCGACGTCGACAATCCGACGACCGCGTGTTTCGAAGCCCCGTAGGCCACAATCGATGGAGAGGCCGTCAGGCCGGTGATCGATGACGTGTTGACGATGTGGCCGAACCCTTGCTTGCACATGACGGGGTAGGCGGCCTGCACGCCATTGACGATCCCCCGCAGATTAACATCGAGCACGCGGTACCAATCGTCAATCTGGTACAGCCGAACCACGCCCCCGATACTGATGCCAGCGTTGTTGAACATGTAGTCCAGCCGCCCATGCTCACCGATCGTGTGCTGGACGAGCTGATCGATGGCGCTAAAGTCAGTCACGTCGAGTGCGGTCGCGGTCGCGGTCCCGCCGGCTGATCGCATTTCTGTGGCTGCCTGTTCGGCAACATCGGTCTGTCGATCGGCCAAGATGACTCGAGCGCCGCGGCGAGCCAGCGCCGCCCCTATGCCTTTGCCGATTCCAGAAGCACCCCCCGTGATGATCGCCACAGCATCGCGGAATGTTCGCAACCCGTCGGTCATTTCGTATCCCTGCCGCGGATTAGCCTAGCGCCGCGCTGCTGGGAACTCAAACGTGTCCCGTCAAGTCCCTTAGGACGGTGAAGCACAGCAGCCCCGGCTCCGGTGTTGTGATGGCGTCAGGCTGCAGATCCGGCAGCGGAACTACCGTTTATTGATCATGCGGTAGCCCCACAGCAACACCAGGGCGCCGCCGACGGCAATTGCAAAGCTACGGATGTCAAACCCGCTGGCCTCCCCGAATCCCAACTGCGTGCCGATGAATCCGCCGACAAATGCACCGCCGATTCCCAGCAGCACGGTGATGATAATGCCGCCTGGGTCGCGGCCCGGCATAATCCACTTGGCCAGTACGCCGGCAATCAGCCCAAAGACAATCCAAGAAATCCAACCCATGAGAAGTCCACCTGCAAGAGTCTTGTGCTCATGCCCGCAGACATAGATGATACCAAGCGTTTGCTCAGGCCGCTGCGCCCGCCGGGGAGTCGGCGCCTGTGGTCCTGCGGCCTGTCACTTCCAGCTCGATAACGGAGGCGTCCTGATGAAGCGTGGCTACGCGTTGGTTGCACTTGTTCTCGTCCTCAATCTCTGTGCGCAACAAGCGAGACTCCCTGGTGCTGAAAAACTCACGCCAAACTCAATCGTTTCCGGCAAGGTGGCGCATGATTCCCTACGAAAGTTGGCGCCGCCGAGCGGTTTGATAACGGACGCTGCAACCTTGAACGCGCTCTGTCATGCGTGGCTAAGCGACGGTCAGGAGCGCCACGAGATTGGGCGGAACGTGGATTTCAAGACGGAACTGGTGTTGGTGGGCACCGTTCCGGGACCGAATCGCGTCATCATGCATCCGGAACTGCACAAGAATGGCGACGTGCGGTTTGTTGTTGCAGGAACGAAGATCGGGGGACCGGGGTTCGGATTCCTGCTGATGTCGATTGATCGCAAGGGCGTAAAGTCAATCAACGGCACGCCGTTGAATAAAGGGCATGCCGTCGAGTCGATCACCGTGACTGTCGTGGGGACCTTGAAGACCGGCGTCGTGGCGATTGGCGGCGAAACGACCGGCACGACAATTTCGGCCAAAGGCGTCACGTGGGAACTCGACTTGGGCGATAGCGCCGGACTGCACGAGACCGCCGAAGAGCAAAACGGCAAGCCGGTCATCGTCCAGGGTAGTCTCGAGCGCCGTAGCGGTGTGGAGGTCAAAGACCGCTGGATTGTCCATGCAACAGGCTTGCAGTCGATCAAGGAATAGCTGGTCCACACGTTGCAATTCGAAGGCTCGACCACCCGCCGATCAGCTGAATCCCATCAGCGCCCAACACCGTGGCCTGCATGCCGTAATACCAATCCCCGGTGCTTTCGTTCGCTACATCATGGCACTAGACTGAAGTATTGATCGACCTGCGGCCCACTTGTCGCGGCCAATCCGGCCACTTATTCCAGTTTTCCAATGTCTCGCCGAGCAGATGCGGGCAGCTCGGCGATCGTGCGGTGTTATTGATGCGCAGAGACCAGCGACTTCTCAGAATCTTGGGGCGCGTTGCACGCGGCGTCTTGCTGGTGTTGACGTTAATGGCGCTCGCGACGGCAGGGATTTGGCGTTGGCAGCCGCGACTTGTTGATCGCGTTGACGCATATTGGACCAACCGCCGATCCAACGATTATTCGAATCGGTTTTACGTGGCCCGGCGTCTTGTCCGTGAGGATTCGGCCTCTGGCGCTGGGATGCTCGAGGAAATCATCGGCGGACTGGAGTCGGTCCAACGCGGCGACAGGCTTTACCAGGTGAAACGTGATAGTGTTCAACTTCTCACCGACGTTCTGGCAAACGACGAACAGTGGCAACGGGCGGCGACTTGGTGCCAGCGTTGGATGGAGTGGGATGAGAAGGACATCTCAGCGAGGGAGGCCTTTGCACTGGCATGCATGCATCTTGCCGATCGAGCGTCGGAAGGGCGCGCAGAACTGGCCGCGTTGTTTGACAAGATCCCCGAGTCGCAATCCATCGCAAGTGCATACGTCGACTCCCTCGTCGAAGGGGGCCAAGCCGCCGACGCCTTCTCGTCAATTCGCCAGTTTCTGCGATTGCAGCAGAATCGATTCGCGGGCCAGTGTGAGTTCATGTGCGCCCGAAACGCGCTGATGGAAAAGTTGCAAGCGTCTCCCTTCCACGAGATTGATGGAACTTGGCGATGGACCGTAGAGTTGGAACGGGGCGCTGGGAAAATTCACATCCGACTCCCAGAGTTCGAGATCGCTGCGATTCGCCATCCGAGGCTAGTGATCTGGAACAGCACGACCGATGAGAACGTCGTCTTGGCTGGGACTGAGGCCGAGCTGATCGATTCGATCCGCCGCGACGGCGGGACTTGGACGATTCCGGGTCAAGATCCCGACGCGCCCGTCTCGCCCAGCAACGCATTTGCCAGTTGGATTGTTCCGGAGGACGTGCCGGCGGAACGCCTCTATGTCAGTTTCGTCGGTGAAGTTGTCCCGCGCTATCCCGTGTGGATCGCGAGGGACCTGTGTTTGCCGAAATTCTCCCTTGAGCAATTTGTTTCCGATGCCGCGGCACAAGCGGACCCAAATCTGGTGGATGATTTCCGGTCGCTGCGAACCGATGTTCTGCAGCAGAGTCGAATCGGCCTGGCTTGGCGCAGCTCGGGACTGGATCGCAGCGAGTGGACGACGCTCGGCGGCGTGATGGAAAACGCCCGGATTCAGTTCGACGTTCGTTTCCCGGTCGACGAACTGAAGTCCGACCCGCGCCTTCAACTTCCCGCCATATCGGGCGCCGTCTATGACTTCTCGAAGATAGAACTCGGTGATGGCCAGACTGCCATCGAATTCGATCCCGAGGCACTCCAAATTGTAAGCGGCCTGGAGAAAACCGCCGCTGCTCTGAGAGTCACCGCGGACCCGGCGATCGTCTCACTTGCACTACCGGATGACCTCGATCACGTCGACTGGGTTCGGGTGGAGGGATCCGTAGAGTGAAACAGCTTGCTCGATCAATCTGGCGGTTCAGTTGGCTCATCACGCTTCCCGTGTCGGTCTTGTATCTTTATTGCGTATGGGCAACCGTCGAGCGGTTTTATGTCTTCAAGGTGCGATTCGATCCAGCCCCGTCCGTCGCGCAGTTGCACGAGTTCGGTACGACTGAGTTTATGCAGTTGATCCGTCGATGGAAGTTAGCGTGGGTGCCGAAATTCGACCGCAGGAGTGAAGCCTCGCCGCAGATCAGAGACATCAGCCTGTACGTCCCACAGTCGCAATTGGCCCAACTCGATTCGCATCTGCCGTACTCAGGTTTTGAGTATGTCGGCGGCGGTCTGCTGAACGGCCATCGGGTGCAGGAAGTCGACGTTCGCTATCGGGGAGACCACCTTCAGCATTGGGGATTCTACAAGAAGTCCTACCGCATCAAGACGAAGAAGTCGGAACTGTTCGAGGGCATGCGGACGTTCAATCTGAACGTCCCGATGTTTGGCCCCCACATTCAAAACCACGTCTCGTACAAGCTCGCCGACAAGATGCAGCTAATCGCCCCGCGCTCGGAACTTGTCAACGTGGTGCTCAACGGCGAGCGGCGCGGCATCCATATCCTGATCGAGCAGCCAAACGAGCTGACGCTGCGAAGACACGACCTCATTCCCGGCGACCTCTATGCAGGTGAACTTGTCGCGAAAGACAGTTACCCCGGCATCGAGATTTACGTTTGGGACCATCCCGGGCTATGGCAGAAGAAAGCGTTCAACAACCACTACCCGGAAGAATCGAGAGAGCCGTTGCGACGGTTGATCGAGTTGGTCAACGCGGTTCCGTCGACGAAGGTCGAAGCAGAGTTGGACAGTTTGCTCGATGTCGAAGCTTGGGGCCGCTTTGCGGCGTTTGAGACCCTGTCCCAGTCGTTTCACTACACCCGCAGTCACAATTGGCGACTGTATTTCGATCCGGCCCGGAGCCTGTTCGTGCCGGTCGTGTGGGACCCTATGGCTTGGTCCTGGTCGCACGACGCCGCTGCGCAGCTCGATGTGCTCACGACACGTCTGCAGGCGCGGCTCTGCCATAACGGTAACATTCTGCGGGAGCGCCACCGGGCAATCGAAGAGTTCTACTCATCCGGCGCCAAAGAGGAGTTCTTACAACAGGTCGACGTCGAAGTAGCCACCATGGAGTCGTCTTTGGCCGACGATCCGAACCTTCTACCGGTCGATCCCGGTGCGATTGTCGAATCCATGCGCGAATACAAACGAACAATGGCCAGAATCCTCGAGGAAGTCGAGCGCGGATACCTGGCGGAGACCGGTACGGTCGAATACGTAGTCCCGCTGCCCGGCCAGCAGACAATCCCAATCTCGTTTGGTGGCCGCAGCCCCGTCAAGAGTGTGATGTTCCAATATGTCGAGCCGCTGCAAGACGCTGTGTCGGCGTGCATTCGTTATTGGCGGAACGGACGGAGGGTCGAAGTCGATCTTGCCGGTGCATTGTACCAGAGCGCCAACCAGCTGAAGGTCACAGCCTCGCTGCTGCCGAACTTGCAATTTGCGATCAACGAGTCCCCGCCGACAAGCGCCTATCCGCTGCACCTTGTGCCCCAGACTGCCTATTACGAGTTCGAAATCGAAGGCATCGGGGGGGCGAATCGTCTGCTCGACGTTCTGGTGGATCGTGGGCGCGAAGGCATTGCCCGCGCCCAACCAGTGCCGAAGTTGGACCGCCATAGCTTTCGCGAAGTTCACGCCATCGTCGACTCCCCGTCTTCGACTGTGCCGGTCAAATGGCGGGGCGATATCGAACTTAGCGGAGTTACCCACATCGACGCCCCTTTGATACTGGAGCCGGGCACGACGGTGCGATTGAAGTCCGGCGCAACTCTCATTTTTCACAATCGGCTGATCGCCGAAGGGACTGCCGAGAAGCCGATCTCGTTTCGACCGGCCGAAGCAGATCAAGAGAGTTGGGGCGCGGTCGCGATTCTCGGTCCCTCGGCTAGTGGTTCGATTTTGGAGCATTGTATATTTTCCGGCGGGAGCGGGCTGAAGGGCGACCTGTTCGAGTACTCGGGAATGTTGTCCATTCACGACGCCGGTCGGGTGGACATCGCACATTGTCGTTTTCGGGACAACAAACTTGTCGATGACGTGCTGCACGCCGTGTACTCCGAGGTGCATCTGCGCGATTGCACGTTCGCGCGGGCTGCCGGCGACGCAGTCGACCTCGACTTGTGCCGGGCGACAATCGTGAACTGCCGCTTCGAAGAAAGCGGCAACGACGGCGTCGACCTCATGGGATCGCACGCGGTCGTCACCACCACGCTATTCCGTGGGAATCGAGACAAAGGCATTTCCGTGGGTGAAAAGAGCCGACTGTTGGCAATCGACAACCGGTTTGCCCGCAACGACATTGGCGTGCAATCCAAAGACGCCTCGGTGGCGATCCTGTACAACATCGACTTCGAGCAGAACCGCCTGGCGGTCGACGCATATCTCAAGAACTGGCGTTATAACATCGGCGGCAGGGCGTACGTCTACAAGTCGCGTTTGAGACAGAATCAGCAGACGCTCACGGCCGACCGCCAGTCGCAAATCCAGGTCTATGACTCCTACTCCGATGTCCCCATCGACGCCAAGAGGGTCACGCTGGACAGTGCAGTCGACTCCCAAAGCACGTCGAGGGCCTCCCGTAACAGGCGTTATAGCGACTCGCTCCAACGGTCTGTCTGGATCGAAGACAGGTTTTGGGATCGCGCGTACCCGGCCCGGCGGGGATCCGTCAACGTCATCGAGTGACGCGCGTTCGGGGTTCCGTTCCACCAAGCAAGGCCGAGAGATTCGTGCACGACCAGAGTGACGAAAGACAAAGTTCGCTACGCCACGCTGCGTCCACGCGACTCCACTTCGCCCGCTTCGAATTCAAGTACGTGCTACCCCGGCAAGCACGCGACGAGATCGAGGCTGAGCTCAACTATTTCATGCACCTCGATCCATACGTTTCCCCAGCCGCAGATCGCTCTTATATGGTCCGCAGCCTGTACTTCGACGATCGCGTTTACTCGGCGTTTTACGATAAGATCGACGGAATCCATTCTCGCCACAAGTTTCGGCTGCGAACATACACCGACCGACCGGAACGGAGTGTTCCGCTGTTTCTGGAGATCAAGAATCGCAACGACAATTTGGTGACCAAACACCGGGTCATCGTGCGTCACCGCGTGGGAAATGGGCACGTCGAGGGAGACGAGCTTGTCGAAGACGTGCTCAGCAGTGCCGAAGACGGCCCGTTGCGCCGCCAATTCGAATATGAACTGCACCGCCGCAGGCTCCGTCCAGTGGCGCTAATCGATTATCGGCGCCGGCCCTACGTGAGTAAGTTCGATCCGGAGTTTCGGCTCACTTTCGACGACCGCCTGCAATGCACCTCTACGGATTCGCTGTTTCCTTCACTCGCCGCGACAAGCCGGCAGGGACTTCCCGGTTACACGATCATGGAAGTTAAGTTCCGCTTCCATTTGCCTTCGTGGTTTCATCGGATCATTCAGTCCTACGAACTCAGTCGGACGTCGATCTCCAAGATTTGCCGCGGCTTGGATGTACTGGAATTGGCCCCGAACCTGTCTTGAAGGGCAAACGCCCGCCGGCCGTCTACCTCAGAAAGAACCAACATGCAGGACAACTTGCTCAATGCCGCCGGCAATCTTCTGACCTACAGCAAGCCGGAGATGGTGATCAACATCACGTTGGCCATGGTCCTGGGTTTCGTGCTGTCTGGCGTCTATCGGTACACGCACAAAGGGCTCTCGTACTCGCAGTCGTTCCACAACACGATCATCTTTGTGGCGGTGATCGTGGCCATTGTGATGATGGTCATCGGTTCCAGTCTCGCGAGGGCCTTTGCTTTGGTCGGCGCGCTGTCGATCATTCGGTTCAGAACGGTCGTGAAAGACACGAAGGACACGGCATTCATTTTTGCGGCGCTGGCCATGGGGATGGCGGCAGGAACTTCGAACTACTTCCTGGCACTGGTCGGCGAACTCTTCGTATGTGGGATGGCGACCGCGATCTACAAATTCAACATCGGTGCTTTGTACAAAAGCGAGTTCATCTTGCGTTTCACGTTTGACCAAGAGGCCAACAGCACTCAATACCTGGAGGCCATCGGCCAGCACGCCAAGCGTTCGAACATGCTCCATCTGGAACCGTCCGGCGACGGTCGGTCCGTCAAGCTGACGTTCGACATTGTGCTGCGAGACAGCAGCACCGCCGAGTCGCTGACCAAGGACATGTCAAACCTCGAAGGCCTCTCCGAGATCGTATTGATCGCTTCCAAGAGCGACGTGGACTATTGATCTCGGTGGCCGGCGCGGGGCGAGCGAACGAAAAAAGACTCCCCACGGCGACTTCGAAGTTCCTGCTCCAGACAACGGGGCGGGGTCTGGGAAGCATTCGGATCAGGAACTCGAGGAAAGAGTTGCGGGGAGTCTACCGGGGACACCAACGTGTGCCGCCGGCCAAGGTGTCGATCTGCGTGGCGCGCGGTCGTTAAGCCGGGGGTTGACCATCAGCCACGAGACGCACCTCAAAACCGCAAAGTGAACAGAAAGCCGGAGAACTGGCGGGCAGCGAATTGGCTCAGCTCTTTTCGCATCAAATCGCGGACCGTGATTCTGTACCGAGACCCGCCGGCGCTTTTGGTTGTTTTAGACATCTTGGTCGAGACGCGTCATGATTGGGTCGTTTCTTGGAGTGTCTCACGCGCAACGACTTGCTGACACACTCGATCATTCGCCAGCCCCGAAATGAGCTCGGCACCTCGACCGGAGCGCGCGGGCGGTATCGGAGTCGATTCGTTGTCCATACGTTGAGATCGGTCACACATGTTGAAATTCATTCAGAGTGTGAGTGAAATGAATCTGGGCAGGCAGCAGTTGCGGGCCACAACGACGTACGAACGATATGGTTTTCCCACCCGAGCGGCATCCGAACAGGCCATGGGATTGTCCGGATCTGGATAAACACATCGATAGCCCGAACAGAAAAGACCCGCATGCCGATCTTCCGTGGCCTATCGACGGGTTGGCCTACACGATTGCGCTCTTGGGGCCGCTGTGCGCGGCTATAGTCATCGGTCTAGTCGTTGACGATGGGCGTGCGGCCGGAATCGGGGTGGTCACGGCGATCGGCGTGGAGGTTCTCAACGTATTGTTGGTCGAGAGAGTTCTCGAACGCTGGATTGCGAAACACGAGCGACGTCTTCAACAGGGCGTGCCTCGAGTCTTGGCCAACATTGCTGCGTTTGCGTGGGCAATCGTGCTGTGCGTAATTCCGGTGCTCGTGTCGATCGCCGTCCTCTTTGGGTTTCGCGACCTATGAGACCGGCTAACCACAGGGTGCAAGCGACGCCCCGGGAGCGCGGTCGGCGAGGTCCTGAGTTCGTCGGCCGTAGCACGCCTCAACCAATCGGTATGCGGCGACGATCACAAACGGGTGTCGCACAAATCGCATGAGTTGGCGGGAATCTCCTGCAGCCGTACTCTCGTTGAAGAATGTCGGTACGGGGTTGGAAGAGCCGAACGGCCGAGCCCCAAGACCACCTGCACCCGTCAGGTGCGGTCTTCCTGGAAAGCGGCGAGGAGTTGTTTGGCCGACGAACTTCGTGTTCATGCACCTCGGTCGAGCGAAGTTCGTCCGAGAATCGGGGCGTTCTTCAGAGTGTGTCACGCGGCGCGAGTTTTTTGACACAATCGAAGGTTCGCAAGCTCTCGAATTGCGGCCGGTCTGTCGGACCGAACCTGGCAAGTAATCATCGGATCGATTCGATGCCGTTAGCTGCGATCGCCGGATTGAGGACATGCTTTGCAAGCGATACCACAAGTTGACATTCAATCAGCCTGTGGGTGAAATGAAGCTGGGCCGAGAATCCGCATGGTGGAGAATTTGCCAGGCCACAACGACTTGCGATCCACGATGGTCTACATGCATTCCACAACAGGCCGACGAGGTGTGATCGGCCCTTTGGATCGAGCGGGTGAGGTGCGCAGGGAGTCGCCTGAGCACGTTATCACGACAATTGATTCCGGTTAACGCTCGAAAGGATCTCAACTCAAGTGTCCGATCTCTTTCACGTGCCAGAGGTTCCGCCGTTTTCTGCTCATTCCGCTTGAGCGTTATCCGGACGGGACAGCGGATTATCCGGATCTGCATAAACACATAGTTATGCATCTAAAAGACAGATTCTTCGGCGACTTCGACTTCGGCTGCGTTGACGACCCCGAATACAAGGAGGACGCAGTTCGTGAGGACATCATTGCGCCGCTTCTTCGGAGCATCGGCTACTCGCCAAGTGGCCCAAACAAGATCATTCGCAGTAGGACCCTTACGCACCCTTACGTGCTGTTCGGCTCCAAGAAACGGAAGATCAATATTATTCCCGACTATGTCCTCGAAGTCGAAGACAAGCCCTGCTTTGTCCTCGATGCGAAGGCCCCATCTCAAGAGATTACGCAAGGTGATAATGTTGCCCAAGCGTACTCCTATGCCATTCATCCTGAGGTTCGTGCATGGAATTACGGTCTGTGCAATGGGCGATCGCTTGCGTTGTTTGAGGTGAACTCGATCACACCAAAGCACGTATATGACCTAACCGCTCTTAATGACACGACGCTTCTTGACATCAATCAGAAACTCAATCCACGGACGATAAAAGGCAACCAAATACTGGATTATGATCTCGACGGCGGCACCTATCTGCACTTTGTGATGGATATACCACTGACGATGGATTTGTACTTTACCGATGTTTTGATACCAATCCTTGGGATGATCACCGACGACCACTACACGGTCAACGTCGTTTGCACCGACATGGCGGACCGTGACCTGATGCTTACCTTTGATTTCGACAAGACGCTGCTTACCAAGCTTTTCGGCCAAATGTCACCGGTGGCAGCCGACGCGATCCGGCAAAGCCTGAAATCGCAGCCCTTTACATACAACAACAATACCGACCCTCCTTCGACACATATACGTTGCAGGCTGACCGCCGAGCCTCAGTTTTCGAGGACGGGTGAGATGTTTTTTCCTTTGCGTGTGACGGATTTCCCACAGCAGATTGAAAACAAAGATGCATAACAGGGCAATCCACCGGAGCGGGCTGCGTTTTCCGTTTTTCAACGTCCTTCGCTTCGATTAAGGTTTTTGGTTTTTCCAAGCTCACTCGTGTTGGTCCGCCCGCCGGGTGATCTTGGACGTTACGAAACGCGGTCCAGTCACATCGACCTGGCCTGCGCGTGAGATTCCGTCGGTCGAGCGCGACCGCCCCCGCAGCCAGCCTTGCGTACACGCTACCTGCGACGATTCAGCATACCGTCAGTCCAAAAGAGAGCGGTGAGTAGAGCCCAAAATGCGGCCGGCCACGCGCTGCCGGTCGCGATGGAGACACCTGTCGCAACAGCTGCCGTTGCGAGCACAACTATGGATGCTGCCGGCAACGAACGGTTGTCGTACTTTATCTTCTTCCTGCAGGATCGCGGCATGGGCGTGGCCTCGCCCCATTGGGGAACTGGTGGACGTCAAACAGGGCTAGGGCGCTTCTCTTGCGCTCCCAACGAGCTCGAGGCAAGGATTTCACGCGTCAGGCCGTAATTCAAACGGCAGCTAACTTTCCACAATAGAAACGGCCTAGACCCTCTTGCGCCGTACATGCGATGGCGCAATGACTTGCGACTGGGGGCAGATCTTCCTGCTCGCGCCGACCCGACACTTTGGCGTCGCTACATGGGTGACTCGTCATTCGGTTTGCGATCCTGCTTCTGTTCGAACTGGGCCGCAAACTCCCGAAGGGCCTCAGCGAATCAACACGCTCCCGCACATGCCCGACGGTGTCGAAGTGAAGGTTCAACAGCTCGGCAATCTTTGGGCTGAGAGCGGCCGGGCCGGTACAGCGTTTGAATTGAAGCGCCCTGACAACGGAGCAAGGAGCAGTGATCTGTAGTACGCTTCCGGCCGCGGGCGCATCGCGTCCCAACGCGGCGGTCATCCGAGGGGAGTTTGAGCGCCCGGTCAGTTCACGAACATGGCGCCGGTCACATCGACCTGCCACAGTTAGCCCCTCCGGCAAATCTGCTCGGGGTGTCGGACCAGTGCAGGTTCTCGGTAGAATCGCGTGTTCTGTTCTGTCAACATAAGATCAACATGAGAGTACGCATCCGAATGAATGGCTGACCATGTCTATGAGGCGACCTCGCGATGGGGAATCGGCGGCATGTAGCTCTTGTACAAGAGGGGGCGGCGAGGATTGCGAAGTGGCGTGAGCGAGCAACGACACAGCTCGATCTAAGCAACGTTAATCTCGGAAACTCTGATCTGTCGGATACCTGTCTGGATGGAGCAAATCTACGCGGTACCAACTTGAGCCTCGTGAAGCTAGACCGTACCACCCTCACGGGCGCCGAGTACAACGGTAAGACGCGGTGGCCAGACAGATTCGACGCCATAAGTAGCGGAGCGGTTTGCGTTGACGCACAGGAACCTGCCGAATCTGAAGATGCGCAATTGGCGACGTCCAAAACAGTGGAAGAGCCATCGCCCAATCGCCCGAACCTGGAACTCCAGGATGTCACGAGTCCCGGTTGTCATGCCATAGCAGAAGACATTGCCGTCGTCATTGCACGTCTGCAGGAGCAGAAGTCAGCTATCGATAAGTTAAGTGCCAAGAAAGGCAAAGATAGCTGGGACAAGCTGTCCGTGATCGCAACAATAATCTCAAGCGTTCTCATCGCGACTGTCGGACTCGCTTTTACCTACTTCTATCAAACAGCAGAAAGTAAGAATCGCGAGCTGGTTCGGAAACAGCAAGACCGGCACGAGACTGAACGCGCTAAGCTTCGGGAGTTGGAACTTGTCGCCAGACTGCTCCCTGAACTTGGCAGCGAACAAGATGAGAGCACGAAGAAACGGGCGCTCTTGACCATAAATGCTCTGGGGAACACGCAATTGATGGCGCAGCTTGCACTAGACCGTCCAACTGCTGGCGCTCGGGACGCACTTCAAACCGTCGCTACGTCACCTCAGTCAACTGACGAGGATCGTTTGGTCGCCACAAACGCGCTCGACAGAATCCGTCGGCTAATGAGTTGCACGCTACATGGTCCGCACAATATGACGCTGCTATTCGTGCGTGAAGACGGCGCGCCTCGTGAGATTGAAATCATTGGCAATTCGTCCAGACACATTTGGACTGTCCAGGTTGGCGGCAAAGATCTCACGCCAGCGATTCAGACTCTGCAGAGTCCGGGCCAGATAAACGTGCGTTCGGGAGACAAGATTACTTGGAAGGTAGGCAACGGCAACGGTCAGCATGGCATTGTGTTCCCCAGCAAAGCGGATGCTGAAGCGTTGTTCAAGTTTGACGCAGGCGAAGGCCAGGCGCTTGGCCCAAGGAACGAGCTTGGGAGATTTGGGTGGGGCACCAACAGTTTTGGAAGCGGAACGATTCTCGCGGAGGCGACGGTGCGGTAAGAATCCAGCAGTTAGGCGGGTGTTCATACAAATCGGGGCAATAAACGCAGGCCGCCAACTCGTTCCCGTACATCGCCTGAACCACCTTGCGCCGGGAAATCGCCTCCGGCAGCAGGCCATCGCGTGGAGCTTCGGCGCTTCCATCGACCGCGTTGCGCCCGTCGGTCACATCGACCCAGTACAGATAGCGGGTCCGGCCATGTGCTCGGCGTGTCGGACCGGAGCAGTCTATGGACAACGCATTTCGCGCTCATGTGGGGCCCTCCTGAGCGCGCTGGGCCGGTGCTGTTTCGGCGCCTCGGCCATGAACTTCCGTAGCGTGACCAGGTGCCCTTCGTTCCGGCGTTGGATTTGCTCTACACGCTGTTGAACGTTTGGCATCAACGGGCCGACAGTGATCGTCAATGAGCGAAGCGAACCAGCCGACGTATTTCGGCTCCGCTGGATGCCTTTGGCCTGCTGTTGAAAAGCTGTTCCATCGTTTATGAAGGTTTCTGAGCCCGAAGGGCAAGGAGACCTACGAATGACGACGAGACGAAGGAAGCGGCACACTCCAGAACAGATTGTGCGCAAGTTACGTGATGCGGACGCGATGTTGAATTCTGGGAAGGATGAAGCCGCGGTGGTGCAGTCTCTGGAAGTGAGCCAGGCCACGTACGAGCGTTGGAAGAAGCAGTACGGCGGGATGAAGGCTGAGGAGGCGAAGCGGCTGAAGGAACTGGAGCAGGAAAACAAGCAGCTGAAG